>Ga0209064_1000303_pt1 | contig 112973 bp, 106 predicted proteins | sample Inofromicrocosms_FD_187498 | JGI IMG/M metagenome (GOLD analysis project Ga0209064, IMG submission 187498) | Mouse cecum microbial communities from Vienna, Austria - Inoculum for glucosamine and mucus D2O microcosms (SPAdes) (version 2) | ecosystem: Host-associated > Mammals > Digestive system...
CACGATATGCAACCGGATAGAAGCACATACGAAGTTCTTCAAATATTGAGCATCTCGTTGACCGATAAAACGCCTCTTCGAGACCTCTTTGACAAAACTAAATTTCAAAATGACAAAGAACGATTTGGACCTGATGGACCAAGTTTATTTGATTTTTAACAACGTCCCAATTTTAATGGGACACTAGTGAGAAATGTTATAAAACTGCTGTCAACATCTGTCACACGTCAACCTTATTTCATACTCCCATAAAAGTGGCGCACTTCACAGTACAAAGCACGCAGCATCACAGACTAAAGTGCCGCACTTTACAGGCTAAAGCACGTAACATCACAGGCTAAAGTGCCACACTTTACAACAACACATAAAATCCGTAATATCAACGTAATATGTTTATGCAATAAAGTTTACATCGAACATCTGTCTCATAAATACGACAAGACGCATTGCCAAACAAAGAGAGCATCACGGTTTACATTGCGCCGTCTTTTCAAGCTCGGCTTCAACAGCGTTTGTCAGCTCCACAAACTGCTGTATGGTGAGCTGTTCCGGGCGCATGGTCATAAGTTCACTATCAAAAAATGCAGCAGATGGAACCACCCCTCCAAACAACTGTCTCAACGAAACCCTGAGCATCTTGCGTCTTTGATTGAAAACAGTTTTCACTATACGCTTGAAAAGCTTCTCATCGCACCCCAAATCCACAACGTCGTTGCGCGTCATGCGTATAACGGCGCTCTTGACCTTTGGCGGAGGATTGAATACGTTTTCATACACCGTGAACAGATATTCCACATTGTACCAAGCCTGTATGAGCACACTCAATATGCCATACGACTTATTTCCGGGACCGGAAGCAATACGCTGTGCCACCTCGCGCTGTATCATGCCCGTACAACACGGAATAAGGTCTTTATTGTCGAGCATCTTGAAGAATATCTGCGACGATATGTCGTAAGGGTAATTTCCCGTAAGCACGAAACTGCCCCCGCCGAAAAGAGCATTCAGATCCATACGCAGAAAATCGTCACCTATGATGTTGTCGCGCAGGGAAGGAAAGTTCTCGTTAAGATAGGCTACCGACTCCCTGTCGATCTCTACCACCCTGACGTCGCGGTCTTTCGTTACAAGGAACTGCGTCAGCACTCCCATTCCCGGTCCCACTTCGAGAACGGGCACACCGGGGCATGCGTCTACGGTGTCGGCAATAGCCTTTGCTATGTTAAGGTCTGTCAGGAAATGCTGTCCAAGATGTTTCTTCGGTCTTACTGTCTTCATTGTTTATCGGCTTAGAAAGTGCAAAAATATGAAAATATTTTATTTTCCTGCCACTTTTGAATGTTTAAGTATATATCAGAGATTAATTATTGCTATATTGCACGTTATTCCGGTGATGTCTTTTCAGATTCTAATAGGCAGCGCAACGGGCTACACGACAGATGAGACATGTGAAAACAGTCCGAAAGAACGTGCAAGATAATGTTAAAGTAAACACTGTATTTGCATATTAATATATTTACGTTTAATTTCGAGTATCTGTTTAACAATAAATCAGATATAAATCCGTTTATTTTAAGATAGTACATTAAAAGGAAAAACACGTCTTTTACATGGCATGTACGTATATATTTAAAACGAAATAAAACTAATTATTATTACACAAATGAAAACAGAAAAGAAATACCACGGTGTAGTGGTTCCGATGGTCACACCGGTAACAGGCGACGGCAACATAGACACGGCTGCCGTTGAAAGAATTGTGTCCAATTTTGCAAAATACGGAGTGTCACCACTCATCATGGGTACAACGGGTGAAGGAAATTCCGTGTCGGTAAAGAACGGCGTCGAGATGATAAGTGCGGCAAAACGCGCAGCAAACGAAGACATGGTTATTTATGCAGGACTTGCAGGCAACTGCATCAGCGAGCAGAAAGAGGCAGCTGCAAGATTCATCGAAGCCGGAGCCGACGTCATTGCCGCAACGCTGCCGTGTTACTATGCGCTGACTCCCGAGCAGATGTACGGCTATTACAAAGACATGGCAGACACGCTCACTGTGCCACTCATGTTGTACAACATCACCATCACCACACACATGAGCATACCGATGGACATCATCGAGAAACTCAGCCACCACCCCAACATCGTGGGTCTGAAAGACTCGGAGAACAACGTTCCGCGCCTTGAAGAGGCACTCAAACTGTTTGCCGGCCGTGAGGACTTTGCATATTTCTGCGGATGTGCCGCAAACTCTGCCGTCGCACTGAAGAACGGCGCCGACGGCATTGTGCCCAGCGTAGGCAACTATCTGCCGAAAATATATCAGGATCTGTATGAGGCAGGCGTAAAGGGCGATATGGCGAAAGCAGAGGAACTGCAACAGAAGACAATTGAAATAGGAAAAATCAACACTGCAGGGCTGACGCTCGGCGAATCGCTTGCCGGACTCAAGGTAATAATGAATGAGGCAGGACTTTGCGAGACAAACATGCTGCCGCCGCTTACAGTGCTTGATGCAGAGACGGAGGAACGCATACGCAAGGAGGCAAGACCCGTAATTGAACAATACAATTAACATAACACCTATAATACCATGATACATACTTCTTTACACTGGATAGACGCAACGATACTGGCTGTATCGATACTCATCGCTGTCATAGTGGGAATATACTTTTCGAAAAAGCAGAAATCAACAGACGCCTATTTTGCCGCAAGCGGAAATGTTCCGGCATGGGCGGTGGGCATGTCGATGTTCGCAACGATCATCAGTAGCGTGACATTCCTCGCCTACCCCGGTGCCGCATACGGAGGCAACTGGATATTGCTCGTACAGGGACTTATGGTTCCGATAATCCTCGTAGGACTTATCGGAACCATTGTGCCGCTGTACAGAAAGGTCATAAAGCTCAGCACATACGAATATTTTGAGCGCAGGTTCGGAGTATTCGCACGCTTCTACAGTTCGGTGGCATTCATTCTGGAAAACTTCTCGAAGATGGGAGCCGTGCTTTACCTAATGGGACTTGCAATGGCGATGTTTACAGGTGGAATGGACATCAACACCATTATCATACTTGTCGGAGTCGTAATCATTGTCCTGACCTATCTCGGCGGCATGGAAGCCATAATATGGATGGACGTGGTGCAGGGTTTCCTGCTCATAGGCGGAGGTCTGATAACCATTATAATGTTGTTCTGCCTTACGGACGGAGGTCCCGCTACGATATTTAGCGTGGCTGCCGAATATGACAAGATAGATTTCGGACCGTACACATGGGACCTCACCCAGACAACATTCCTCGTTATGGTGCTTAACGGTATGTTCTATGCCGTGCAGAAATACGGAACCGACCAGAGTATCGTGCAGCGCTATCTCACGGCACGCGACGACAAGAGTGCCAAGAAGGCTTCTTATCTTGGTGTGCTGATGAGCGTTCCGGCATGGGCATTGTTCATGTTCGTGGGCACCTGTCTGTTTGTATATTACCATATAAACACGGGCGTATTGCCCGAAGGCATAAAAGACGATGCAGTATTCCCGTTCTTTATTGCCACGGAAATGCCGGTGGGCATTATCGGACTTATCGTTGCGGCACTGGCAGCGGGAGCCATATCGAGCATAGACAGCAGCATAAACTGCATATCCGCATGTGTTGTGGAGGACTATTATTCGAGACTGCGCCCCAATGCAAGCGACAAGTCGAAGCTGTGGGTGGGCAAAATATCGGTGCTGGTAGTCGGCATCGGCAGCATTCTCGTTGCACTGCTTTATGTTTCATGGGGCGGACAGGGTGTGCTCGGCTCGCTGTTCGGTCTGTATGCAATCATATCTGCCGGTATCGTGGGTATTTTCCTTCTCGGTCTGTTCAGCCGCCGTGCCAACTGGCAAGGTCTGTACGTAGGCATAGCATGTGCAATACTCTTCACGGCATACGCCGTGCTTACTTCTACACCGTTTGATATGGGCAACGGTCAGAAAGAACTGCTGATAGACCTCGGCAATTATAACTTCACACACTCCACATACATGCTCGGCGTATACAGTCATCTCATCGTACTGATTGTGGGATACGTGGCAAGTCTTTGCTTCAAGACTCCCCTTGCAGACAAGGAACTTACGATATACGGATATCTGGAGGAAAAGAGAAAACAAAAGAATTAACCATGAATCGTGCAGACCTGCCGTTTACGGAGACATTGCGCCGCACAATCTGCGGGAATGTTATCGTAAACGGTAGGTCGCAATAAATAAAAAAGAAAAAGACATGAAAGAAATAACACTATTGCAGCCGGCAAAAATCGTGTTCGGCACAGGATGCACGGAACAGTTCTGCAAGGACTACACTGCCATGGGACTGAAGCGTCTCTTCATACTCACGGCTCCGGTAATCCGTCCCATGATTGCGGAAATGACAGCCACACTGAATGCGGCGGGCGTGGCAACAGAGATATATGACGAGATAAGGCAGGAGCCTTCGGTTAACGACTTCAAGAAGATACTCGAGGCAGCACGCCGGTTCGGTGCAGACAGCGTACTGGGGGTTGGCGGCGGCAGCGTGCTTGATGTGTGCAAACTCGTGGCAACACTGGTTGACAGCGAACAGCAGATAGAAGACCTCTTCGGCATCGGCTTTATCAACAAGCGTGGAAAATGGTTTGCCTGCATGCCAACGACATCCGGTACCGGAAGCGAAGTTTCTCCCAACGCAATACTGTTGGACGAGCGCGATGCGCTTAAAAAAGGCGTGGTAAGTCCGCACCTTATGGCTGACGCGGCATACATCGACCCGAAACTTACATGGACGGTGCCCGCCAAGATTACAGCAGAAACGGGCATGGACGCCCTGACACACTGCATCGAGGCATACACAAACAAGTTTGCACATCCGGTAATAGACGTGTATGCTCTTGAGGGAATACGTCTCATCGCGCACAATCTGTTGAGAGCCGTCAAGGACGGCAAGGATGTAGAGGCACGCGAAGCCCTTTCATTAGGCAGTATGTACGGAGGTCTGTGCCTCGGACCGGTGAATACAGCGGCGGTGCATGCACTCTCCTATCCTATCGGCGGAGAGTTCCATATCTCGCACGGTCTGTCAAATGCCATCCTATTGCCTTCGGTTATGCGTTTCAACTGCAGCGCAAACGTGAAGAAATATGCCCAAGTGGCAGTTGCATGCGGTGTTGAACCATGTGCGACCGATGAAGAAACAGCGATGAAGGGTGTAGAGTTCATAACGCAACTGTCTAAAGATTGCGGCATACCGACGACACTCACGGAGATAGGCATACCGCAGACGGCTGTAGAGAGAATGGCAAAGGCGGCAATGAACGTGCAGAGGCTGTTGAAGAACAACCCGAGAGAGGTGACAGAGGAAGACGCAAAGGCTATATACTCAAGCCTGTACTGATTTAAATTCGGCAATTATGAAAGAACAGATCAAGCCTATATTGGCAATAACAATGGGCGACCCGGCAGGCATAGGTCCGGAGATAATAGTAAAAGCCCTCGACTTGAAAGAGACTTACGAAAAATGCCGCCCGCTGGTAACCGGCGATGCCGGCATCATGGAATGGGCGGTGAAACAGATGGGAACGGCACAGAAAATAAACCAGATAAGCAGTGTCAGAGAAGCTAAGTTCGAACTTGGAACTATAGACGTCATCGACCTGAAATGTGTTGACATGGACACTTTTGAACCGGGCAAGGTTGCACCGCAGTGCGGCAATGCGGCTTTTGTATCGATAATCAAGGCTATAGAACTTGCAATGGCGGGCGAAGTGGACGGAACAGTAACAGCACCGCTGAATAAGGAGGCACTGCACAAGGGTGGGCATAACTTTGACGGACACACGGAGATTTATGCTCACTACACCGGAACAAAGAAATATGCCATGTTGCTTGCCGACGAGTTTCTTCGCGTAATACATGTGTCTACGCACGTGTCACTTCGCGAAGCATGCGACCGCGTAAAGAAAGAGCGCATTATAGAGGTGACGGAACTCATATCCAACGCGTGCCGTCAGTTTGGCATGGAGAGTCCGCGCATAGGTATTGCCGGTCTTAATCCTCACGCAAGCGACAACGGTCTGTTCGGTTGGGAAGAGGAAAAGGAGATAATACCTGCCGTGGAAGAACTGCGCCAACGCGGATTCAATGTAGACGGTCCCGTACCGCCCGATACTCTCTTCGCCAAGGCTAAATGTGGCAAATACGACGGCTGTGTGGCAATGTATCACGACCAGGGACACATCCCGTTCAAGGTGGTAGGATTCAACTGGAACAAGGAAACGGGAAAGATGGACAGCGCAAAGGGCGTGAATATCACTCTCGGACTGCCAATAATAAGGGTTTCGGTAGACCACGGCACCGCTTTCGATGTGGCAGGCAAGGGCGTCGCCAGTCCGGATGCCATGCTTCTTTCGATAGACTATGCCACACGAATGGCAATAAGTAGAATTGAAAAGAACTGAAAACAATGATTATAGTAATAGCCGACGATGTGACCGGAGCTGCCGAAATGGCGGGTGTGGCATTGCGTAATGGTCTGGATGTACAGTTTATAACTGAGATAAGTTGCGACTTGCCCGATACGGATGTATTGGTCATGGCAACAGACACACGCTCGTTCAGCAGACAGGAGGCAGTGGACACTGTCAGGCACATCGCCGGCTATTTAAATGAAAAAAGAAACATATCGGTATTCAAAAAGACCGACTCGGTGTTGCGCGGTCATGTAATGGCTGAACTTGAGACACTCGCCGCATCTTTGGGCTACAGTTCAACCATACTTCTGCCCCAAAATCCGTCTAAAGACAGGATTATAAGCAACGGAATATATTATATTGACAGCACTCCCCTACATGAAACGTCATTCTCCTACGACCCGGAATTTCCGGCAATGACATCCTGCGTTGAGGATATCGCGAAAGGAAGTGTTTCCATGCCTTTAAACGAAGTTCCTCAACAGAACAGGGTAAACATAGGAGATGCCGCTGATTTGGAGGAGCTGCGTATACAAGTCGGTAAGGTCGGCAAAGACAGTCTTGTTGCAGGAGGTGCCGACACCTTCAATCTCTTCTTAAACCGACCGGACATAAAGAAGAAAAGCGGTACCGACCCTGTCATAAACACAATAAACAGCGGCAAGACACTGGTGATATGTGGAAGCACACAGAGCAAGTCTCTTATTGCCATGCCCTACTTCAAGCGTTGCAGTTCTGCCGAAGAAGGCATGCCGCTTGATGTCTTCCACGGCAGTCCGGCAGACAAGTGGCTTGACGCATTATGCCGGTCATACGCGGAACATCAGGCGCTGATTATCAAAATAGGTCATGAAGCTACGGGAGGGAAAGAATATGCCGTGCGCCTTAGAAACCTGATGTCAGCAGCAACGGCAAGCCTCATAAACAAAGAAAAGCCCGGTCTGTTGGTTATAGAAGGCGGCGCAACGGCATTTGCCGTGCTGAAAGCACTTCATTGGAACGTGTTCAACGTAAAAAAGGAACTTTCACCGGGTGTGGTATGTCTTACTTACGGAGATACCGACATAATACTCAAACCCGGCAGCTATCCCTGGGGATGTATGTTTGAGTAATAACGATTGTGGTGCGATACGAGTGATAATATCTCTCCTACTTCACTTCCCTCAGGTTTCCATTTTTCCAAACTTGTCAATGGAAAACCTATAAAAGTCACGGTTTGGTCGATACCTTTCATTCCTCTATGTGTCACCTTAAACTTATTAAGATGCGTCCAACATAGCCACGCACTCACTTCATATGCACGATAAAAACTGCCTTCTTGGAACAGATGTATCTTCTGCCAGTCATTCGCAGAATCTCTTGCAAACTCAATCTCTAAAATTTCCTTTATTGTTGCCATATATTTTTATTTTTTTTGATTATCTACCGGTACTGTGCAGCCGACAGGTTTTCACGTGCCCTTGAGGGCACAGCCTGTCCGCCCCACAGTACCGGTAGATAATCTGCTGCGTGTTTTGCGTTTCTCCTTTTTGGGAAAGGATGCAACAAATTCTAAGGCTACGGGCAGACCCCACGGACAGAGAGACCGTAGCGCCGACCGTAGTAGCTCGTATCCCAGCTGCCCGAACGGAAGTAGAGGGCGTAGGCGCGGTAGTCGTAGTCCGGGCTGAGCGAACTCGACCAAAAGTGGCCGTAGCTCCCCTCAGTGCCGAGATCGCCACCCCACCGACAGCCTGCGGTCGGCAGAAAAACGGAGCCACCATTCTTTCCTATTACGAGAATACCATTGACTCCATTCAGAGAAGTCCATTCACGTGAACAATTATTCAATAGCTCCTCTATCTGCTCTATTGACGGCATTTGCCATGCCCCTCCCATCTTCACATGGGCAACATCGTATGACGTGCCGGTAATATCGGAACCGATATTCACATATTTGTTGGTTGAAGAATTATAATAGGCATAAGTGTCCAAACCGTATACAGACTTCTCGCTCGTCTCTCCCCAAGCGTAATAACCGCCATAATCTTCGGGCTTTGATGCGCCTACATTGCAACAAGACCACTTTGTTCCGGAGGGCAAGCCAAGATCAATGGCATGCGGATGGTTGGAATCGGGACAAGTATGTAATTCCGGAAATTCGACAGAAGGCACCGCTCTCAGCTCCTTGCCCATAATCTTTACTATGGGATAGGCTGTGTACGTCTTGCCTGCTTCCATATTGCGGAACGTGCATTCCAGCCCGTTAAGATTCCATTGTTTCTCCGACTTGTAGTCCATCGGCTTGTACTGAGTATCTATCAGATTGTTGTCCTTATCGTAAAACGCCATGCCAATCCTTACAGGAAGCAACAGGTTCCTTGACACATCCGACTTCAATACAGCAGTTGATGTTGATGCTCCTTGAGAATACACCGGTTTCGTAAACAACGGCAACAGATATTTGTCTGTGCCTAATTGCGGTTCAATTTCATACCTGTACGATACAGGCTGTATGCCGTCGCCCCAAAGTCCAATCGATGCGTATGCCCTGAAACTCTGCGGAAGTGTTGTCCGCGCATAGCTGTCTTTCATGGCGGAATAGGTTCCCTCGTCAAACGCCGCCACAGCATCAAACTTGAAGTGAACCTGCTCTTTCAGCCCTATGCTGTATTCCATTCCCAATCCTGTTGCCGTGCCGTTAAGCGAGAATAACAGGTCGGGAATCACACCCACTTCGGCATATCCGTCCATAGACAGCGATGCGACATCCACACCGGCATCGTTCATCGGGGCATGCGATATTCTCCATGCCTTGTTCTCGTAAGTAAAACTGACTTTGTCTGTCCTGTTGTAATGTGCCGAGCAGTCGAGGCTTACCGTAGATCCTTCCGCAAAATAAGCAGACAGTGTAAGTTTTGGTGTGATAAACAGAAGAGGACATTGTGGTATTCTGATTCTGCCGAGTGTCATCTGTGCAATACGGTTCTCATAGTACTTTTCAAAAGAACTTGTGGCATTGAATGCGATTTGTGTATTAAGGTCATTCTGCAAATCCAAACGGAAGTATGGCGATTTCCCCATTTGTATGTTCACGGTCACCACTACTTTTGCCGCATCATTTATTGAGAATGTAGTCGTAGTGCCGCCCTTTTCCAACGTCTTACTGTAACTTTTGTCCCAAAGCTGATGTTCCCAAGATGCCTTAGCCTTGTTATTCGACCGTACACTATTTCTTTCATCGATATATCCTTCGGCTATACATACAAGTTGGTCGTAAACGCTTTCCAATCCCACTTTCTGACAATTGTAGTGATATCCTTGCTCATCGTTTGAAACAGACAATACTTTTGCCATTATTCCGTCGGGAAACGATATGCAATCATAGGTAGATACAACGATATTGTTCTTAGCAGGGCGCATATATGACGGAGTTGAGGGAGAAAGGGTAAACGATATTGTATCACAATCCGACAAATACGGATCGTGTGCCGCTGTCAATTCAAAGACCCCCTTGTTTACAATTGTTTCAGGAGCATAGAAACTTACACTGTCAATTAAAGCCAATGGTATTTTATATATACTGTCCGGAGTATAGACCACCTGCATTTTCCATTCACGGTGATACAGGCTGTCTGCATCATAATGTGAAAAGGCTATACTGTCTATATTATTTTTAAAGAAAGCGTTGAACGTACCGTCATTCCTATATATATATACGGCATCATTTTGTGAAACGGCTCCGGTGACTATCATCAAAAAAGAAACGAGTGTCAATAATATTCTGTTCATGGCTTCATTATTTTAAAGTTGGCGACTGAGGTTCTTATTATACATACATTACCGGGCTGCGGTGTGATGGGCATACTGACACATCCGTTTTTGTCTGTTGTCGCTTTGAACAATAATACTCCATCAACAGAATACACCTCAATCTCCGAATGCGGTTCAAGGTTGGAAGCCTTGATATTGTTACCGTCGAACGAAAATCCAGAACACGAAGCACCCGGAACCATTATACCGGTAGGCTCGGCATAAGAGTGGGTGAATTTCAGAACTTGTTCAGCCGGATAACTTATAACATTCATGTGAGTAGACAAGACGAACTCACCTTCCTTGAATTTTACAACCGGCTGCTCATCAAGCATGTATACAACTTTCCTGCCGGATGCCATCCATAGCGTCAAAGCATTTACTTCTTCTGTCGCAGCCTTTACAACAAGGCATAGCATAATAAAACATAACGTAATTATTTTTTTCATTCGCTAAAACCCTAATCCGTGTCGGGCGCAACTTCTAATAATTGGTTTTTCAATTTTTATTTCTATATAAGGATACATCATTAGTGATATTCTTTGTTTATTAAAAATTCTACCGACTTTTGCTGCCAATCCATTATTTACAAAAAAGCGTGGAATCGTCCTATTGTCCATTCCACACATCGAGGCTCTAGCACTGCCTATCAAAGTTGAACAGACAACGTCAGAGCCCACGCCGATATGAAAATCACATCCATAAAGAGACCTATATAAATTCACCTTTATTAGTTATTTCATTAATAGCAGACTGGATACAATTTTTTAAGCATCCTTTCATCTTAAGTCCTTGTATGTCTGTTTCCATCTGCCATGAGAAAAAAACTTTCAACAACATAATACTTCTTGCTATTAAGTTACTATAATAGTGCAATCTACATGCGAACATACAGATGCACAAACAATATATTACTATTTATTACAACTTTTCACTCTTTAAGAAATCGTACACATTCACCCATTCAACACCATTTTCGTCCATGTGGCGTTTAATAAGATCTTCTGTTATGATCATCTTGCGAAAAGAATCATTAATTTTCAAGAGACTCGCCATTTCCTGTTTACGCTTTTCCTCCGTTGGCAATCTATAAGCAGATTGCACATACACACGTTCCGAGCCTCGATTGCATACAAAATCGACCTCCAACTGATTTCTGCGATATGCGCCATTAGCATCTTTTGTACGGGTTTGTACTACACCGACATCCACCAGATAGCCACGAAGACGGAGCTCATTAAATATCAAATTCTCCATCAAATGCGTTTCCTCTACTTGCCGGAATCCAATGCGGGCATTTCTTAGTCCCAAGTCCTCAAAATAGTATTTCTGGGGAGTGTCAATATATTTGCGACCTTTGATGTCATACCGGATACAACGAGTGATAAGAAAAGAATCCTCCAGCATTTCCAGATATTCCTTCACTGTGTTCTGATTAAGTTTTATTTCCTTAACACTACGAAAAGTATTCTCGATTTTTGAAGGATTAGTCAGACCGCCAATACAGGAAGCTACGACATTCAACAGTTCATCCATCACTTCAACTCCACGGATATGGTATCGCTCTTTGATATCCGTTATATATGTCTTCTCAAATAGTCCTTGAAGGTAATTTATTTTCTTCTGTTCATCAGGCTCTGTACACACATAAGGCAGACCACCATAAGTAAGATATTCCTGCAGTACTTTATATGATTCCATTTCAGGATGAGCAGAACTATATTCAGCAAATGACAATGGAGTGATATGAATTTCTTCACCTCGCCCTCGAAACTCTGTAATTACGTCTTTTGACAGGAAACGAGAGTTCGATCCTGTAACATATACATCTGCATTCTTGATACTTAGATACGAATTCAGAACATCTTCGAACTCACTTACTAACTGAATCTCGTCAAGCAAGATGTAATACATATCGTCATCTACTATCTTGCTGTCAATATACTCAATCAACGCATCTGGATCACGATATTTATTATTCCTACGATTTTCAAGATCCAATTCAATGATATGATTGTCTTTAACACCATATTCAATAAGATAATTCTTGAATAGTTCCCTCAACAAATAAGACTTGCCGGAGCGACGGATTCCCGTCACCACCTTTATTAATCCATTATGCATACTGGCAATAAGCCTTTTCAGATGTATGTCACGTTTGATTACCATATTTTATAAAATATTTTTGGCTAAATGACCACTTTTCTATTGCAAAGATATCTTGTTTATTTGAAAGCACCAAACTATCACAGACAAAATTTTACATGAATTCAATGAATTAAAAATTGAATATCTATTGTATTAGGCTTTTTTATTGGAACTTATTAACTATAAGTGAAAGATAAACGATATTTATATTTCACCGGTCTCACGTTATATTAGGTTAAAAGCTATTGATTATTAAAAAATAATAACTAACTTTGCTGATATGATTATGATTATTAACATCAAAAACAAAATAATAAAATGCTAAACAAAAAGATTGAAGAGGCTATAAATGCCCAGATTAATGCAGAGATGTGGTCTGCTTATTTGTATCTGTCAATGGCTGCTCACTGCCATGCAATAGGACAGCCCGGTATGGCAAAATGGTTTGAAGTACAGTTTAAGGAGGAACAGGACCACGCAAAAATTCTTTTCAACTACGTGATATCAAGAAACGGTAATGTTACATTGAAGCCAATAGATGCAGTGCCGACAGAATGGAACTCGATACTGGACGTGTTTGAAAGCACACTGGCTCATGAGCAGAAAGTTACGGCAATGATAAACAACCTGTTTGCCCTCACCACACAGGAAAACGACTATGCCACACAAAGCATGCTCAAATGGTTTATCGACGAGCAGGTTGAGGAAGAAGAGAATGCACAGACAATCATCGACAACATAAAGATGATAAAAGACAACGGTTACGGCATATACATGCTTGACAAGGAACTCGGTGCAAGGACATACACACAGCCGTCTCCTTTGGCCGGTTCAATCTAAACACTGACCGTACATCAGGATATATAACATTACATGAGTTCGTGACAAGGATATCTGAATATATTACAAGGATATGTCCATATCGTAAATAATGTCTGAAGTTATTGTTATTCCGAACCCATATAATATAACATTGAAATAAACAAAGAACCCCGATTGCTTTATCACAATCGGGGTTCTGCTTTATCAAAAACCAGAAGCCTGCATCAATTATTGACTGTACCGCCAACAATGTCAAGCAGTTCATTGGTAATAGCCTGCTGCCTGCTCTTGTTATACTGAAGATTAAGTTCACGCAACAACTCATCGGCATTGTCCGTAGCTGTCTGCATGGCAACCATTCGCGCGGCATGCTCACTTGCATTACTGTCAAGAAGAGCTGTATAAACCATGAGATGAAGAAGTTTTGGTATAAGACTACCCAAAACGCTGTTCATATCAGGCTCTACAATGAAGTTGTCATTGAGAGGTTTGGCTTCCTCCACTTCATGTTCTTTCTCTTTCTGTTTGTTTTGAAGATAATCCTGCACCTCACGCGTAACAACTCTTGTCTTCAAGTCGCGTTCCTTATCCTCGTTAAGTTCCGTTTCCACATCAATGGGCAAGAATGTCTTACGCGTCAATATCTGTGAACCGGCACTCTTGAAGTGATGATAAATCATCTCCACACGGTCTATCTCTCCATCCGCAAACTTACGTCCAAGCTCACAGGCAATCTCCTTACACTCCTTTGCATTAGGCTTGTCTGCAAGTTCCATAAAGTCTCCGGCAACCGTCAGCCCAAGTTTTACAACTTTCTCCGCAACCTTTCTTCCTATCGGATATATAACAATATTATCCTTTCCCAAATAAGCATACTCATCAATGGCATGCTGCATCATCTTGATAACATTGGCATTAAATCCTCCACAAAGACTGCTGTTGCTTGAATATACAATCAAAGCAACCCTTCTTACCGTCCGTTCTTTATCGAAAACAGTCTGCGCGTCCGCCTCTGATGCAAGGAATGTCTTAAGAATATGCTCCAGCATATTTTCGTACGGAAGCATATTCTCTATCATCACCTGAGCATGATGAAGCTTTGACGACGCAACCATTTTCATGGCACTCGTAATCTTACGGGTGCTGTTGACGGAAGCTATACGGTTCTTTATCTCTTTAAGCGACGGCATAAGCTATTAATTATTTTTGTACTGCCCTGCAATATCAGCCATTACAGACTCTATCACAGCCGTTACGTCATCGTCTATCTTACCCGAAGAGAGTGTGTCTATGACATCCTGATGAGCGGAACGCAGCTTTTCGAGGAACGCATCCTGACACTCACGTATATTCTCAACAGGCACATTTGACATCAAGCCGTGAGTTCCGCAATACAATATCGCAATCTGCTCTCCAACAGCCATAGGACTATACTGCGGCTGTATCAGCAACTGATTGTTCTTACGTCCACGGTCAAGGGTCATTGCCGTAACGGCATCCATGTCGCTTGAGAACTTGGAGAAAGCTTCAAGCTCACGATACTGAGCCATATCTATCTTCAAAGTTCCGGCAACCTTCTTCATACTCTTGATTTGTGCCGAACCGCCCACACGACTTACTGATATACCGACATTTACAGCCGGACGGAAGCCCTGATTGAACAAGTCGCTCTCAAGATATATCTGTCCGTCGGTAATAGAAATCACGTTTGTAGGAATGTAAGCGGAAACGTCGCCTGCCTGTGTCTCGATAATCGGAAGAGCCGTAAGCGAGCCACCGCCTTTAACATGACCTTTCATACATTCGGGAAGATCGTTCATCTGCTCCGCCACTTCCTGCTGGTCGTTGATACGCGCAGCACGCTCAAGCAGACGGCTATGCAGGTAGAACACATCACCCGGATAAGCCTCACGACCTGAAGGACGGCGCAAAATCAAAGAAACTTCGCGATATGCAACAGCCTGTTTCGACAAGTCGTCATATACAACCATTGCAGAATATCCGCGGTCACGGAAATATTCGCCGATGGCTGCTCCCGCAAACGGTGCATAATACTGCATGGCAGCAGGATCGGCAGCAGTTGCAGCAACAACAACCGTATACGGCATTGCCCCGTGTTGCTTAAGGTTTTCCACAAGAGCTGCCACTGTTGAAGCCTTCTGTCCTATCGCAACGTAAATGCAATATACAGGCTTTCCAGCCTCATAGAAACTCTTCTGATTTATAATTGTATCTACAGCGATTGCCGTCTTACCGGTCTGGCGGTCGCCGATGATAAGCTCACGCTGTCCTCGTCCGATAGGAATCATTGAGTCTACCGACTTGATACCGGTCTGCAACGGCTCCTTCACCGGCTGACGGTATATAACTCCCGGAGCTTTACGGTCAAGCGGCATTTCAAATGCGCCGGTAAGATCGATGTCTCCCTTACCGTCAATCGCCTGTCCCAGTGGGTTGATGACACGTCCAAGCATATTGTCGTTCACCAATATAGATGCAATACGCTTTGTACGCTTAACCACCATGCCCTCCTTGATACCTTCGGTAGAACCAAGAAGCACACAACCCACGTTGTCTTCCTCAAGGTTCATGACGATTGCCATTGTGCCGTTCTCAAATTCCAGAAGCTCGTTTGCCTCAGCATTACGCAGTCCGTAGATACGTGCAACACCGTCGCTCACTTCGAGCACGGTACCCACCTCATCAAACTGCTGACTGTTGTTCAAGCCCTGAAGTTGTTCAAGAAGCACTTGAGACACTTCGCTTGGTTTTATTTTATCTGACATGATTAAATTTATTTTTAGTTACATTTAGCAGAATGCCTGCACCGACGGCGACACCCTACCTTCCCAACTGTGAAAGTATTCCACGCAACCGGCTGTACACACTGGCATCCAGCCTATACGTATCATATTCAAGCACAAAGCCACCGATTATATCCGGATTGACCTCTGTTTCAAACTCCACAGTCCCTTTAGCTCTACGTTCCACCATAGAACGCATCTTCCGCTCAATAGCATCAGACACGGGCACGGCAGTAGTAAGTTTACCACGGATGATATTCTTATGTTGTCTGTAAAGAGTGATATACGAGTTTGCAATAAACAGCAAGACGTTCTCACGGCCTCCCTTCAATACAATATCAATGAAGGCAGCCACAATTTCCGAAACACTGCCACCACATGCCGTGATGACCAACTCCTTCTTCTTGTCTTTAGAGAGCATGGGATTATCTATCGCGGATCTCAGACCTGCCACATCGATAAAACTCTTTGCCAAAGTCTGCATCTCATGATATACCTTGTCCTCCTGCCCTGCTCCGACAGCAGCCTTAAGCAAGGCACGGGCATACCGAACCGATATTACTCCTATGTCCATAATTATTTTTCTTTTACAACAACTTCATCCAACAGCCTGTCTATGGTCTCCATCTGTACGGCATCTGAAGCGAGTTCCTTACGGAGAATCTTCTCAGCCACCTTTACAGACAGCTCAGCCACCTGCGCACGTATGTCACTGATGGCAGCCTGTTTCTCGTTCTCTATCTCAGCCTTGGCCTCTGCAATCAGGCGGTTGCCCTCTTCACGGGCTTTCTCCTGTGCCTTTGCAATAATGGCATCGCGGGTATCAGCTGCCTCCTTGAGCACCTGTGCCTGCTTCCGGCGGGCTTCTTGCAGAATGCTTTCACCCTCCAGTTGTATATTGCCGAGGCGTTCCGACGCTTCGTGCGCTTTTCTTAGGCTTTCGTCTATGTAGTTCTTACGTTCCTCTACCATTCCGATAATGGCAGGAAAACCGTATTTTGCAAGAACGAAGAATACCACCAAAAATGCAAGCAGCATCCAGAACAAGAGTCCGAGATCAGGAGTTAGTATTGATGGCAAATTTTCCATTGTATAATTAGTTTGTTCTAACTATATTCATTATTTGATAAGGAACGCGCAAGCAGCAATGGCAAAAAGTGCACAACCCTCGACAAAGGCAGATGTCAAAATCATGTTTGTCTGTATCTTACCGGTTGCTTCAGGCTGACGCGCAATGGCATCCATTGCACTGCCACCAATCTTACCAATACCCAAACCTGCTCCAATAGTTGCAATACCTGCTCCAAGACCGCAGCCCAGCTGTGCCAGACCTTCAGCAGCCAAAAGTGTTGAAATAATCATAGTTCTATAAATTTAAATTGTTATTAATTTTTTATTGTATTTCTCTATTTGTTTTTATACTCTTAAATATCATGCCTCGTGCTCTTTATGTGCCAATCCGATGAACACCGCACTCAGCATAGTAAAGACATAAGCCTGCACAAAAGCCACAAGCACTTCAAGACAGTTCATGAAAAGAAGCATTATGACACTGAAGATATTCAGTCCGAGACCGAAGCCCGTACCCATGGACCAGCCAAGGAATATCACACAAGTAAAACTCAGTATCACCGCATGCCCCGCCATCATGTTGGCAAAAAGACGTATCATGAGTGCAAAAGGCTTGGTAAAGACTCCGAACAATTCTATAACCGGCATCACCGGAACGGGATAAGCCTTAAGAAACAGCGGAACCTCGGGCCAGAATATTTCCTTCCAATACTCCTTGTTTCCAAACAGATTTATTGCCAGCATCGTGCATACGGCAAGGAACAGAGTTATATTTATGTTTCCCGTAACGTTTGCCCCACCGGGGAATATAGGTATAAGTCCTATAAGGTTGGTGGTGAAGATAAAGAAGAAGACGGTGAGCAGATACGGTGCATACGACTTATAATGCTTCTCTCCCACTGCCGGCTTTATGAGATCATCGTGTATTGTCATCACAAGCATCTCCATCATTCCGACAAATCCTCCCGGGGCATCGCTTTTCTCAGTACGCTTACGGTACCACCTTGCACATGACAGGAATATACATACCAGCACTGCCACTACTATCCATATCTGTGCAACGGATTTAGTAATGCTCAAGTCTATCGGACGCACCGCCGTACCGTCGGCAAGCCTCTCATAAATCTTTCCGTGATGGGTCTCGTCAAAGAAAAATCCTTTCGGAAGGCTGTGGGCAGTGCATACATGCCACTCTCCCGTAGCCTCGCTACGCAGTATCACCGGCAGCGGAATGCTCAGGTGTCTGCCCTCGTATGTTGCAATATGCCACTCGTAAGAGTCGGCAAGGTGTTCCATGACAATCTCCGGAATGTCAAGTTCCTTCTCTCCGCTTACACCTTCAGCAGCATAAATATTTACCGGAAGCAAAACTGCCAGCAACATGAGGATTATTGTTCGTAATTGTTTCATTTCTTATTAGATAACGTTACTTTACATCATTGAGTTTATCAATGGAGCCGGAAACTCCGGCAAAGAATATGGAATGATGTGCCAGAAGCATTATATAATAGGCTGCAAAGACAAAGAAAAACATCCTTATGCTCTCCTGTCCCGCCACAAGCCAGTAGACAAGCATCACAGCCAATGCCAGAAGCATGCGAAATCCGGATACTGCCGTATAGAATGTGGGCAGACTATCCAATGACCTTTCTGCCACACGACGCCATACAAGAGCATCGGCACATTCTATCACAAACGAAAAGACGGCACTCACAATGATCGGTATCATCATTCCGTCCGTTCCGAGCACAAGCCCTACAGCCCACGCCGTCACAGACAAGGCTATAATAAGCCCCACCGTCTGTATGATATATCGCCTGCTATATTTGCCTGCACCGGTCATACTATAACTTTGCACCTATTATTATATATAATACACTGTTCAAAACTCCACACAAGCACTTACCGTGTTCTTCTGCACTTCAACGAAGCCACCCGATATGGTAAGAGCATGCTCTCCGCTGCCGTCGACATACACCATTCTGCCGTCGCCAAGCGATGATATCAGCGGAGCATGGTCGTGCAATATCTGAAATTCGCCCAAAGTGCCCGGAACGGTAACGCTCTCCACATCACCGTCAAAGACAACCTTTTCAGGGGAAACTATTCTCAGCCTTAAACTCATAACTGTAAACGATTTTAAAGATTATCCTTTTGCCTCCTCTATGAGTCGCTTGCCTTTGGCAATGGCATCCTCTATGGTACCCACGTTAAGGAAAGCCTGCTCGGGCAGGTCGTCCACCTCACCGTCAAGAATCATATTGAAGCCCTTGATACAGTCTTCTATAGAAACCATAACACCGGGAATACCGGTAAACTGCTCTGCCACAGTGAACGGCTGTGACAAGAAACGCTGCACACGGCGTGCACGGTTCACAGTCAGTTTGTCCTCATCAGACAACTCATCCATACCAAGAATTGCAATAATATCCTGAAGTTCCTTGTAACGCTGCAGTATCTGTTTAACGCGCTGTGCACAATCATAGTGCTCCTTACCCACGATAAGCGGGTCGAGAATGCGCGATGTAGACCCCAGAGGGTCAACGGCAGGATAGATACCAAGCTCGGTTATCTTACGGCTAAGCTCAGTTGTGGCATCAAGATGCGTAAATGTAGTTGCCGGAGCAGGGTCTGTCAAGTCGTCGGCAGGCACATAAACAGCCTGTACAGATGTGATGGATCCTTTCTTGGTAGATGTAATACGCTCCTGCATCGTACCCATTTCGCTGGCAAGTGTAGGCTGATATCCTACGGCCGAAGGCATACGTCCCAAAAGGGCTGACACTTCGGATCCCGCCTGTGTGAAACGGAAAATGTTATCTATAAAGAACATGATGTCGGCAGCCTCGCCGTCCTTTCCGCCATGGTCGCGGAACTCCTCGGCAACGGTAAGTCCCGACAGTGCCACCGATGCACGTGCTCCCGGCGGTTCGTTCATCTGTCCGTAAACAAGTGTTGCCTGCGACTTGCGCAATTCTTCGGGGTCAACCAGCGAGAGGTCCCATTTGCCCTCTTCCATTGCCTTCTTGAACTTGTCGCCATAGCGTATTACGCCCGACTCGATCATGTCCCTTATAAGGTCGTTGCCCTCACGGGTACGCTCACCCACACCGGCAAATACCGAATATCCGTTGTGTCCCTTGGCTATATTATTGATAAGTTCCATGATAAGCACGGTTTTTCCCACACCGGCTCCACCGAACAAACCAATCTTACCGCCCTTCATATAAGGCTCGAGCAGGTCTATGACCTTGATACCTGTGGCAAGCATCTCCTTGTGTGTGGACAGATCCTCAAACTTAGGAGGCTCGCGGTGAATGGGATATGCACCCTTCATGTCGAGTTTTGCCATACCGTCGATAGGCTGTCCTATCACATTCATCATGCGTCCCTTAATCTGTTCGCCGGCTGGCATGACTATAGGGCTTCCTGTTGCCGTCACCTCAAGACCGCGCTGCAGTCCGTCAGTGTTGTCCATAGCCACACAACGTACAGTGTCCTCGCCTATATGCTGCTGAACCTCGATAATAAGCTCGCGACCGTCAGGACGTACTATCTTCAAAGCATCGTGTATTTTAGGCAGCACTTCCTCTGCTTTCTGTCCCTGCGTTTCAAAGTAAACGTCTATAACCGGACCGATTATCTGAGAAATATGGCCTGTTGTTTGTGTCATAGTTATTATTTTTTAATGTTATTCCAATTGTTCGCAAAATTAACGATTTATTTTATCAGGAGCAAACTTTAATAAAGAAATATGTCTGTAGCCGCATATTTTATCATAATGACAAATCATGTCACGGACAATATGCGACCGTTACAAAATCGCGGATGTGTCTCTGTAAAAGAAGCACATCCGCAACATTTTTATATACTCAACTCGTCAAGAACTGTTATGAGTTTCTTGTCAAACGGTTTGTCCGAACGTATGGCATCGCTGAACGGCACATACACAATCTCGTTGTTGCGCACTCCTATCATCACATTACGCTGTCCCTGCATTATGGCGTCTATCGCGCCAACGCCGGTACGGCTTGCCAATATGCGGTCGTGAGCCGTAGGACGTCCTCCACGCTGCAAGTGTCCGAGGATAGACACACGCACGTCATAGTCGGGAAACTCCTTGCGCACACGCTCTGCATAGTAAAGCGCACCGCACTTGGGACTTTCCGAAACGATTACGATACAGCTCTTCTTGCTTTTTCGTATACCGCGCTCCATGAAACGTGCAAGCTGATCCACGTCTGTAGAGTCCTCGGGTATGATAGCAGCCTCGGCACCACAAGCAATGGCACTGTTTTGGGCAAGAAAACCGGCATCGCGCCCCATTACCTCTACAAAGAAAATCCGTTCATGGCTTTGGGCGGTGTCGCGTATACGGTCTACACACTCCATTATGGTGTTAAGAGTAGTGTTGTAGCCTATGGTAGAATCGGTGCCGTAAAGGTCGTTATCTACCGTTCCGGGCAATCCGATGCAACATACATCAAACTCTTCCGCAAATATTTTAGCACCGGTAAGCGATCCGTTACCGCCGATGACAACAAGGGCATCGATGCCATGCTTCATCATGTTGTCGTATGCTTTCTGCCTTCCTTCCGGTGTCTGAAACTCCTTGCTTCGGGCTGTTTTCAAAATCGTACCGCCCAACATTATTATGCCACTGACGTTTTCTGTGGTGAAATCGCGTATCTCATCGTTTATGAGACCGTCGTAACCACGATATATACCCTTTATGTTAAATCCCTTACAGATGCCGGCACGTGTCACGGCACGTATGGCGGCGTTCATTCCGGGAGCGTCTCCACCCGATGTCATCACGCCGATTGTCTTAATTCTTGCCATAAGTCTCTACCTTTAATTTATACCTATTTTTATTAACAAACACTCATAAGCCACATTACCGCCAGTCCCAACAGCCAACTGACAGCCACCGCAGAACCTACGTTCCGAAAGTACCAGCCCACATGAACCCGTTCCATTTTCATAAGTGCGAGCCCGCTTGTCGACCCGAGAAGGAGGATATTTCCACCCATGGCGGCACTATAGGCTATGACTTTCCAATAAAGTCCGTTCTGAAGATACATGGACATATAATCCGTGTCAACCCAAAGCCCGAGACGGAACGGCTCTACCACACCGTGCAAGGCTGCGAACAAAGACGATGAAGCAAAGGTATCAACCACCGTACTCATCAGCCCTGCCGCCACACCCATTATCCAGATATTATGGATATTATCGTCACACCATTGCGCTATGGTGTATACCACACCCGTCTCCGTCATCACACCGATTGCAAGTATTATCCCCATGACGAACAACAGCAACTGTATGACACCATACTGCAACACACGTGGCGTGCGGCGCTGTATCATAACGTCGACATTCATCAGCTTGCGGTTTACCACCTCATTGACTATCCACAATATGGACAGCACACACATTGCTCCGAGAAAAGGACTCAGCTTTGTTATATTATGGAATGTAGGTATGAACCACAAACCTCCGATACCGACAAAAAGCATCAGCATACGCTGCCAACGGTTAAGACGGGTGTCATCGCCGCGATAAGGCAAAGACATATACTGTCTGTCTACACACCGTGGCAACATGCGCGAAAGCATGAACGTAGGAACGATCCACCCTATGAGGCACGGCACGGCAAGCGATGCCGAAAAATCAGTTGCAGTAACAGCGCCCGCATTCCACAACACCAATCCTATCGGATCACCTATCACCGTAAGGGCTCCGCCGCAGTTGGCAGCCAGCACTATCGCACATCCGTAAATCATACGCTGACGGCGGTTGGGAAGTATACCGTGCATGATTACCAGCATCATCGTTGTGGTTGTAAGATTGTCGAGATTAGCCGATATGAGGAATGTTATCACCGCCATTATCCACAACAACTTGCGGCTGTTGCGCGTACGCAGACACTCTGTGATGAAATCAAAGCACCCGTTGTTTACAAGAATTTCGACTATCGTCATGGTAGAAAGCAGGAAAAAGACAATCTCTGCACCTTTTCCCACATATTTAAGAAATATATTCTGTGCAACGAAATGCTTCACGGCTGTGCTCGTAGGTGTTGCACCTACAAGAAAATCTACATACTCACGCGGATGCTGACCCATTACAAAGTCGGTTCCATAACTTATATACAGCACCCACCCAACTGTTCCTGCAAACATTGCCACAGCGGCTTTGTTCACCTTGGTTATGTTTCCTGTTGCTATCAATACATAGCCAATAAACAATATCGCAACGATTACAAGTGCCATAATTAAAGTATATATTAAGCGCAAAGTTACAAAATATAATTTAAAAGACAAGTAAAACAAGAAATAAAAATATGACATACGGACCTTTTCGGCATTGCTTCGGGACACATGAAAAAGCGGTCTTCGGAGGTAAAAACGAGTATTTTCAAGAGTCTTTGTAACATACTGAAAATCAAGATGATACCTTTTACCCTCAAAAGGGCATCTTTAAGAGTGCTAAAGCTATGCTTTTTGAAGGCTAAAGCATAGCTTTTAGAAGCCCAAAGATATGCTTAAAAAAAATAAGAGTAAAATCAATGCGAAAAGAACCGTCTTCTTATCTGTTCCACAAGGTTTGCCTTTGAACGCAGAACCCACGCCGACAGGGAAAAACTTAGGGCTACCACCGCCACTCCGGACAGCCAATAGAGCCACGGAGTATCAATAAACGTGACGGCAAACGACAACAATCCCGCCGAAACCTGCAACAGTGCATAGCGCGCGACGTTGCGGGAAAAAACAAAGCCATACTTGCGATACATGGCAAAAGACAGCATGACAAAGTCAAGAACCGCAGTAAGAAGCATGGCATAGCCGGTACCCGTCAGCCCCCACAAATCATAAAAAAGCACAACAAGCGCCACAACCACCACCGCGTATGCACTCTCCAAGACAAGATAGAGCAGCGAGTCACCACGTGCAAGGGGCATATATGCCAGCGGCAGCTTTATTGCCCGCATGTAAAGAGCCAGTATCATAGCGTGCATCATGCCTGCAACCGGCATGAAAGCATTGCTGTAGAGCAGAGGGATTATGACAGGAAGTCCCACCATAAAGACCACAAGCAACGGGGCTATTATAAGGAGCGAGGCCTCTATCTGCCTGTTCACTGTGTCGTTAAGGACCTTGCCTACACTGTTTATTGCCGCAAGACGGGGAAAATAGTCGGTTTCCATGGCAGAAAAAATCATGCCTCCGTAAACTATGCTCATCATGTAGCCGGCATTGTAAAGTCCCACAACACCAAGAGAACCGGTATTGTTAAGATAAGAACGTATGGCAAAGTCGGACGCGCTACCCACAACAGCGGCAAGAACAAATGCCACACCAAGCCTTATCATACCGCCTCCCTCTCTCAACACCGGTTTGCCGAAAGAAACGGCAAAAGGATATCTCCGACACGAAAAACGTATTGCCACAAACATCTGCCAAAGCGCCGTTATGAACATTGAGGGCACGATACCGGCTTCGCCCCAATAGCATATCACCGGCACGGAAAGCACCAATGCACCTGCAAAATGATAAACGGAAACAACAGCAAGACTTCGTAACTGCCTTGTACTCTTCAATATGGCAATTTCTCCTCCGGTCACAGCCATAAGTGCGACTGTAGGAGAAAGAAGAATAATGTGCAGTGTATGGTCGCCCCAGCTGAACGTCCAACTATCCAGAAGCTGACTGAACACCACACAGACAAGCATGCCGAGAACGGCGGTAAGCAGGCTCCACGAACGTATAACCACAATGGAACGGGATATCTTTCGTTCATCGCCCGTGTCGAAATGTTCGGAAATAGTGCGCACGGCACTTGTAGAAATGCCCAAGTTAGTAAAGTCTGAAACAAGCTTTATTATTGAATTGAACAGCGAGATAAGCCCCACACCGTCCGGTCCGAGTATAAGGGCTATGAGTTTGTTGCGCACAAGACCTATCAATATGCCAAGTCCCTGCACACCTCCAAACACACCCATATATTTCAGTATGTGCGAATAACTGCTGCTCTTTTCTTTCTTTTCCACTATTAGAAGTAACGTATTTTAAAAGTTTTTATTATTTTTGCATAATGGAACTATCTATAATAATCCCTGTATTCCGAGTGGAAAAGACACTGAGACGCTGCGTCGACAGCATCACCTCACAATCTTACACCGACTATGAGATTATATTGGTAGACGACGGTTCGCCCGACAGTTGCGGAAAGATATGCGACGAGTTGTCAAAAGAAGACAGGCGCATAAAGGTAATACACCGTGCAAACGGCGGACTTAGTGCGGCAAGGAACACTGGAATAGACATTGCCCGTGGAAAATATATCACTTTTGCCGACAGCGACGACACCATGGCGCCGGAAACACTGAAGGATCTTATGGAAATACTTGGGAAGCATCCTGAATATGACATAATAGAATATCCTGCCGTGATATTCTACGGTTCGCCGGAAGAAAGGGTTTTAATGCCGAAGGAAAGGGTGTACACGAACGACATGTCGCGCTATTGGCATGAAAACGAGGCATATACACACACATACGCATGGAACAAGATATACCGCAGGCGTCTGTTTGTGGATGTAAGGTTCCCCGAGGGCAAGGTGTTCGAGGATGTATGGACTTTTCCAATGCTGCTGGACAGGGCGACAACCATCGCAACCACAAACAGGGGAATGTACTTTTATTACGCCAATGCTGGAGGTATCACCTCGAATGCCGGCGGCAGAGAACTCGGAATGTTGCTTGAGGCACATACAAAGATTTTGGAAAACAGACGGCTGTTCTCTGTAAAATATTACATGCACGTGGTAAACATACAGCTGGATGTATACAATCTTACGGGAAATATACTGCTGTCTCGCCGTGACATGGGCATTAAAGAGCTTGCAGGACTGAAACCCGCCATGTTCCTCAAAGGATTAATAATAAAGGTATCAGATGTCAGAACATTATGCAGAATACACAAAACAATAAGAAACCTCTTGTAAGTTTCATCATTACATGCTACAACCTGCCTACGGAGATGATAGTGGAATGTATCGGCAGCATCATGGCACTGTCGTTGTCAGAACAGGAAAGGGAGATTATAGTAGTGGACGACGGTTCGGATATTTGCGCGATAAACGACCTCGACGACTACCGGGATGACATCATTTATGTACGTCAGAAGAACAGGGGCTTAAGTGAGGCACGCAACACCGGCATAATAATGGCGAGCGGACAGTACCTACAGTTCGTTGACGGCGATGACAAACTGATTCAAACCGGTTACGAGCACTGTTTGGACTTGGTGAGATACAACAACATGCCCGACATGGTACTGTTCAGATTCACGGACAAAACACCCGAACATATAAAATTTGCCGAGGTGCAACCGGTATGCGGAACAGAATATATGCAGCACAACAACATACGCCCATCAGCTTGCAGCTATATCGTGAAGCGTACCACACTGGGCAAACTGCGCTTTACACCGGGGATATACCATGAGGACGAGGAGTTCACACCACAGCTGTTGCTGAGAGCCGAAACGGTATACCCTACCGACACTATTGCATATATGTACCGTAAACGTTCGGGATCGATAATATCGGACAAGGCAAAACGAAGCATACTGAAACGGCTGAACGACAGTAAGGCGGTGATAATACGACTGAACGACATGGCAGACCGTTTACCACACAACGACCGTATAGCCATGCAACGACGCGTGGCACAGCTCACAATGGACTACATATACAATGTCATAACGCAGACACACAGCCGACAATATCTGGACAAGCAACTCGATGAGCTGCATTCAAAGGGGCTGTTTCCACTGCCCGACAAGGATTACACCAAGAAATACAAATGGTTTCGTCGCATGACCAACAGCAAATTAGGTATCACCTTGCTCATGCACGCCCTGCCACTCATGAAGAAAGAAAGATGAATATACTGCTTTTAGGCGAATACAGCAATGTGCACGCAACACTTGCCGAAGGGCTGAGAACACAGGGACATCATGTCACCGTGGTTTCAAACGGTGATTTCTGGAAGAACTATCCGCGCGACATATCACTTGTCAGAAACTATTCCATATTTGGCGGAGTGAGATACATGGCAAAACTATATTCCATCCTGCCCCGTCTGAGAGGATATGACGTGGTACAGCTGATAAATCCCATGTTTCTTGAAATAAAGGCAGAAAGGATATTCGGCATATACAAATATCTGCGCAAACACAACAGAAGAGTGTTTCTCGGAGGATATGGCATGGATTGGTATTGGGTCAACACATGTGTTAACGACAAACCTTTAAGATACAGTGACTTTAACTTTGGAAACGAGTTGCGCAACGATGTCAATGCCATGAAGGAACGTGCGGACTGGATGGGCACGGCAAAGGAGAAACTGAACAGATATATTGCAAAAGACTGCGACGGAATAATAACAGGGCTATACGAATACTGGGTATGTTACAATCAGGCATTTCCCAAAAAGACAACATTCATCCCGTTTCCGATAAAACAAGAATTCCCGTCCATAACCGACAGTTTTACATATCCCGTCAGAATATTCATCGGAATAAACAAAGCACGCAATGAATATAAAGGAACGGACATCATGCTGCGTGCCGCAATGGACATTAAGGACAAGTATCCGGACAAAGTGGAAATCATAAGGACCGAGTCCGTTCCGTTTAACGAATACAAAAAACTGATGAACAGCAGCGACATTATCCTTGACCAACTGTACAGCTACACTCCGGCAATGAATGCCCTGCTTGCCATGTCAAAGGGAATTATAGTTGTAGGAGGAGGTGAAAAGGAAAACTATGACATCATAAATGAAAAGGAACTGCGCCCTATTGTAAATGCAACACCCGACCAAGACAGTGTATTCAAATGTCTTGAACAACTCGTGACACATCCTGAAACAATTCCTTTGCTGAAGAAACAGAGTGTGGAATACATCAGGAAACACCACGACTATATAAAGGTGGCACGGCAATACGAGGAATTTTACAAAACCAAAAAGGAACTGTGTTAAAACTGAACTGCCCCGGAAGTTGGACTCTACAATTTTCCATCATCCACAAATGATAACGGAAGAATATCCTTTACACTGTTTATCACATATATGCCGGACGTGCCGTAAAGATATATTTTGACCGGCTGACCGTAACGTTGTTCCATCTCAAGTATTACCTGACGGCACGATCCGCATGGTGTTATGGGGTCATGCAACAACCCGTCCTTGTTACGGGCAGCAATGGCTAAAGCCGTTATTGGTTGCGATGGGCACTGTGATTGGGCTGCAAAAATGGCGGAACGCTCGGCACACAACGTAACGGGGAACGCTGCATTCTCCTGATTGGCACCGATAAAGACTGTGCCGTCTGCCAGCATCAAGGCTGCTCCGACATGAAAATGTGAATATGGCACATAGGCATTGTCTGTAGCTTCAATAGCCTTACGTATCAATATCTGTTCGCCGTCAGAGAGTTCATCAAGGCGATATTGTCTCAAGGTTGACTTCAATACTATCTCTTTCATAATAAGCAGATATTCTAAATTGAACTTATATATATTATCTGTAAATGCGGAATTGAGTTTACTACTTATAATGTTATCTTCAAATCATGACATTAACAGTGAATTCGGTATTAAATTCTAAATCATTCTTCTTCATTGATGAAAACATAGCATCCTATATCGTTCCGTCCATCACGCGGAATACCGTCACGGTCGACAGGAGAAAGATAGTCTGCATTGGCATTTCCTATTGCCGTCGAACCTTCTGCAAGATGAAAGTCATAACGCTGTCTGTCCCCGTCTACAAGGCGGAAATGTTTCTCACCTTCGATGGTGTCATCGGCATTGTCGTCTTTATTGCCATCCCTACCGGCTCCTTCCCATATTACATTAATAATATGCCCATTATCTTCGGTCGGTTTTTCTGTCCTCAACACACAGTTTATGAAACTGTAATTATATGGAACCGTTTCGTCTTCTACATTAGATCCGAATACAACATCATCGGCATATCCAGTTACAATTGTGTTGATACAGTCCATACGAAGAAGCGGATAATCATTATCCCCGTCACTATTGGTAAAACTGAGTGCTGCACCACGTCTTGCATCAAAAGGATAGAACTGTGCAACTGTACAGTTTACCAGAGACACGCTTCCTCCACAAACCGACACACAGTCACCAAGTGTATTGGTTATCTGACAGTTATTCACATCAACCTTACAATTAACCGTTCTCAATCCATATCCCTGACAATTGTGTACAGTACTGTTATTAAGTCGCAACTTGGTGCGCTCTATATCTGAAGATTCACATACAATGCCATCGAATGTGCCATGTATGTCAGCATAATCAAACTCATTGCCATACGATGAGGAATGTAATTTTATCCCTTGCCACATTCCACTCACCATATCATAAGGCAGATAATCAAACATCTTGTCCGTTCTATCACAACGTAAGACCACATTATTACCGGGTTCACCGGAAATCTTCAACGTACCGTAAACATCTATACCGGCATCATTATGAAAATACATCACAGTTCCCGCATCTATCTCGAGCGTTACAAGACTGTCAACAGTAAGCCCTCCATAAACAATTATAGGTTTACCTACATTTTCTATCCGCGTATCCTCACTTATCTTTACATCCCGCCACATTTCGGCGTCCCATGTATAGGCGCAAAGATTTACTCTCTGCTCCACACCGCTTTCCAACATGAATACCAATTCATCTTCATGCCACTGCGGTCCCTCACGTCCGTTCTCAGGAGATGTCAGTTCAACGAAAACACATATACTGTCATTCTTGCGTATCTCCACGTCTGATGTCTGAAAACCGGCAGATGGACTAAGGTATACACCATCCACATTAACCCTGAAACCGGTTTGATTGCCATTTGCCTGCCTTACATTGACACAGCGTATACCATCACCCGACCGATTGTATACCCAAAACTTCTTGGTGGAAGACGGAACACGTGAGAAAACAGTATCCATACTGACGGTATCTGTCGAGAATGTAAGGATATTTGATGGCGACATACTGAATGAGTCATCATCGATACAAGCTGTCAGTATTGACACCGACAGTATAAAAAAAGCGATTTTTACAATAAGTTTCATCAATGATATAACGCTGTTTTGCTATTTATATTGCACTGTGGATATTAATGCGCATGTCATAAACACACTGCATGGCAATCAAAGCTTTTCACACTCGCTCAGCCACATGCTGCTGTCTGCATCGCTCGGCATACGCCAGTCACCGCGCGGACTAAGGCTAACACTGCCCACCTTAGGACCATCCGGAAGGCACGAACGCTTGAACTGCTGGTTGAAGAAACGGCGCACGAACGTTGTAAGCCATTTCTTTATTGTTTCATCATCGTATACCTGAGCACCCGAGACAGAGCCGTTGAAAGCGTGACATGCCAACATGAACAGTTTGGCAGGACGGAAACCGAAACGTAAAAGATGGTACAGGAAAAAGTCATGCAGTTCGTAAGGTCCCACCAGGTCTTCCGTTTTCTGCTTTATCTCTCCATTATCGGCAGCCGGAATGAGTTCCGGACTTATCGGCGTATCGATAATGTCAATAAGCGTTGCCTTTGACTTATCGTCGACATCATGCTCTGCTATGTAACGTACAAGATATTTCACAAGCGTCTTAGGCACACCTGCATTGACACCATACATGCTCATGTGATCACCGTTGTATGTAGCCCAGCCAAGTGCAAGTTCCGAAAGGTCGCCCGTACCTATCACAATGCCGCCAAGTTTATTGCCAAGATCCATCAATATCTGTGTACGCTCGCGTGCCTGACTGTTTTCGTATGTCACATCGTGTACAGCCTCATCATGACCGATATCGCTAAAATGCTGTCGAACCGAGGCAGCAATATTTATCTCATGTATTGTAACACCCAGACTTTCCATAAGGCTCAAAGCATTGTTGTATGTCCTGTCTGTTGTTCCGAAACCGGGCATGGTAACTCCAATAATATTTTTACGCGGTATGTCCAACATGTCAAACGTTCTGACACATATCAACAATGCAAGCGTGCTGTCCAATCCACCGCTTATGCCTACTACCACTGTACGGCATTTTGTATGTACAAGTCTCTTGCCAAGTCCTGCTGCCTGTACAGACAATATATCCTCACAATTGTGTGCCATATCTCCTGATGAAGGAATAAAAGGATGCGGTGAGACGCTGCGCAACAACTCGAAATCACACTGTGCCACAGAATGTGCATCAATGAAAACAGGAGATACAGCATCGGGCAATCCGGTAAACGTTGTATTCATACGTCGCTCTCCACGCAGTTTTTCCACATCTATCTGTGAAACCACCAGTTGCGGCTTGATACTGAAACGGTTTCCTTCTTCCACAATACATCCGTTCTCGTATATCATAGCATTGCCGCCATAGACAACATCTTGCGTACTTTCTCCAAATCCGCAACTGCTATAAACATAGCCCGATATAGTACGGGCGCTCTGCTGGGCAAGCAATGATTTAAGATAATCATGCTTGCCTACAAGCTCATCACTTGCCGAAAGGTTGAATATAATATCGGCACCGGCAGTGGCAAGCCGGCTGCTTGGCGGAACAGGAGCCCACAAGTCCTCGCATATTTCTATGCCGAACTGAACACCGTCACATGTACGGAATATAGCCGGACCGGCATATACATGAACCTTATTGCCGGCAAAACGTATATCCGTATCATTTATATCAAGTGAAGATACGAACCACCTCTTTTCATAAAACTCATTGTAATTGGGCAACCATGTCTTAGGTACGATACCAAGAATATCACCCTTTTGTATTACCACGGCACAGTTGAGCAGACGGTTGTTTACAGACACCGGCACACCCACAATGCTTATGATATCCAGATTGCGTGTAAAATCAAGCAGCATAATCACTGCTGCCTCGGCCTGTTCAAGCAAAAGATTTTGACGGAAAAGATCCTGACATGTATATCCGGTCAAGCCTAATTCAGGAAAAACGATGATCTCCACTCCCCTACCCTCTGCCTGGGCTATAAGTGTTTCCGTCTGTCTGACATTGTAAAGACAGTCCGCCACCTTTACAGACGGAACAGCCGCCGCCACTTTTATATATCCATACTGCATACAAGTATATGTTATATTTTTTAATGTTATATGTTAGATATCAAGCAGTAGACACAGAGTTGGCTTTATTATTCACCTACTACATCCACTCAGCTTATGATTAACGAGTGATATTATTTTATCGTTACCTGTGTAGCACCGTAACCATACTCACGGAAAGAGGCATCCTGAAAAGGATATTTTTTATATTTATACCGCAGTTCCTTTACGAGAGCACTACGCAAAACACCTTCTCCCTTGCCATGAATGAAAACAATTCTTGCTCCTTTTTCCATGCGATGCTCATCAAGAGTCTTACGAAACACATCCAACTGATAGTTCAATATATCGCCTGACGACATGCCCGCAGTGGTCTCAAGCAACTCTGTTGCATGAAGATCCACCACTATAATATTGTCCTTTGTTCTTTTACGTGCCGGCATGTCATGACCTTTCGTTGCATCTTCCCTATGTACAGTTTTCATCATCTCCGCCTCAATCTTTTTTGTATCGATTACAAGCGGATGTGCAACGGTATCATTCTCTATCACCGTATATACCATGGCGTCTTCATCAAAAAAATCGTTTTCCGTGAAAGAATGGCGCTTATAGAACTTCACCGCGTCTATACGCAGACGCGCATCCACTGCCGGCTTCATCGCAAATGACTTGTCGCGTTTATATGCCACAAACTGAACGGCAACATGCTCCATATCTCCAAGCATGTCAAAACCGAACTTCTCCACATACTCCTTTGTATTAGGCTCTATCTCACCCATAGCACGCAATGTCCAGCCGTCGGTTGTCTGAGACATATATGCAAAACTGATATAATAGTTGCTGTCATTTATGAGATATGCTTCAAACGATGTCTTGGACATTTCTTTTATGTTTACCGGAACAAAAGCCAAATAAACAGAAAGTCTGTCACCGCCCTTATACTCCATGGGCTTTGCCTTGAACGTTACAGGACGGTCTGCGGGATCGTAGTCTTCGTCATCGTTCGTAACAGCAGATACAGGCATCTCCGAAAAGCCTGTTGTATAATTATCTTCTTCTACAACCACAACTTCATTTATAGGCGTTGGTATCTGAAAGCCATCGCTGTCTTCCACCAGAACAATATTCTTCCCTTGAAAACCGGCGACCTTGCCGCCTCCCGTATCGCTAAGAAACCTTACTTTATCTCCTATTTTCATTGTTTTATATTTTTTACGGTATCAATAATGAACTGTCACCATAACTTAAGAAGCGGAAATCGTGACTCAGTGCATAGTCATATATGCGTCTCCAGTCGCCATTAACAAAAGCGCTTACAAGCAGAAGCAATGTACTTTGCGGCTGATGAAAGTTGGTTACCAGCATTTTTACAATCTTATATTCATATCCGGGTGCGATTATTATCTGCGTACTGCCATGGAGAACATTCACACCGTTGGCATCCAACCACGCTATAATATTACGTATGGCATCCTCCGGCGTCACATCGCATTCACCGTTATATGGTTCCCACTGCTTTACATGAAAACTGTTTTCCGTTATTTCGTTACCACTGCCAAGATGTACTCCTATATAATAGAGACTTTCCAGCGTGCGGACACTCGTTGTACCTACAGCTATGGCTGCGGTACCATGACAAAGAAGATTTTCAAGAGTAGAACGGTGTACCGATATATATTCCGTATGCATGTCATGACCTTCTATCTCATCGCTCTTTACCGGCTTGAAAGTTCCGGCACCCACATGCAACGTTATCTCATCGCGCTGAACTCCACAGTCGTCCAATGACCTCAGTACATCGTCAGTGAAATGAAGTCCGGCCGTAGGCGCGGCGACACTTCCCTTTATCTTCGAATAAACCGTCTGATAAGTCGTCTTGTCACTCTCCTGCGTGTCACGGTTAAGATACGGCGGAATGGGGAGTTCGCCGGCGCTGTCTATTATTTCTGAGAAAGATATTTCGGAATTGTCCCATTCGAAATCAACCCAATGACTCGTTCCTATCTCATTTCCACGCGTTGCGGTAAGCATGACAGGCTTGCCATTGATATCAAGTTCAATGCTCAGATTACCTGTTTTCCACTTCTTAAGGTTGCCGATCATGCAAAGCCATGAACAGCGTCCCGTTGTCTGGAACATCAGTTCGTAGTCTGCAGGTACAACCGGCTCAAGCAGAAATATTTCTATAAGCGCCCCGGTTTCTTTCCTAAAGTGCATACGGGCCTGTATAACCTTTGTATTATTGAACACCATAAGAGCACCGGATGGAATATAATCTGATATTTTATAGAAAACATCCTCGGTTATATCACCCTTTCTATAGACAAGAAGTTTACTCCTGTCACGCTGCCTAACGGGAAACTTCGCAATCCTGTCGTCAGGCAGAAGATAGTTATAGTCATTGATCTTTATGTGTTTTGTATCCATTTTATATTTATTGCATCAAAGCTCTTATCACGCTAAAGCACAGCGTGAAAGCCAAAACGTTTATAATAAGGTCCACGTCTGTAACGGCATATCCGCTACTTGTATATCCACCTGCACAGCCACAAGATGTACGTGCAGACATCCGTAGATAAGCCCTACGATAAAGAAGATAAATAAAATAGCCGGTTAAACCGCCGAACAGCAGACCACAGATAACATCTGAAAAATAATGCACGCCAAGATAAAGGCGTGTCCAACAATTGACAAACGACCATGCTACCAACGCATATGTCAACAAACGGCTGCGAACAAGACATGAGAAGAATATCGCCAGCCCAAAGGTATTGGCTGCATGAGATGAAAAGAAACTGAAACTTTTAGGGCAAACGCCTCTTACTATATCAATGTCAAGCCTCACCAACGGGTCATTGCATGGACGCAATCTACCAACCAAAGGTTTTACAATCAGTTCTCCCACACAGGCTGTTATCATCACACAAAGCAAAGCACAACCTACAGAAAGCAGTATCTGCGACATTGTGTCATTGTTTTTTATGACAACATAAAGCAACGACATATAAAGCGGTATCCACAAAACACCCGAAGTAAGTGTAACCGCCAATGTGTCTATTATACTCAAATCGCTTCCATTGAAAAACTCAAGCAATCTGTTGTCTATGTTGCAAAGTTCCCGCATATCCCGTTTTTATATCATCTCTATCTGGGAACTGAGTATCCAACCTTCACGCCCATCAGCAAGACGAACATTCTTCCAATCTTTCATTGTGGAATCCGTAACATCCACACGTGTACCCTCATGTATGATAAAAAGATCTTTTCCTCCCTTTGACGGCGTACTTTTTATCACAGCCGACTGCGACATGACGATTGCCCCATTGCGTTTTGTCAGCAACTGCTTCTGTTGCCATGCAAAGACATTAGCCAATACAAACAGTAAAAAACAAGACAGCGAGCTGAAAAAGCCTATCTTTCGATAAAGTGTAGAAGACGAAAACAGATAAAGCAGCACAAAAAGCAGTGCCAATGCTATGCTTACAACTGCAACAACAGCCCATGAGTCTGCCGTTATCATATTTACAAGAGCACGATACCAAGTAACAAAGAACATTTCAGACTTAGGTGTTATCTTATCAATAGTTTTTGAACGCGCCATTTGCAAATTGAAGGCAATGTCCTTATCACCGGGCGAAAACAAAAGAGCACGCTCATAGTTCAGGACAGCACGCGTTATGTTGTCCGTACGATAATAGGCATTGCCAAGATTATAATATATATCCGAACTCGGTCCTTTCTGCAACAGTGCCTCATAGTCCTTTATGGCACGCTGATAGTTTCCCTTTGAATACTCTATATCAGTATTGTTCTTCTCAACGCCATAACCTGCAACAGGGCTGAACAACAGCATAAGTAAGACTACGGCAAACCACTTCGGTCTTTTAAACGATGATTTCATAACACTCTCTATATTTACAATAGCTGTTTTTGCCGTCTCGTATGTCCTTCCCATATTTCCAACCGCATCGCCTGGAGCATATCTCTCATACTCACATTCATCCAATGCTGCGATAAACTGTTCCGTTGTGTTATCATCTACATGTTTCTCTGCCAGCTTTTCCGCTATATTCTCCCTTGAAAGTTTTTCCACCGGAATATTAAGTTTGTCACCTATATATCCCCAGAGTGCATGCAACACTTCATCATAGAAGTCGGCATCATTTCCGCTTATCATAAGCCTATGTGCTGTACGCAGGCGTTTCATGGCAATCTTATTTGCCCGTTTTCCACGAAGACGTACAACATCCGCATTGTCAAGTGCACGCTTGCGGAAAGCCACCAGCAGTACAATAAAGCCCAAGAACAGACATCCAAGCACCGTCCAGTAGGTTGAGGTTCCATAAAAGTTCACGTTATTGGCATGCTTATTGGCATATCCCTGCTTTATCGGACGTATATCCTTGTTTTTCAGATTATTTGTATAATCGGATACCGAACCGCCTACGGCACCGAAACCTTTCGTAACCTTCAGATTAAGTTTCTGAGTATATATCGTCTTATAAGAGTTTGTGCCCGTGTCATAATATATAAACGAAACGGGTGGTATTACATATTCGCCCGTATTACGTGGCACAGCCATAAAATCATATATCATGTGACCTTCCACACCATTTCCCGTAAGTTTCGTCTTATCCGTAATCTTAGCGTCATAAGTATCAAAGTCTTTCGGGAAATTTATTTCCGGCTGTTTAATAAGTTTCAGGTTACCATTGCCACCTATAACCACACGTATATTTACCGTTTCGCCCGATTTTACATCTTCCTTGTTTATTTGTGCACTTATGTTAAACTTTCCAACGCCACCGGAAAAGCCCGCCGGGCGCGAAGGCAGCGGATCTACCTGCACAGAAAGTCCGGGTGCCCTTATCGCACGTTTAACTTCGGTATATCCGGAACCGCCGTTAAAGAAGGCTTCATAAGGATCTATATTCCTGTTCTGCTGTATCACTGTACCCTTAAAGATTATGGAAGGTATCTCCAATTTTCCTGTCATCTGCGGATACATAACATACTGGCTCCATGTGACACAGCGGTATGGACGCCCGTTAACACGCTCCACCGAATATGACTTCTGTCTCGGCAATTCCACTTCCTGCGTATGAAAACCCGTAAGGTCGGGCATCTTTCCTTCGAGTTGCGTCAACTCTACCAAAGTATAGACCTTATAAGTAAGCAATACCGGTTCTTGCTCATGCACACGCCTCTTGTTTGCAGTAACCTTCATGAACAAGTCGCTGCCTTTAATCGCCGTTCCTGAATTGTCCACGCGTAGATCTCCATGCGAATCATCATGCATTCTCGGTGCGCCGTTGGTCTTCGGCGCAGTTCCCGAAACATTTATCTTCACAGCATTTGATGCCACCGTTTTTCCATTGACATTGACATAGGCCGGCGGTATGACAAACGAACCGTTCTTCGTTGCACATAATATATATGTATATGTTACGGATGAACTGCTGCTTGCATGTCCGTTAACCATCTGTATACTCGACTGTGACGACATGTTAGGACCGATTATCAGCTCCAATTGTCGCGGTATTCTGCCTACACGGAAGTCCTTGACATTATGTGAACTTATTGTATATGACAGTCTGAAGTTTTCTCCCACCGACACATGCGACGGCACACTGACCGAAAGAGTCTGTGCACCGGTTGTCACGGATATTATCAATAACAGATATAATAATATATTCTTTTTCATCATAGTCTCTACCAATTCTTTTGCAATCTGCGTGAACGTGGCTGTGCAGACGCCTTTTTCAGACGCTGCTGCGTATTCTTCTCATTCTGTATGGCAGCATCGAGCAACCGTTCGGCATTCTCCTTGCTCATCTTGTTGTCCTGCCGCTTTTCTTCTTTATTTTGATTTTTATCGTCGCTCTTGTCCTTGTTGTCCTTTTTATTATCCTTATTCTTGTCGTTCTGACTGTTGTTGCCACCGCCGTTTTTCTGGGGTCTTGTCTTCTGCAACCGCTTGCACAAGACAAGATTATACCGCGTCTCATCGTTTGACGGATTGTTTCTCAAAGCCTCCTTATAAGCTTCTATCGCATTGGAATAAATACCATTCTTCTGGAATATAGCCCCAATATTATGAAAAGACATTGATTTGCGCAACTTGTTTTTCTCCATCTGCCCCGACTGAAGGAACATCTTTATGGCGGCAGAGTCTTTCTGCTGCATCATCAGTGCACAGCCAAGATTATATACAGCCTGTGCATTCCTCGGATTATGTGCCACAGACTTGCGGTATTCCACTTCCGCCTGCTCATAGTCATGCATACGGTACTGTCTGTTACCCTTACGTATGTCATATCTGTCACTTTGTGCCGAAACTCCAGAAGATACGGATATCATGAATAAAGCAAGCAGTATCTTTGCAGCATTCCCCTTTCTGCTGAAGACATTCAGTCTCTCAAACAGTCTTCCTTTTGTCTCAAGCAAACATATTTCCAATATAAGGACAACAATTGCCAACAGGATAAAAGCCTGAAACTGTTCGTCATACTCACTGTAAATCACAGACGACACATCGCCTTTCTGCAACTTGCCAAGCTCCGCATCGAGTCTGTCGCGTGCAGAACTTGTATTGTCAAGGTTTATATACAAGCCTCCTCCTGCCATGGCAACCTCCTTGCACATGTCTTCATTAATACGCGACATCACCGTCTGTCCCGTATTATCCTTTATATATCCGCCCGAACCGTCGGGAATGACACTTCCGCCGGGGCTTCCCACACCGACAACAAATATGTTAACACCGTCTTTTGCTGCAGCCTTTGCAGCTTCTACTGCCCCGCCCTCGTGGTCTTCACCATCGGTTATCACCATTATGGCACGCCCTACATTCTCATCTTTTGTAAAACTGTGCCGTGACACATCTATTGCTCTTGCAATGTCTGTTCCCTGAGTGGTTATGAGCGACGGCGTGATGCTGTTCATGAACATCTTTGCAGACACATAGTCACTGGTAATGGGGAGCTGTACAAATGCGTCACCGGCAAAGACAACAAGGGCTATCTTGTCATTATGGAACTTATCTACAATGTTCTCCACCAGCAATTTACTCTTGTCAAGACGCGAGGGTGTAACGTCTTCGGCAAGCATAGAGTTGCTTATATCGAGGGCTATTACAAGTTCTATTCCGCTACGTTTCTCATTTGTAATCTTTGTACCGAACTGGGGACGTGCCAACGCAACAACAATCAATGCCAACGCGACAAGCATAAGTATGAATTTAAGCATGGGACGCGATGCCGAATAATCCGGCATGAGCATCTTCAGCAGCTGTATATCGCCAAACTTACGAAGTCTTTTCATGCGGTTGCGCATGGCAATAAAGTATGCCGTTGCCAACAAGGGTATCAGCAATAGCAGGAATAAATATGCAGGACTTTCAAATCTGAACATCTCTTCTTTCGTTATTATGGAATACGTCTAAGAACCACAGTTCTCATAAACACCTCAAGCAGCAAGGATATTACGGCTATTATGGCAAACGGCTGATATGCCTCATACTTTTTTCTGTACTTCTTTACGCTCATCTTCGTTTTCTCCAGCTCATCTATATCCTTATATATCTGTTTCAGTTCCGCCGTGTTTGTAGCACGGTAGAAATTACCGTCCGTAACCGAAGCTATTTGTCCCAGTGTCTGCGGGTCTATGTCCACACGCATGTTAACATACTGTTTGGTTCCGGCAACATACACCGGATAAGGTGCAGGCTTGTTCGATCCCACGGCAATGGTATAGACCCTTATACCGAGACTTCTTGCTATATCGGCAGCAGTCATCGGCGATATGTCACCGCGGTTATTGCTTCCGTCGGTAAGCAGTATCACTACACGGCTCTTGGTCTTGCGGTCTTTAAGACGGCTCACGGCATTTACAAGTCCCATGCCTATGGCTGTTCCGTCTTCTATAAGTCCGCGCTGCACAATATCCGCATTTACATTGTGTAATAAACTTAACAGAGACTGGTGGTCTGTGGTCATGGGACACTGTGTGAATGCTTCACCTGCAAATATCGTAAGACCGATGTTGTCGTCCGGACGCCCTGATATGAATTCCGACGCAACATTCTTTGCAGCCTCTATTCTGTTGGGTTTAAGGTCCTCCGTAAGCATACTTGTCGACACATCCATGACAAGCATGATATCTATACCTTCTACATTGCGGCTGTTCCACGCATTGTGCCTCTGCGGACGTGCAAGTACAAGTATAAGCATGACGAAAGTTATCACACGTAATGCAAACGGAACGTGTATCATCCTCACACGCCAGCTTTTGTGAGCATACTGATAGGCAAACGTATCACTCATGCGCAAGGATGGCTCGGCATTCTTCTTGTATAGCAGATACCATACTATATACGGTATCAACAGCAGAAGCAGGAACAGATATTCTTTATTTGCAAACTCCATAGGCTCTACATCAATAACATATATAAATGGTATGCGACATATATAATCACAGCAACGGCTATAACCGACACACACACAAGAACATATTTTATTACAGTACGGGCACGCATGCTCTGTACCTGCTGCTGTGTAAGAGCGGGTTTCACGCGTTCTTCCATTTGTATGTTATCATCTGTTTTTGTAGTGTTTATAAACTCTATCGCATGCAGAAGGTTGGCATCGTTCTCATTGATAAGCGCCGAATGTCTGGCAAACTTAACAAGATCGGCAGTGGTAAAAAGTTGTTTCAGTTCGTCTGTCATCTTGCTGTCGCCCGCTTGGCGCAGGTTTTCAATAATCTCGGTCGTAGTCATCTCCATGGCATTGAAGCCGAAGCGCTCTTCTATATATTTGCGGAGCGTATCGGTAAGCTGCGTATAGTATGTCTTCTGGTCTTCCGAATTTGACATTTTGCTCTCCTTAATGCGGTCTATGGCATCAAGAGCACGCTTATGCGGGAGCACTCTCTTTGTAAAGCGGACTGCCGGAATTATCGGTTTACGGTTGCGGAGACAAACAAAAAGATATGCGATAACTGCCAGACATATAACAAATGCTATCGACAACCAAAACGGACCACGCCATTCGCTCAGCATAAAAGGCGGGTTCTGCACGTCATCGGGCGGAAAGAACTGATTTGAATGCAGCGTATCCACCGGTATCGTAAGCACTTTAAGGGCAAGATTGCGGCTTACATATTTTTTACCGTCAACAACAACCTGCATTGGTGGCAGATAATATAATTTCTCGTCAAACGATGTTATGGTATATCTTTTCGATACCGATATCATATCATTGTCAAGACTTGACGTGTCCGCCGATGACACCTCGACAACCTCTACACCCGGAACAATAAAACGGGAAGGCTGGATGTCGGGAAACATCAGTTTCTGACCTTTCTTTATCGTGACATTGAGCGTTACGGTTGCCTGCTCTCCCACCAATATCTCGATAGGGTCTATCTGCGACACTACCGAAACACGGGCTGCGGCAGTGAGCACCGCAAATATCATTGACAATATAAATATTGTTTTCTTCATATTCAGCTCCTCATAGCAAACAACTGTAACAGCGGTTTGACAAAGTCTCCGTCTGTAGCAACGGAGATGTTGTCGGTGTTACTTTTGTTGAAAATATCTTTCAGGGCTGCCTGACGGTCTGCCCAATACTGTGCATGTGCCTGTCTCAGTCGCCGGCTTCCGGTGTCTATAAACATTTCATGACCTGTCTCGGCGTCCACAACCTTCATCAGTCCTATATTAGGAAGCTCTTTCGCACTTTTGTCATACACCTGTATTGCCACAAGGTCGTGCTTGCGGTTACAGATGGTTATCGCGTCTTTAAAATCGTTGCGGGCATAAAAGTCGCTGATGAGGAAAGTGGTACACTTGCGTTTTGCCACCCTCAGAAGGAACTCCAATGCTTTGTTGATGTCGGTTTTCCGGCTCTGCGGACTGAAATCGAGCATCTCGCGAATGATATATAGAATGTGCGTTTTGCCTTTCTTGGGCGGGATATATTTCTCTATACGGTCTGAAAAGAAGATAACTCCAATCTTGTCGTTATTCTGTATGGCACTGAAAGCCAACGTTGCGGCAAGTTCTGTCACAACATCTTTCTTCAACCGTCCTGATGTACCGAAATCAAGAGAGCCGCTGACATCAATAAGAAGCATCACTGTCAGCTCGCGCTCCTCTTCGAACACCTTTACGTAGGGCTTATGAAAACGCGCCGTGACATTCCAGTCTATGTCACGCACATCATCGCCATACTGGTATTCGCGCACTTCCGAGAATGCCATACCGCGCCCCTTAAAAGCCGAGTGATACTGACCGGCAAAGATGTTGTTGCTCAGCCGGCGGGTCTTTATCTCGATTTTACGGACCTTTTTCAATATATCCGAAGTATCCATTAAGGAACCTCCACTTTGTTTATTATCCGGCTTATTATCTCTTCACTCGAAACATTATTTGCCTCTGCCTCGTAAGAAAGTCCTATACGATGACGCAACACATCATGTGCAACGGCGCGTATGTCTTCAGGCACCACATATCCGCGATGCTTTATGAAGGCGTATGCACGGGCTGCCTTGGCAAGATTGATGCTGGCACGCGGACTTCCGCCGAAAGATATCATATCCTTAAGATCCTCCAGTCCATAGCGTTCCGGATAGCGGGTGGCAAATACGATGTCGGCAATATATTGCTCTATCTTCTCGTCGATATAGACCATACGCACAATCTCACGTGCCTTGATGATTTCCTGTGCTGTGGTTACAGGCGCGGGAATATTGAAAGTTCCGCCAAGGTTCTGACGTATAATGAGTTTTTCCTCTTCCAATGTGGGATAGTCTATTATGACTTTCAACATGAAACGGTCCATCTGCGCTTCCGGAAGCGGATATGTGCCTTCCTGCTCAATAGGGTTCTGCGTAGCCATAACAAGGAAAGGAACAGGCAACTCAAAGGTATTGTTGCCGATAGTGGTCTGATGTTCCTGCATGGCTTCGAGCAATGCACTCTGCACTTTCGCCGGTGCACGGTTTATTTCGTCTGCCAGAATGAAGTTGGCAAATACCGGTCCTTTCTTCACCTGGAAGTTTTCGTCCTTCTGTGAATAGACCATCGTACCGATAACATCGGCAGGAAGAAGATCCGGCGTAAACTGTATGCGGCTGTAGTCCAAGTCTATGAGTTGTGCCAAGGTCTTGATTGCCAATGTCTTTGCAAGTCCCGGCACACCTTCAAGCAGAATATGCCCGTCGCTAAGCATACCTATCAGCAAAGAGTCTATAAGGTGTTTCTGCCCAACAATGACGTTTCTCATGCCATTGACCAAACTTGTTATAAAGGCGCTTTGCTGCTCTATTCTTATGTTCAGTTCGCGAATGTCTATAGATTCTGCCATAATTATACTTTTTTAGTTCTGAATTTTGGACGCAAAAATACAATAATAATAAATGACAGCCGAAAATTAGCAACTAAATAATATTAAAAAAGCACCGCCGATACATATTTTAAGAAACTTTTGGCTTTTGCAAGTTTTATATATTGAAGTCATCTAAACTTTTATGACGAATAAAAATCTTAAACTTTTATATCTTCTAAATCCAATCTTTACCTTTCTTTTTGATTTGTTTTTACCTTTTCATAGGTCGAGCAGCCCGCTACACTCCCTCTTCAAGTGCAAAAACACCCTCAAAAAATAAAGGCAAATATTGAATCTCATAAAAGTTTAGATAACTTCATTACCGTGAATTCGATGAATTTTAATTGTCTGATAGTTTTGTGATTAGCGAAAATTGTTGTATTTTATAGTGTTATTTTGAATTCATTGAATTCACGTTAAATTAAATTTTCGTGTCATTTTGTCATTTCAAAACCGTCATCTGAAAGTCGCGTTCTACGTTTTAAAAGTTGTTAAGAGCGGTCGTAAATGATGAAAAGGCGTGCGTTTTTTGCTAAAAGTACGTCCAAAAGAGAGTAAAAAACGTGCCTTTAGCGCCTGAAATGCCGCATTTTGCAGGGTAAAATGGCTGCTTTTGGAACGTAATTAGGCAACTTTCGCATAGTAATCAGGCAACTTTATTATCCCGAATGATGCACATTTTCTCACTTTTACACTTAACCCATTGATATCAAATGCATTATGTCTGCACACGAATTTTGGCGTTATTTCACTCCAACAAGCTTCTTTTTTCTGAACATCGCAGTATTTCGGGGTTATGAAAAATCAAAAAGAAAGGAAAAAGCGCAAAATAATGAATAATTGACAATTTATAAATTAACGTGAATTCATCGAACATACGTTATATTATAACGTAAATTATATGAATTACACCTTGCCCCTCCCTTTAAAAAAAAGAGACACATTGAAAGCACAGTATACATATATAACACACCTGTTTATATGATTCTGTGTCTGTTTTTAATCAAACGCTTATTAAATGTAGGACAATGTCGTAAATGAAACACCCCCCCGGAAGTTGAACCGGATAATGTTTAACCAGTCCAACTTCCGGGGGGTGTTTCATTTACGACACTGTCCTTTCTCAATTTTGAGTAAGGATTTATTAAGCCTCTACTGCTGTATCCTCAGCTGCATCCGTTACACCCTCTTCAGCAGGAGCTGCAGCCGCTGCCTCGGCAGCTTTCTTCTCTGCAACTTTCTTGGCTATTGCCTCATTCATTTTCTTCTCTGCTTCAAGGTTCTTAGCATAAGCTTCCTTCTTTGCTTTAGCCTCGTTCTCGCGGAGAGTGTCCAAGCCTTTTACCTTGTCTGCTTTCCATGCATCGAACTTGCTCTGTGCTGCAGCCTCGTCAAAGGCGCCTTTCTTCACACCACCGCGCAAGTGCTTCATCAAGTAAACGCCCTCACTCTTAAGGATGTTGCGTGCCGTGTCTGTAGGCTGCGCACCTGTTTCCACCCAATAAAGAGCTCTGTCAAAATCCAAATCTACTGTGGCAGGATTGGTGTTAGGATTGTAAGTACCAATCTTTTCAGTAAATTTACCATCACGTGGTGCTCTTACGTCAGCGATCACTATGCTGTAAAAAGCATATCCTTTACGACCGCCGCGCTGTAATCTGATTTTTGTTGCCATTTTAAATAATTATTAATTTTTAGGTTTGAATTGTGCTACTAATCCATAATAGCGGTGCAAAATTAGTTATTTTTATCTGTAGTGGAGCATATAAAAGGTGAAAACGACATGCTTTTTAACTTATTTTCATAAAACAACATCTAAAGCATATAATTTTACAACGTCTATTTCTGTTTCTTAAGCAACAGCCCGCATTCCATTCCGTCCATGCTTCCAAGCAGAGATGTCGCCGCCTTCAACCTCGAATCATTGGAATACTTGCCCAAAGCATTGACATATTTGAGCAGTTTAGACGCATCCATTACTATAAGAAGGCAATCTCCGTCTATCTGCGTAGTACCGACGAACTGTGAAACCTTGCCTGCATATTTCAATATAATATTCTTGTCTTCAATGGTATAGGTTCCCTTCAATGACTTTCCACGAAGTTTCTGTTCGAAATTTCCGTTCTTGTCGAAACTCATGGTGACATCACCTTTCTTAAAACCGTACTTCTCAAGTCTTTCCTGCAACTTCTTTTCTATCAGAGAAGAAGCAAACTTGCCACCGGCTTTCTTAAGAAGATTGTCGCTTTTGAACACAACTGCCGGTTCTTCATATACCCATGTACCTATGACAAGTTCTTTGGTCGCTATCTTATTTTTAGAGAAAACACCTGTAAGGGAAGAAAGCAAACCTCCGTCTTTATTATCACCGGTATTGCCTTTAGCTTCTACCGTTTCTTTCACTTTATTCAATATATCGCCCAAATTTATCTGTGCATTGGCATTTACACACATCATAAATGCAGCCGACAGGAAAAGTTTTCTTGTAATTGTATTCATCATACCTGTTGTAATATAAAATTATTTCAATTCAAAAATCCCTGTAGGGGTTTTCCTCTTTAATATATCAAGTGAGAAATCGCATCCCACGGCTATTCCGTTTGCACCAAGTACCATTTCCACTGTCTTGCGCGCCAGTTCCGGATGATTGTTTTCCTGACTTAAATGACAGAGCCACACGTGCTTAAGCCTATCGGTGGCACTGCGGGCAATAGCTTCTGCACATGATTTATTGCTGAGATGTCCGTCCGGACCGCTCACCCGCAGTTTAAGATGCCTTGGATAAGCACCGTTAAGCAACATTTCCTCATCATGATTTGCTTCAATCACCAGATAGTCTGCCTCGCCTATATGTTTCTCTATCTCGGGAGTAACATGTCCCACATCGGTTATAAGACAGAAAACCGTATCGCCGTAAGTTATCTTATAACCTACATTATCACGACTGTCATGGGGCACATCAAACGGTGTAACGGAAAATGAGCCGAGACCGAACGTCTCACCTTTAAGTATATATCTGATATTATCTGGAATTACTTTCTTACGTACGCAATAATTACACGCTATGCCTTTATGCACCTCGTCTGTGGCATAAACAGGTATATTGTAATCCTGGCTCAGGCAACCTACAGCCTTGACATGGTCGGCATGGTCGTGTGTGACAAGTATATTGTCAACATCACCAAGGTTGCAACCATAATCATGAAAAAACTTCTTTAATGTCCTGATACCTATTCCTGAGTCTATTAAGAGTCCTTCTGTTTCCGTATACAGGTAATAACAATTACCGCAACTTCCACTTCCGAAAGATATAAATTTAAGCATTTTATCGGATTTTAAATGCAAAAGTAAATATAAAAGAAAACAACACCAAAGTTTTTTGTTACCTTTGTGCGATTTTTTTAATGTTTTAATATGAAATTTAAATATCATTTTTTAATACTTTTCCTTTTATCACTTACAGCCGTACTGTCATGCAACAAGTTAAGGACAAATGGTAACGACGAGACGGAAACCATTAAATCCGTTGTCAGTGACTTCTCGTACAGTTATTTCAACTACCGTTTTAACGATGCGGTAAAATTGTGTACGGAAGACATGAAAAAGACAATAAGCTACGTTGCCACCAACATCAACGAAGAAGACATCACATCACTGCGCGACAAAGAGACGGCAGCAACATGCGAAGCGGGAGACATCGTACTCGTAAACGACAGTTGTGCCGAAGCCGAATGTGTAGTAAACGACTATTACGTAAAGGAAAACATCGGTGAAACGGGGAAGATAACAAACAAGTCGGAATGCCGTATCATGCTTATAAAGAACAACGGCAAATGGCGTGTTAAAAAGGTAATCCCACTGCGAAATGGAAAGCCGAGTCGCGACTGAACTTAGGATGCACTATTGCATAATGCTCATCACGCGTTTCGTAAGCAGGGTTTATGGCTTTCATACCCATATCGAAACGCAATATGAAATAATCGAAGTTCAGTCTTAATCCGATACCGTAAGCCACGGCTATCTGCTTGTAGAACTCACCGAAATCAAACTCTCCTCCCGGCTGCTCCTCATATTTACGGAGAGTCCAGATGTTACCGGCATCTACAAAAGCGGCACCATATATCTTCCAGAAAAGCGGCACACGGTATTCCATGTTCAAATCGAGCTTGACATCACCGGTCTGATTGATGAAATCAATGGCACCGTCCACTCCACGAAATCTACCCGGTCCCAATCCTCTTACATTCCAGCCTCTCACCGAGTTTGCACCTCCGGAAAAATATCTTTTCTCAAAAGGCAGCACGGAACTGTTGCCATAAGGATAAGCCACACCAATACCGATGTGAAATGCGATATTGGACAACGCCCCTGTCTTGATGACTTTCGTATAGTCAAAATCTGCCTTTACATACTGTGCGTACGCTATATTAAATAAGGTGTACTGTCCGTCACCGTTGCGCGAAAAGTCTGCAATGCGCGACAGCCCGTTCAAGACATTGCCTGCTGTCTCTACATTTATCCTGCATGCCTCGCCGTCTCCCGTATAAGAATATCCGAAACCTATCTTCATTATAAACAGGTCTTCATAGTTATATCTCAATATAGCATTGCGGTTACCGGCATTGTCAAGATACTCTTCCTTGAACGTGGACGAGATCCATGGCATATAGATGTAATTGAGATCAATCAAGTCGAACTTATAACTTTTTGTACGTTTAAGATTGCTCCAACGATAACGCCATGCCGAAGAGAACACACGCCGATGAAACTCTGGTCTGTTCTGCATATTATAACTCACCGCCAACTCAGACGAAGCAGAAGAGTTCTTGCGGAAAGACGAACGAAGAAAAGGAGCTACAAATCGCGGAAAAGACAACTTAGACTCAACACTATACTCTTCATAATCCTGGTTTTGATACCCCTCAAGCCCAGTTATAGCCTCAAAAGCTCCACGCAGCCTTACGCTGAAAGTCTCGGCGCCTCTGAACATATTCCTGTTCTCATACATAACGGACACTGCTGCACCAAAGTCACCGGCGGTATTGGTTCCTTCCGGTTGAAAACTTATGCTGTTAGGCTTGTTGGTGCTTACATGTATGTTGCAGTCAAGCATATCCGTGTCCGGAACTTCCTGAAATCTTATACTCGTATATTTAACCGCCGGCAACTTACCGAAACTGTTGTATGTTCTTTGCAAGTCGCGCGAACTGAAGAGCCTCCCCTCCTCTATCCAAGTGTTCTCTTTCAATACGCTGTTTCTCAAATGAGTTCCACCGTCGTCACCTCCGGAAAAGTTCACGCTGCGTATAGAATAGCGGGGATGCAACATCGCGGAAGAATTGTTGTCTTCACGGTATTTATGAATGTGCATTGTCACGTCAAGAAGCTGCGATCCTCTTGCCGAGTCTACGGAAAAAGTTATGAAGTCCTTGTTAAAATGATAATACCCGTTATCCATCAGCAACGATGTTATCAGCTTACGTTCTTCATCAAGCTCATTCACGTTAAAAAGCTTTCCGTCCCTGAGTTTGCTACCGTAATTCCCGACGTTCTTCAAGAATGCCGCGATACTGTCATCCTGAATATCATGGCGTATTGAATGTACGAAAAAAGGCTTGCCTGTTGTAACATGGTATATCAGAGACAACTTGTTCTTGCCCTTCAACCTTGTCTCTACATCCACTTTCGCATTAAGATATCCCATATTCCCCACTGCAATGGACAAATCATCACAGGTCAGTTGTGCCTGCAATGTGTCATAAACAACAGGACTTTCACCCATCTTGCGCAACGTACGGTTTATCCATTTGGTTGTATCGGCACCGGCAAGGGCGTATGTACCAAGCGGAACTTTCAATGCCGAGAACCACTTGGAATTTTCTTTCTGACGTATATATGGCTCAAGCAACGACACGTCAACAGCCTTGTTGTCGATCTCAAGCTCCACCTTGTCGAGCATATACATGCCTTCGGGAATAAATCTGGATGCCGAGCAGGATGTCATCACAACAACTGCGACTACCACAACGGTTCGGCGTATAATGTTCAGAAGCACTCTTGTCACTTATCTCATCATTTTTAGTGTTGCAAAAATAATATATTTTTTGTACTTTTGCTCACAAAAGAACCGAAAACAACATGATAAGTAAAAATCTGGCTAAATACATACATTCGCTCGAACTGAAGAAAAACCGATACAATGAAAAGGCTTTTGTGGCAGAGGGTCCGAAAGTTGTAGGCGACCTCCTACATATCTGCAAGCCAAAGCGCATCATTGCCACTGAAGAGTGGTTCGCTACCAACAACCGTGCCGCATGCCCCGAAGAGATAGTGGTAAGCGACAGCGAACTGAAAAAAATAAGTTTTCTTCAAAATCCGCAGAAAGTTCTTGGAATATTCCCCTTTATAGACAACAGCAATGCAACAACCGACTTTTCCCGACAGTTGTGTCTTGCCCTTGACGGAGTACAAGACCCCGGAAATCTCGGCACAATAATAAGAATAGCCGACTGGTTCGGCATCACAAACATATTCTGCAGCAACGACACTGCCGACATTTACAATCCCAAGGTTGTACAGGCAACAATGGGAAGCATCGCCAGAGTAAACGTGGTATATACCGACATGTGTACATTCATCGACAGCATACCCGACAACACACCGGTGTACGGCACCTTTCTTGACGGCAAGAATATATACAAGCAGCCTCTGACACGCAACGGGATTATTGTCATGGGCAACGAGGGAAAGGGAATATCCGACAAAGTGGCGGCAAAGATAAACAGGCGGCTCTTCATACCAAACTACCCTGAAGGAAGACCGACAGCCGAGAGCCTCAACGTTGCAATAGCCACAGCCATAACGTGTGCAGAGTTTCAACGGCAGGCATCACTTTAAGGGGAACAACCAGAATGACGGACTGAAGAATTGTCAACGTTTGATATAATAACGGTAGAATGTCCGGTAGAATAATGGTAGAATATTTCGTACAAATCAAGCATAAACGCCATGATATGCCATGACCCGGAATGAACCCGCAAACATTCGGAAAGCCTTTAAACAAAAGGGAAAGCCTTGACATACAAGACTTTCCCGACATTCGCTCAGTGATTCCGTAGGGATTCGAACCCTAGACCCACGCCTTAGAAGGGCGTTGCTCTAATCCAACTGAGCTACGGAACCTCCAAATCGCCTGCAAAATTAGTTATTTTTTCTCTCATTGCCAAACTTTTTACATAAAAATCTTTTGTCTTCTGCTTTTTAAGCAGTATGAAAGACAGGCAAAGAGACTTTGCATATATATACATTCCGCATGCAATGGCACAAGGAAAAAGCATCCGTTCATTACAGATTGATAAAGCATTAATTATCAAAATGTTACATATAGCTTTGCAAAAGGTGACTTTTCAGGCTTTGGAAGGGCACCTTTTGCAAGCCAAAACGCCGCCTTTTAGAAGACGAAATGCCACCTTTTGAAAAAAGACCGTTTACGAACCGGCATCTCTCTGCATATTTATCAAACATGAATTCGTCGAATTTATGTTCCTTGTTATATTACAAACAACCCATGGAAGGTGTATGAGAGCTTAAAACATGCTATACGGGTTTCTGCGGAATATACTATGGAAATGTATCGCATATGAGATGGAAACGTAACGCATATGAGATAAAAATGTATCGCATATGAGATAGAAACGTATCGCATATGAGATAGAAACGTATCGCATATGAGATAGAAATGTATCGCATATGAGATAGAAACGTATCGCATATGAGATAGAAACGTAACACATACCTATATATATAATAGGTATATTCATATATATAATAGGTATATTCATATAATCCGCGACATTAGTCGATAAGGATATTTTGTACGCATAAAGGTTTCACATCCGGCTTAACAGCTCCATCAAAACGGTCGGAAAATTGCTTTATGATTGAGAATATTCCTACAGAAAGAATAAGTTTCTCGACTTTTATCTGTATCTTTGCTATGTCTGTTGAAGTCTTGTTTGACTTTCAGCACAGCACCAAGCAACCATTATATTAAAGACATCCAATGAAAAAGCGTGTAGAACTCAGTTCATATTGCCAGATTATTTCGGCTATCTCCACCGCAGTGATGTGCGGCGTGTTTGCTTACATACTGAAACAGCCTGATAACGAATGGGCTGTTTGTGTGTTTGGAGCGGTCATCATCCTGCTTTTCCTCTCAACTCTATTCTTTATGCCCTTATCCATTTCGATAAACAAGGAATATCTTAGCGTTAACAGACCGCTGCGAATTAAATCCATTCCGTTGTCAGACATTTCAGAGGTAAGGCTCTGCGCTCCTACCATGGGCGCAAAGAGGATCTGTGGCAGCGGTGGTTGGTTCGGCTGGTATGGATGGTTCCATGAGAGAGATCTCGGCAAGTATTTTGCCTACTATGGCAAAGCATCAGACTGCTTCCTTGTCACCCTTAAAGATGGAAAGAATTATATGCTCGGTTGCAAAGATGCTCCCGAGATGGTCGAGGCTATATCCGAAATGACAGAAAACGGATAAGGGATATCACAAAATCGGCTCCGTCCAATATACTCTCGCTCGCCAAAAAACTGTGCTCCCACACAGTAAAATATCTAAAATATTGTAAGTAAATGTTTTGGTACTTTAAATAAAGTTTCCTATCTTTGCATCGTTATCCTGAAAACAATCTTTTTACCTTAAAAACTAATACCTATTGAAAAGTAAAGCGGTTATCTGTGAAGACAACCGCTTTATGCTTTTTATCAAAGTTACCTATACTTTAACTGTGGATATATCATTATGCAGAAAATATACGACAAAGGATAATATAACGTGAATTCTACGAATTCACATTTTCTCTTATAGTGAACTCTGACACACCCTCGATATAGTTATACCATTTCGAGTTTTGCTTAACAACACCGCTTGCAAACAGTCTTACCTCTTTACTTTCAGCGCAGCCTTTATTTCCTTCATCTTTTCCTCTGTGAGATTATAACCAATCATGACAAAGATTGCAACAAAAGCAGAGCTGGCAGGTACGATGATATCTGCCAGTCGCAGCTGTGTGAGGGTCTCTGTAGTCTGGACGGCAGCGTTCTGGTCAAAAGCCACCCACTTGAGGATTGCACCGCCTAAGACAAGGGCGAGCGACTGCCCCATCTTGACCATCCACCAGTAGATAGCTCCGAATTGGCTCTCCTTGCGCGGCAGACCGTTGCGCAGCTCGTCGAGGTCGCACACGTCGGCTGTCATACTCATCATCAGAGTGAAAAGTCCACCCATACCAAACGACATGAGCGGCAGCGGCAAAAACATGAGCCACGGGTTCTCTGGGCTGAAGCCCCACCATTTCAGTACATAACCAACGATAGAGATTAGTGTGGAAATAATGAATGCCTGCTTCTTACCCCACTTGCCTGCCATCCAAGTGACTACCGGTATAACCATGAAGGCAGTGATAAGCGCATTGACAGTGGCAAAACATGCCGAAGCCGAACGGAACAACGTGGGCACCCACTCCCATGTAAGCCAGTTGTTTGCCAGCGAATAATCACCGTCAAACATATAGTAGACGATAATGTAGTTGCTGAACGATGCCACCATCTGGAAACCGTTATAGACAAGGAATGTAGCCACACACAACCGTAGGAACGGACCGTTGCCGAACACCTGTCCCAAATTGCGGAACACATCCGTTCCCACATTCCATATACCGGCAGCTGTAATGCCCGGACGTTCTTTTATGTCTGCGGGCAATGGCGGTTCCTTACAGAAGAGAGCCGGCATGATACCGGTAACGATACACAAGGCAGCCACCACAATCGACAACTTGCGCACACCCTCTACCTGTGTGGCAAAGATATAGTCTGGATTGGAGATAAGTGCCCAGAACCAAGGCACTATCATCCAGGCTATTTGTCCAATGGTGTTGGTGATACCCATCAGCCGTGTGCGCTCGTTATAGTCGTCAGACATTTCATAGCCCAGTCCAATGAACGGTGTACTGAAGATAGTGTTGCCCGTGATATAAAGCAGCGACATGACAAGGAAGTACCAGAAGTTGAACGTCTGTCCGTTCTCCGGACTCATCTGCCACAACAAGATAAAGAGTATTCCGGTGACAATGGCTCCCACGAAGATGTACGGACGCCGACGTCCCCAACCTGTGCGGGTGTTGTCGGAGATGTATCCCATGATCGGGTCAGTCAGTGCATCGAAGAAACGTGGGATACCTCCCAACAAGCCCGCAAGGAACGGATCCATGCCAAACCCCGTAACGAGGAAAAACATGAATATTGCCAGTGCTGCGGGCAACAGGTTATTGGTAAGGCTGCCCGAGCCATAGGCAATTTTCTGCCCCATGCTCAGGCGGCGTGTAGTGGTAACGGCTACTGGTTTCATAACAATACTACAGTTTGAATTGCCTCTTTGGCAATTGTCAGCTTATGGTGTTTGCCGTCAATGACAAGGTCGAGTGCTGCAGGACAGTTACCTTGGTTCATCACCACAACGGCAATAGTGCCGTCAGGGTTGCGCACGGCAGTAGCCATAACCTCTTTGCTTTGACACTGCACACCCAGTACCTTTGCACCGGGGCGCAGGAAGCGACTGAAGTGGGATATAGCATAACATGGGTGTGAAGTACACCTCATCAGTATCGGGATCGGCAAGGACCGGTGCCAGACACCAGTTCTGCACCCAGCAAGGACCACCCTGCCGGTCGAGCACCATGTTCCAGTCAATCCAACCATCAACCCAGCTGTTCAGACAACCGATGATGTCGCGAGCATAACGAAACACGGGTACATATTTGGGATGCAGATGTTTCTGCTCTTCAGGAGCCCAGTCCCAACCCCAGTCGGTACCTTCGCATGCCCAGTACCAGGCATCGTCTTTCCAATGAGGCACCTCGGCATCGCAGCATCCCTCTGTTTCAATAATCAGTTTGTTGGGTGCTTTCTCGTGGGCGTAGGCAAACATCTCGGGAAACCACTCCACCGTACTCTCATACCAGTGAACTGCAATACCGTCGAAATACTTGGACGTAGCCTCATCGGCATACATTGCATCCACCCATTTCGGAATATCCAGACGGTTCTGGTCGTATCCCAGAATCTTCACATTGTCAAAACCGGCGCGCTCAAAGGCAGGTCCCATGTAGTCGCGCACAAAGGCAGCCTCGTACCCCGGGTCGAAGTACATGCTCTCCCTGTTGTTGTTGTTACCATAAGGCTCGTTGACTGGAGTCATAGCCCAGATGTCAACCCCCTTAGCCTTGTAGGCCTCAAGATATTTCACCAGATAGTTGGCATACACCTTTTGATATTCGGGCAACAGCACTCCACCTATGTAGTTCTTGTTGTCCTTCATCCAGCGTGGGGCTGTCCAAGGCGATGCCACTATGCGGAAGCCGTCAGCCGAAACCGCCTGCGCATCCTTTATAAGGGGCAACAACGTAGCCTCATCATGGGCTATGGAGAAGTGTTCGAGCAGTGTATCGCCCTCCTGCTCGGCATAGCTGTACTGACCTTTGGAGAAGTCGCACGAACCAATATGCGTGCGAGTCAAAGAGTAGCGGGAACCATAGGGACCGAAGTAGGCGTCGATTACTTCCTGCCGCTTCTGTTTGCTCAGTCGAGCAAGCAGCGATGACGTAGCCTCTGTAAACGAACCGCCGATACCGACAAGCGTCTGACGCTGTTCCTTACTGTTCACTTCGATAAGTACTTTCTTTTTGGCACGAGCAAATACTGTCTTCTCTGCAAGCTTGTCACCGGCTGAGTTGGTTTCCCATACCTTCATGTTGCCGGTCTGCGAAAAAGCGTTCTGCACACAAAAAGATGCTGCAAGTGCCATTGTCAATAATGTTTTAGTATTCATAATTATTAATTTTTTAGTTTCGGAATGTCTATACTATAATATCCAACTCGTTCAGTTGACGTGCAAAAAGGTGCGCACTATCTGCTTCAGACAACATCATACCATTGCTCTCACCTTTATGATATGTAATCTTTGCGCCACAGTAGGTGAACGATAACGTGCCATTGGGTAAAAACTCATTGTCTTTCAAAAGGGTCGGGTGGAACGAGACCTTGCCATCACGTACTCGAACGCCCAGTTCACCGAAACGACAGAGGATGTCTTCCTTCACCTGCCCTGTCATACCCGGCTGACGCGCACCTTTTTCCCATGGAGTGTGTGAATAGGCATCGGTAGCGAAAGCCCCGTACTCGCCGGAAGTCTTATGGATACCCGTGCCTTCGAGAATAGCATGATAGTGCTTAGCAAAAGCCTCTGTCTCCGGGGCGTTTGCATCCAATGCCTGGAAATAACACTCTTGTGTAGCTACCAGCAACTTAGACACCATGTGCCAATAGATGCTGCCCAGTCCCTCATAGGCATAGAACGTGCCGCTGCGTCCGGTGAATGCCTTATGGTTGAATGTCTCTTCAAAGAGTTGCAACAGTTTCTCCTGCTCTGCTGCCGGCACGCCTGCGCCATTCATGGCTGTTAAGAGGTCGAACGCATTGCGGAACGTGCCATTGAAGTGCAGGTCTCCACACACATCCTTGCTCACCAGTCGCTTGTCGCCTTCCGCCACCATCGTCTGCAATAGGGGCGAACGTTCCAGTGCATCGGCAGGCAGGCAATTCTTCTCAAGGAAGCCCGGCAGCACTTTATTGGGATATAGCATATAGCTCTGCTGGTCTTCTCGCCACAGTTTGCTGGCACGAAGGGCATCGAGCACTGCCAAAGCCTCAGCATCTGTCAGCACTCCCGAACTGAGCACGGCAACCTGACCTTCCAACATCTCCGGCAGACGGCGTATACCGGCAAAGCGTCCCTGCGAGAGTTCCATGATGTTATAGGCATGGTACAGTCCGTCGCTACGACGATTGCGGCGTATACTCTTTGCCACTGTTTTAAGGGCAACTGCAAGGAAAGCAAGCACGTCTGCACGTTGCACGTTCACCGTGCCTTCGCTAAACGAATGTTCATATACTTTCTGCCTGTAAGCCGCTGCAGTCTTACCAAGGGCGTCCATCACTGCCTGCGTATCGGTAAGTCCGAGAGCTACATGCGTATCGGCAAGCCATGTACTCACTTCGTTTGAAATGGCGAACTCTGTTATTGGTGCAGCTGCCACTATGTCGCTATAGAACTTCAACGCACGGTGCAGGTAGCACAGTGTCACAACCGACAGACCGCCACCAACCAAAGCGTTATTGGCATCGTTCCACTCCGGACGCTGAGTGTTCATCCATATACCGCCGTCAGGAATGTAGTTCGCCAGTTTTGCCAATAGCGACACCAATATCTTCTCCAACAGCGATACTCTCACCGTTGTACCGTCGGCTCTCTTCAACAGGGCATCCTCTACCCCATTCACTGCCATTTCCTTCTTAAGTTTGTCGCTAAGCGGTGCATCGAAACAAAGAGTGTCTTTGGGGGTCTGCAATATCTCTTTATATGATTTGATGCGATAAGGCACATTGGCAAACGGATATTCTGCCTTGTCAAGACGCTTTGCCAGACAACCGGGTGTATGTGCCTCTTCTGCTTCCATAAGGCGCAGCAGGTAGATAATCTGATGGTCGCCCCAATAGCCGATATACGACCACGGGTCTGACGGATCCTCTGTTTCCCAGTCAAATCCTGCCTTGGTAACACGATAAGGATTGTATCCATCGGCTGTCGAACAGCTCAAGAACTTGTCTATCATGGCACTCAACAGAGACGGGTATGATACAGCCAACGCCTCCCAGTTCTGGAAGATGTCACGCCAGTTGCCTTCATAGTCAAGCACGGGCTTACCCGTAACGGGGTCGGTAGTGTTGATGTTGAACTTGTTCCAAGGGCGTGTGGGGTCGCCGTGACGACGGCTGAAGCCCAATGGTAGCGGATTGTCGGTTGTGGCTTCGGCAAGAGGAATACCGCCACGCATGATGTTGAACATGGTGTTACTGAAGTGGCGCGCCGTGCGTGCCTCATCGGCAGTCACCTGAATGCCGTCGGCTTTTGCCACAAGCTGCACCAGTCGTACTGTAGCTTCCTCCTGGTCTTTGCCCAAGATGGCTTTCATGTCTTTCTCTTTGAGCAACTCTTCTCTCAGTGCCACTATATCGGTCTGGTCTTTCATGACATCTGCCACGATTGTCCACGATTTCTCCTCTCCGGCGGCAAGCGTCATGTTTGTACCCAACAGATATGCTCCACTTTCTCCCTTGACGAGAGTTTCTTCCGTCAATGGCTGTCCCTTGCGGAAAGCCGATATCTGTGTTGATGACAATAGGTGTATAGGATTGTCGAGTCCCGTCTGCCATGCCACATTCGTGCGCAATGCCTCACTGGGTTCTGCACGGTCTATGATGATGGCACTCAGACAGAACAGTCCCATACCCGTATGTGGTTCCAACTGTGTCTGCTTATAGGCGTTAACCAGATTGCTGGATGCTTGCTGCAACGCACTGGGCACTCCGCATGGCATGATATTTTGCAGACCGTCAAGCAATTCCAAACTGACAGTCTGTCCACCAAAGTTCTCCATTGTTGCCTCGCGCTGGAAACCATAGTGAGTGGCGAATTCATCGAAGATGCAGACGGCAGTATATGGGTTTCACATTGGCAGAAGGGCATCTATCATTTGGTCTTGGACAACGAACTGAAGAACGTCAAACACACGGAACACTTCCACAAAGGCAACGGTCTGCTGGTGGACGAACTGAACATAGTCTGCAAGATACAGGGGCGAACGTACATCTCTACGGTCGACGGACTGTACAGCTATGATTCCAAGAAGCGGAAACTCACGTTAGATAATGGCATGAGCCGCATCTTTAACAAGTTTGGCGTTCCACTGAACATATACGAAACACCCGACGGCGACCTGTGGGCTTATACAGAAAAGTATCTGGCACTTGCACAAAGACAGAAGAACGGCAGGTATAAGGTCGACAGCATATCGTATAAAGGCATGGTAAATCGCCTGCAACCGGTGGGCAGACCGGGCTTTACCGCTCATCAGACACTGCTAAACAGTCAGGACGGCTTTTTCGTTGCTTCGCGTCAAGAACAATTCGTCGGCTACAAATCGAAAGTATTTGTACGACGCATTTATAGCACCAACAAGCGCGACTCGCTGCTGATGGCTTTCTTTCCGTCTAATAACGGTGATGCGGTGCGTGTGGACCACGACAACAACTCGCTGCGCATAGAATACGTTATGCCCGAGTATCGCGACCCCAATGCCGTTACCTACTCCTGCCGCTTAGAGGGCTACGACAAACATTGGAGCACACCGCAAACAGCCAACTATACAGACTACACTCATCTGCCCAAGGGCGAATATGTGTTTCACGTAAAGGCTCACAACCGATTGACGGGGCAGAACGACGAGTTCCGACAGACCATCATCATCTTGCCTGCATGGTACGAGACGTGGTGGGCATACCTTATATATATTATAATAGGTGTACTAACCGTTCGTATGCTGATACTCTACCTGAAAAAACGTGCCGACCGTGAATTGCTGCGGATGAGGAAGGAAAAGGAAAGACAACTGCGAGAGCAAGAACGCGAGTTCCAAATGGAGCAGGCGCAGAAAGACAAGCAGCTGGCAGAGCTGCGCAACGAGCAACTAAACCTTAACCTCAAGCAGAAGGCGGGACAATTGGCAGACTCTACAATCAACCTAGTGCGTAAGAACGAGATGCTGCAGGAGATAGACCAATCCATGTTCGAACTCTCCGAGGACGTAAAGCACAACGAGCCCGCCACAGCACTGCAGCGACGCATAAAGAACATAAGGCGAAGCATAGAGATGAACATGGGCGACGACAAGAACTGGCAGAAGTTTGAAGAGAACTTCAACCTGGTATATGACAATTTCATGCAGCGGTTGACGGAACATTATCCCGAGTTGAAGATGAACGACCGCAAACTATGCGCCTACCTGCGTATGGACCTTAGTTCAAAGGAAATAGCCTCACTTATGAATTGCAGCGAGCGCAGCGTGGAGACAGCCCGTTATCGCTTGCGCAAGAAACTGCAGATGGAAAAAGGCGATAACCTCACGACGTTTCTTCAAAACTTCTAAGTGTCATAAAGTGACGTAAATTCAACGGATTTATTTTCCTTGCTATAGTACTGCCCGCTCCCGGAAGGTGTTTGAGAACTTAAAACATGCTGTACGGGTTTCTCCGGCATATGAGATAAGAATCTATCGCATATGAGATGGAAACGTAACGCATATGAGATAGAAACGTAACGCATATGAGATAGAAACGTATCGTATATGCGATAGAAATGTAACGCATATGAGATAGAAATGTAACGCATATGAGATAGAAACGTAACGCATATGCGATGAAAACATGTAACACCGGTTTAAGTATGTAATGAAATATCCCTACATATCGGATATAAGTCCGTCGGTAATAAAAACGCCTGAATAAGGTTAATGTATGCAACTCTTCTTTATACACAAAGCACTAAATAAAACGAATATGACATTATCACACACTTCTCATTGAGTGCCGGATAATGTCATATTCGTTTGCTCTACACAGCTTTAAATCACTGTATTCCTTTCTCGCGCAGTCTCTGCTGCCACTTCCATGCCGTAAGCAACGTTTCGTCCAAGCCGGCTTCGGCTTTCCAGCCAAGCACGTTGTTGGCACGGTCGGGGTTTGCCCATATCTTTTCGATATCGCCTTCGCGGCGCGGAGCATACGTCCAGTTGAGTTTTACGCCTGTTACGCGCTCAAAGCTCTCGACAACCTCGAGAGTGCTCACTCCGTTGCCCGTACCGATATTGAAGTATTCCAACGCCTCCGAGCTGCTGTCGTTCAGGATGCGCTCCATTGCCTTGACATGTGCCTTTGCCAAATCTACAACATATATGTAGTCGCGCATGCAAGTACCGTCCGGAGTGTCGTAGTCGTCGCCGAATATCTTCAGCTGCTCGCGTATTCCCATTGCCGTCTGGGTTACAAACGGTATGAGGTTCATCGGCACACCGTTAGGCAGCTCGCCTATAAGTGCGGAGGGGTGTGCACCGATAGGATTGAAATAACGGAGAATAATCGACTTTACAGGTGCACCGCTATATATATAATCGCTTATTATCTCCTCGTTTATCTGCTTTGTGTTGCCGTAAGGGCTTAGCGCCTTCTGTATAGGAGAGTTCTCGGTAACGGGCAGGTTCTCTGCCGTGGGCTGTCCGTAGACGGTGCAGCTTGAAGAGAAGATGATGCCTTTGACATTATACTTTGGCATAAGCTCAAGCAGATTGAGAAGGCTTGTAAGATTGTTGCGATAATACAGCAACGGTTTCTCCACGCTCTCCCCCACAGCCTTGCTTGCGGCAAAATGTATGATTCCGCATATACCCGGATACTTTTCAAACACCTTTTCCATGTCCGGAAGATTGCAGCAGTCCACTTGTTCAAACGCCGGACGCTGCCCCGTAATCTGCTCAATGCCGTCAAGCACCTGCACGTTGGAGTTTGACAGATTGTCTACAATAACTACATCATACCCCGCCTGCTGTAGTTCTACCGTGGTATGAGAACCGATAAAACCGGTTCCGCCCGTCACCAATATTGTTTTCTTCATAATAAAAATTAGTAGTAAATGAATATTTGAAGTTATCTCAACTTTTATGACGAATAAAATATTAAACTTTTATATCTTCTAAATCCAATCTTCACCTTTCTTTTTGGTCTGTTTTTACCCTTTCATCGGTCGAGTAGCCCGCTACACTCCCTCTTCAAGTGCAAAAACACCCTCAAAAATAAAGGCAAATATTGAATTTCATAAAGTTTATATGACTTCATTGGATAAAAAAGAAGGATGTCACAATATCAAGAGCATTGCAACATCCTTTTATCTGATTAATTTCAATCGAGTCCGAACAGAAGTTTCAGTCCGCCGTCAACACCGGAGAAGCCCATGAAGGCAAGGCTCAAGAGACCGGCAGTCACCATGACGATTGCCACTCCGCTCATTCCCTTCGGAACCTTTACCATTGCCAGCTGCTCGCGCAAACCTGCAAAAACGGTAAGTGCCAACGCAAAGCCTATTGCCGTAGAGAAAGCATATACTACACTCTGTACCAAAGAGAACTCTTTCTGTATAACAAGGATTGCAACACCCAGAACGGCACAGTTTGTCGTTATAAGCGGAAGGAAAATACCCAGAGCCTGATACAACGCGGGCGATGTCTTCTTCATCACAATCTCAACCATCTGCACAAGGGCGGCAATGACAAGGATAAATGTTATGGTCTGCAAATATCCGAGACCGAAAGCATTAAGCACATATGTCTGCACAAGATAGGTAACGATTGTGGCAAGCGTAAGCACAAAAGCCACTGCCGCTCCCATTCCCAACGATGTTGAAACCTTCTGCGATACGCCAAGGAACGGACAAATGCCAAGGAATTGTGATAACACGATGTTATTCACAAATATCGCCGATATAAATATAAGTATGTATTCCATAATTATGCTTTCTTAAATTTGTTTACTATTGCAATGAGATAACCCAGTGTTATAAATGCTCCCGGAGGCAGTACGAAAAGCAACATGTTGCATGTTTCGGGCAACAAGACTGCTCCAAAGAGTGAACCGGCACCGAGAAGCTCGCGCACCGAACCGAGCAATGTAAGACCGAGAGTAAAGCCAAGACCTATGCCGACACCGTCGAAAAGGCTTGCCACAGGACCGTTCTTACATGCAAAAGCCTCCGCACGACCAAGAATAATACAGTTTACGACGATAAGCGGAATGAACAATCCCAATGTTGCATACACTTCCGGGACAAATGCCTGCATCACCATCTGCAATATTGTAACAAACGATGCGATGACAACTATAAACACGGGAATACGCACTTTATCGGGAGTAATGCTCTTAATCAGCGAGATTACAATGTTCGAACATATAAGAACGAACATGGTGGCAAGTCCCATGGACATACCGTTCAGACCGGAGGTTGTCGTTGCCAGCGTAGGGCACATACCCAAAAGAAGAACAAATGTAGGGTTCTCCTTTACAATGCCGTTAAATAATATCTTTATATAATTCATTTGATATCTTATTTTTAGATGTTAAATCTTAGATGTTATATCTCAGACTTTAAGACTTATATTATTTCTCAACATGCTTTGTTGCACCGCTATCGGCATCGGCAGGCATGTTCTTATAGGCGTTATATGCCTGATTTATGGCAAGAAGGAATGCACGGCTCGTAATGGTAGAAGCTGTTATCGCATCTACACTGCCGCCGTCCTTGCTCACCGTGAGATTGTCGGTAGCCGGATTTTTGCCTATGATATCACCCTTGCCGCCTTTCTGGAACCACTGGTCGGCTTTTGCACCAAGTCCCGGAGTCTCCGCATGCTGCAATATTGTGTATCCGAGCACTGCGCCTTCTGCATTGAAACCTACAAGCACCTTGACATCTCCTCCGAAACCGCCGGTCGTACTTTCTACCGCCGCACCCAGATAGTTGTGCCGGCTGTCTTCCGTCTGGTGGAGAACAAAGACAACTTCCTTGCCGTTGATATTCTGCTTAACGGTATCAGTCTTTGTCACCGTGAGCTCGCCCCCGCCCATAACGGTCTTTATTCCGTCGGCAAGAGCTTTCTCTGCCTGTGCCTTGACGGGACCTTCCGTTACATGGTTTACATAAGCAAGGATACCTCCTGTTATAAGAGCCACACCAACAAGAACAAGCACCATGTTGGTTATCGTAGATTCTAACTTTTTCATTTCTTTGCCTCCTTCTTAACTTCACCAAAACGCTTTGGCTTAACATAAGTATTAATCAATGGTGTAAATGCGTTCATTATCAGTATTGCAAACGACATGCCTTCCGGATATGCGCCCCAGTTACGTATGACAACGGTCAATACGCCTATCGATACACCATATATAATCTGTCCCTTTCCTGTCATGGGCGACGTTACATAGTCTGTAGCCATGAATATGGCACCCAGCATAAGACCACCGCTGAACAATACTGATACAGGATTGGAATAAACCGGATTTGCGACATTCAACAGACCGCTGAAAACAAATACGGTAGCCAGAATACTTACAGGGATATGCCATGTGATAATCTTCTTCCACAACATATATGCCAGACCGAGAAGCAACGCCAGGGCACAGATTTCGCCGATTGTACCGGCACCGTTGTTTACTCCGGGATTGCCAAGAAGCAATGACATTGAGTCGGGCAATTTGTCCAATACAGAAGCGTCGCCGCTCTTTATAGCATGCTTCATAATGCTAAGAGGTGTCGCTGCAGTCTCTGCATCAAGATATTTTGTCAACTGTCCTGTAACGGGCCACGATGTCATCTGCACCGGGAAAGACACCAGGAGGAAGCAACGACCTACCAGTGCCGGGTTGAAAGGATTGCAGCCGAGACCGCCAAACGACATCTTGCCCACTCCTATTGCCACCAATGCACCGATAAGAATAATCCATACAGGAAGATTTGACGGGAGATTGAAGCCGAGCAACAATCCCGTAAGAATAGCCGAACCGTCAGTGATGGAAGGTTCCTTGCCCATAAGATACTTTGTTATTGCCCACTCAAAGAATACACATGCAGCGATGCTCGAGGCACAAACAACTACTGAGCCAAGTCCGAAATACCAGAAAGAAACAAGCAATGCCGGTATCAGCGCAATTATAACGCCGTACATATTGCGTTCTACGCTGTCATTTCCATGTGCATGTGGAGATAATGATACTATTAACTTATTCATTTTTTTACTTTTAATCTATTGATTTTCTTTTAAAGCCACACACTTATTTCTTTGCATTGCGTGCCCTTATTATACCCATAACCGTGCTCTTTCCAAGACGGATATTGTCAAGCATAGGACGATGTGCCGGACATGTAAACTGGCATGAGCCGCACTCTATACATGATGTGATGTCTTCTTTCTCTACCCTGTCCCAATCGTGGAGAGAAGAAGCCGTAGCCAAAAGGTACGGTTCAAGTCCCATAGGACATGCGCTTACACACTTTGCACAGCGTATACACGGCTGCGGCGTCTTGCGCTTGGCATCGTCGTCGGTAAGAACGGTGATACTGTTGGTTCCCTTGCATACAGGCACATCTATATTATTGAGCGCCTTACCCATCATCGGACCGCCTGCAAGCACCTTGTTGTCGCCCTCGGGCATACCGCCGCATACATCTATCAGGTCGCGCATCGGAGTACCCATACGTACAAGATAGTTGCCCGGATTCTTCAGCTTTTTACCTGTAACGGTTGTATAACGTTCGAACAAAGGCTTGCGTTTCATAACAGCCTGATAAACAGCATATGCCGTACCAACGTTCTGAACAATAGCTCCAACGTTTACAGGTATGGCGGGAGGAGCCGGAACCTGACGTCTGATAACTGCGTCTACAAGTTGCTTTTCACCTCCTTGCGGATATTTTTGTGCCAGCGGAACAATCTCTATATTGGGATTTCCGGCTGTCTTCTCTGTAAGCAGTTTTATTGCAGCAGGCTTGTTCTCTTCTATACCGATATAACCCTTTGTAACCTTAGAGGCTTTCATAAGAAGCTCAAGACCTACAAGAATTTCATCGGCATGCTCAAGCATCAGTCTGTAATCGGATGTAATATAAGGTTCGCATTCAACACCGTTGATTATGACACACTCTGCCTTTGCCGTTGGCGGCGGGCAAAGTTTGATGAATGTAGGGAATCCCGCACCTCCCATACCGGTAACACCGGCAACCTTTATACGCTCTACTATCTCCTCCGGGGTGAGTTCGGGATGTGCGGAAAGTGTCTCAAGCTTATCCGAACGGTCTATCGTCTCTTCCCATTCATCACCTTCTACATTAATTATAATGACCGGCTGGCGATAACCAGTTGCATCAAAAACCGTATCTATCTTAAATACCGTTCCCGAAACAGAAGAATAAACCGGAGCGGAAACAAAGCCTCCCGCCTCGGCTATCATCGTGCCGACCTTTACCTTGTCACCCTTCTTGACAACAGGTTTTGCCGGAGCACCGATATGTTGCGAAAGCGGGAATATAGCCTGCTTGGGCAAAGCAGCCACTTGCGTTACGGCATCATCGGTAAGTTTGTTCTCTTCCGGATGCACACCACCTATTCTGAACGTTCTTAGTTTCATGCTTCTGTCTCCTTTTTATTTGATTCAACACTTGCCTTTGCAGGCTCAGCCTTTACCTCCTCACCTGTAGCCGGAGCTTCAACTTTCGGTTTACGTGGCGGGAAATTAACGGCAACTATCGCATTGGTGGGACATACAGCCTCGCACTTACGACAGAGCTTACATTTATTGTAATCTATATAAGATACATTATTTACTATCGTGATTGCCTCGAACGGACATTCCTTGGCACACTTGCCACAGCCTATACAAGCAGCCTTACATGCCTTCATGGCAACGGCACCCTTGTCTTTGTTTACACATCTTACATATACACGACGGTTTTTAGGTCCCTTTTTGCGCAACTCGATGATATGACGCGGACAAGCACTTACACAAGCACCACACGATGTACATTTCTCCTCGTCCACCTCCGGCAGACCAGTCTCCTCGTTCATGTGTATTGCATCAAACTTACATGCACTTACACAGTCACCGCATCCAAGACATCCGAAACCGCATGCTGTCTCACCTGCACCACAAGCATTCATTGCCGTACATGTACGCAGTCCGCCATATTCCGTGGTTTTCGGACGCAACTCACACGTTCCGTTACAACGCACGACAGCAACCATCGGTTCGGTGTTAGCCATTGCCATGCCCAACAAATCAGCCACCTTACCCATGGTCTCCGCACCACCAACCGGACAATTAAGACCTTCAAGAGATCCTTTATCGGCAGCTTTTACCAAAGCATCAGCCATACCGGAACAGCCGGGATAGCCACAACCACCACAATTTGCACCCGGCAAAGCCTCAAGAACCGTGCCAAGACGCGGGTCTTCATAAACAGCAAACTTCTTTGAGCATACGTATAGTATCACTGCTGCCACCAGCGCTATACCTCCCAATACGATTACTGCACTTAAAATAAAATCCATAATTTGTATTTGTTTTAGTTATTGTTTTTATATGTCATACATTTCTCTCTATGGTAAAAGATATTCTCTTGCGTATTTTATCTTTGCACAGATAAAGCAACACAAAATAAGGAATAAGTGAAAAAAGGCTTGCCAACGCGGCCGTCAGTTCGTTTCCTGAAACGCCAAGAACGGCAAAAAGCAACGCCACCACTATAATAAAAGGCAATACAAAACCAAGAACCACGGCAAACCAGCCCATGCTTTCTGAAGCAACCACCATTACCTCGTCGCCTATATTCAGTCCGGAAGTATCGGTGCCATACACGTCCACTGTCTTATCCTTTTTATCCGAAGCATGACAGTGTCCGGCAACCTTGCACGACACACATGCAGACGTTTGGACGATACGCACCTTAATACAATCACCCGTAACCGACTCTACCACACCTGAATGCTTAATTGTTGTATTCATGTTTTTCATTGCATATTTGCAATCTCGAGTTTGCAAATGCAAAAGTAACACTTTGTTTTAAAACAGCAAATAAAAATCTGCTTTTTATTCACCACACGTCTGCCTATCGTTCAACATACAAACATTTACGACAAAGCCGTTCAGGCTTTGTCGCTCATAAGTTTATCGAAAAACGCATCCAGATCCTTGTCCCAATCTTCCAACAAATCTCCACCAATGATGTTAAACTCGTCATCGACGAGATAAAGTTCGGCTATATGCCTGTGCTCCTCCCCTTCAAGGACAAAGCTGTAAGGTTTCAATATGCCAAGAGTTGAAACCACATCGTCAAGACGTTCCAGCTCCTCACGCAATATTTTGGTGGCAGCATCATAGAAGTTTTCGTTCTTTGTTTCTATCCACTGTTCTATCACACAACGCGTTATCTCGTTGTCATCATCATCATAGGCAACAAGTTCGCCTGTTTCCGGCGATACAAACAAATGTATGTCGGACATCAGACTACATTCATCCTGTGCAGGATACTTCTGTGCCAGTTTGTTCACAAAACGTTCGATCTGCCTGGCTATAGACATTCTCTCTTCCATATATTTACTTCTTCAATGTTTTTTTCTTTGGTTTACTCTCGTTACTCATCCTGTCAAGAGCCGTCACCACATATACCGTTTTACCCACGGAAACATCGGTCCGGGGCAGCTTATAAAACGTATCCGTCGTAACAGCCACTATATTTTCAGGATTTTCAATATCCGCTTTTTCATTTCCGGCAAACCTGTAGACTACATATTTCGCAGCAACGTCATCCCAACGTTTTCCTTTAGGAGCAGTCCAGAACAGCACATTGTCACCGTTCTGCATGGTAACAATCTTCATCTTGCGCACTTTGCCGGGAGCCTTGCCGTCTATGAACGGCATCAAGGGCTGCAACGCCGGTGTACGCCAATAAACATTCCGAAGTGCCGAACCATAGTTACCCACATTGTCCGTTACAGCCTTGGCATACCAAAGGACTGTGCCATTGACATTGTTCAGCCTGTCATGAAGTTGCCGTTTGGCAGACATCTGGTTTATCTTGGGATTATTCACATCAGCTTTCTTTACCGTGCGCTCAACATCCTCACCTATATAAAGAGGTCGGTTTCCGGCATATCGGTTCCACCACTTTATCAAAGTCTCATAATCGGCAGCCTTGTGTCCTATCTCCCAATACAGCTGCGGAACACAGTAGTCCACCCAACCATTGTTGACCCACATCAGCACATCGGCATACAGGTCGTCGTAGTTCTGCAGTCCGTTCGTATCACTGCCTATTTCCAGCGCACTCTTCTTGTTGCGATAGATGCCAAACGGCGATATGCCGAACTTCACCCAAGGCTTGACGCTGTGTATCGTATCGCACAACTGCTTTATGAATACGTTGACGTTGTCGCGTCTCCAATCGCCACGGTCTCGTATGCCGTTGCTGTATTTTGCAAACTCCTCCTCGTCCGGAATTGTCTGTCCTGCTGCCGGATAAGGATAGAAATAGTCATCGATATGCAATCCGTCTATATCATAACGACGCACAATATCCGAAACGACACGGCATATATACTCTCTGCTTTCGGGCTTTCCGGGATTAAGAATAAGTTGTCCGTCGTATGCAAAAGCCAGTTCCGGATGACGTATGGCTATATGGTTTCCTGCCAGTTCATGCGTGGTTTTGGTCTTTGCACGATACGGATTTATCCATGCGTGCAACTCCATGCCGCGCTTATGACACTGTTCTATCATCCACTGCAGCGGGTCCCAATAAGGTGTCGGCGCCTGTCCTTGCTTGCCTGTAAGAAAACGGCTCCACGGCTCTATGTCGCTTTTATAAAGGGCATCGCACTCCGGACGCACCTGAAATATGATGGCATTAAGCCCGTCTTTTTGAAGTTCGTCCAACTGATATTCCAGTGTTTTCTGCATTTTTTCTGTACCTAATCCCAGAAACTGTCCATTAACACACTGTATCCATGCTCCTCTGAACTCGCGCTTATGCCCCTTTCCGTAAACACCGGTCGAGGTTGCCGCAATAAGAAACGCCGGCAACAGGGCACGCAATAAAAATCTGTTTATATACCTTTTCATAGCAATGCCAAAATTAATATATTTAAAAATGATAGCCAAATAAAACATGACAAAAATCAAAAAGACACATGTCTGAGGCACACAAAAAGTGGCTTGCAATGCCGCCACTTTGCAAGAGATGACGTTTCAGGCTCTAAAAGGTGCCCTTTTGCAGCCTGATATGCCATGTTTCAGAGCCTAAAATGCCACCTTTCGAAAAGTAAAACAAAGCAAACTGATAATTAGCATGTTACAAAAAGCACAAAAATATCAGTCACACACAACCGTACCACAGCTCTCCAGAATGTCAAAAAAACTGCCGTAAGGCAGCATGTCGCATAAGAAACGGCAGCCAAAGACAGACCGAATATATCATCACCGACAACCGCCTGTCGAATTAATTTTACAGTAAAAGTGGAATACTGTTTGCCGTTTCATGAAAAAAGAGTATATTTGCATAAATCGAATTGCTCATGCAACCATTAGCCGGGTCGAAACCCGACATTCATTTTCGACTTTCTGCGAATATTCTTCGTATATTTGACTCACAAAATCGGCTTCGCCATCGCGAACCGGACTAAAGTCCGACTTTCGCTATTTTGTTTTATCGAATATTCTCCGTATATTTGCATTACACATAAACCAAAAACATAGAATGTACTTTACAGGAGTTATAATAGCCATACTGGCATTTCTCACAATCGGACTGTTTCACCCGATTGTTATAAAAACCGAATATTATACAGGTGTAAGATATTGGTGGGCATTCGTCGTTGCAGGCATAGCGTGCATTATAGCGGCATTGTTCATCAAAGATACCATCATATCCTCTGTCCTCGGAATTATAGGAGCATCGTTCCTATGGTCGGTACAGGAATTGTTTGAACAGCGTAAACGCGTGAAAAAGGGATGGTTTCCGATGAACCCCAAGCGCAAGGACGAATACAAGGAATGAGATAATATGAAAACACTTCTGATATTAACAGGAAAGACAACCGACAAAAACATTGCCGCCGGCATTACCGACTACACCGGCAGGATTGGTCATTACATGCCTTTTGAAACGAATGTAATACCGGAACTCAAGAACACCAAAAGCCTTACACACGAACAGCAGAAAGAGAAGGAAGGCGAACTTATACTGAAACAGATACAGACGGCGGACTTTGTAGTGCTTCTCGACGAGCACGGCAAGGAATACAGGAGCGTGGAATTTGCCTCATGGCTGCAACAGAAACAGCATGTGGCGAAAAGGCTGGTATTCGTCATCGGCGGTCCTTACGGCTTTTCCGACGCTGTATACAAAAGGGCAGATGAGAAAGTGTCGCTGTCTAAGATGACATTCTCGCACCAGATGGTACGCCTGATAATTACGGAGCAGATATACAGGGCATGTACTATTATAAAAGGTGAACCGTATCATCATGAATGATAAAAACATGAAATATTACTAATCATAATAAAACACAATGGAAAGAACATGGAGATGGTTTGGCAAGAACGACAAGATAACACTTGCCATGCTTAAACAAATCGGGGTGGAAGGCATCGTAACAGCCTTGCACGACGTGCCGTTAGGCGAAGTGTGGACACGTGAAAAGATACGTGACCTGCGTGAATATATAGAGAGCTATGGCATGAGATGGAGCGTGGTGGAAAGTCTGCCGGTAACGGAAACCATAAAGTACGGAGGACCGGACAGGGACGAACAGATAGAGATTTACAAGGAGAGCCTGCGCAACCTCTCGGCAGAAGGCATACATACTATATGCTACAATTTCATGCCGGTACTTGACTGGGCACGAACAGACCTTAACCACGACAATCCCAACGGCACTACAAACCTTTACTTCTCGTTTGCCGAGTTTGCATACTTCGACATACATATTCTTAAACGCGAGGGCGCAGAGAATGACTGGGCAAACTTCAAGATTGAAGGCATAGAACGTAACATTCTTGCAGAAGTCGATGAGATAAAGAAACGAATGACACCGGAGGACGACCACAAACTGGTGGAGAACATAATTGTCAAGACACAGGGTTTTGTCAGCGGCAACATTAAGGAAGACGACGAGCACCCTGTCGAACTGTTCCGCCAGTTGCTGGGACTCTATAAAGGCATAACAAAAGAACAGCTGCGCGAGAACATGAAGTACTTCCTCAATGCAATAATGCCTACATGTGAGGAGTGTGACATGTACATGTGCGTGCACCCGGACGATCCCCCCTTCTCTATTCTCGGACTTCCGCGCATAGTAAACAACGACGAGGACATAAACTGGTTCCTCAAAGCAGTTGACAATCCGCACAACGGACTGACGTTCTGCGCCGGTTCGCTCTCTGCCGGGGCACACAACAATATCGTTGAACTGGCAAAGAAATATGCCGACCGCACATGGTTCGTACACCTGCGCTCATGCCATATCTTCCCCAACGGAGATTTTACAGAGGCGTCACACCTTGGCGGACGTGCCGACATCATCGAACTGGCACGCATATTCGAGAAAGTCAATCCGGCTCTACCAATGCGTGTAGACCACGGGATGACAATGCTGGGCGATGAAGAGCGCAATTACAATGCCGGATATTCGTTCCTCGGACGCATGTTTGCACTTGGTCAGGTACAAGGAATACTTGCCACCGTAGACCGCGAACTGGGCATAGAATACAAACAACCCGGATTTTTTGAATAACATTATAAAACAACAAAACATATGAACGAGCTATTTAATATAAAGGATTATGTAGTGGTCATTACCGGCGGAACGGGAGTTCTTGGCAGATGTATAGCAAAGTATCTTGCACTGAACGGAGCAAAGGTAGTGATACTCGGACGTAAGGAAGAGATAGGACAGGAAATCGTAAATGATATAATGCAGGCAGGCGGACATGCCGAGTTCATGAAAACCGACGTAATGGACATCAATGCCGTGCAGGAAAACTGCGATGCCATAATAGCCAAATACGGTAGAATAGATACTCTTCTCAATGCGGCAGGCGGCAATATGCCCGGTGCCACGATTACTCCGGACAAGAATATATTCGATCTTGATGTGGAACACTTCCGCAAGGTTTTAGACCTGAACCTCACAGGAACAGTAATACCTACACAGGTATTTCTCAAACCTATGGTGAAACAGGGCAAAGGCTCAATTATCAATTTCTCGTCTATGGCAGCTTTCCGTCCGCTTACACGTGTCTGCGGATATGCCGCAGCAAAGGCGGGTATCAGCAATTTCACCGAGTTCATGGCAACAGAGTGTGCGAAGAAATTTGGCGAGGGAATAAGAGTCAACGCCATTGCCCCGGGCTTCTTCATCACCGAACAGAACAGAGCACTGCTCACCAATCCTGACGGCACATATACCGAGCGTGGGAACGACGTGGTGACACAGACGCCTTACGGAAGAATGGGCGCCCCAGAGGAACTTTGCGGCACAATACACTATCTTATGAGCGATGCAGCCAAGTTTGTTACGGGCACGGTTGCCGTTGTAGATGGCGGCTTCAACGTATTCACGATGTAACAACCGTCCGTAAACCTTTACGTTATTTTAACATCAAAATGCAATGTCACCTATTAAATAAAATAGTACCTTTGCATACAACGAGAAAAACAACGTTTAAAAACATAACAAATCATGAAAAAATTACAAGCTTTGAACAAACGGACTGCGCCCAAAAGCGTTATGCCCGAAAAGATCATCCAGTTTGGTGAAGGAAACTTCCTGCGTGCTTTCGTAGACTGGATTATCTGGAACATGAATCAGAAAACAGACTTCAACGGCAGCGTAGTGGTTGTACAGCCCATCGAGCGCGGTATGGTTGACTGGCTCAACGGTCAGGATTGTCTGTATCATGTGAACCTTCAGGGACGTGAGAACGGTCAGGCAGTGAACACACTTGAGCGTATAGACGTTATCAGCCGTGCACTTAACCCATATTCACAGAACCAGGCTTTCATGGCTCTTGCAGACCAGCCGGAAATACGTTTCGTCATTTCAAACACAACAGAGGCAGGTATTGCATTTGACGACACATGCAAATTTACAGACGCTCCCGCATCTTCATATCCCGGAAAGCTCGTACAGCTGCTTTACCGCCGCTTCAAGACTTTCAACGGTGACCCCAAGAAAGGTCTTATCATAATGCCTTGCGAGCTTATATTCCTTAACGGACATCATCTTAAGGAATGTATCTACAAGTACATCGAACTGTGGAAAGAAGACCTCGGTGCCGACTATGAGGCATTCAAGAACTGGTTTACAAACTACTGCTATGTATGTGCAACACTCGTAGACCGAATCGTTCCGGGCTTCCCACGCAAGGAAATCGCAGAGATACAGGAGAAGGTATGCTATGCTGACAACCTCGTTGTACAGGCAGAGATATTCCATCTTTGGGTTATAGAGAAGGCAGAGAACATGACATGCGAGGAACTTCGTGCAGAATTCCCTGCAGAAAAGGCGGGTCTCCACGTACTTATCGCAGAGAGCGAAAAGCCTTATCACGAGCGCAAGGTTACATTGCTCAACGGTCCTCACACTGTTCTTTCGCCTGTCGCATTCCTCAGCGGCGTAAACATTGTACGTGACGCATGCAACCATGAGGTTATTGGCAAGTACATCCACAAGGTACAGTTCGAAGAGCTTATGCAGACACTCAACTTGCCGATGGACGAGCTGGAGAAGTTTGCAGGTGATGTGCTTGAGCGTTTCAACAACCCGTTTGTTGACCATCAGGTTACATCTATCATGCTGAACTCATTCCCGAAGTTCTGCGCACGCGACCTGCCAGGAGTGAAGACATATCTGGAGCGCAAGGGCGAACTGCCTAAGGGACTTGTTCTGGGTCTTGCAGCCATCATCACTTATTACAAGGGTGGCAAGCGTGCTGACGGCGTAGAGATTGTTCCTAACGACGACGCTAAGATCATGCAGCTGCTTACAGATCTGTGGGCAACAGGAGACACACGCAAGGTTGCAGAAGGTGTTCTTGCTGCTAAAGACCTTATCTGGGGCGAGCATGGTGACCTTAACGCTATCCCCGGACTCACAGACATGCTTACAGGCTTCCTGAACGACATTCAGGAAAAGGGTATGCTTGAGACTGTCAAGAGCATTCTTTGAGCATCATAAGAGGTGAATAATACTAAAGGAGATAAAAGATAAAGACATTATATATCTGTATACAAGTCTGTATCTTTTACCTCCTTTTTCTTCTTTTACGTTATAAACAAACTACAATAACAACAACTACCACTAAAAACATCATCCGGACATTCAAAAACCATTTCCACTATAAAACAAACACCGATAAACAAGCCGGGGTTAAAATCATACAGTTCCCACAGAGGAAGAACCATTTGCCTTAATAACAAAAACCACTTCTCGTTATCATGGAAGTACCGCTAAAACACATTACACACAATAAACATGAAAACACGCATCTGCCTGATTCTTTCTATATACATCACATTTATAATCCAAGCAGCCGCACAACAGATGGCCCCCGGAGATGTCCCTACCCCAAACGCTTCAGATCTCGGACGGTACGGGGACATACCCGTATCATATTATACAGGAAGACCTGATATATCCATACCTATATATACTCTTAAAGTACGTGATATGGAATTTCCGCTAACATTGCAATATGATGCATCTGGAGTTATGGTCAACAGTCTGCCGGGATGGACCGGTCACAACTGGACACTTACAGCAGGAGGCGTAATTACCAGAATGAGGAATAATGTCTGTGACGAGTATATACCTGTATACCAAAGCACAATCGCTCCTTTCACAAACTATTTCAAGTCATGTCACAAACTGAAAGAAGACATGAATAATGAAAACGTCCTTAAAAACAATGTTTCATACAATAAATACGATTACCAGCCCGATATATTCACATTCAATTTTATGGGTAAAAGCGGTAAGTTCTTCTTAGGCAACGACGGACAGTGGAAAGTCCTCTGTGACGAGAATCTGGACATTATCTTCGATGTCGATGATGAGAACAATTACATATCACCTTTTATAGAAACGTTTCCCGGTGACATCACTTCAACGAAACAGCCTAAAGTGATAAAAGGATTCACGATAAGGGATGACCAAGGATATATATACGAATTTGGAGGAACAAACGATGCAATAGACTATACGACAAACTTCTTCAGACAATCCGATATTGAAAAAATCGAGTCGTTTTTTGCCACAAGCTGGTATCTTACATATATCAAGGACAGATTCGGCAATATTTTGTATGAACTGAAATATAAAAGAGGTAAGTTTATCGCACAGTTCTATAACACAGCCGTCTCATATTATATTTACGAGAAAGCCAAATTCTACGGATCATCCTATGGTCAGGAATTCAGCCATAGCAACTACAGTTTTCCATACGGAGGAGTTTTAAACTCTCCGGTATACATAGACAAAATAATCACTCCTTATAAGGTAAGCATTGAATTTGACACATCATATTCCAATACACCAACAAAGGATCTTTATCCCGGACTTGATGTATACAAATGTTTCAGTGACTATGATTACAGCGACGTCACCTTATTTTATTATCTACAGACCGACAAGAAGAACATCGCACAATATCAGTTTGAAGACAAACAAGGAAATAAATATGCAAATCCTCTTGCATCGACACGTCTAAACGAACTGCATAATATCATAATAAAATGGGGTGATTCTCCAGATATGATAATAGAACTTGACTATGATTATAACAGCAGAATGCATCTTACAGACGTAAGATTCTACGACCGGCAAAAAGAGTTTATGTCCGGAAGCTATCATCTCAACTACAACCATTACAACATGCTGCCCGATAATTATCTGTCAACAGAGACAGATCATTGGGGATTTTATAACGGCAGAGAGTGCAAGGCGGGGAACTTGAATATATACAATACAAGGAATTCAAATCCATCAACACTGCAATATGGTTTACTCTCGGAAATAATATATCCCACAGGAGGCAAAAGTGTTATGACATACGAATGCAATGATTTCTCTTCATGTGTATCGGCTGACAGGCAAACAATGAGAGACAGCACCGGAATTGCCGGCGGTGTCAGAATCAAGTCTATCACAGACTATTCAGATGTGGAGAGAAATGAAATTGCAAGGAAAAGAACTTTCAATTATAAAAATCCCAAGACCGGACTGTCAAGCGGTGAACTGTTCGCCGCACCACGATACAGTTGGAGCAACTGGATGGCAAGTCTTGAAACCAAAGAGGCCATAGCCATGCAGTCTGTCACCAGAAGCGCATCTATCATTCCTTTATCCAATTCCTTCGGACCACATATCGGTTATTCCTTTGTTGAAGAAGCGGAACAGGACGGCACGTATACAAGATACCACTATCAGAACATATCCGCATCAAAGGACGAACGATTTATAAAAGACTTCTCATTCGGAAAGCCCTCACCGTTTGACATGTTCACAGAAAAAGGATACAAAAGAGGAAAACTTTTGTCTGCGGAAACATACAACAACGAAAATTCCCTTATGAGAAAAATAAAATACGGATATACCAAAGAGAATGTAGAAACGGACTATGTGCTTTCTTCCAACCTTACTTACGTGAATTTTGGCAACTCCGCGACATTCGGCTATTTCACCGGCGGCATATACAAACTGTTGTTTCCAAAATACGATATAGTATCTGATACAACAATAACATTTTATGACAACGGAGAAACAATCGATTACAGACACTTTAATAAAGAAAACAAGAAACTTCACATCGATTATATATTCCCTCATGAAACTACAGTAAGACTCACTATGTCTGAGAGCATGACAAGAAACGGAGAAAGTATAAGTAAAGAATACATATATCCGTTCTCTGCCAATACTCCAGCTACAGAAAAATTAGGCTCTGAGATGTTCTGCATAAGACCTATAGCCTTGAAGAATTACACCAATAATATTTTTACAGGAGGATATAGAAAGAACTACCGCCTGTCGGATACAGGCATGCCAATACTCGATTCGTATATGCGTATTAACAATGATTTGTCAGAAGACACGATTGTCAAATATCATACATACTCGCCGACTTATGCCTTAAACTCATATACCGAAAGAGGAAAACCTGTAACCGACCTGAAATGGACACGAGACGAATCCTTCATAGAAGCAATAAATGTCGGCTCGGACGCTGACAAGAATAACGGTATGAGATCGTTTACCACCAGATACTTTCATGTACCTCTTCAAGGACTGAATGATATCTATTATCCAAACGGTCTTATTATATACTACAGCTACGACAGATTTAACAGACTGTTTGAGATTACGGACGAAGATTATCATCCGTTCAAAAGATACCGGTATAATACAAGAACCCAAAACAAAGTCTATCAATGAAGAAACTGTATATATCAATAATATTACTGTCATGTCTTTATATATGTTCCTACGGACAATCTCCCGGTGAGAATTATGTCAAGGAGTTGATCTTACTTGAACAGTACAGCTATGATGGCGATATAGACATAGACATTGAGGAGAACATAAAAGCTGTCAAGAACATACAATACTACGACGGCTTGGGGCGACCTACATTGAACGTCCGGGGAGGAGTATCACCGTCAGGAAAGTATTCATATACACTACAAACTTATGACTACGCCGGACTTTCAAAAGAACAATGGCTGCCGGTTGCAGGTGGAGTGACACCGGATTTTATGAGTAACGACACCTACGCCACATATTCAGGTTTCACATATAACGACAGTTTCGGATACAGTGAGAACAAATACGATGCCTTGGGCAGGCTTGTATCATCATCAACTCCGGGAGAAGCATGGCATTCAGCAGAAAAGATGACCCGCAAAAGGTATATAACCAATACGGCAGGTTCCGTTAAAAGATACAAAGCGCCATTGGACAAAATATCCCTCATACAGGACGGACACTATGCCGCAGGGACACTTACCGGTGAGGAAACGGAAGACGAGGACGGACATACCGTCATAGAGTATAAGGACATGTCAGGACATACGGTTCTCGAACGCCGCGACGGATGCAACGACACATATTTTGTATACAACGATTTGGGACACCTAAGATATGTCTTGTCACCTGAATATCAGAACTCAGGCTACAAGGCACTATACGCCTACGAATACAGATATGACGCAAGAGGACGGTGTGTAAAGAAAATACTGCCTGGATGTAAATACACTCAATTCTGGTATGACGATGCAGACAGGCAGGTATTCATGCAGGATGCCACACTGCGTGAACGCGGACTTTACAGGTTCTTTCTCTATGACCGTTTCGGACGGCTTGCCATACAGGGGACTTGCGACGGATGTACAAGAAACGGCAAGACAAACATAAGCCGTTATATGTCCACGGGAAACGGCATGCTTGGTACCGGATATCAAACAGACATACAGGGACAAATCATAAATCCGAAAATAGAGATTGTAAATTATTATGATGACTATGACTTCCTGAGACTTTATTCAGACGTCTTTCCACTTTTCATGGATAAAATGAACGCAGGAGGACACGAGTATTCCATAACAATGAATACGGGAACCATGATGGTGGCAAGTAACGGAGAAAAAATGCTTAAGGCTGTATATTATGACAAAAGAGGAAGGGTTACGGACATAAAGAGCATTTCACTCGGCAAGCGTCTGACAAGCGTACATAATGAATATACCTTTACCGACAATATCAAACGTACGGAACAGGAATACTATTCGGTGGACGGAGATGCAATAAAACTTGATTTAAGAAGCATCATCACCAACAACTACGAAGAGAACACCGGTGTGCTGCTGTCTGCCGACATGACAGTATACATTCCGGGAAAGGAAGAGAAAACACACCATATAAGCACTCTGACCTATGATGACCTCGGGCGCATAACCGGATGCCGGCGTAGCGGCAATGCAGGAAGAGTGTCATATGGTTACGACATGCACGGATGGACAAAAAGCATTGAAGGACCGGGATTTGAAGAAAGACTGCATTATGAAGACGGATACGGAACTCCTTGTTATAACGGCAATATAAGCAGCATGTCATGGCAGGCACCCGACTATACACAGAAACGCGGATACAAATTTACATACGACGGTCTGGACAGGCTTACAGAAGCCGTTTATGGAGAACGGGACGACATGAGCAACCTAAAGAACAGATATAATGAAAAGGTGGTGCAATATACATGTAACGGAGCGATTAAAAGATTTCAGCGCAGAGGACTTAAAGACGATGGAATACACGGGAAAATAGACAATCTGCACATAGCCCTTTCCGGCAACAGAATAATAAGGGTTGACGATGATGCGGAAGAGGTAAACAAATACGCATCGTTTGACTTTAAGGACAATGCCTCAAACAACATTGAATACACATACAACAGTGTAGGGGCATTGGTCAGCGATGCGAACAAGGGAATAAAGAATATAGAATACGACAATCTGAACAATCCCAAACGGATTATTTTCTCAAACGGATCCGAGATTTCATACGTATACAGCCCTGACGGGAGAAGATTGAAAAGGACACACGTCATGGATTTACGCAGTGCCATGGTAGGACGGGACACGCTGGAACTGGTCAAGGACACAATAATGGAACCTCATGAAGGAAGTATTGTTTCACGAAAATCCATAATGGCACCGGATAACATTGCAATTAAATACATTATTTCGGATGTGACCGAGTACAATGACAACTTAGTATATGACAACGGGCTGGTGTTATTCATGTTCCCCGGAGGATATTTGTCCTTTTACCCGAAAAACAACCAAACACCTAATCTATATTATTATACCAAAGACCATCTTGGAAACAACAGGGCTGTTGTCTGTGAAAACGGTGATATTAAACAGATCACCCACTACTATCCGTTCGGCGGAGTATTTGGTGATGCAGCGATAAACGCATCGTTCCAGCAATATAAGTACAACGGAAAGGAACTGGATACGATGCACGGACTGAACATGTATGACTATGGGGCAAGGATGTACAATCCTATCCTGCTGGTGTGGGACAGGATGGATCCGTTTTGCGAAAAGTATTACCACATCAGTCCGTATGCCTATTGCGGAAATAACCCGGTGAACAGGATTGATCCGGATGGGAAAGACTATTGGAGCACATCGGATGCAGATCGGATGATAGATTTTATCAATGCTCTTGGCAGGGGACAGACCCAGTTTGATTTTTCAGATTGGCAACATGCAACAGATGCAGAATTTACAGGGCACTTAACCTATAATGATGAAACAAAGAAGTTTTACACCTATTATACAGACATAGTTAATGGGGAAGTCACTGTTGTCTCTAAATCATTCGATGCAAATCTTAAACCTGTATCATCATCCGGATACGGTTATCCCGGTGCATTTGTATATGAGCCATTAGACGGTTTCTTGCTGAATCTAAACCATATACTAAGCGGAACAACATATTATGATGGATTTGCTCATTGGAATGTCAATTCCGACGGAAGAATTACAGGTTTTGCTCCTATTACCGGCATAGCTCCCACATTTGGAAAAAACAATAAATTCGTTGGTGGAAAACAGAAAATGGGACATGCCATTGGAAAGATGTCAGGAAATCGTATGGTACAAAAGGAACAAACAAAATCTTTAGCTAATAAATATAATTTAAATAAGAAAGAAAGAAGACTTCTACACGATGAAATCAATCATCAGGGGTTAGGTTATCACGAAATTGAAGAATTCATACACGATTTTTTCGGAAAATAATCAATAAAACAAATAACAACTATGAAAGAATTAGAAGAACTTGTAGGACAAAAGGTTATTTACAGCAGTGCTGGAGGAGGAATGGGACCAATTCTTCTTATTACTGTAGAGAATGACAATAGTATTTGGACATGGTGTTATTGGGAAATTTGGAGAGAAGACGAGCTTTTAGGAACGGTCAACGATGACGATACTCCTAATACCGGAAAGATGGCTGTAGCAACGCATCAGTTATTAGGAAAAGAAGTACAATACGTGCGGATGGATGAGGAACGTAACCTCAAAGTTTTATTTGAAGACGGGCTACAGCTTTATCTTTATGTATATGATGAAAATGATCCGATGGAGGAAAGATGGGAATATTGGATACCGCGTCTGAATAAAGCATATGTAGTAATGAGCAACAAAGAGATTAAAATCGAACAATATAGTGAGTCATAAAAAACAATAACTAAGCTTTAAGGTTAGTTGATATACATCTTGAACTACCTTATGGTATAAGGCTGATGTTCCAATGAAAACATTAAATAAAATTGAAAAGAATATATAGAATGGAAGAATTAGAAGAACTTGTAGGACAAAAGGTTACTTACAGCAGTGCTGGAGGATTGGGATCTATTCTCCTTCTTACGGTTGAGAACGACAACAGCATCTGGACATGGGGATATTGGGAAATCTGGAGAGAAGACGAACTTTTAGGAACGGCTTACGATGACAATACGCCTAATACAGGAAAGATGGCTGTAGCAACGCATCAGCTATTAGGAAAGGAAGTACAATATGTGCGGATGGATGAGGCACGTAACCTCGAAGTCTTATTTGAAGACGGACTGCAACTGTACGTTTATGTGGAAGAAGAAGGAATAGAAGATCCCATAGAGGAAAGGTGGGAATATTGGATACCGCGTCTTGATAAAGTATATGTAGTAATGATCAACAAAGAAATTAAAATCGGAAAGTATTATGAATATAATGAATCATACGAAACAATATCTGAACTTTAAGGTCAATTGATATACATCTTAGCTTGATGCATAACATCGCATTTTTAATATGGAAAGATTTACACATCACTTTTTACAAGTTTTACGCACAAAGGCAACGACCGTGCTACGGACAATTGTATATACAATTATCATGCTTGGAGCTTTCTGCCGCTCCAATGCAAAAGAATATAAGCCCGTGATACAGAATATTGACAGTATCCTCATATCTCATTCAGACTGGTATTTAATGACCGATTGTGACGTCTCTTGTATGAATTTTGAAGTTGATTTTGCCAGCAAAATAAGGAGATATAAAATAAAGGACAGGCGTATTATTAATAATTTGCATGATATGCTCAGAAATCTCGAACCATCAAGGAGACAAACTATGGATGTAAGATGCAAAATATATTTCTACTCATCTGACTCTGTCAGAACGGCCTGTATGGATAGAGGCTATATGTTTATGGAGGGATATTTCTTTAAAGTCTCACAGGAATTAAAAAACTATATCGACAGTATTGTCTGTAAAGAAGATTACGAGGAAAAGCATACCGTAGTTCAAGAACGCCGCGTTGAAAACATCATGATAGCCGGCAAGGACACATTAAGAAGATATCTGAAGAAAGCAGCAGACAGTCTGTATAAAATTCCCGATATTCCGGACACTATAGAATTAAAGGGATTTTGCAGAATGGACATTATGGGAAATACTACTGTTGTGAATGTATTGATTAAAAACAAGACTAAAGAAAAAACTGTTATCAATCCGGTCGTCAATCATATAATGGAGTTATACAAGAATGAGATAAAATGGCAGCCAAATAAAGAACGCCTGCCTTTTGATTTTGTTCCGATAAATCTAACATTCGTCTTTAGAAAAAACGAAGAAGAAATCCAACATCAATAAAACAAATAACAACTATGAAAGAATTAGAAGAGCTTGTAGGACAAAAGGTTATTTACAGCAGTGCTGGAGGAGGAATGGGACCAATTCTTCTTATTACTGTAGAGAATGACAATAGTATTTGGACATGGTGTTATTGGGAAATTTGGAGAGAAGACGAGCTTTTAGGAACGGTCAATGATGACGATACTCCTAATACCGGAAAGATGGCTGTAGCAACGCATCAGTTATTAGGAAAAGAAGTACAATACGTGCGAATGGATGAGGAACGTAACCTCGAAGTTTTATTTGAAGACGGGCTACAGCTTTATCTTTATGTATATAATGAAAATGATCCGATGGAGGAAAGATGGGAATATTGGATACCGCGTCTGAATAAAGCATATGTAGTAATGAGCAACAAAGAGATTAAAATCGAAAAATATAGTGAGTCATAAGAAACCATGTCAGAACTTTAAGGTAACACGGAACTAAATTAATATGAGCATAGCATTGTAAAATACCATAAACTAAAAACATTATACCTAAAACCAAGAACTACAAAATGCAGATATATTTAACTACAATAATAATTGTAATCCTGTCACAGGCTGTGACAAATGCGTATGCACAGGAAAAAAGGACTGACTTACACTCCTATCGTGCAGGTGATGAAATAAGAAAACAGATCATTACATACAAGAATGAAGGAGGAAACGGCAAGGATGTTGTATGGGATTTCAGCGATGTTGACATTCTTGACAAGAATTACACGGTAACCTATTCATCCGTTGCCGATAACAAGAATACCATAGTCGGGATAGAGAATAAAACCAGATATTATTACACAGAGCATGCAGACACCCTGATAAAAAACGGTTATGAGAACAGCACCACACGCATCTGCTACGACAGACCGGAAGCCATACTGCACTACCCTATTACATACGGTGACAAAATCAGCGGTGTATTTCACGGTACTGCCGCATATTCCGAGCGTATGATGTCAAGGATATCAGGAATATACGAGGTTGAATCTGATGCGACAGGGACACTTATTCTGCCGGAAGAAAACATACTATACAACGTCATAAGGGTACATAGCAGGAAACTTGTAGGATGGCAAAACATGAAATATATATTGACGGAACAGGAACTTGAAACATACATCGACAGCATTGTACCATATAATACGGACAGTATAATGACCATATCCGACAAAAATATTCCTGTAATGGAAATAAACAGATACAGCTGGTATGCCACAGGATACAGATATCCAGTTATAGAGACCACTGCCATAAGCGATGAGAGTGGCTCCCCCGTATGTCTGACTGCCCTTTATTGTCCTGTATCAGAGCAGGAGCTTCTTTACGATGAGGATAACAGGATGGTACGTGAGAACATAGAAACAGAAAAGAATAATCCGAACGTCGATATTGATACGGATAAAAATAAAAGAACGGATGAACTTTTCCAATATAAAACAAGTATCGAAGGAGGTATAATTGACATTGAATACAGTCTTAGTAAAAAGGTTGATATAAAAATACTTGTATGTGACATTACCGGAATAGTATATAAAAGTAGGAATATACAAGGTGCCACAGGAGAAAGCAGCAATGTCAGCATTGACTGCAACGGGCTTAGACATGGAGACTATATACTGTATATCAACGTAAACGGCAAAACATACAGCTGTAAGGTCTTAATATAAAAAACGGCTTGGAAGTACCATCGCCTCGTGACGAAAAACACCGGTAACAATAAAGCTATGCTTTACGCACCATAAAGCTATGGGTTACGATACGTAAAGCATAGGGTTAGACATCGTAAAGCATAGCTTTATGAAACATCACTCATATTTCATTGACTTTGCAGGATGAATGTGCGAGACAATATAACTCGGGGCTATAAGCACAAAGACACTTGCAAGAAGCGTCACAACATTAAGTATGATGATAAACATCACATTGAATTCCACCGGAACAACACTCACATAATACGTCGAGGGGTCGAGTTTTATAAGTCCCGTAAAATGCTGCAATGCAATCAAACCCACACCTATAGCGTTCCCTATAAGCATACCCCGCCCTATTATAAATACGGAAAACCATATAAAGATATGGCGTATGGTCTTGTTCCTGCATCCTAAAGACTTGAGTATGCCTATCATATTTGTTCTTTCAAGGATTATGATGAGCAGTCCTGAGACCATTGTAAATCCGGCAACACACAGCATAAGAACAAGGATAATCCATACGTTAAGGTCAAGAAGGTCGAGCCATGAGAATATTTGCGGATACATGTCCTGAACCGTCATCGATGAGAAGATCTCACCATATCTGTCTTCTGTTCTGTTCACTTTGTCTATCACCGCATTCTCAACCGCAGGAAGATTGTCAAAATCCTTAACAGTAAGCTCAGCCCCGCTTACCCGGCAATTATCCCAACCGTTTAACTTTACTGCCGTATATAAATCGACAAAACATACGGAGTTGTCAAACTGGGCAAGATTTGTCTCGTATATGCCGGACACATTGAAGCGCCTCGCCCTCACATCCGCATCGTTTATAAAATAGGCATATATCTTGTCTCCTGCATGTATTCCCAACTTATCGGCTATAATCTTGGAGATGACAATCTTGTTGCTGCCTTTCCTACTGCTGAAATCCGGTATGCTGCCTTCTATAATATTATTGTGTATAAACGTAGTATCGTATTCGCTGCATGCAATACCTTTAAACATCACGCCGAGAAAATCACGATCTGTCTTTAGCAATCCCTGCTTAAGGGCATATCTCTGCACATGTTTCACACCATCTATTGCAACAAGACAGCCTGCCATACTGTCCGGTATACATACCGGATGCTGTTCGCTGCCATGCAGACTCTTGAAGTTTGCCACCGTTATATGACTGCCAAAGCCTATGACCTTGTCGCGTATAGTATGTTTGAAGCCAAAAACAACCGAAACGGAAACAATCATTACGGCAAGCCCTACAGCCACACCGATTGTGGCTATCTGCACTGCCGGACGGCTGACTTTACGATCTTTTGCCCTATCGTAATATATACGGCGGGCTATGAAAAGTGGCAAACTCATTCTTCAACCCTTCCCGGATAAGCATCCAAAGCCTTGCGCAACACGACAAGGGCACGTGTAAGGTCTTCTTTATTCAGAACGTAAGCGATACGCACCTGATTGATTCCTGCTCCGGGAGTTGTATAAAATCCGCTTGCCGGAGCCATCATCACGGTTTCGCCCTCATAATTAAATTCTTCCAGACACCACCTGCAGAACTTCTCACTGTCATCGACAGGAAGCTTTGCCACCGTATAAAAAGCCCCCATAGGTATAGGTGAATATACGCCTGGAATGCGGTTCAGCCCGTCGATAAGACATTTACGACGCTCTACATATTCATCGTAAATCTCACGGTGATACTCTTCCGGAGCATCGAGCGAAGCTTCGGCGGCAATCTGACCGATAAGCGGAGGTGACAGACGTGCCTGGCAGAATTTCATAACAGCCTTACGCACCTCAAGGTTCTTTGTTATCAGTGCACCGATACGTATGCCGCATTCGCTGTAGCGCTTGCTTACAGAGTCTATCAGCACCACATTCTGTTCTATACCCTCAAGATGACAGGCACTTATATAGGGAGAACCGGTATAAATATACTCTCTATAGACTTCATCGGAGAAAAGATACAGATCGTATTTCTTCACCAGATCCCTTATCTGGTTCATCTCCCGCCTTGTATATAGATAGCCCGTAGGGTTGTTGGGGTTGCATATAAGAATGGCACGTGTCCGCTCGTTTATCAGTTCTTCAAACTTCTCAACCTTCGGAAGCGAAAATCCTTCGTCTATCGTTGTGGATATAGTCCTTATTCTTGCACCTGCCGATATGGCAAAAGCCATATAGTTGGCATATGCAGGTTCGGGCACAATGATTTCATCTCCGGGGTTAAGACATGAAAGAAATGCAAAAAGAACCGCCTCACTGCCACCACAGGTGATGATAATGTCGTCTGCCGACACGTCGATATCATACTTCTTGTAATATCCTACCAACTTCCTGCGATAACTTTTATACCCCTGGGAGGGTGAATACTCAAGTATGTTACGGTCTATATTGCGTATTGCGTCTATCGCAACCTTCGGTGTGGGAAGGTCGGGCTGACCTATATTAAGGTGATAGACCTTTATTCCTCTGTTCTTTGCAGCGGCAGCAAGCGGAGCCAGCTTACGTATCGGCGACTCCGGCATTTCTATTCCGCGGTTAGATATTTGTGGCATAATAAAAGTTTCCTTTTCTTTTTCTATTAATGTTACCGTACATGGGGCATCCTAATTAAAGAAATTCCATGACAAACCAAAGCGAAAGACCATTGTGTTTATCGGATAATGAGGTGTGAGAAACGCCTCTCCCTCACCGGCATTGACATGACTCATCATGACGAAGAAACGTGTCTGCTTGAGATGCATGTTCGCATAGACGTTGACAATAGGATAGCCTCCCAGCTTTATGTTGTTTTCTCCATTGTCCTGTACTGTATACTGACCTATGGCGGGACTATAGTCTGGCGCATAATATTTAGTGAAGTATCTGACGTCCGCGCCCAAATCCACCTTCAACACCCGCGCTATTTTAAAGCGCAGATACAGGTTGCTGTATACATTGACGTCCGGAACAGGAAGAATCTCTGCCTTACTCGATTTCTGATAAGTTATCTGATTTTCCCAGTTAAGCGGTCCTAACCTGAAGTCCTGCTCAAGTTGTAATGTAAGAAGACTGATGTTGTCACCACACTGATTTACGGCTACATTGTTTCCTGTACGTCCGAAATCATCCGTAATATTATAACTCTGCGCCAGATATGTATAGTTCTTCAACTCGTCTATTGCCACTCTGAGTCGTGTACGCGTTCGTTTCAAAGAGAAAACGCCTTCTATATGTGAACGTATCTCGTTGTCAAGGTCTGTATTGTCCCACCATAAATGCTTGGAATGAAAATGCCTGTGATAGAAAGTAGGGTTGAGACGATAGAAATATGCACGTGCCGCAAGTCTGACAGTGTCGTTGAAAAGTTTGAAATTCAAGTCTGCAGCCGCGTCGATCTTTACCTGTCCGGCATCCTCACCTGCAACCCATGTCTCTCCGGTTACATTATAATGTAGCAAAGAACCTTGTGTCTTGCTCAACTGACCTCCCACACTGACATTATGTTCGCTGTACTTAGCCAGCCCGTCATTGACATCTGCAATAGTGAAGTGTCTGAGTTCGGATGTAGCAAAGGCTTTCAGTCCTGCCTTTGCCCACTTGTTAAATCCCTCAAGCAAGGCAATGGCAAAGGTGTTCTTTATCGAATAATGGCGTGTCTTGTCATATATGGAGTCGCCGGCAGCCCTTCCAATACCATCAAAATACTTGTTTGCATAATAATTCTCAGGAGTTTCGTATGCCTGATATATACGTCTGTAGTTGTCAACCTTAAGAGTATGTATGAAACTTGTAACCGGTACATACTCGTTTTTCATCCACGACGTGTCCTCCGCAACCTTATTCTCTGCAATAGAAAGACTGTCCAATACAGTCTTACCGCTAACGGAAATTCTGTTTTTCTTATCGTCTGCAACGACCGTAGGCTCGTCACCGGCTATTATTGCATCGTCCGGACGACCGGAAAAAGTCCGTTGGTTATCGAAATCGTCCTCATCAAACTTCTTTCCGTCACGCTTTGCCTTTTTCCGTGCCTTGTCCTTTTCTTTCTCAGCATCATTCTCTTTCTTTGCTTCTATGGCAAACTTGCGTGCCTTTATCTCGTCCTCCGTCATCTTGACCTTGCGACTGAAGCCGACGTTATACCGGTGTGAAAAGAATATATGCTGATTATCATTTCTGTTCCAGTTACGTTCAAGCACAACCGGAATTTCGTTTTCACGGAAATCATCTTCAAACATTTCAGGATGAGTGATATACCTGTCATCTGTTATACCTCCGTTCTCTGCCACCTTCTCATGATTTGTAGACATCAGCAGATGCGCATTGTAGCGTTCGCCAAGGTATGAGGCATACATTGAATAGTTGAAATGTGAAGTGCTTTGATTTTGATAATATCCACGCCCGTAGATATAGTCAAACTTAAATCCCATACCAAGTTCCTTGCCTGCATTTACACCAAACAGAGCCTTTAAATGGTCTTCTCCGTTTGTCTTGTCACCGCATTCATTATAAGATATGTTTGTTATTGGAGACAAAGTATTTGTAAACAGAAACTTGTCCACAGGCGTTATGAAATAGTCATAAGGCTGTGTAAAGATGAATTGCTCCGTCATATCACGGTCAATGAATATGCGGTTTATACGTGGGGCACCAAGATTTCCGGTAGTATTGTACTCCCCTCTCATGCCGGAAGTGAATATAGTGTTCATGAACATGTGCGACGATGTATCGGGAACAGCCGCCATACGGTCACCAAACCTTTCGTCCACGGTCCACACCTTCAGTCCCTTAGGAATCTCCTTGTTGTTATTGTTCAGCGTATCACGCCTGTTACGCATATCTTGCCCGGCAGGTGTATAGGCGCCATCATCTGTTATCTGATTGAAATCTTGCGACAATGCCGTGCCGTTACATAAGATAAGCAACAGCAATGCAAGTAAAAGTCTGCTCATTTTATAAAACGAAATATACACTCAAAGAACTTGAATGCCATTGAAATTAGTATTATAAACGTTCCTGTCTCTTTGCCCCAGAAGAAGTAAAACAATAATCCAATGACTGCACCCAATACAAATATAAGATTCAGGATATTGCGAATCATGAAAAATTTATCGGGCTTGTCTTCCTGCTTGTGATGACGCAAGTTTCTCTCCATAATCAGTTTTTTTAATTTAAAGCCACCAAAGGCTTGAAAAAACAGCCTACTCCTTAACAATGCGTTCTATATTCTCAAAAAGGAAATCCTTGCGGTCTACTGTCTTACGGCGGAACTTCGCCGAACCGGGAAGAAGCTTCGTCTGTTTCTTGTTAAGGGCTTTCGCATCGGAAATCCAGTCTTCCGCCTTGTACACACTACCGCCTTGAGGCTTGCGGTCTTCCTCGTACTTATAGAAAAGACGGTTCATCTTCAATGTAAGATGGTTGTCCTTACATTCCGCAATAAGCGTGTAGTTGAACTTTGAACGGTCGAGCGAAAGGAAAGAGTCTTTAAAGACAAGCCATTCTTTTATTGTTGCCACGATTATATGGTCCTTTTTATTTACCAGAGCCACACAACTTCCTTCAAGCTGGTTTTCCTGCTTTGTAAGATCATCGAGACACTTATACATCCGGTCATATATCTGTTCTGCGCTTTTACCCGGAACATCCACATCAAGAGTCCATTGCACCTTGCCGTCCTCTTCCGTCACCGCACCGACAAGATACTTCTCATCCGGATTCGGCTTTACCACTTCTTCTACTGCTTTTGTTGAATTCTGAACAGGCTTTTCCCATACATTCTGTGCAAAACCAACAATGGAAAAGACTGTTAATATGGATGTTGCGATAAATCTCATAAACGTTCCAAACTTAAATTTAATATATTAATAAGCGCAAAATTAGTAAATAATGTGTGATTTTACGTACATTAAGCATATTTTAACATCAAAGACTACTTTGTCTCAAGTATTTTCCGGAGCTGCACAATCTCATCCCTATATTGCGCCGCCTGTATGAAGTCGAGTTCCTTTGCAGCCTGTTTCATCAGCTGTGTCGTACGTTCAATACTTCTTTCCAACTGTTCCTTTGTCATCTTCTCAATGATACAGTCGGCGGCAAAAGCAACTTCATCCGTCTCAATATAAGGACGGTACTCCTTTTTCCGGGATATTCCGTCATCCGACGTTCCCGTATTCTTCACGAGTATATTCTGCTTTATATCCTTTGAAACCTGCTTGGGTGTTATATGGTGCTCTTCATTATACTTCAACTGTTTGGTACGCCTTCTCAAAGTCTCGTCTATAGTCATCTGCATGCTCGCAGTGATATTGTCGGCATACATTATAACCTTTCCGTTTATGTTGCGAGCCGCACGCCCGGCTGTCTGCGTAAGCGAACGGTGTGAACGCAGAAAACCTTCCTTGTCGGCATCAAGAATTGCGACAAGAGAAACCTCAGGCAGATCAAGACCTTCGCGCAAAAGATTTACACCGACCAATACGTCAAACAGACCGGCACGAAGATCACTCATAATCTTGACCCTGTCAAGCGTTGCGACGTCACTGTGGATATAGTTCGCACGCACTTCATGGTTCAGCAGATACTCGGTAAGTTCCTCCGCCATACGCTTTGTAAGTGTTGTGACAAGCGTGCGTTCGTCTTTTTCGCATCTTGTCAATATCTCGTCCATAAGGTCGTCAATCTGATTTTCACTGGGACGCACCTCTATTTCCGGATCAAGAAGTCCGGTAGGACGTATCACCTGCTCGACAACAACGCCTTCAGACTCCTCAAGCTCATAGTCTGCCGGAGTTGCAGATACGTATATGACCTGATTTATCATATCATGAAACTCCTCAAACTTAAGCGGACGGTTGTCAAAAGCGGCAGGAAGCCGGAAGCCAAACTCAACAAGATTGGACTTTCTTGCCCTGTCCCCTCCATACATAGCCCTTATCTGCGGCACACTGACATGACTCTCATCGATGACAAGAAGGAAATCTTTCGGAAAAAAATCCAAAAGACAATATGGTTTCTGCCCCTCTTCCCTTCCGTCAAAATATCGCGAATAGTTCTCTATACCCGAACAGTGTCCAAGCTCCTTTATCATCTCAAGATCATATTCAACCCGCTCTTTAATGCGCTGAGCCTTAATTGTATCACCGATTTCATTAAAGAAATCTATACGTTCTTGCAGATCTTCCTGTATCTGTCTTACTGCATATTCCGTCTGTTCCTTCGATGTAACAAACAGATTGGCAGGATATATCTGATATTCATCAAAGGATGCAAGTTTGTGATACGACACCGGATCCACCTCTTCTATTGTGTCTATCTCATCATCCCAAAAGGTTACACGCAACACATAGTCGCTGTAAGCCATGAATATATCAACGGTCTCACCCTTGACTCTGAAGTTTCCGCGTTTCAACTCAATGTCATTCCTTACATAAAGGGCACCCACCAGCTTCATAAGAAAAGCATTGCGCTCTATGGCCATGCCTTTCTTTATATGAATCACACTGCCCGCCATTGCCGCAGGACCACCCATACCGTATATACACGACACGGAAGAGACAACGACAACGTCACTTCGTCCGGACAAAAGAGAGGATACGGCAGACAGACGCAAGCGGTCTATCTCCTCATTAATGGCAAGATCTTTCTCTATATACGTATCCGTTTGCGGAACATACGCTTCCGGCTGGTAATAATCGTAATAGGAAACATAGTATTCCACGGCATTTTCGGGAAAAAAACCTTTCATTTCCTCATAAAGCTGTGCCGCAAGGGTCTTGTTATGGCTTAAAATAAGAGTAGGCTTGTTCACCTGTGCGATGACGTTGGCTATGGCAAAAGTCTTTCCGGAGCCTGTCACGCCAAGCAAAACCTGCGACTTGTCACCGCGACATATACCGTTCACCAGCTCTTTTATTGCTTCCGGCTGATCACCGGTAGGACTGTATTTCGATGTTATCTTGAACTTACCCATACATTGTACCGAATAATGGCATCACACATTGAACACCCGACTTGAACAAACTTTTATCCTAACCTGCTTTACGGCTGCAAAAATACAAATTAAGTGCCTAATAAACATGAAAAGGATGTTATTTTTACTAAAAAGCCTTTTTGAGCTTTTGGTATTAATAGAATTATGTGTAATTTTGCAACTCAAATAATCATTATAATGAAGAATAACATTCTTATCGCAATATATTCATGTGTGGCACTGTCTTTTACCGGTTGCGCTCATGAATTCAATCAAGTGTACAAGTCACAGGATTATAATTTCAAATACGAATATGCCAAAGAATGCTTCGCCAACGGCAAGTACACCCGCTCCTCAACACTGCTGAGAGAACTTTTCACCATGATGAAAGGAACGGAAAACGCAGAAGAATCTCTTTACATGCTTGCTATGTCCGAATACGGGAACAAGGACTATGAGAGCGCGGCAGAGTGCTTCAAGAGGTATTACAAGAGCTATCCCAAGGGCATTTATGCCGAAATGGCATCATACTATATTGGCGAAAGCCTTTTCCAAAGCACTCCCGAACCGCGTCTTGACCAAACGGAGACAGTCAATGCCATCGCCGCTTTTCAGGAATATATGGATTTGTTTCCCGATGCAAAGATGAAAGGCACGGCACAGCAACGGCTCTTTCAGCTTCAGGACAAGCTTATAAAGAAAGAGCTTTATTCGGCACAACTTTATTACAATCTCGGCACTTATTTCGGCAACTGCACAAGCGGAGGAAGCAACTACGAGGCATGTATCATCACTGCACAGAACGCAATGAAAGACTATCCATATACGGAACACCGCGAAGAGTTTGCATCTCTGATAATGAAAAGTAAATTCTGCCTGGCAGAACAGAGCGTGGAAGAAAAACGCCTTGACCGTTTCCGCGATGCGGAAGATGAGTGCTACGGATTCATCAACGAATATCCGGACTCAAAAGAACGCAGCCTTGCGGAAAAATATATTGCCACGTGCAAGAAACACACCAAAGAATAACATGTGTTATATGCACGACAACCGAAGGCGAAACGCTTCTGAAAAATTAACGACATCTCTGAATTAATAAATATTAAAGTATAAAATAATGGATTACAAGAAATCAAAAGCACCTGTAAACACAGTTACACGCAACATTATGGATCTATGCGATGAAACCGGAAACATCTATGAGAGCGTATCTATTATTGCCAAACGCGCCAATCAGATATCGGTTGAAATAAAGCAGGATCTTAGCAAGAAACTTGCAGAATTTGCTTCTTATAACGACAGCTTGGAGGAAGTTTTTGAAAATCGTGAGCAGATAGAGATCTCAAGATACTATGAAAAGTTGCCCAAACCGACACTTTTGGCAACAGAAGAATTTATGGATTCTAATATTTACTGGCGCGAAGCATCTAAAGAAGCATCCAAAGACTGATGATACAACGTAAACAGACACTATATCTTCTCATCTCCGTCATCATAAGCGTTATATGCCTATGCCTGCCCGTCGGCAGGTTTGTGTCGTCTACAATAACGCCCGACCACAGTTTGTACAATCTATGGTTGAAATCATACGACGGTTCTCTCGACTTTTCCGGTTGCATATTGTTTGCATTGCTTCTGCTTACATGCACAATATCCATAGCGGCGATATTCACATACAGCAACAGGAAGAGGCAAGGACGAATGTGTCTTTTAAACATATTCTTTCTTATCGCATGGTATGCGGCATATTTCTTTACGGGATTTGTAACATATAGCAACGACAATACAGAGTTCAGAATGCTGTTTACAGCAGCATTCCCCGCCGTTTCACTGATACTGAACGTCATGGCACGCAAGGCAATACTTGCCGATGAGGCACTTGTAAGGTCGGCAGACAGAATAAGATAAAAGGCTTAAAGGTTTTCTAAACATCAATAACACGAGAGTGTGCATAATGCAAGTCATCCACCATGGGATTGAACCTGCAATTATGCACACTCTCTTTCTATACGGTATCCGTGTTGTTGAATGTGAAAAATATGTCCTTACCTGTAAGAGGATATATCCGGATATACTTATCCCGAACTCCTATATATAATAAGGTGTAAACAAATATACGCGAGTTCGAGATAAGGAACAATAGTTTTAGTCGTGTTCTTTTCCGGGTAGGGACACATTCTTGTATCTGTCCGCACGCCTCATAGAGGCGTTCCTTATACCGTTCATACAGATAAAAGTGACAAAACGACAAGGCATTTGTATTGAAGACCTTGACTTCTTATCTGAACGCCTCTATGAGGCGTGCGGACAAATACAAGAATATGTCCCTACTCTGTGAGAGTAAGTATTTGAATGTTCTTATTTTGAATTCGCGTAAATATACAATTAGTTTGTAATTTTTACAAATATATAATTTGTATTATTATATTTTATTTGTACCTTTGCATAAGGCAAGCGGCACCTCAGCAAATTGAAACAAATTTCATTGCATTCGGTTTGCATTACCTTTGCATAAGGTAAGCGGCACCTCAACAATTTGAAACAAGTTTTATTGTGTTCGGTTTGCATTACCTTTGCATCACAATAAAAACAATAAAGATGACGGACAAAAGCGCATACGACATTCTTACACAATGCAACATACGCCCTTCGGTACAGAGAATGGAGATTATGGAGTATCTGCTGAACAACCCCACCCACCCTACCGTGGAGGATGTCTATGTCGGACTGTGCAAAAAAATGCCGACGCTAAGCCGTACAACGGTCTACAACACGCTGAGACTGCTGTCGGAACACAACGCGGCACGAATGATAACAATAGACGAGCACAGAGTCTGTTACGACGGCAACACCACGCCGCATGTCCATTTCTATTGTAAAAAATGCGGACATGTAACTGATTTCTTCGACGAACCGGCACCGATAGTCGGCAAGAACATGATGATAGACGGGAATGCCGTGGACGAGATGCAGCTGTATTACAAAGGAATATGTTCTTGTTGTCTTTCCGGACAACAGGATAATAAATAACCAATAAAATAAAAACATTATGAAAAAAAAGTTTATCTGCACCGTTTGTGGATATGTTCACGAAGGTGATGAAGCACCGGAACAGTGTCCGATCTGTAAGGCCGGCAAAGAGAAGTTCAACGAAATGGACGTCAATGACACAGAGTCATTCGCTACAGTTCACGAGCTTGGCGCTGCAATAAAGGAAAACGCAAACGAAGAGATGATAAAAGATCTCAATGCACACTTCAACGGTGAATGCGGCGAAGTGGGAATGTATCTGGCAATGAGCCGTCAGGCTGACCGCGAAGGATACCCCGAAATAGCAGAGGCTTACAAGCGCTATGCTTTTGAAGAGGCAGAACACGCAGCAAAGTTTGCAGAGCTTCTCGGCGACGTACTCAAAGACACCAAGAGCAATCTCGAGGCACGTATCGCTGCAGAGCGCGGCGCATGCGAGGACAAGTTCCGCATTGCAAGAAACGCAAAGGCTGCCGGTATGGATGCTGTTCACGACACTGTTCACGAAATGGCAAAGGACGAAGCACGTCACTGTGCAGGCTTCATGGGTCTCTACAAGCGTTATTTCAAATAAGAACGTAACATCATGACCAAATAAAGAGGGTGTGTCAAAATCAATAATACAGGATTTTGATACATCCTCGTTATTTATATGCAGACAATAATAACCATATTGATAATTGCCGTATGCCTGGTACTTGCGGGCATACACATATACCGTACCCTGACAGACAAGGGCAATCCGTGCAGCAACTGTCCGGGATGTGCAATAAAGAAGGAAATGGAAAAGAAAAAAGGCAAAAACAAATGGGACTGTATCAAAACAAGAAGATAGAGGGAGATAGTAGAAGTTATGTGGCAAAAGCCACGGAAGATAAAGGACAATAGTCTTATACCAAGCGGTAAAACATGCAACTTTATCTTCTTTTATCTCTACATTCTCCCCCCCCATCTTTTATTTTAGACAGTACTATTCTTTATAAACCAGACCTCTACTCATAGTCGTCTATGACGGAATTCACAAAGTCCATCATCGGCTTTGCCACCTTGAATATCTTCACGGCTTCATCAAACCATGCCTCACCGCCATAAAATGTATCAGGCACAGCCTTCCAACAGCAATAGTCTTTCATGCGAAGATAGTCAACAAACTCATAGTCGCGGGGAAAACCGGACGGAGATTTCTTAAGATACTCACCGCCGAAACCTTTTTTGTCTCCCCAACGGCTCTGCCCTGCCCTGCCGAAAAACCTTACAAACACGTCACTCTCAACAACAGCCCTCCATTCGTCTATGTTTGCCATTATCTCATTGCGGCACGATGTAAGGATGTTTGTCGGAAGACAATAGTTGCCACATGCCACAAAACAGTTGCCCGGCTCTACATGTATGTAATACCCTCCGTGAAAAGCCTTCTTGCCATGAGCCGCAATATACGCCCCGAAATGCCTTTTATACGGCGACTTGTCCGGTGAGAAACGCGTATCACGGTTGAAACGATATGTGGCATCCTTGACGGTTATATGCGATATGGAGGCATCGAACAGCGAAATACGCTCTATCAACGTCTCCACATCCTTCTCGAAAGTCTTCCTTACCGCCTGATATTCTTTCTTGTTTTCCAAAAACCACTCACGGTTGTTATTGTCACGTATGGCTTCCAAAAAGTCCAGAACTCTCTTTATATCCATATTACATGATGTAAACAGTTTACTTTTTCGCAACCCCTTTCTTGGGGCATATATCAGAAAAAGGACACTTGTCGCAATGCGGCGACCTGCTCGTGCACACATATCTCCCGTGCAACAACAGCCAGTGATGTGCATCGGCGACATCGCCCGACGGGATATTCCGCATCAGTTCCATTTCCACTTTCACGGGGTTGTCTGCCGTTTCGGGCACCAGTCCCAGACGGTGACTAACCCTGAACACATGCGTATCCACCGCCATTGCCGACCGTCCGTATGCCACAGCCTGTATTACATTGGCAGTCTTGCGCCCCACACCGGGCAGTTTCACGAGGTCGGACATTGCATCGGGCACCTCACCGGCAAAGTCTCTTACAATCATACGCGCCATTTCGGCAAGATGTTTCGACTTGGCATTGGGATAAGACACGCTGCGGATATACTCAAAAATATCCTCCGCATCCGCCTCTGCCATTGCCGCGGCATCCGGATATCGTGCAAACAGCGCCGGGGTAACAAGGTTTATACGCTTGTCGGTGCACTGTGCACTGAGCATTGTTGCAACAAGAAGCTGAAAGACACTGCCGAACTCAAGCTCGGTTGTGACATGCGGCATCTCCTTCCGGAAATGCTCCATTATGTACTCATAGCGCTCTTTTCTTCTCATTACACGGTTCCCCTCATACTACTGTCATTCAGCGGTCTCTTCCGTCTCAGGCTCTTCAAAGTCCGTTATGCCGTTGTCGACAAGAATGTTATACCACTGGAACAACTTCTTTATGTCACTGTCGTGCACACGGTCGCGGTCGAAGTCGGGAAGTATCGTTGCAAAATATTCTCTCAGCTCCTTGCTTCCGCACTTCTTGAAGTCTATCGACACCCTCTTTCCCTCTTCTTTGTCGCGCAATGTGGCAAGTATCTTCATCAGAGGCACGTCCTCGGCATCGGTATACATTGCTATATCCGACAGACTTATCACCCTGTCCGTTGCAAACGCGGGAAAACGTCTGTGGTTTTCGTCGATCGACTCGACGATAAGATTCATCTTTCCTCTTGAAACTAATTTGTAAAGTCCCGGTTTTCCTGAAATTGCCAAAATAGTTGTTTCCATTTTATTCTTTACTTTAGTTATGTTATTAATATAATTAATGTAAGTAGATATTCAAAATAAACTCTCTAACAGGCGTGCAATCTGCATGTCTACGTCCGCCGTACCGTCATTCACAATCTCGAAGTCGCTCCTTCTCAGCACCTCTTCCTGCGGCATCTGACATTCTATCCACTCCAACGCCCTGTCCCGCGATATGCCGTCGCGTTCCATTATGCGGTTCAAGCGCAACTCCAACGGCGCCGTAACACACACCACCCTGTCTACAAGCCTGTCGAAAGAGCTTGTAAACAGTATGGCACACTCCATCCACTGCATTCCCGATGCCTCGAAATCGGCAGCCACGGCAGGATGAACAATGGCATTGAGACGTGCGGCATTGTCCGGCGATGCAAGAAGAAACCTTGAAACAACAGCCTTGTCGAGTATCCCGTCGTCCGTATAAGCCGCCGCACCGATAAGTTTTCGTATGCTATCCTGCATGGACAACGACGTACGCATGAGCCGCTTTGCGGCGCTGTCACAGTCGTACACGTCCATTCCGCGCCTGCGCAGAAACCCGCACACATAACTCTTTCCGCAGCCTATGCCGCCGGTAACAGCCACTTTCATCGTCTATTTCTCCTCCACAAGATAGTCCACCTGACTTACATCCATGCGTGCATTGTGCACTCCGGCAGGCACCGTGCTAAGATGCAACGTGCACTTGTCCGACGGTTTTGCCATTATCTCATTGTAATCCACCGTTATGCGGAAACCGCCCGTATGTATCTTTCTGAACATGCTTGCGCCCACGGTGTATGTCACCTTTATGCGCGAAGGGAACGTACGCAGCACCTTTCCCTCGGGCATGTTCAGCGCCGTCACCGGTATGTCGGCACTCTCCTCGGTCAGAACGTCCGAGTATGCAGACAGTCTCACCTTGTCCGGAACGAACTTTATGCCCTTTATCTTCCGCAGTTCCACCGTCTTCACAAGCGTATCCTTAAGGTTTGTCACGTTCAACAGTTGCGTATATACAAAGTCTATGGTGTCGAGAGCCGCCTCGCTGCCATACACATCCACATGTGAGGGGCGCAGTTCTATAGCCTCAAGATTGTGGCTGCGTGCCGCCTCCACTTTGCCATAGAGTTTCACGGGCACACGTTTCTTCAGTCCGTAGTTGTAGAAAAACTCAAATTTGTTGGGCTTTATGCTCACGATATGCGACGAGCCGAACACTTTCTGGTATACAAGCCGCTGCAAGTCTCCGGAAGAAACCACTCCCGTGCCGTTCTTTTTCGAATACGTCTTGTAGCTTATGCTCACCTCGCGCACCTTGTCTCCGTAGATATATGCCCACAGCGAATAGCCCTTGTCACGCAGAACAACGCTCAGTGTGTCTTCCGCATCGCTCGTAAGCACCACATTGTCGGGCACATCCACAAGCCTTACGGGTATTCTCACCTCTTTTTCATACGTCTCGTTCAAGGTCATTACCAGCCAGAAAGAGCCGCTTAGTGCAAGGAAGAACAAAAAAATCAGAAACTCCTTATTCAGAAGTCTGAAGAAGAAGTTCCTGACAATACCGTATATATGCAAAAGCCCTTTGACGCTCATTATTTTGCCTGTGCTGTCGCATTAGCCGCCGTGGCATCTGCAAACACATATCCTTTGTCCATGCGCACGACAACACCCTTTGCTATTTCCACTGCAACGATGTTTGCGGCAATATCTATTTCCTTGACGGTTCCGTGAATGCCACCGCCCGTTATCACCTTGGTACCCACCTGCAGAGAGTTCTGGAAGTTGCGTATCTCCTTCTGTTTCTTCTGCTGTGGACGTATCATGAAAAACCACATAATGGCAAAAATGGCAACCATCATCAATAATGGCATATAACTGCTGCCGCCTGCTTGCTGTGCGGCAAGAAACATTGTTGTGTTCATAATCTGTATTTAATTGTTTAATGTTTGAAATCTCACTATGCTTTCTTTCCTCCGTTATCGTTCATTGTCTTGAAAATCTTGCCCGTATCCACAAGATGACGCGCAATGGAGTCAAGCATTCCGTTGATGTAAGAGGCGCTCTTCGGCGTGCTGTATACTTTCGCCAGGTCTACATACTCGTTTATCGTCACGCTAACGGGGATGTTCGAGAACGTAATCATCTCTGCAATGGCAATCTGCATGATGACAACGTCCATGTAGGCAAGCCGCCCGAAGTCCCAGTTACGCGATGCCTCGCTCATAAATCTCTGATACTGGTCGGCGTTGAGTATCGTTGCCCTGAAGAGCTTGCGTGCAAAATCCTTGTCCTCTACGTCCTTGTATTCGGGCAGAAGTTCCTGCTTGGACTTGTTCTTTTCATCAAACCGCTTTATCGTCTTCAGCACAAACGTGTCCACGATGTCCTTGTCGTCGTTCCAGTAAAGACTGCGTTCCTCAAGAATTGCATCAAGATCATCGTTGTCCGTTATGAACGTCTTGTAGAGCTTGCGCCACAGTTCGCGGTCCGCCTCATACGAATCTTCACCCTCCTGCATGTATTCGGCATAGATTGTGCTCTGCTCTATGTTGTCGCACAGTCGGCGTACGATATCCATTTCGTCTTCCCAGGTGTACTTCTGGTTCTCCATAAACTCGCACAACTGCCTGTTGCTCTCCAGTTGGAGTGCAAATCTGTTGTTGACAAACTTCTCCGAAGGCATCTCCCTGCCCTCACGAAGGGCACGTGCAGCCTCTATCTCAATACGATGACGCGCCTCTTTGGTTATCGACAATATAAGCGCCAGAAGACTGTTGTAGAGGTCGTATGCTTTGGAAAGGCTGAAGAAAAGTTCCTTTTCCGCATTGTCTATGTTTCTGTTTCCGTTCTGATAGTAAGCGTAGGTTAACTGAACTATCTTTATTCTTATCAGTTCTCTATTAATCATCGTATTATGTGTAACAAGTGCATATCTGTTGCAAAATTACCTAAAAATATATTTATATGCAAGAAAAACGACATTTTTATATTCCGACATAAACGAAGTTAATGCGCACGGACACGCAACAGACGTTACCAAACAGATGTTCAAAATCGAACGTATATGTATTAATCGGTAGACACGGTATTTACTTTATCATCACAATCAATCTATGACACCTGCTTATCAAAATGCTATGTCATGTCGTATTTTGCTTTCTTCCTGCTTTTTCCCAACCCCTCAGGAGCACGGTTCTTGTGATTTTAGAATTTCACGGGACGCAAAGACGGCACGCACGGGTGTGCAGTTGTAAGTATCATACCATAAGCATGTTAAGTCAAACAAGGTATCACGTGTGCATAAAATATGTGCATTCAGACCCTGAAAACGGTGCTTTTCGGTCTGTAACGAGGCACTTTAGCCCATGTAACGAGGCTCTTTACGATACTAAAGAGCGTATATAGGCACCCAAAATGCCGTGTTTAGCAGTGCTAAATGCCGTGTTTTCACACCGTAAACCATAGCTTTACCACCTCCGGAGCGCGTTTTTACATTTCTTAACACGTAGAATGAAAATTCGCAGAGATCGTTTTCAAAATACACATTGTCGCTTTTCAGACATATATACTTACACATTGGTCGGAGCAACCGGTTCAATATCACCGTATAAAAAAGCGAGGGCATTATATTTATATTTGCTTGGATATATTATGTAATATGTGTATTTTTGTAGCAAACGAATATCTGTAACTTAACAAACACCGCATGAAAGCACACACAACACACTTCTGCATACTCGCATGCCTGCTTTTCTTTACTACAGGATGCAGGGAAGAGAACAGCAGCATGCCTCCGTCGCTAAACGAAGAAGAGATGTATATGGGCTGCACACTGTCATCGATATCGCCCGACGGCGACAGTATCTGCATGATAGGCAGCGAGACAGGCGACATTTACAGATACTGCACGGCAACGGGAAAAGTGACTGACACGCTCGAAACCGGTACGGACCGTATATATAAGGTACTTACGGAAAGGACGGACGACGGCACATACTATTGGACGGGCATACGCAACATGGGACTGATAAGGTATCGATGCACGGGAAAAAGCCTTGTGATGCAGGGGCAGTTGCTGATGTGCAACGGCAAAAGCCGGTATTCTTCATACGATTTCATGATGTACGGCGGACGCATGTATGTCGCCACGTCCCACGGACTGATGTACAAGGACCTTGACGACACGGCAAGCAACGTCCTCACGCTTATATATCCGGACAACAACAGGGGCATTCCGATGCCCATGAGAACCGTACGGCTGTTGCGGCACGGCAGGTTCATATACGCCGCCTCTGCCGACGGGCTGCTGAAATACGACACCGGGAAAGGCGGACAGCCGGAGATAATGCACAAGGGCAAGAGCTTCAGCAGCATGATGGAAGTGAACGGGAAGATACATGCACTTGCAGGAAGTGTGCTTTACATAGACTGTCCTGACGGCAGACATGGCTCAAGCCACGACATCGGAGGCAGTGCCGACATCTATCACTTTGCAAACGGCATACACTATTTCATCAGCGAGGACAGGATAAGGGTGGTTCGCGACGAAGACATAGACAGTCACGACAGATATCGCACAATACCGCTACGCAGAAAGGTGCGTACGGAGTGTCACAACATCGTGATGAACAGTGCCGTATCGCCCTACTCCCTGCTCGTAACCGCGGACGCGCTGTTCGGCATACCGCATCATCTCGATGCCTTCAACACCGACGGCACGGCAACAGCCGCATGTTCTGCCGAAGGAAAGAGCTATTTTGTGACAAACAATAGTCTGTTTGTGAAGAGAGACGGAGCGGAAGAGGCTGTAAGACTGGCTGATCTGCCGAAGCAAGACTGCGTGACCGACATAATGGTGGCAGGCAAAACTTTGTATTATATCAACGGAAAGAAAGAACTGAAAAGAAAGAAAATAAGCGGTTCGTTCATCGTCAACGGCATCACCGGCGCACCCTCCGTTGTCTACAGCACTCCACTCGGCATAACATCGGCGGGCATCAGCGGCGACGGAGGCATATACATAAGTGTGCGCGACAGCATGTTGCTATACAAAGACAACGTCATAAGACTTGCCTGTGCCGCGAAAATGCCATATACAAACAGGTTTGCAGTCCGCGGAGACAGCATCTTTGCCGCCACGCTTAACCATGGTGTTCTCTGCGGCAGAGGCACACAACTGCGTCTTATGGACGGAACAGACCGCCACAAATTTATAAAAGACGTCGCTTTCACATCGTTTTCCGACAGTCCGTGCATACTTACCAACCACCGTCTGTTCTCCCCTTGCGGCAAAGACTCGGCAGAGGCAAAGGGCTTCAGTCGCCTGCTGACAGCAGACGGCAAGACATTTTATGCACTTATGGAACACGGTATAAGTAAATATGTCATCGGTAAGGACGGCATACACCATATCGGCGACACGCTTTGCGACATCCGTTTCTCGCCGTCACTGTCGTTCACGCATGCCGGAAAAGTATATATCGGTGCCCCGTCATTGGGAATAATAGAGCTGGATGCGCCGGGAAACAAGGCACAGTGGATAAAGTTTAACCACAGTGTATATACATTTGATTACAAGACAATTATGTTTATCTTTATCATAGTATGTTTATCCGTCGGCTTCTTCTATTGGCATCGTAACAGGAACAGAATGGATTTCAGCAAATACAAGAATTGGGAAGATATACAAAAGAAAATAGAGAACATAAATCCGGAGCATGCAAAACGCATGGCACCTACCCCACCGCGGGAAACAGAAACAATAGAAAGACTCTGCAATGAAGGCAATATATGGTTGAAAAAACACAAAAAACTGGAGAATGATATAGAACTATACAAGGAACTGACTGCGCTGACGGTATTTGAAAAGATGTGTAATCAAGACCTGTATTCGAAAATATGCGGACTTGAAACGACCGTAATGAAAAAGGACTTCAACTTGGATTTGTGTTTAAATGAGCTGGATGAAATAAAGAAAGAAATAAGGAGCATAGACATAGAGAGAATAAAGACACGCATAAAAGGTATGTATAAGGAATGCCGGAAACGCACGGAAGACATAAATCCAGGCTTCGGCAACCGCCTTGACTCAGATCTGGAAGGCATCGACAACAGCGTTCTCAAGGACATATCAAAGACATTGGAAGCCTTCAAAAGACTTGACAAGAAATTATTGTTCCTCACTGTAATGCAGGAAACTAAAACCATATCGGAAAGAATGAAGTCTATATCCGTGTCAAATAAAGAGAATAAAAACGAAGATGTAGACAATACAAAAGAGGAAATTAAAGGTTGTATAGAAAGACTATATACGATTTTATCTACCAAGACGGACTTGTTGGGAACCATTGGTCTGAAGCCTTCGAAAACAGAAGGCGTGAGCTTCGATAAAATTACCGGTAAGGAAAAGGCACTGATATTGCTTATGGCAGACAAGAAGACAAACTGGGAAGGAATAAAAGTCCTTTATGAAATAAATGATGAAACAAAAGACAAAGATGAAAATATGCTGAAAAATCTCAGAACTACATTCAGCAAGGTAAAGACTAAGCATATTGATGACGACAAGCATGTTAATAAAGACAAACTTAAAAGAATTAATGAGGCTGATGCCGACAGCATATCCAGATGTCTGTTGTATATAATAGAATAAGCCTTACTTTTCTACGCAAAGTTAGATTCTTGTATCTGTGGGAATGTGTCAAAATAAACTATCATTTGCGTGAGGATGTGTCAAAATAAGCAATAATCCACGTTGTAGGGACTTTAAACAGCTTGTTTTTTATCCGAAAAGTGTATTACTTCAAGAAATATACAGTGAGGTAATATTGCTAGACCAAAAGACCTATTGGCAACTCATTCGTATCAAATTGAAACTTATTATATTTGCAGCATTCAATATCAATCGGAAGTAATAACCCCTAATTTGAACTGCACATGAGGAAATTATTATTTATCTTAGCAACAACACTGATGTGTCTCGCAACAATAAATGCAGACGCACAAGTTTCTAAAGCGTTTAAGTCATTACGTTCTGTACAAAAAGCGGCATTGAAGAGTTCGCAAAGAGCGGCTATGGTCGGAGCTATTGCAACAAGGGGCATAATGGCAGACAAACAAACAGACAGATACAGAGAGGTAAAGACTACGGATGTCACGGCCAACACCCCTACAAACGAAGCAACTTCCCTGTCAGAAGACAAAGAGACCGGTACATACGAATACATCATCTATGGCGGAATTGCCTTGGGCATCATATTAATATTGGGTTTCATCGCATTCATCATATATGACAATTACTGCGAACCCGTCGGGAATAAAAGTTATTCGTATATCCCTCACATACACCCAAAGGCAGACAAGCCCCGTATATGGTATGTCAATCCTACCGGAGAAGTGAAGCTTTCACTATGACAGGCTATTGCCGATGACAAGTAAACAGCAACAAAGACGTTCCGTACCGTCTGACGGTTCAACCTCGCACAATCCTCGCACAATGTCTATCAGGCATGGTTGCGGAACGTCTTATATTGAATGTAGCAGAGGCTATATGACAACAGATATGGAGAACTGCAACAAAGATAATGCAAGCCGAACGCAATCAAGCTTGCTTGAAATTGCTGAGGCGAAGCTTATCTTATGCAAAGATAATGCAAGCCGAACGCAATCAAGCTTGCTTGAAATTGCTGAGGCGAAGCTTATCTTATACAAAAATATGCAACTAATGATTGCTGATTTTAAATAATATCCGTATCTTTGCATAAATCCTGTTCCCATAAAGAACAACGGATTATTACATAGTGGTATAAGGACGTCTATAAGAACGTCGTAAACTCTTGGTTTTCAGATCCTCGCAAGATTGTAGAAACATGTCAAGAGAGGTACGGCAACGAGACGTCCATGCTTTGGTATATTATATCATGTATTGTCTTGCCGGACATGGCAGGATGATATATTGTATCATAATATCTCACGGCGTGGGCTTCCTCTGTTGCTTATCTATTGACATGGGCAATGCGAGGAGCCTGAAACCGGGATAAGCGACAGATACAGAACCCACGTCTTTCCTTTTTATATTAACAGACCGAATCAGGGGTTTTATAGGTCGCATAAAACTTACTGCCATGAATTTACATGTACCAAGAATCCGACTAATCATTGTTTTCTCATGTGTAATACTGTGCTTTGCCACGATCGGAACGAATGCACAGAGATTGAAAACATCCTCTGAAATCACGTCGACACATGGAATTGATACACGCAACAAAAAGATTGAGAAGCGTTTTCTGTCTTATGTGTCTATAGAAAGCCAGTCGATCGACGACCCCGACCCTGAATCTTTCCCCATGACAGACGGACAAAAGCAGATAGCCAATCATATATATAACGAGATAAAATCGTTTGGTGGAAAGAACGTGAAAGTGACTTTATCGGAAGACTATTATATATATGTGGACATTCCGGCAAATATCAAGGACAATGTTCCGTCGGTATTGTTCATGGCACACATGGACGTAACGCCGGAAGCACCGGGCAAAGGCATAAAGCCGCAGGTACACAGGAACTATGACGGAGGGACTATAAACATTGGAAACGGTGTAACCCTAAGTCCGGACATGCCGCAAGGCACTCATCTTAAGTTCCTGAAAGGCAAGACAATCATAACATCGGACGGCTCTACCCTGCTCGGTGCCGACGACAAGACAGGCTGCACCGTGCTTGTAACCATGATAGAGGAGCTTGTAAACAATCCGAAACTGAAGCATGGACGCGTAATGGTGATGCTTTCGCAAAACGAGGATGTGGGCAAGGCGGCATATCGTTACGACCCGCAAGTGTTCGGAACACGCCCCGATATAGTGATAGACGTGGACGGAGATGCCCCGCGCGCCTATTCCGTAGCAAACTTCACCGCCATAGGACAGACCTTCCGTTTCAAGGGAAACATGGCACATCCCAGTCACGGATTTGAGAATAAATACGGTGACGCGCTCACTGCCTCGTCTTATTTCATAGGAAGCATACCTACTTCAGTACATCCGAGTGCAAGCACCGGCACAAAGGGATACATACATTGCTACTCGTGCGAACATCCTAAAGACAGCATGGGCAAGGACATACGCGACGAATATATAGCGAAAATACGTCTGCGTTATTTCGACAAGCACGAGGGCGACACGTTACTTCAGCATCTTGACAGCGCTTTCACAAAGACATGCCGTGCCTTTCCGTTTGTAGAGGTGACACGAAGCGAACCGGCACTGCAATATGAAAACATCGCCTACTCCATGCCGGAGTATGTTCCGTCGCTGATAACCAAGGCTGCCGCCAAAGCATCAATGACACTTACACCTCGCCACGAGCGTGGCGGCACAACATCTGCTATGCTCTCTGCACGCATGCCGGACATGATACCCGGCGGACCTTGTATCTATTCGGGACAACAAAGCGAACACAGCATATATGAATGGTGCTGCGTTGAAGAAATGTCACAAATGGTAAGCATGGTGGAGAACATTATCACAGACATCGCTAAAATGAAGAACAAATAAAATAACAACAACTATGAAACACTATTTATTTGCATTATTAACGGCAATATGCCTTATTGGTAATATCCAAACAGCACATGCACAGGCTAATGACGAGCTTGTCGGGGACTGGGTGGGAACATACAACAATGTTAGATATGACCCTAATTCTGATGAAATGAAAAGCACCATAGATAAAATGTGGATAAGGATAAATAAAATTGACACTGCTTATACTGTAAGAATAAAGTCACAAACTCCCGGAGCTGATATGGATTATTGGCCCGAATGCAAGAATGTCTCACAACAAGGGAATTCATTACATTTCACCATGGATAGAGGATATAACTTTGGCTGGGATGGTACCGATAAGAAAAATGGACAACGAATAAACTCTTCAAAGTGTGTCATACACGCTTCTGTTTTAATAAATAAAAATACACTGAACTATAAATTCTATTTAATTCTAACTTATTATGGGGATAGTGGAAAAATAGGGGAAGAAAGAATGCCTATTAAAGGATATTTTGGAGAAGGAGATATGCTATACAAAGACGACGGATGGTGATATGGCTGTTCTAGTCAATTAAATTGATAATCATAAAATAACAATAATAACAATGAAACACTTTTTATACACATCGCTGCTCATGGCTATATGCCTCATCGGTAACATCCAAACAATATGTGCACAGTCTAATGATAAATTCTGTGGCACATGGTATTCGGCTGCTTTTCAAGAAGGAGGAAGATCTATAAGATATGTCTTGAATATTTGTAAACGCAACGAAACTTTTGAAATTCAACTCGCTGTAGAAAATGCAAAAGGAGAAATAGATAATTACAGTCCACCTGCCAAAGATATAAAGCAAAATGGCAACATAATATCATGGCATTGCCAAATGGCACCATGTTATGTAGGGGAACCAGGTGGACGACCTAAATACTTTGGACCTTCAATAGAATATGTAACGGCTGAATTAGTAAATGATAAAATTGTATGTAAAAGATATTATATAGAAACAGGTTATAGACTTAATTCAGATAATAGAATGTACTATGCTGGTGAAAAATATGTAAACATGTCGGATATCATATTTTATAGAACCAAATAATAATTTATAAATGAGATGAAGTTACATATTATCTCAATTAAATTACAATCATAAAACAACAATAATAACAATGAAACACTTTTTATACACATCGCTGCTAATGGCAATAAGCCTGACCGCCAATATCCAAACAGTACATGCACAGAAAAAAGTAACCAAAAGACCGACGGTCACAAAGAAAGTTCCGACGAGCGAAGAACTGTTACAACAGGCTGAGGATTACTACGATGGAACCAATGGCGTGTTTATGAACCGTGAGAAGGCCACGGAACTGTTCAGAAAGGCAGCGGACATGGGCAATGCTACAGCCCAACTGTGGATGTATGCAATCCTCAAAGAAAAGGAAACAAATTATCCGGAGGCTATGAAATATCTAAGAATGGCGGCAGAACAATATGACAAAGACGCAATGTATGAACTCGGATTGTGCTACTATAACGGCAAGTGTGGACTCAAAAAAGATCCGGAACAGGCTTTGTATTGGTACAGGATTGCCGCAGAACACAACTCACCACAAGCCTTGAGAAATTTGGGAATAGTATATCATGAAGGTCTTTGCAATATTGCAGTCGATAAAGAGGCAGCCTTTAGATATACCAAACAGGCGGCAGATCTTGACGACGGACTTGCTTGTGGGCAAACAAGTTATTATTATGAAAGAGGAGACGGTGTGGCAATAGATGTAGAAAAAGCCATTTATTATGCCAAGAAAGGAGCTTATTTGGGAGATAGACACTCGCAATATTATTATGGCGGTTACCTTATGGAAGGTGCCAATGGATTGGAAAAAAATGAAAAACTGGCATTTGACTACTTTATGAAATCAGCCGAACAAGGGCTCAATTATGCAATATTAGCTGTCGCTGAGTTTTATCTGAGAGGTTGGGGAGGATTGACACAATCAAAGTTAGAAGCAAGGAAATGGTATGTAAAGGCATCGGAAGCAGGCTCGGCAACAGCATCTTTAATGATTGCAGATTTTTGTTGTGATAATGACAATGAACGGTTATCGTGGTATCAGAAAGCTGCGGAACAAGGGGCTATAACAGGACAGGCAGAGCTGGCATGGGCACATTGCACGGGCAAAGTAGCCAACTACGACACAAGAGCCGGAGCACAAGAGTTGATGAAACTAATGAAGACAGGAAATCCTCGTGCTGTATATTATTCTGCCGAACTACTGTATCAAGGGGCTTGCGGCATACCCAAGAATAAGCGAGAAGCAAAGAGACTCTTCGAGACGGTAAAGGACAGCGACGACGACAAGGCATCCTTCATGGCATCGCTTTATCTATCAAGAATGAAATAAAACATAAAGACAAAAAACATGAAAAAGAAAAACAAAGAAATGCTGTCACGCAGACAGTTCTTCAAGAAGACCGCGTACGCAGCTTTGCCCATGCTCGGACTGATGATGTCGAGTTGTGAGATCTTTCAAAACGCACTGATGAACTCTGTATCGAATATGGGTTCTGGAGGCGGAGGAAGCTACAGCGGAAGCCGTGACTATGATGACGGCGGAAGTTACGGATGTGGAAACCTGTGTACATCTACATGTTCAAACTTATGTACAGAAACATGTAAGAACTACTGTACCAACACATGTTATCACACGAGTGTATAAAACTTTTATATACTACTACGCGAGTTCGTGATAAGAATATCCGAATCAATCTTTCCACGGACATTTTTCTTGTAAATGTCCACACGCATCAAAGGGGCGTTCAGATCAGAGTTTTAAAGTCATTGTTCGTTATCCGGACTCACATAATACTATATGAAGTATGTAAACGGGGAAGCTGAAAACCGCATAGAGTAGGCAAGTATTAAAAATTACAGTTATGAAAAAAGTATTTTGCATTATGATCGTCGCCATGCTTGCAATAGCCTGGACTTTCGCAAAAGACGAACAAAAGACAAAGAGTCCGTCACAACAAGGATATTATTGTCCGCACTGCGATGTACAGTTAAGACAGATGCTTGTAAAAGTAGGAGAAAGAACCTGCCGCGCATGTAAAGGTAAAGGTTGGTATGGATACGGACGTACCAAGGAAGATGCTCGTAGGAACGGCTCTCTATCAGACCCATGTAATTATTGCGGAGGCAGAGGTGTGGATGACATAAAAGACTACAGATGGGTCTGCCCAAGGTGTCAGGGAAGATTCAATGTCAGATAAATAATATATGTGCACTCTTTTTATTAACACATACGTGAGTTCGGAATAATGGCTTTAGTCGTGTTCTCTTCAGAGTAGGGACATATGCTTGTATTTGTCCGCACGCCTCATAGAGGCGTTCTTTGTTGCATTCACACGAAAAAAAGGAACTAAACAACAAGGTATTTGTATTGAATACTTAAATTCTTATCTGAAAACATCTTCGACATGTGCGGACAAATACAAGCATATGTCCCTACGGTGAGAAGATATATTCGGATGTTCGTTATCTCGAACTCGAGTAATACCATATATAACAATTTAAAGAAACAAGAATTATGGAAAAGAATAATGAATTACAGTCAAGACGAGATTTCTTCAAAAAGGCAGCTAAAGAAGTATTACCTATTATTGGTGCTATTGTATTAGCAGGTACACCCAATATAATAAAAGCCTCAACTATTCATCCCATGGGATGTGATGATAATTGTTGGGGAGCATGCCAAAGAAACTGCCATGGTGGTTGTGAAGGAGGATGCAAAGGCTGCGGTGGTAATTGTTCTGGAACATGCGATGGAACATGCAAGGGATATTGTGATACTACATGTAAGAATTGTTTACGATAAAACTAAATCAAATTATTAATCATGAAAAAAGACAACAAAGAATTGCAATCGAGACGCGAGTTCTTCAAGAATGCGGCAAAGGGAATATTACCTATTATTGGCAGTGTTATTTTGGGTAGTGCCCCATTAATTGTAAAAGCCTCGGAAACACAAATGGGTTGTGGAGGCTTGTGTCAGTCAACCTGTACGTTGACTTGTGCTTCAAACTGCCGTGGGGGATGTGAGACGAGTTGTAGAGGAGGTTGTCAAGGGCGTTGCTACGGTTCTTGTTACAGATCGTGTTCCGGTGGCTGTCAGAACAGCAGCCGTAGATATTAGTTTCTAATACCTAAAATAAATTGAAATATATGAAAAACAAGAATAATGAACTCCAATCAAGACGTGAGTTCTTCAAGAAAGCAGCAAAAGGAATATTGCCATTGATTGGCGGTATTATTTTGGCGGGTTCTCCTTCAATCGTAAAGGCTGCAGAAACAATAGCCAATGACTGCCGATATACCTGCGAGGGTGGATGCAACAGTTGTAAAGGCACTTGCGAATGGAAATGTCAAGACGACTGTTCCGGATCATGTAAAGGCGGCTGTAAACGAACCTGTAAAGGTGACTGTTACAGACAATGCACCTCATCCAATTATAGATAATGTAATATGGCTGAAATAAAAGAACAGAACGAAGGCTGGCAGTCCGGCATAGCGAAGAGCATCACATTCATCGTGACGAAGGACTGCCAGCTTGCCTGCAAGTACTGTTACCTTGTGGGCAAGAACACGAAGGAGCGAATGTCATGGGAGGTGGCAAAACAAGCCATCGACTACATTCTGGAACATGAGGACGAGTTCAACGAGGAAAGTGTCATCTGGGACTTCATCGGCGGCGAGCCGTTCCTTGAGATAGACCTGATAGACAAGATATGCGATTATCTGAAGACGGAGATGTACAGACTGAACCACCACTGGTTCAACTCCTACCGCTTCTCCTTCTCCACCAACGGCATCAACTACCACACGGAGAAGGTACAGAATTTCA
>Ga0209064_1000305_pt1 | contig 112642 bp, 82 predicted proteins | sample Inofromicrocosms_FD_187498 | JGI IMG/M metagenome (GOLD analysis project Ga0209064, IMG submission 187498) | Mouse cecum microbial communities from Vienna, Austria - Inoculum for glucosamine and mucus D2O microcosms (SPAdes) (version 2) | ecosystem: Host-associated > Mammals > Digestive system...
TCGAAATTCGACCAACGCCTTTTTTGCATCCGGATGGAGAGGGTGCTGTCAGAATGGTTCAGATGGTAGGAGCCTGAGGGTGAGGGTGAAGGGAGTTGACTAAGGTCAATGACCGAACCCGAAGCCTTCGGGCGACGACCCAGATGAGCCATTATGACACACCCTCTTGTCTTATTTTTTGCATAATCATCTTAAATTATACATGCAAACAGCAATAAATCAACTTATTTAACTATCTTTGCGTTGATTGGGCAATCCACGAAAACTAAATGCCCCCTGAATCAGAACAATCTTTAACCTCTACGCAAAATATGAAAAATCTTTTTTGCCTTACGGCCATGGCATTGGCAGTCATTGCAACACCTTTGCCTTCGTTTGCATGCACAAGTCTTATTGCTGCCAAAGGCGCCACAACCGACGGCTCCGTCCTGGTAACCTACGCTGCCGACTCACACAACCTTTATGGAGAACTCTACAACCAGCCGGCAGCAGACCATCCCGAAGGCGCCATGCGCAAAATAGTGGAATGGGACACCGGCAAACCACTCGGTGAAATTCCAGAAGTGCCACACACATATGCCACCATCGGAAATATGAACGAACATGGCCTGGTGATAGCCGAAAGCACATGGGGCGGACGTGACGAACTCGCCGGTTCAGGCATAATCGACTACGGTTCGCTAATCTACGTCACCCTGCAACGCGCCAAAACAGCCCGTGAGGCGCTGAAAACAATGACCTCACTGGTTAAAGACTACGGCTACGCAAGCTCAGGCGAATCATTCTCAATCGCCGATGCCGACGAAGCATGGATTCTCGAGCTTATCGGAAAAGGCAAAACCGACAAAGGCGCCGTGTGGGTGGCTCGCCGCATTCCCGACGGCCACATATCAGGCCACGCCAACCATCCGCGAATCCACAAATTCCCGCTCAAAGACAAAAGCGGCGAAACCATCTACAGCCCCGATGTCATAAAATTCGCCAGGCAGCAAGGCTATTTCAACGGCAAAGATGAAGATTTCGACTTTTCAAAAGCATACGGAGTGACCGATTTCGGAGCCCTCCGCGGATGCGACGCCCGAGTCTGGGCCTATTTCAATAAATTCACCGACGGAATGGAGAGATACCTCCCATGGATCGACCGGGCTGAGGGTGAGCCGATGCCGCTGTGGGTAAAGCCCGATTCCGCTTTGACCGTCACCGATATGCACTGGATGATGCGCGACCATTTTGAAAACACCCCCTACGACATGACCAACGACATAGGCGCTGGCCCCTACGCAGTGCCATACCGCTGGCGTCCGATGACATTCAATGTCGATGGCCAGGAATACACACATGAACGCGCAATTGCAACCCAGCAGACAGGATTCTCTTTCGTGGCCCAGCTCCGCTCACACCTTCCTCAGGCAATGCGCGGCCTGCTGTGGTTCGGAACCGACGACGCCAACACATCCGTTTATCTCCCGATATTCTGCTCTGTAAAGAAAGCCCCCTCACAGCTCGGCCATGGCGACGTCAACACCCTCGACTGGAACTCGAACTTCTGGGTAAACAACTACGTTGCAAACCAGGCCTATAACCGCTACTCCCAGATGATCCCAGACATCCGGCGGGTGCAGAAAGCCCTCGAAGACAGCATAGCCGCCGACGTAGCCGTGGCAATCGAGCAGATTCCCGCATTCAACGACAATGAAATTGCTGCAAAACTCACCCAAGACCTTGCCGATATATGGGCGCAGAAAGCCACCATCGCATACAAGCAACTCGGCGACTATCTGTTTGTGAAATTCATGGACGGCAACCGAAAAAAAACCGATGAAAACCACCGGTTCATCAAATCGGAACACGGCTTGGCTGTCTATCCCGAATTCCCAGGCTACGACGAGCGCTACTTCCGCTCAATAGTCAACGACGCCGGAGAGCGCCTTAAAGTCCGCGAAATCAAATATTAACCCATTCAGTCCACCAAATGAGCCGAAACAACGATGAGCTCCAAGGAGTCACACTACTTGGAGCTGCCGGCACGAAATATGCCGACACATATTCCCCGCAGGTATTGGAGACTTTCAAAAACAAACACCCTGAAAACGAATACCTCGTCACTCTAAACTGCCCCGAATTCACATCGCTATGCCCGAAAACCGGGCAACCCGACTTCGCGAAAATCGTAATCCAATACATCCCGCGCGAAGACATGGTTGAAAGCAAAAGCCTCAAGCTCTACCTTTTTTCTTTCCGCAACCAGGGCGACTTCCACGAGGATTGTGTCAACATCATAATGAAAGACCTCATCAGACTGATGAACCCCCGCTACATCGAGGTCAGAGGCATATTCACCCCACGCGGAGGCATTAGCATCTATCCATTCGCCAACTACGGCGACGAACAACACCGGCAAATGGCACAGGCGCGTCTGCTCCAGGCAATGCAGCAGAACGCCTGACACACCTTATAATCACTTTTTGCAAAACAGATCTTATGGGAATTGTAGAACATCACCACGACAACAGCCTGTTCCTCCCTGCCAAGGAAAAAGAACTCGTGCTAACAGACCCTATGGTGCAGTTCCCCCGGAGCAAAGACACCCTGCTGGTGCTTTCCGGAGGAATGGATTCCACCACAATGCTATATGAATACCGCTCTCGCATAGCCCTGGCTGTAACTTTCATTTACGGCTCAAACCACAACCAAAGAGAAGCCGACTGCGCCAGATGGCACTGCGAAAGGCTCGGCATCGAACACCTCATGATACCTCTCGGATTCATGGCAGATTACTTTGAAAGTTCCCTGCTCAAAGGGGCCGGCGCCATCCCGGCCGGGCACTACGACGACAGCAACATGCGTTCAACCGTCGTACCCTTCCGCAACGGCATAATGCTAAGCGTAGCCGCCGGATTGGCCGAAAGCCGCAAGCTACACACTCTGATGCTTGCAAACCATGCCGGTGACCATGCAATCTATCCAGACTGCCGCCCCCCGTTTGTCAACGCCATGGCAAAAGCCATCGCAGAAGGAACCTACGACAGAATCGAACTACTCTGCCCATACACCAACCTTACAAAAGGGGAAATCGTAAAACGGGGAATCGAACTCGGAGTTGACTACCACCACACATATTCATGCTACCGGGGCAGCGAAAAACATTGCGGCAATTGCGGAACATGCACCGAGCGCCACGAATCCCTCGCCGAAGCAGGCCTTGACCCTGCCGACTTCGACTGAACCCGGCCATTATATATCACCAGCAATCCCACATCTATATGACAAGAATCCTTACAGCCTTAACGATTGCACTGACCGCACAGGCTGTCATCGCACAAACACAGCAACAACATACCCCCGAAATCTATGCATCCGTCTACTCCGCAAACTCATGGGTGGAACATCAGCTCGAGGAAATCGGGATTTACCGCTTCGCGGCCGACAACTACGCCCCGGAGCTTATAAAGCAAGACCCATATCTCGACGCAAGCGGCGGAGGGGCTATGACCGACGACTTTTACTTCTGCACTGTAGAACTCAACTTCGGCGATTTTGTTGATATTACCCACTACGCTTTCGACCCGGACACATGGACTGAAAGCCTCCGTCTGACCGACGGACTTCCCGGGGCAGTCGCCACAGACATGACCTACGATCCGCAGACCGCCAAAATCTACGGATGCTTCAATTCCGACAGCGGCGACGGATTCGTGTTCGGCACTCTTAATGAAGCCAACGGCCAACGAAAGAAAATCTCCGACATAGACATTCCATGGCTGGCATGCAGCATCGACCGAAACGGCCAGCTATATGCCATCGACATGGCCGGAAATCTTATGAAAGTCAACAAAGCCAACGGATCTGCCACCCTTCTTGGAAACCTGGGAATAACCGCCGGAATCCGCTCGACAGGAGCCATCGACCCGCGCACCGGGTTATTCTATTTCGTTGTAAGCAGCCAGGATGCCGACCGCGACCCCGAACTCGGATTCCGATTGACCCATAGCGACCTATACAGCGTCGACATAAACGCCGCAACCCCTGTGGCCAAACACCTCTATGCCTTAGACGATGGCGAAGTGATGGGTGGCATGTGGATTCCCGGACCCATAGCCGACAACGGAGCGCCCGACGCTCCCGACAACCTTTTTGTCAATTTCCCACAAGGAGCTTTAAACGGGACTGTTGAATTCTCCATACCGGCCAAAACATTCGGCGGGTCTGACCTGACAGGTGAAGTAAGCTGGAGCATCCGTGCAAACGGCGAACTCCTGGCCGAAGGCAAGTCAACTGCAACGGCGAAAATAAGCGCACCGGCGAAAGTCGACAAAGCCGGCATGTATCAAATCGAGCTGACACTCTCCAACCAGGCCGGACGCAGTCCAAAAGTGAAACAGAAAATGTGGCTGGGCCACGACATGCCCAGACCGATAACCGCAGTAGACCTCTCCTACGCCCAGGGAAAATTCACCCTTTCATGGAATGCACCCGCAGAAAGCGAAAATGGCGGATATTTCGACCCGTCGAAAATATCCTACACCGTGCTGCGACACCCCGACGGCAAAACATTCAACAACCTGACCGCCCCGGAATTATCCGATGAAGTGCCCATACCCGACGGACTCGAAGTCTACAGCTATGATGTCACCCTCAACTACAACGGCACCTCAATGCCACCCGTCACCTCAAACATATGGCGTCTCGGTTCAGTGAAATTGCCATGGAGCACCGAATTCAATGCCGAAAACGCCCTCGACCTATTCACAAGAATAGATGTCAACGGCGACAAAAACGAATGGTATCGTGAATGGGAATGGTACATAGAAGCAACCGATGAACTTGTAGCAGCTGTTGCATATCCCTACTCTTCAACAAACCCCGCCGACGACTGGCTGATCACTCCGCCTTTCATGCTCGAAACAGGGAAAACCTACACACTCGGATTCGAAGCCATGGTAATGAGCGAAAGCGACCCGGAACGCATGGCGGTCTACTACGGTGAAGCCCCATTGGTAAATCTTATGACAAACGAGATTTTCGCGCCATTTGCAATGACAAATATGTCGCCGGAACAACACTCCACCGACATAACCGTCAACACATCAGGCATCTACTATATCGGCTTCCATGCCTGCAGCGAACCCAACAAAAGCGGATTAGCACTTAAATCAATCTCGTTGACTGCAAAATCTTCAGCCATAGAATCAGTAGCATCACCCGATCCGATTGCTATAACCACTGATAACGGCACAATAACCATCTCCGCGCCGGAAGCCACACCATATTGCGTGACAACAGCCGACGGGCGCATAATCGCCTCAGGAACAACCACCTCCGAACCTGCCACCCTAATTCCCCTCCCAACCGGCATATACATCGTCAAAGCCGGCCCGGAAGCCCGGAAGCTCCACATCAACCGATAAATACCGCCACAAAAAGGCGTTGTGTCGAAATTCGACCAACGCCTTTTTGGCATCCGGATGGAGAGGGTGCTGTCAGAATGGTTCAGATGGTAGGAGCCTGAGGGTGAGGGTGAAGGGAGTTGACTAAGGTCAATGACCGAACCCGAAGCCCTCGGGCGACGACCCAGATGAGCCATTATGACACACCCTCTTTTTGTGGCGGAAAGCCTAAGCTCGCTTCATGTCATCTATATATCTGATTATCTGACAACCGCTTTTACCGATTCTTTATCAACAGTAACCACATATATTCCCGGCAACAGGTCAACCGCAAGAGTGTCAGAAGCCGGAACTCCCTGCCATAAAACGATACCGTCGGCACCCGTGACCAGAGTTTCAACACCCTCAGCCCCTTCAATCACAATTTTACCGGCCTCGGAATACACCCTTATTGACGAATCATCTGAAACCGCCACCAAGCCCGAAGTATGGATACTTATGATATTGGAAAAATAAGATTCCCCCTTATCATACACCGCCGTTACGGCATATTTCGGCCGTTGGTTCGCTGCAAAAGGCTCTCTCCACCCAGGTGTTGCCACTATTTCATCAGAGACTCTGACCCCGTCACGATAAACGTTATATCCAAGCAAAGTCAGAGCAACTGGCTGTGCATCGGCCGGTATATAGGAAATATCGTCTATGAGAAGCACAAACGCATTTCGTGATATGCAACGAATCGCAAAGTAGCGCGTTCCTTCCGGAAGTGAAACGGAATATTGCGTCCAGTTAGCAGGCACCTGAGGAGCAATCCCTTTCACTCGCTCAAAACTCGAAAGCTCCTTATCGGATGCAGACGTGAGCACCTCGATTGATTCCAGGCCATACATATCACTATAGCTTCGCGCAAAAAATGTTATAGTCTGGGCGTCGCCCGACAATTCCGGTGAAATCAGCCAATCATTGTTCTGACCGTCAACATCCCCAAACGCAGCCAGCATCTGATTACCCGAATGAGGCATCCAGCCCGTTGGCTGACCGGCACCGTTCACAAGAAGAAGCCCGGCATGAGCAGGATTGAACACCTGGAAAGCCATCGGTCGGCCTGCGTTCTCGTAAGGTATATTCGTGCTTGAGGTATTACTGATGGTAAATGTCCCCGGCCCTCCGTCAACATCCGCCAATGTCCAGTCTCCTATATTGTCAATCGAAAACTCCTCATAGCCTTCAAACCCGTCAGTCAAAGACTCCGGATCAAGCACAGAATTACCTAAAGAGGACCACTCAAGGCTAACATAACCGTCAGAATACGTCCCTGATAAATCATCGACTGTAGGATATACGGGCATCTCGACACTTACCATCTTCCCGATAAGGAGATTGTTCTCCAGATTCTCATCTTCATCATATATAACCTTGACCCCGAAAGACACGTTGCGCGACATCACAACCGACGGCACAATCTTGAATTCAAAATCCGCTGTCTCAAGAGCTTCCAACGGCACTCCGGGCAATGTTTGCAGATAAGATCCATTAGCCCATAGCTCCACATTATAGCTGGTGGCATTGGTCATACCGATATTAATAATCGATGCCGTAACAGTAGCCTCTGCTCCAACTTTGACCTTATCCGGCGCAGTTATGCCGAAAGCCGAAAGATCATGCACCGCCGGATCGTGCACCATAAGGTTGTCTACATGCAGATGCCGCCCGACATTGCCGCTGCTTCCGCGCAGACCCACCTGTATAAAACCCGAACAGTCAACACCCGACAACGGCACACGCACGATATTCCATCCGGCCTTAGACTGGGAATAATCCACCTTATAAACCGGTTGGAACGATCCGTGTTCAGCCGACACTTCAACCGAAAGCCCCCCTTCCATGCCATTGTTATAATAATACCAGAAATCAAAAACCGGCGCTTTGGCAGTGCTGACATCTATTTTGCCTGAATATATCAACGCCTCATCCTGATTGCCCTCAGGAATGAATGTCAACAAGCCTCCGTCACCATCCTGGGGATTTGCAATAGGGCTAAGTCCGATAATTGAGGTAAACCAACGCCCGCCATTACCCGAAAGATACTGGCCCCATGGATGAGTCTGGTTAACAGCATCCGGAAACGACTCCCTGAATGGAAGGCTGAAAGATGAACCTAACACAAGAATATTGGAACGGGCTGAGTTACCCATCCCCATATCATTAACCGCCGCAACCGACCACGCAAACATATCCTGTCCGTCAACCACTGGTATGAACCTATACTGATTCTCAGCAAGACCCTCTTTGATAATTTCCGATTCCGAATCAATAACTAAATATCTGAGCGCCGACGCATCGATATAACCGCCATTCGCGCCTGTCAAAGGGGGCTCCCATGTCAAGGTCACTATATCCGCGTCTTCACTGATTCGCACATTCCTGGGTAAACCCGGCACATCACATCCAACAAAGGCCGCCCCCTTGGCTGCCAGTCCGCGTTTCTCCCCGTAAAAGGCACGCACTGAATACTCGTTAACACCTGCCTGGGGGGTATCATCATAATAGCTATAAGGTTTATTTACTTCTGCCGGTGAAATAGTCTCCAGCACATCGTCACCACGATAAATCTCAACCTTCGACAACGTTGGCAAAGGTTCCCCGCCGATAGTCAAAGAAGGAGTGACAAATGCTATCGTAGCACCCATGCCACCCTTTCCGTCGGGAGTAATCTCAAGACCCGTCACAGCCGAAGGAGCTGACATGTCTGATTCTTCCACCACCTTGAGATTATCAACGATGACCACATCCATGTTCTTATCACTGCAGGCATGTATTCCAACATAATAATCCCCGTCGGCATCAACCTGCACAAGTCCGGAAACCTCAGACAATATCTTTTCTTCATACTCCTGCTCAGGGATAATGGTAGCCACCGCCCCGGTGGTGACACCCTCTATAGTTGCTGATGAGCCAAGCACCACCTCCATTTTCTCGGTATAACGCCAGCCTCCGCGTGCCCCCGCCATAATAGATATATTATAAAGTTTACCACCTTCCAGATGGATGGGGGGAGAGATAAGCCAGTCGTCTTTCGGGTTCGATGAAATATATGCACACCGCATATCCCCCTCCATTTCATCCTCATCATAATTATGGCTCCACGTCTTCCCATCGCCGGAAACATCAATTACCGAATAAAGTTCCGCTACCTTGGGATTATCGAAATCCTCCGAATAGGGCACAGTAAAGGCACCCCCTACCAGAAGTTTCCCCGACACAGCCGTTTCGCTCGAAAGATTCCCGTAATGCACCGTAACACCATATGAATACGATGTAAGGCCATCTTTACTATAAGGCTCGGAAAAAGAAGTTGCGCTCTGACGCTCGGCAACCGTCACTTCATCAGGATACCTGACCACCGTATAACGTAGACCCGCAGTATTGATAAACCCTCCGTTAGCACCCTTCTCGGGTGCATCCCAGCTGACGGTAACATTAACATCATCATTCCCTATATCCAGATTTCGCACCGGTGCAGGTGAATCCACACCGAACCATTGGGTTGTCCTCACAACAGGCGACTCCCCTGCATTATTCGATGTCACAACTTCCACCGTGTGCATACCCGAATCAGAAACAGAGGCCTCGATTGTGGCAAGTGACCCGGCTTCCACCATAGAAGATGCAACCGCGCTTCCATCAATCCGCACCGTATATGACAACATGCCAGCCAAAGCCACTCCGTCATACGTATAATCAGGAGCCACGAAAGAAATCCGGCCGGCCAGGCCACCGTTCTCAAACTCGACAGAAAGATTCTCCACCTTATTAGGTGCACCCGCCGCAGCTTCAGGAGGAAGCACATGCAACGCCGTAATCTGTTCGTCATTCAGGAAATCGAATATCTTCGAAGCATGTCCGTCTGTTACATCCACCTGGTATAAGGCTGATGAACCGTCGGCATGGCTGGCAGCCCAGTAAAGTTTTCCCGTGGAATCATCAAAATCTGCCGACTGCTTATATTTCGGCTCAATCCCTGTTGACCCAACCCAGGTGGCAACACCGCTCTGCTTGTCAAACTTGTTCAGATTCCCGTCTTCGTCAATGGCGAATATCACTCCATCGGCAGAAGCGGCAATGGCAAAATATTCACAAGGGAGTGTGGCTATTTCCGTACGCACAAGTGTGGCCGGGTCAAACGAACCGAAAACATAGCCGTTCATATCGTCGTTGTAGAATATGCCGTAGATTTTCCCGTCGGTAGCATCATACGTCATATCGTAACTTATGCACCCTTGATCCAGATCCCTAACCTCGACCAGCTCCCAGGTCGTAGCATCATAATGGTAGAAAGAGGGCAATACCATCCCGAAAATCTGGGAATAGCCAACATAATAATAATCATTCCCAACATAACATCCACCTCCGTTAGCACGGAACTGGTCGCCATTCTGCAAAACTGAAAACTGATATTCATTGGTTGCCCGGAAAGTGATAATAGAGGTGTCATCATTTCCGGCAGGACGCAGGTTGCAACCTTGCAGCCTTACATTCTCACCCTTCACGGGAGGGGCACCGGATCTGTTGCGCAGGGGCGTAACGCTCTGACGCCCGCCATCCACATGCATCCTCACTCGCGGATTCTTGAAAAGTTTCACATCCTCATCAAGCAGATTAAACACCATCCCCCTCTCAACATCCTCCGGACTCCTTCCAGACAGGCTCTCGGCCACGATTGGCTGGCATAGCCATCCGCCTATCACCATAGCGCCGGCTATCAGATAATTTTTGAATCTCATAAGAAATCATATTGGGTTAAAGACAAAAATCAAGGCGACTTTAAAGAAACCTTAACCTGCTAAAATTAGCACAATTTTCTTGAATAAGACCAAAAACTATGGAAAAATGCAAAAATATATCACATATTCATGACACTCAAAAAAACAGCTTCCCGTTCACGACACAGGAAGCGAATGAATCAACGCCAATATATCAACCGCGGCCTCCACAGTAGGCACTGAAGCTATCGCAAAAGAGCGGCGCCCGTTCTTCTCACGGATTTTGACCCTCAGCGGGTTCTGCTGCAGATAGGTTATCAGGCGGCCGAACATCGGCGACTGGTAATAGGCCTTGTTAGAGTCATCCACAAAATAGAGATACATCACACCCTGTTTCAACGCAACTTTCTCAATGCCGAGCTGGCGTCCCAGACGGCGTAGACGGGGCACACGCATCAGTTCAGCCGTCTCAGGAGGAATCTTGCCGAACCTGTCGATCAGGTGCGAGCGGAACTCCTGCAAATCCATCTCCCGCTCTATATTGTCAAGTTCGCGGTAAAGATTGATGCGCTCGCTCTCCTGTGGCACATACCATGCGGGCAGCAACAGCTCAAGGTCGCTCTCGATAACACAATCGGCAACAAATTCCTTCTCATCCTCAGGTTCTTCCGATGTGAAAGTGTCGGAAAATTCCTCTGTGCGCAGCTCAGTAACAGCCTCTTTCAATATCTTCTGATACGTCTCATAACCCAGATCGGCAATGAAACCGCTCTGTTCGGCCCCCAGCAGATTCCCCGCCCCGCGTATGTCAAGATCCTGCATCGCTATGTGGATGCCCGAACCGAGGTCTGAGAAACTCTCTATCGCCTGCAACCGCCGTCGGGCAACCGGTGTGAGCGGATTCCCCGGAGGCACCATCAGATAACAGAATGCCTTACGTGAAGAGCGGCCTACACGACCGCGCAGCTGATGCAGCTCGCTCAAGCCGAAATTCTGGGCATTGTTCACTATGATTGTGTTGACATTGGGCATATCAATGCCGCTTTCAATAATCGTCGTGGCCAGAAGCACATCATAATCATGGTTGGCAAAGTCGATAATCGCCTGTTCAAGTTTCTCGGGAGGCATCTGGCCATGGGCAACAAGCGTGCGCGCATCCGGCACAACCCGCTTCACCATCTGTTCCAGCTGATACAGCCCCTCGATACGGTTATTGATGATAAACACCTGCCCGTTACGCGACAGCTCGAAATTCACAGCCTCCTCAAGCATCTCATCAGTCAGCGTGTTGACCGACGTCATAATAGGATAGCGGTTGGGGGGAGGCGTGGTGATAGCCGACAGGTCGCGGGCCCCCATCAGTGAAAATTGCAATGTTCGCGGAATTGGGGTGGCACTCATCGTTATGGTGTCCACATTGACCTTCAGCTGTTTCAACTTCTCCTTAACAGCAACCCCGAACTTCTGCTCCTCATCGATAACCAGCAACCCCAGGTCTTTAAAGGCAACATCTTTCCCAACAATCCTATGTGTTCCTATCAGAATATCAATCTTACCGTCGGAAAGGTCTTTCAGAATCTCCTTCGCCTGCTTGCCGGTGCGTGCACGCGAAAGATACTCCACCCTCACCGGGAAATCGGCCAGACGATCGCGGAACGTATTGAAATGCTGATAAGCCAACACAGTCGTAGGCACAAGCACCGCAACCTGTTTGCCGTCAGTGGCGGCCTTGAAAGCAGCCCTGACCGCAATCTCGGTCTTGCCGAACCCCACATCGCCGCAAATCAGGCGATCCATCGGCCGGGGACTCTCCATATCCTTCTTCACAGCAGCCGTGGCCGTCATCTGGTCGGGGGTATCTTCGTAGATAAACGATGCCTCAAGTTCATGCTGCAGATACGAATCCGGGGAAAAGCTGAACCCCTTCTCATCCTTGCGGGCGGCATAGAGCCTGATCAGGTCGCGGGCTATATCCTTGAGTTTCGACTTGGTCTTCTCCTTCATCCTGTTCCAAGCCCCGGAGCCGAGCTTGTTGATGGTAGGCTCCACACCCTCTTTCCCCCGGTATTTGGCGAGTTTATGCAAGGCATGGATACTCACGAAGATGCAGTCGTTGTTTTTGTAGATGAGCTTTATCATCTCCTGGGTGGAGCCGTTGACCTGCGTGCGCAGCAACCCTCCGAACCGCCCCACTCCATGGTCTACATGAACAATATAATCACCCGTCTCTATGGCGCTCAGCTCCTTGAGCGACAGGGCGAGTTTACCGCTGCGCGCCCGCTCCCCTTTTAGGGTGTATTTATGGAAACGGTCGAAAATCTGATGGTCAGTGAAAACACACCGCTTGGCGGTGTGGTCAACAAAACCCTCATGCAATGTCGACATCACAGGGGTGAAGGGGATATTGTCATTCCGCTCGGCGAAAATCGCCTTCAGGCGGTCAATCTGTTTCTCACTGTCGGAAAGTATGCAGATCTGATACCCCTCGGCCAACAGTTGCCTGAACGAATCCGATATGAGATCGAAATTTTTATGGTAAAGCCCCTGCGGCGAGCAATTGAAATCAATCTGCACAAGTGATCCGGGCGCCGCGTCGGCAGGTTTCGATGCCGAAAAATGTAGTTTCGGAAACAACGCGAACCTCTCGGCGAAATCATCAGCGTCAATCAGGTTCTTCATCGCCGAAGCGTCACCCTCATCGGCAATCATAGCCGATGAGCTGAATGTTTCGGAAGCGACTGCCTTGATTCTCGAAACCACAAAACCGGCATCGCGCACAGCCACCAGCGAATCAGGGGCTATGAACTGCAGCACCGACTCACCACGGCCATTATCATCAGCGGAAACATTGGCGGATATAGCCACTGAATCCACCTTGCTCTCCGACAGCTGCGTCTCAATGTTGAACGTGCGTATCGACTCAATCTCATCTCCGAACAAGTCTATACGGTAGGGGAGTTCACCCGAATAACCGAACACATCGAGGATTGAGCCTCTCACAGCAAAATGGCCGGGCTCATAAACATAATCCTCCTCCTTGAAACCGTTTTCACGCAACCACACCTGGGTCTTCTCAAGGTCAATATCCTGCCCGGTTTTCAGCGGAAGTGTGTGGTCTGCCAACGCCTTGCGCGAAGCCACCCTTTCAGCCAGAGCTTCAGGATAAGTAACCACAACCCTAAGCGAAGCGTCATCGTTCCAATGGTTGAGCGTCTCAATCCTCATAATCTGCGAGGGTGGGTCGATGCGTCCGTACTTTATATCACGCTTATAGCCCGACGGGAACATCATCACAGCCCCCTCGCCCAGCAGCTTAGTCAGGTCATGATACAGATATCCCGCGTCATCAAGGTCATTGCCTATTACGACCATTGGCGATTTAAGCCGGTCTATACTGGCCAGAGCCATGGCAGCCGACGACCCCGATAGCCCGTGGAGTTCCACACGCGAGGCCGCAGCCTGGGCCACCGCCTGCTGTAAAGCCTTGCGCCGAGATGCTGTGATAAAAAGGGGTTCAAGTTCTTCAAGCGTCATTGCCAATCTCCTATTTTGCCGGCTTATGGGCAGCCTTTCCCGACAATATCGCCTTATACTTCTCAGGATTGTTCAGAACCGCCGAAGCTGAATCAAGCTCCGCGTCATGTTTCAACGCTTCTATGATGGCGCCACGGTCATAATAATAACGCTGAAGTATTTCCGAGGCAAGATACTCACTGATAGTCTTGCGGTTAAGATCCAGGTCGTGGTTAAGGTCATGCTTCAGGGTAACCTTAAGCGAATCGAGCTGTGCCTGAACCTGGTCGTTGAGATAGCCCTCGGTTTTGGTAGCCTTCTCCAGCTGTTCCAAAATAAGCTCACATGTGCGGTCATACTCAAACTTTGAAGGGTCTATGAATGCCTTGAACTCATTAAAAATCGTATCGGTTATCTCAAACTCCTCAGGCGAGGGAATCGACTCGTGGCGCGCGGCATAGCGGTTGGCGAAATCAAAACTCCAGTTGTCACGCACGATATTATAGACCAACCGGTTCCCTTCGGGATATTCCACCTTGATGTCGGGTGTTATACCCCCGCCGTCGCGAACCTCACGCCCCGCACGCGTATGCCAGACCGTGGTGAGGCTGTCGGGAATCCTGGCTACAGAACCGTCGGGATTGCGGTGGCTATAGTCTATCGCCTGTATCAGACGCCCCGAAGGGATGTAATATTTCGCTATGGTGAGCTTAAGCAGACCGTTATACGGGAGCTGGCGTGTTGACTGCACAAGCCCCTTGCCGAATGACCTCTCGCCAACAACCACCGCCCTGTCAAGATCCTGCAAAGCACCCGTAACGATTTCTGCAGCAGACGCTGAATTGCCGTTGACCAGCACTGCCAGCGGAATATCGGCATCAACAGGTTTGTGGGTAGTCTTGAATATCTTCTCGTTCAAGAGATCTCGACCCCGGTAACGCACCACTTCCGTGCCTTTGGGCACAAACAGCCCCACAACCTGAACAGCACTTTCAAGCAGTCCGCCACCATTGCCCCTGAGGTCGAGCACAATCGACTTGACTGACGGATTCTTTTTCAATTCCACCAAAGCATCACGGGTCTTTTCAAAGGTCTTCTCATTGAAAGTCGTTATCTGGATATAACCTATATCACCCTTGACGACACCGAAATACGGCACAGGGTCAATCTCTATCTTTTCGCGCGTAAGTTCAAACTCCACAATCGAATCGGCAACATGGGGGCGCTTCACTGTCACATTCACCTTCGTCCCCGCCTGCCCTTTCAGTCGCTTGCTGACATCGGCACTATGGAGCGACGTAACAGTATCGCCGTCAATGACAAAAAACACATCGCCCGGACGCAGCCCGGCCTTCTGTGCCGGTGAACCCGGCCGCGGTTCGGTCACATACACCTTCCCGTTGCGCTCGGCGATAAAAGAGCCGATACCGCCATATTCGCCTGTGGAAATAGTCATGAAATCGTTCTGGTCTTTCTCGGCGATATATTCCGTATAAGGGTCGATTTCATTGAGCATCGCATTAATGGCCGTAGTCATCGACTTGTCTGCATCTATAGTGTCTACATAGTTGGTCTGCAAGTTCTTATAAATCGACGTGAATATGTCGAGATTACGCGAAATATCGCCCTTCGGACTTCTCGTGGCAGCGAAGGCGAAAAGGGCTACAGCCGTCATCACGGCGGAAATTATGGCGGGAAGTTTTCTCATAAACAATGGCGTTGAACTTTCAATTGGCGAAATTACACATAATTATAACAACCACGGCACAATTTTTATCCAAAAACCTTTAAAAATCCGGTTATGCCACATGCTTTGGAAGCCGAAAAAAGCCGTATATTTGCAACATTACAAAACTGTTGATTATGGATAATTTCAGCTACTGCTCCCCCACTCGCTACGTATTCGGCCGAGGTGTGGAGAAAGAAACCGGACGGCTCACTGCCGCCATGGGTTGCGGCAAAGTGTTGATGGTCAGCGGAGGCGGCTCGGCACGCCGAAGCGGTCTGCTGTCGCGTGTTGAAGATTCGCTCCGCGAGGCAGGAGTGGAATGGGTGGAACTGACCGGCATACGCCCCAACCCCACCGACGACCGCGTACGCGAAGGAATCGGCCTGTGCCGCCGCGAAAGGGTCGAGGGGATACTGGCCGTCGGCGGCGGCAGCGTCATCGACACTGCCAAGGCCATAGCAGGAGGTGTCCCCTATGAAGGGGATTTCTGGGACTTCTGGGCCGGCAAGGCTGTCATGGAAACTGCATTGCCGGTGGGTGTGGTGCTGACAATACCCGCTGCCGGAAGCGAAGGTAGCGGCAACTCGGTCATAACCAAGCTCGACGGAATGCACAAAATCAGCCTCCGCACCGACATGGCGCTACGCCCCAGATTCGCCATAATGAATCCGGAAGTGACATTCACACTCCCCCCCTATCAGACCGCCAGCGGAATCGCCGACATGATGGCACACATCATGGAGCGCTACTTCACCACTACCGAAGAAGTGGAAACCACCGACCGCATAGCCGAAGGCGTGCTCAAGGCCATAATCGCCGAGGCTCCCAGGGTGATGGCAGAACCCACAAACTACGATGCCCGCGCCAACATAATGTGGGCCGGAACGCTCGCCCACAACGGCATTTGCGGTTGCGGGCGCCGCGAAGACTGGAGTTCCCACGGACTGGAACATGAGCTGTCGGCAGTATACGGGGTCACACACGGAGCCGGACTCGCCGTGGTATTCCCGGCCTGGATGACATTCATGGCCGAAAAGAAACCGGCCAAAATAGCCCAGTTCGGCCGCCGGGTCTTCGGGGTGGAAGAATCCGACAACCACTCGGCGGCCCTTGAGGCAGTGGACTGCTTAAAGGTGTTCTTCAAATCAATCTCCCTCCCTCTCACCCTCAATGAGCTGGGAATAGAAAATGCCGACATCGAGTTGCTTGTTCAAAAATTCCACGAAGACAAAGGCCTCCCATTCGGCCCCTATCACCCCCTCTATCCCGAAGATACCAGTGCCATCTACAAATTGATGGAATGAACCCCCACCACCATTAAAAACGTTATTCCGGGTAGCCGGGAAAAGTTCCAGGCTACCCGGAATAACCTATAGAAATGCCAAACGGAATCGGAATAGAATCTTTGCTCGTTGCGCTCGGACTGACATTGCTCGCCGGCATGTCGACCGGCATAGGCGGCCTGTTGGCCTTTTTCACCCGCACCGACAACAAACGGCTTCTGTCGTGGGCAATGGGCCTGTCGGCAGGGGTGATGGTCTACGTATCATTCATGGAAATGATGCCCGAAGCAATCGGGAAACTCTCGCAGACCTTCGCCGGCAAACTCGGCAACCTCTACGGATTAATCGGCTTTTTCGGAGGAATGGGTCTTATAGCGCTCATCGACCTGCTGGTGCCCGAAGCCCAGAACCCCCACGAAGAGCATTCCACAGCCCTCCTCGATAAAACGCCATCATCCAATCACGGACACGACCTGAAACGCACCGGCATACTGCTTGCCCTTGCCATAGGAATCCATAATTTCCCTGAAGGGATGGCTACATTCGTATCGGCACTCGAAGGGTGGGATATCGCCCTCCCGATAGTGGCAGCCATAGCCATCCACAACATACCCGAAGGAATCGCCGTCTCCGTCCCGATTTACCAGGCAACCGGAAATCGCAGCAAAGCCCTGCGCTACACCCTCCTGTCTGGCCTCGCGGAACCTGCCGGAGCACTCGTAGGGGCATTGTTCCTCCTACCGTTCTGGACTTCAGCCATCAGCGGATGGGTGCTTGCAGCCGTAGCCGGAATAATGGTCTACATCTCTTTCGACGAGCTGCTCCCCGGCGCCCACCAGTATGGCCACCACCACATGGCAATCATAGGCCTCATAATGGGCATGGCCCTGATGGCTCTCTCCCTGCTCCTCTTCTAATCCTCCCATAACATAGCCATATCTCTCTGCATGGCATTACTGACAGCACGCCATTAGAAATTAGAAAAAAGAGCCACACCTATAACAGGCATGGCTCCGTATCGAGTTATTATGGCTTGCGATTATTTTGTCTCCTTCTCTGGCTTCACTCCCGCACGCGTATAGCGGCTGTTCAGACCATTGATGATATCGTCGGTGATATCCAGAGCGGGATTGAACAGTTCACCCGGTGCATAAAGCAGTATGGCGTCGTAGTGGCGTGTCTTGTTATATTCTGCCAGGAAGTTGTTAAGCGAATCGATAAACTCCTCCTGCTGGCGCAAAGCCTCCTCCTGCGCTTTCGCCTGCAGGGATCCGAGATAGTTCTGGGCGGCCTGCTGCTTTTTGTTGAGCTCACTCATATCTGCGTTATACGACGCCTCTGACAGATAGCCGTTTGATTGAACTTTTTGCTGTATGTTGGATGCCATGCGGTTCAGTTCTCCCTCACGTGAGCGCTGGGCGTTCTGCAATTCGGTCATGGTGCGCAGGTTGGCTTCGTTGAAAGTCTTCACAAGGTCGTAATTGGCCATCACCGAATCCATGTTGTAATAGCGGATATTGGTGGTAGGCTCGAATGTGTCGCTCTCTACTTTCACGGTTTTCTTCTCCGCAGGAGCGGCGGTTTCATTGGCACCTTCTTTGCCTGAGCAGCTGCTGCCGAGCAGCATGATCGCTATGGCGGAGGCTGCTAATGTAATCTTTTTCATTGCGATTGGTGGTTATTTCTTTTTTGTTTTTTGCGCTTTAGCTGGGGCAGGTCGTGAACATGACCCGAAGGGAAACTGCCACCTTTCACAAACAGAACCTTCACGCCGAGCAACACAACACTCAGCGCAACAAGGCCTATCGCAAGCAGAACCATTTTCATCGGGCATTCACGCTTTTTCGCCGCAAATATAGGAAAGTTCGCTTGATTTTTGGCTATATGTAAATTTAATTTTGTAACTTAGGGTCGGAGAAACAACGATTTTAACAGTATTTTCCATTCGTAAATCCTTTTTAAAAGGACTTACCCTTAACCTTATTAACGCTTAGGGCGTTTTTGAGATTGTTGCAACCAATATTTAACCCCCAAAAGATATGGAAGTAAAAGACCTTCAACCCAAAGCTGTCTTCGAAATCTTCGATCAGATCACAAAGATTCCCCGCCCTTCAAAGAAGGAAGAGAAAATCCGCAAATACATCCTCGAATTTGCGAAAGACCGCGGCATCGAGGCCCATGCCGACGAAATCGGCAACGTCATCATGCGCAAACCGGCAACCCCCGGTCATGAAAACGCCCCCACAGTGATTCTACAAGGCCACATGGATATGGTCTGCGAAAGCAACGACAAAAACTTCGACTTTGAAAACACCCCCATACAGACAATCGTCGACGGCGAATGGGTGCGCGCAAACGGCACAACCCTCGGAGCCGACAACGGAATCGGAGTCGCAGCCGCTTTGGCCATCCTTACCGACGACACCCTCGTCCACGGCCCGCTCGAAGTCTTGATTACCATGGATGAAGAAACCGGCATGACAGGCGCCAACAACCTCAAAAAAGGCGAGCTGACAGGCTCGATTCTCATCAACCTCGACTCAGAAGATGATGCAGAAGTGTTTGTTGGATGCGCCGGCGGCATCGACACCGTGGCAACATTCTCTTATAACCGCTCTTATGCGCCCTCCGACTTCCACTACTTCCTTTTCGACGTGCGCGACGGTCTCGGAGGACATTCCGGAGGCGACATCCATCTCGGACGCGCCAACGCCAATAAGCTAATCGCCCGCTTCCTCTTCAATCTTATGAAAGAACATGAAGTTTCGGTGTGCGAAATCGACGGCGGAAACCTCCGCAATGCCATCCCACGTGCCGCCCACGTGGTGTTCGGCGTCCACACATCGCGCAAAGAAGATGTGCGCATCGCATTCAACCGCTATGCCGCCGACATCGAGCGTGAATACAAAGGCCTGGAAACCACCCTGAAACTTTCTCTCGACAGCGTTGACAAACCCGATTTCGCCATCGACTCGGCAACAAGCCGCAACCTAATCTTGTCGCTCTATTGCGCACCCCACGGGGTGATTTCAATGAGCCGCGACCTCGAAGGCCTCGTTGAAACTTCAACCAACCTCGCTTCAGTCAAGATGAAAGGCGACGACAAGATTGTTGTGACAACCTCACAGCGCTCTTCGGTCGATTCTCGGAAACTCGATATCGCCAACCAGGTTGAAGCCGTGTTCACTCTCGCAGGTGCGGCTGTCGAGCATGGCGACGGATATCCCGCATGGACACCCAACCTTGATTCAACAATCATGAAACTCGCTTCCGACGCCTACGAGGAACTCTACGGGGTCCGTCCGGCAATCAAGGCCATACATGCCGGCCTGGAATGCTCGCTATTCCAGCAGAACTATCCCGGCCTCGACATGGTGTCTTTCGGCCCCACGCTGCGCGACGTCCACTCCCCCTCTGAGCGTATGCACATCCCTGCCGTAGAGCGTTTCTATCAGCAGCTCCGTCGCACACTCGAAAAAGTTGCCGGACTTAAAAAATAATCAAACCGCTGCCCGTGGCTATAATGAACTTGATGACACTGAAACACATCCCGCAACAGAGTGGGATGTGTTTCAGGTTTCTTATATGTGGCCTACTGTTGTGGAGCGCTCCGGCACTGCAAATGGCAGCAGAAAAACCCGCCGAACCACCGGTTGAAGCCATCGATTCTGTTATCGGCTTGCTGACAGACTCACTGGCCGACGGCATGGAAGCGGAAATGGAACCACGCTTCTCCTCACTGACAGAAGAAGACTACCGACAGGTAGCCGAAGAACTCGGCGTGGAGGTAGCCGCGATAAAAGCCGTGGTCGACATCGAAGCCGGACCGCAGCACAAAGGGTTCTGGCAACCCGGGAAACCGTTGATAAACTTCGACCTGTCGATGTATCGCAAATTCGCACCACGCCGCAATGTCTCGCTGTCGAAAGCCAGGAAACGTGCGCCGGAAATCTTCAACCGCCCAAACGCAAAAAAATACGGCTCTTACCAAGCCGCACAACACGCACGTCTCGATGCCGCCGCCGCAATCGACTCAATATCCGCGTGGGAAAGCACATTCTGGGGCATGTTCCAGATCGGAGGCTTCAACTGGCGCAAATGCGGAGCCGGAAACATCAAAGAGTTTGTGGCAATGATGAGCCGCTCCGAGCGCGACCAGCTCGAACTGTTTGCCCGTTTCATCAAAAACTCAGGCATGGTCAACGATATCAAAAAACACAAATGGCTCCGGTTCGCTCTAAAATACAATGGCCCAAAAGCCCGCTCACGAGGCTACCACAAACGCCTGGCCGCCGCCTATAAACGTCATAACTCGCAATCACAACCACACAAAACAATGCAAAAAATCGAATTCTGACACATCGCTTTAAACAAATTCAATTCCCTAAACAACCAACACCCAAACTCAATTACCGCCCATGCATTTCACCGGACTCCTTTTAGGCATATGCACCTTTCTGATAATCGGGATATTCCATCCCATTGTCATCAAATGTTACTACTGGTTCGGCACACGCTGCTGGTGGTGGTTCCTGCTTCTGGGCATCGCCGCATCCATAGCATCCCTCTTCGTAAGCGCCATTTTCCCCCAGACCCTCCTGGGCGTACTCGCTTTCTCCTCCTTCTGGACCATCAAAGAAATCTTCGAGCAGCGCGACCGCGTAGCCCGCGGCTGGTTCCCCGATAATCCGAATAGAAAAAAAGACGTCAGAAGCTGAGAAGCCGCAAGCAAGAAGTAAGAGATAGCCCACGGCCATCCCATTGAAATCGCCGGAGTCTCCAGTTAATTCACAAAAACATAAATTTCGCAGAACCCGTGTACCCGCATGGCGGGCGCATTGGCGAAAAGCAGGAAGCAGCGCCGTAAAGACGCAGACAAGGGTGTCGGTGTTTGAGCGAAGCGAGTTCCGCCGCCCCTGCGGATGCCGGCAAGCCGATTCCGCAGATTTTCGCCGCGCCCTCGGCCTTTTGGTTCTTTTCGGCCCGCGAAAAAAACACCCCTTTATATTGTCATCTCGCCGCAAATCGGGCGCAAAAGACAATTGCTTACCTGTTTGGCGCTAAGCCCCGTGCCGAACAGGAACATCATCTTGGTCAGAGCCGCTTCAGTAGTAATATCGTGACCCGAAATAACACCACAACGCGCCAGGCAGTCGCCGGTGAAATAACGACGCTGGCTCACCGCACCATTGGCACACTGGGTCACATTCAGCACCACTATTCCCCGGTCTATCGCCTCCTTGATCGGGCGGTTGAACCACTCGCAGGACGGTGCATTCCCCGCACCGTAGGTTTTCAGAACAACCCCCTTCACACCAGGTGTCTCAAGCTGCTGACGGAGGCTATGCTCCGTCATACCCGGTGTCACATAAACAACAATAACATCTGAGTTCAGGCCAAGATGCACTTTAAGAGGCGTCTTGTCATACACACGCCACAAAGCATCGTTGTTGAACTGTATCGACAAGCCGATTCGCGCCAACGGAGGATAATTATTGCTCTTGAAAGCATTGAAATTGTCGGCACTCATCTTCGTTGAGCGGTTCCCGCGCCACAGGTAGTTGGCAAACAGCAGCGCCACCTCCTGAACCATCGGCTCACCGTTGACCGGATCCACTGCCGCAGCAATCTGAAGCGCCGTAATGAGGTTCTCCTCACCGTCGGTGCGCACCTCCCCTATCGGCAACTGAGACCCAGTTATAATCACCGGTTTACGCAGATGTTCGAGCATGAACGAAAGAGCCGAGGCTGTATAGGCCATCGTGTCGGTGCCATGAAGCACGACAAAACCATCGAAGTCATTATAATTCTTCCCGATCTGCGTGGCAATCTGCTGCCAATGCGCATGAGTCACATTACTCGAATCTATGGGCGGATCGAACTGCATATGCTCGATATCATAATCGAGCATCTTCACCTTAGGCACGTTATCGATAAGGTGGTTGAAATTAAACGGCCTGAGGGTGCGGGTCTCCGGATCCTCTATCATGCCGATAGTGCCTCCCGTATAGATAATCAAAATGCGTGGACGCCTTTTCGTTTTTTCCATTCTCGTTGCTTGTGTTGTTCCGGTATTACTCTGTTATATGCCATCCGGCAAAAACTGCATAGGGAATCTACTGCCCTACATATTGCGTCTGGATGGGAGGATGTGTCAGAACCGTTCATCTGAACCGTTCTGACACACCATCATAGGTTACTTCACCTGTGCCCCGGGCGTCACAGCCCCCGTAGGTCCGATCACCACAAGCGAGCCGTCGGGGTTCTGTGCCGACAGAATCATCCCCTGCGACATAACCCCCTTGAGCTTCCTCGGCGCGAAGTTAGCCACAAAGCAGACCTGCTTACCCACAAGGTCTTCGGGAGAATAATATTTGGCGATGCCGCTCACTATGGTGCGCTGTTCCATACCATCGTCGATACGGAACTGCAGCAACTTGTCGGCCTTAGGCACACGGCTGCACTCCATGACAGTACCGACGCGGATGTCAACCTTCATAAAGTCGTCAAAAGGCACATCGGGCTGTTGCGGTTCAGGCTGCCAGTTTTTGAGTTTGTTCTCCTCCTTGATGCGTGCCAGGCGGTTGAGCTGCGCCTCGATGGCATCATCTTCTATCTTTTCAAACAACAGCTCCGGTTGCCCCAGAGTGGCTCCTGCCGCAATCAGGTCTGTTTTGCCAAGATCCTCCCAGTCGAGTTTCTCCAGGGCGAGCATACGGCGCAGATTCTCGGCCATGAATGGCAGGAACGGCGCGAAAGCCACATTGATATTCGCGCATATCTGCAAAGCCGTGTTCAGAATCGTGGCAACGCGGCCCATATCGGTTTTTGCCACCTTCCACGGCTCTGTCTCCTGCAGGTATTTGTTCCCCAGACGGGCTATGTTCATCGCATCTTTGAGCGCTTCGCGGAAATGGAATGTATCAAGATTAGCCGTCAACGATTCCCTGATTGAGCTCAGCTCATCAAGAGCCTCCCGGTCAACCGCCTCCAATGCGCCCGCTTCCGGCACAACTCCGGCAAAATATTTGTGGGTCAGCACCATGGCGCGGTTTACGAAATTGCCCAGTATCGCCACAAGCTCCGAATTGTTGCGGCTTTGGAAATCGCGCCACGTAAAATCGTTGTCTTTCGTCTCCGGGGCGTTGGCCGTCAGAACATAACGCAACACATCCTGTTTGCCGGGGAAGTCGCGCAGATACTCATGAAGCCATATCGCCCAGTTGCGTGAGGTCGAAATCTTGTCACCCTCAAGGTTAAGGAACTCGTTGGCCGGAACATTGTCGGGAAGCTGGAAATTATCTCCGTAGGCCATCAACATCGCCGGGAAGATAATGCAGTGGAACACAATGTTATCCTTCCCTATGAAATTAATCACACGGCTCTCCGGGTCTTTCCAATATTTTTCCCAGCTGTCGGGCAGCAGCTCCTTGGTGTTCGAGATATAGCCTATCGGAGCGTCGAACCATACATAGAGCACCTTCCCGTCTGCTCCCTCGACAGGCACAGGCACACCCCAGTCCAAATCGCGGCTCACCGCACGCGGCTGCAGACCGAGGTCAATCCACGATTTGCACTGGCCGTAGACATTGCTCTTCCACTCCTTGTGACCCTCGAGAATCCATTCGCTCAGAGCCTTCTCCCATCGGTCGAGCGGCAGATACCAGTGTTTGGTCTCTTTCAACACCGGAGTGTTGCCGGTGATGGCGCTCTTGGGATTGATCAGGTCTGTGGCATTGAGGCTCGACCCGCATGCCTCGCACTGGTCGCCATAAGCCCGCTCATTATGGCAATGGGGGCACTCTCCTGTGACATAGCGGTCGGCGAGAAACTGGTTGGCCTTCTCGTCATAGAGCTGCATCGAACTCTTCTCCACAAACTGCCCGTTGTCATAGAGACGGCGGAAAAACTCCGACGCCGTGGCCGAATGGATATCGCTCGTGGTGCGCGAATAGATGTCAAACGACACACCCAGCTCCTCAAAACTGTCTTTTATTATTTTGTGGTAACGGTCAACAATATCCTGGGGGGTCACACCCTCAGCCTTGGCCTTGATGGTGATAGGCACCCCATGCTCATCGCTCCCGCCGATCATGACAACATCCTCGCCACGCATCCTCAGGAAACGGGTATAGATGTCGGCGGGAACATAAACCCCGGCCAGATGGCCTATATGCACCGGCCCGTTGGCATAGGGCAGCGCGGTTGTCACAAGTGTCCGTTTGAACTTTTTTTCCATAATCTTCATCTGAATTTATGCCGGCCGGTTCCACGGCCGCCTATGCTCTGAGAGGCACAACTTTAACACAGCTATAACGACATGTCCAGCAATCCCATAAAAACATGTTGGGCACTCCCATGAAGACATGCCGTTATAAACCGCAAAATTACACAATTTTTCCTAATCCCGAAACCCTAAAAATCCCAAATAACGCCTAAAAAACTATGCATTCCCATTGCCAACCCGAAAATAATACTTACCTTTGCATCGGCTTTAGGCAGATTCATCCCTGTTTGAGCCGACCGGATTGTCTTATGGTGTAATGGTAGCACTGCAGTTTTTGGTTCTGCCTGTCTTGGTTCGAATCCAGGTAAGACAACACCTCCAAGGAGTTAAGCCCCACCGCTTAACTCCTTTTTTCTTTCCTAATATCGGGATTAGGGGCAAGCCTAAATATCTTTGGATAATTTAAATGAGCAAAGGATGGCAAACCCATGTTACACCTTCATGCAATTCATGATTTTCCATACTCCACCCAATTTAAACAATCTCTTAATCCTTAAAAAGACTTCGAAAAAAGAAGACCAAACAGATGGCGGTCTGTGAAAAAATCTATACCTTTGTGCTTATCAGAAACGACATTTCACATTCGCGCCCGGCATCCGTGGCCGCACCTGCCTCAGACTGCCCTCAACACACGAATCTCACGCGAAACCCGAACTTGATTTTTTAACCTTCTAAATCAATTTTTAAATATGAGAAAACGATTACTCCTACCTCTCCTTACAATCCTCTGTGCATTGGGGGGGGTAAACTCACATGCCGAAACCATTGAGTTGAATTTTGGGCCCAGCACAACATCCGGCCTTCCTACCAATTTTGCCACGAAAGAGACAAATGTAGATTTCAACGGTTATACCCTGACGATGTATCAAACAAAATGGCAAAAAAGCAAAGAAAATTCATACATTGCATTTGCCAAACTCGACGGTGCATCACTTTCACTGCCATCATTTCCGGGGAAAATTATAACATCAATTGCAATCACATGCCAATCAACTACAAAATCAAAATTCGATTTGTTTGAAAACGGTTCAACAACAGCATTGCACCAATTCACATTCTCTGCAATGGGCGACAAAGGAATCCAGACATTCAACATTCCAGAAGCCAAGCAAGCTGCAGGGATAGCCTATAAATTTGTAACCGCGAATACTGGCAACCAGTGTGGTATAGGGAAAATAACTTTAACATTAGAAGAGGCTGGCGACCCGTCGAAAACCGATGTCGAGCTTGACTGGGGCGTTAAAGAGGTGAACGTGCTGGCCGGAGAAGAACTCAAAGCACCAGCTCTGACAGTCACTCCTGCGGAAGCCAAAGATGCAGTGGTTTACACGTCGAGCAACGAGGCCGTTGCCAAGTTTGTTGAAGGCAACCTCACACTCACCGGCTTCGGCACAACCGAAATAACCGCCGAAATCAAAGACAACGAAACCTATAACAACGCATCGGCAACATATACCCTCACCTACGCCAAAAAGAACCCCAAGCTCTACTTTGAGCGCGAGGTGCGCTATGGCAAATTAGGCGTAGGCGTAGTCTGGGAAGCTGCCAAACATATCGGCGACGGCACTGTCACCTACTCATCCTCTGACCCTGAAATCGTTGCCGTCAACGAAACCACAGGCCAAATCCTCCCAGAAGACGTTAAAGCCGTCGGCACAGTAACAATCACCGCTACCGCCGCCGCAACCGAAACCTACGCTGAGGCAACCGCCGACTACGAAATCGTAATCCAAGACCCATCTTCAGCCGAAACTTCCGGTGGTCAATTCATGTTCGACTTCCAAGTCAAAGATCCATATGGAATGACATCACATACCGGTTCCACAACAGATGATTTTGACACCGAAGACAAGACTATCACAGAAGACAAAGTGTCACTTGTGCTTAAAGGGAAACGTCGTTCATATGGGTCAAGTTCTTATGATTTGCGTTTTAGCAAGGGTGCCTCTTTCACCATACTTGTTCCGGCTGCATCATATTTGATTGAAAAAATAACCATTAACACCACAGCCGATTTTACCATATCACAAGGAAGCACATCCACTGGAGAAGGTGATGAAAAAGGACTTAAAATATGGTCTCCCGGCTCGGAGCAGATTAATGAAGTCACATTCACATGGCCGAGCAATGCAGATGGAACTGCCAAAGTAAAAACCATAACAGTTGTATATAAAAACAAAAACGCCGATCTGCAGATTGCCGACCTGTCGTTTACACAGACTGTCTACAACACCACTGTTGGTGTCGAGACCGAGGTAAATGCAGTCAACAACCCCAACAACGTGGCTACCACATACTCTATCGACTGCCTGAACCCTGACGAATACACACTCACAGAAGCTGACGGCAAACTTGCCATAACAGTTGACAAAGTGGGCGTTTACACCCTCCGCGCCAAGAGCGATGTCACCGACACCTATCTCCCCGGCATCGCAATCCTGCGCCTGAATGTCTTCCCGCAGGTTGACTTCCTGATTAATGGCGGCCCCACAACTCCTGTTGAGAACTTCATCGACCTGCCCGAAGGGGGAGGCAACATCGCATTCGGCGAACTGCCCGTAACCGTTGACCTCTATTATCTCGACGAAGTTTCAGAACCGGCAGCTCCGGCAGCACTTGCCGAACTCGACAAAAACGACTTCAACCTCTATGACGGCACTCCCGTAGAGTTCGCCAACCCCGGCACACTCCACTACTTCATGCGCTATGCCGATGCCTACGATTCTCCAATCTACTCCCTCGGAGTGAAAGTCAACGGTCAGTCTTCAGGCATCGAAAACGTAGCCGCAGAAGCAACCGACGCCCCGGTTGAATATTTCAACCTCCAGGGCATCCGCGTTGAAAACCCCGCCAACGGCCTCTACATCCGTCGCCAGGGCAATACCGCCTCCAAGGTAATCGTGAAATAACCCTCTCCCATTGCGCGGTTTTCAAACCGCAACCCGCATCAAGGCGCTGTGTCGAAATTCGACCAACGCCTTTTTGGCATCCGGATGGAGAGGGTGCTGTCAGAATGGTTCAGATGGTAGGAGCCTGAGGGTGAGGGTGAAGGGAGTTGACTAAGGTCAATGACCGAACCCGAAGCCCTCGGGCGACGACCCAGATGAGCCATTATGACACACCCTCTGCTTTTCCATAAAAACACCGGTCTCCAGCCAGTCCGCTTTGGATGTGCTGCATAACTCCGGATTGTAGGGATACACGATCTTTCATCCGAATTATTACTTCCGAAACGCCCATACGCATATATGCACAAAAAAAAATTACTCGTCGTCACGACGAATAATCTTCTTACCTTAAATCTAATACCATGAAAAACTGATGCAAAGATACAGCTTTTATGTTTTGCAACATAGTTTTTGGGCGAAAATATTCCATATATTAACTTCAATTAACACTAATAGCCGTCCGCACACACTTGCATATACATCCGTTAACATTTGCATCGGCAAAACATCAAATCCATGCCATCCTCCCACATTATGGCATGCACAAAAATCATGCGCCCTTAACTATGTTATCAATGGTTAAAGGCTTCGGCCTCTTTAGGTTAAATGTGGTTAAAGACGAGTCGAATATGATTTTTATCATATTTTTATGGTGGGGAATTTGGTAATTTTGCAACCGAATATCAAAAATCGGCCATATTACGGCTTTGACAGACCGCAGATTAGGCGAATTTTTCAGGAGATTTGACAAATATCTCAAGACTATTCTAAGGATAAAAAAGACCAAAAGTAGATATTAAAAAACGAAAGCAATGAAGAAAAGCAGAATGTTCTCGCTGGTGGCAACAATAGGAGCCACGGCGACCATTTTCGGCCTGACATCGTGTGGCGAAAAGACCCAGCAGATGGGTGACATGACGCCCGAAATCGCCACCATCACAGTGGCTGAAGGCACATCAGACCTCGCAAGCAACTACGCAGCAACCATCAAAGGTAAAACCGACATCGATGTGCGTCCCCTCGTGTCGGGATTCATCACAAAGGTACATGTCGACGAAGGACAGCGCGTCAGCAAAGGGCAGACTCTCTTCACCCTCGACCAGGTGCAATACCAGGCGGCAGTCGACCAGACCCTCGCGCAGGTGAACGCTGCCAGAACCGCCGTTGAATCAGCCCGCCTCACCGCCGACAACAAACAGCGTCTGTTCGACAAAAACATAATCAGCGAATATGAAAACCAGCTCGCGAAAAATCAGCTCAGCCAGGCTGAAGCCCAGCTCAGCCAGGCCAACGCAGCCCTGACCACAGCCCGCAAGAACCTTAGCTACACGGTTGTGACAGCTCCATCCGACGGCTTCGTAGGCTCCATTCCCAACCGCGAAGGCTCGCTGGCATCGCCATCGATGGTGACACCTCTCACCACAGTGAGCGACAACTCCGACATCTACGCCTACTTCTCAATCAATGAAAAAGACATCCTCAACCTCACCAACGAAGGGAAAAAATCGCTCAACGAGGCCATCAGCGAGCTGCCCGATGTGCAACTCCAGCTGGCCGACGGCACCATCTACCCCGAACCGGGAAAAGTGGCAACCGTCTCAGGCGTAATCGACAGCTCGACAGGAGCGGCCAACGTGCGCGCACGCTTCAAAAACATCAACGGTATGCTGCGCAGCGGATCAACCGGACGCATCCTTATCCCCAACCGCATGTCCAACGTGATTCTCGTGCCGCAGCGCGCCACATTTGAAATCCAGGACCGCCGCTTTGTCTATGTTGTCAACGACTCAAACAAAACCGTAGCCACCCCCGTTGAAATCTCTCCGATGAACGACGGAAAGCAGTTCATCGTCACTTCCGGCCTCACCCCCGGCCAACGCATCGTGGTTGAAGGGGTCGGAACCAAGGTAAAAGACAACATGCCAATCAAACCGGTCGACGCAGCCGCTGCCCCCAGGCAGCAACAAGCCGCCGCACAATAAGTCGGCATCACCCCCCAAGGCGAGCCGCAACATTAACTTAAAATCCATTCACACAGCAACAAACAGATGAAACTGGATACATTTATCAACCGTCCGGTGCTATCGACGGTTATCTCAATATTCATCGTGCTGTTGGGTCTGATCGGATTGGTGTCGCTGCCAATCACCCAGTATCCCGACATCGCGCCTCCAACCATCTCGGTGAGCACAACCTACTCCGGCGCAAACGCACAGGCCGTGCTCAACTCAGTGATCGCACCTCTCGAAGAATCAATCAACGGTGCCGAAGGCATGACCTACATTGAGTCGACAGCAACCAACACCGGCGCCGCAACAATCAACGTGCACTTCAAACAGGGATTCGACCCCGACATGGCCGCCGTCGACGTGCAGAACCGTGTGTCGAAAGCCCAGAACCTCCTCCCCTCAGAAGTCCTCCAGGTGGGTGTGCTCACCCAGAAGCGCCAGTCATCGATGCTCGTGGGCATAGCCCTCTACACCGAAACAGACGCCTACGATGCCGAGTTCCTCGACAACTACATGAAAATCAACATCATTCCGGTTTTGCAACGTGTTCAGGGCGTGGGTGATGTCATGTCATTCGGCGGCGATTACTCCATGCGCATATGGATCAAACCCGAAGTGATGGCCCAATACGGCCTAAACCCTTCAGATGTGGCTGCAGCCCTGCGCGACCAGAACATCGAAGCAGCCCCCGGTTCATTCGGCGCGCAAGGAGACCAGAGCTTCCAGTACACCATGAAATACCGTGGCCGCTACTCAACCCCCGAAGAATTCGAGAACATAGTAATCAAATCGACCCCCGACGGCCAGACACTCTACCTGAAAGACGTTGCCGACGTAGAACTGGGCATGGTTACATATGATTTCGGCTCTACCCTGAATGGCAAGCCCTCGACCATGTGTATGGTGTTCCAGACCGCAGGCTCCAACGCCACCCAGATTATCAACGACTGTCTGGCACAGGTGAAAATACTTGAGAAAGACCTCCCCGCAGGGCTGAAGTTCGCCATCCCGATGAACAACAACGACTTCCTTTATGCTTCAATCAACAAGGTTGTCCACACCCTCATCGAGGCGTTCATACTGGTGTTCGTGGTGGTCTACGTCTTCCTTCAGGACTTACGCTCAACCATCATCCCCGCCATCGCCATCCCTGTGGCCCTTATCGGCACATTCTTCGTGCTCAACCTCATCGGGTTCTCGCTCAACCTCATCACCCTGTCGGCCCTTGTGCTCGCAATCGCCATTGTGGTCGACGACGCCATCGTGGTGGTCGAGGCGGTCCACGCCAAACTCGATGCGGGCTACAAGAGTTCGCGCAAGGCTTCTATCGACGCCATGAACGAAATCGGAGGCGCCATCATATCAATCACCCTTGTGATGATGCTGGTGTTCATCCCCGTGTCGTTCATGCCCGGCACCGCAGGTATCTTCTACCAGCAGTTCGGTATCACCATGGCAATTGCCATCGGCTTCTCGGCGCTCAACGCCTTGACGCTGTCGCCGGCCCTCTGCGCCGTATTCCTCAAGCCCCACACCGACGAACACGGGAAAAAACGCAACTTCGTGAAGCGTTTCCACCACTGGTTCAACGTGATGTATGACGCCCAGCTCAACAAATACAAAAAAGGCGCCAACTTCTTCATCCGCCACAAAGTGTCGTCAGCCGTAATAGTGGCCGCATCAATCGCCGCACTCGTATGGCTAATGGCAAAGACACCTACAGCCCTCGTTCCGAATGAAGACACCGGCACATTCTTCGTGATGGTCGACATGCCCCCGGGCACATCGCAGGAGCGCACCAAAGAGACAATGGATAAAGTCGACGCCATCCTGGCCAATATTCCCGCCATCGAATACCGCAACACCATCCTCGGCTACAGCTTCATAGCAGGTCAAGGCCCCACCTACGGAGCTTTCATCGTCCGCCTCAAAGACTGGAGCGAGCGAAACAGCAAAACCGAAAGTGTCGACGCAATAATCCAGCAGTTCTACGGCATGGCCGGGCAGCTGGTCAAAGACGGACGTGTGATCGCATTCGCGCCGCCTATGATCACCGGTTACTCCGCAACAAACGGTTTCGAGCTTAAGATGCAGGATAAAACCGGCGGCAGCATCGATGACTTCTTCACCGTGGTGCAGGGATTCCTCGGAGCGCTCAACCAGCAGCCCGAAATCCAGATGGCCTACACAACCTTCAACCCAACCTTCCCGCAATACCGCATCGACATCGATGCCGCAAAAGCCCAACAGGCAGGGTTGTCGACCACCCAGATTATCTCCGCCCTCCAGGGCTACTTCGGCTCGATGTATGTCAGCAACTTCAACCGCTTCGGTAAAATCTACCGCGTGATGATGCAGTCGGCACCCGAAGCCCGCGTGTCGCCCGAATCGCTGCGCAATATCAAAGTGCGCGGAAACAGCGGAAAGATGGCATCGCTCGAAAACTTCGTGACACTCACTAAAGTCTACGGCCCCGACCTCATGACCCGTTTCAACCTGTTCCAGTCAATCGCCGTTACAGGTAACCCAGCCCCCGGATATTCCTCCGGTGAGGCCTTGGCCGCCATCGAGCGTGTTGCCCAGCAGACACTTCCCGCAGGCTACGGCTTTGAGTACTCCGGCATGACACGTGAGGAAGGCAGCGGCAACAGCAACGCCACCGCCATCATCTTCGGCCTCTGCCTGCTGTTTGTCTACCTGTTGCTCTCTGCCCAGTATGAGAGCTACATAATCCCGTGGGCTGTTATCCTTTCGATACCCTTCGGCCTTATGGGATCGTTTATATTCGCACATATATTCGGCATAACCAACAACATCTACCTGCAGATCGCCCTGATTATGCTCATAGGTCTGTTGGCCAAAAACGCCATCCTTATCGTTGAGTTCGCCCTGGAGCGCCGCCGCACAGGTATGTCGATTATCAACGCTGCCATCGCCGGAGCCGCAGCCCGTCTGCGCCCGATTCTGATGACCTCCCTGGCGCTGATTATCGGTCTGCTCCCGATGATGTTCGCATCAGGCGTAGGCGCCAACGGCAACCGCGCCCTCGGAACCGGCTCGGTCGGCGGTATGCTAATCGGCATGATTTTCCAGATTTTCATCGTGCCCGCCCTGTTTGTGGCCTTCCAGCTCATCCAGGAAAAGATTACCCCGATAAAGTGGAAAGACACTGACAACGAAGGCATCGAGAGCGAAATCGAGCAATATTCACGCTAAACAGGGTGCCCCCCTCCTGCGGGTCGACGGTTTGACCCGCAGGGACAGGGCTTCCTAACAACGAAACGAATAAAACCCAATGAAAGCAAACATAACAATAAAGATGTGCGTGGCCGCAGCCCTCGGCGCAGGGATGCTCTCGTCATGCCACATCTACAAAAAATTCGACATGCCGCAAGACACCGCCATGACGCGCGAGTATGTCGAAGCCAAAGAGGCTCCGGTTGACTCAACGGCCTACGGCAACCTCAGCTGGCAGCAAGTATTCACCGACCCCCTGCTGCAAGACTACATAAACCGCGCCCTGGCCAACAACATCAACCTCGACAACGCAAAAATAAACGTCGAAGTGGCCCGTGCAAACATGCTCGGCGCCCGTCTGAGCTATCTGCCCGCAGTTGCCATCAACGCCAACGGGGCAAACGCCTGGTATGCCGGCAACGAAGTCGGCTGGAACTACACCATCCCCATGGCCATCAGCTGGGAAATAGATGTTTTCGGCAAAATCCTCAACAACAAACGCAGTGCCGAAACTGCAGTGAGGATGCAGCAGGACTACATGCAAGCCGTACGCTCGCAGATAATCACCGGTGTGGCTTCATGTTTCTACTCAATCGCCAACCTCAACGCCCAGCTTCAGCTGAGCCGCGAAACCGCCGACCTGTGGAAACAGAACGTCGAGATAATGAAAGACTATAAAGAGGCCGGACGCGTAACCCAGGCCGCCGTGGTGCAGAGCCAGGCACAATACTGGTCAATCCTCGCATCGATAACCGACCTTGAAACCGCCCTGGTGCAAGCCAACAACTCCATGTCGCTGCTGCTCAACGAGCAGCCACAGACATGGGCAATCCCTGCCGACGCCCGCATGGAAAACCCGCAGGTGCTGCGCGAAGGCGTGCCTATGCGTGAACTGGCAATGCGCCCCGACGTGCGTGCCGCCGAAGAAAGCCTCGCCGTGGCCTACTACGCCACCAACTCGGCGCGGGCAGCCTTCTATCCCGGATTGAGCATCTCAACCAACGGCGGGTTCACAAACCTGCTCGGATCTATAATCAAGAATCCGGGCGACTGGTTCGTGCAGCTGGCAGGGTCGCTGGCAGCCCCCCTGTTCTCACGCGGACAGAACATCGCCCGCCTAAAAGGCGCCAAACTGCAGCAGGAGCAGGCAATGAACAACTTCGAGCAGACGCTTCTCAATGCTGCAGCCGAAGTCTACAACAACTGTGTCGCATTGGAGAAATCGGCCGAGAAGAGCGCATTCCTCTCAAAACAGGTCAAAGACCTCGAAGAAGCCGTTGAAGCCACCAACCTGCTGATGGCATACGACGGGCGTACAACCTATCTCGAAGTGCTCACAGCCCAGTCAAGCCTCCTGAGCGCACAGATGAGCTTCCTCAGCACCGAGCTATCCCGTCAACAAGCTCTGATCAACCTCTACCAGAGCCTCGGAGGCGGCCGATAAAGCTATTACAGCTATAAAGGCCATTAACACCTAATAATAGCCTTTGGTGCTTTACAGCCCGGCTAACGATATCGCCTGAAATTTTCCAGAGGATCAAGCAAAAAAATCCTGTGAAAATTCCGGGCGATTCCTTTTAAATTAGTAACTTTGGGAAAGCCATGCCGCCGGAAACAGCACAATGCCCCGTGGGCGGCAGTTAACCCTCTAAATCCTCACACACTATGATTAGCCCGTTAGCTCATGTTGACCCGTCGGCAAAAGTCGGCGCCAACGTAAAAATCCATCCGTTTGCATTCATCGACAAAGATGTGGAAATCGGCGACGGCTGTGAAATAATGCCCTATGCCTCCATAATGGCAGGAACCCGCATGGGCAAGAACAACAAAGTCTACCAAGGCGCAATAATAGGCGCCGACCCCCAGGACTTCCGCTGGAAAGGGGAAGCCACCTACTGCCATATCGGCAACAACAACACAATCCGTGAGCACGTAATCATCAACCGTGGGATCCACCCGCAAGGGGGCACCCTCATCACCGACGAGAACTTCATCATGGCCGACTGCCACATAGGCCACGATTCCCAGATCAAGGGAAAATGCGTGATCGGCAACGGTGTGGCCATCGCCGGCGACTGTATCGTTGACGAATGCTCGATCCTATCGTCGAAATGCATACTGCATGAAGACTCAAAAGTAGGCAAATGGTGTCTCATAAAAGGAGGCTGCCGCATAGCCGGAAACGTGCCACCCTATGTAATCATAGCCCATAACCCTGCGGCATATTTCGGGGTAAACGCCTATGTGATGCACAAACACGGATTTGCCGACACGCAGATCGACGACATCGCAAAAGCCTACCGCAATATCTACCAGAGCAACATTTCGGTCTACAACGCATTGCGTCGAATCGAAGCCGACGTTGAACCGTCGGAGATACGCTCTGAGATCATCGATTTCGTGCGTGGCAATGGAATGAAAATCGTAGCCCTTCCGGTCGACCTTCTCGACTGACCCAATCCTCGCCACCAATCAATCGGCATCAATAAACATCAATAAAAGAATCAGAGACGGGAGGTGACCCGTCTCTGATTCTTTTATATTCTTCCGATTCCTCACCCCCCATACTAACAACTTACGACTGGCAACTTACAACTTCTGACTTCTTACTTCTATAAAATAAAAAAGGGTAAGCTGACTACATCGCGCCGCTACAACCCCCTACCGTTGCTTCGATCAAGACCTGGCGGAGTTCAGGGGGAGCTGGCCGTGTAGGACTTACCCGGCTGCAAAGGTAGCCATTTTTTCCGACCCAGCAAAAGTTTACGACGATTTTTGACGGTTTATCAATTTTTATCAACTAAATTTGCAATATTGGATAATATGGAAACAACTACCCATAAACGATATCATGAATCAAGAACTTGACAACAAAAGCAACTACGTCATCACAATCGGGCGCCAGTTCGGCAGCGGTGGAAGAGAACTCGGTAAAATGCTGGCTGAAAAGTTCGGCATAGAATACTACGACAAAAAACTGCTTTTAGAAGCAGCCAACCGTGCGGGAATGTCGCCAGAAGTGTTCGAGCGCAACGACGAGCGCGTGCCAAACCTGATGGGCAGCTCGGTAGGCTTCAATATGGGCTACGGGCAGCTACCATGGTATAACGGCCAGGCCATGATGGCCGACTCAATCTACACCTCACTCAACGACGTGATTGAGCATCTGGCCGACACCCGCCCCTGCGTAATAGTCGGGCGCTCCGCCGACTACGTGCTCCGGAGCCACGACGTGGCCAAACTGAGCCTATTTGTCCATGCCCCCATCGAAGAACGCGTTAAACGCATAATGGGGCGCGCCGATAAAGACAAAGAAGGGGCAGCCCGCACACTTGCCGTGAAGACCGACAAGCTCCGGGCCGCCTATTATAACTTCTACACCGACAAACGTTGGGGCGATTCAGCCTCCTACGACCTCACATTCGACTCATCGTTAATGCCGATGGAAGGCCTGTGCGACATAGTGGCCATATATATCCGCCGCCGATTCGGCATAGAGCCGGTGAGGAAATAGGAAGGCGCTATTCCGCCATGCGGTGTTCACCAACTTCAGCCGGTTCATCAGGCACAACCGTTCCCGACGGATCCGGAGATGCCACAACCTCCTTGGCGGGTTCAACCGGATGCTTGGCATAAGGCAAACCGACCGCTGATGCCGCATGAAGAGGGGGCAGGCGATGAGGCAGGATGGATATCAGCAGCCCGTTGGCACCATAGACCACTGCAGCAATCCCGGTGGTCAACACAATCCATGGCTGGTTCACAGGCTCACGCAACCCGGGCCAGCAGAGAATAACAACACCTGCAACAAGCACCAGCACCGGAACAACGAACATCCAGGCGGGATAATCGACCGGTCGGTATTTGTGCGACAGCTGGAAAATCTGGAACGCGCCACCGAAAACCATCAGCGCCGCAAACGGATAGACCAGCAACGGGCGGAAAACATCGGGCATGAAAATAATGCAGCCGCCAAGCACCAGCGCGCCGATGGCACAAACAAGCTGCACAGCGCGCAGACCTGAACTACGGCTGTTATTCTTGCGCGATATGAAAATCGACAACAGGCTGATTACGGCCGGAACAACGAATGCCAGCCCACACAGCAGAACGATGCTTCGCGGAAGGGTGTCGCGGTTATAAAGCCAGATAAAAACCACCCCCAACGCGATGAGAATGACAGAAATTAATGCATTGCCTTTGTTTGACATGATTTATGGGTTTTAATGTTGAAACATATTAAACGCTGAAGCAGGGCCGGTCCCTCCGGCAGCTCTGCCAAGCCGGAATGCTCTGCCCCGGCTGTTATTAATAGAATGTGCAAAAATAAGAAATTGTTGAGAAAAGATATGAAAATAGGAGTTATTGTCGCGATGGAATCAGAACTCGGCATGTTGCTGAGAGAGATGGAAACAGTTTCAGAAACCGAACTTAACGGGCGAAAATACTATAACGGACACATCGGCACAAACCAGATCATTGCAACACAATGCGGCATCGGCAAAGTCAATGCCGCCGTAGGGGCATTGACTTTAATCGAAGCATACACACCCGACGCAGTGATAAACACCGGCATAGCCGGAGGCACCGGCAATGGCGCCGGAGTGCTCGACGTGGTTGTCGGCGACGAAGTCGGCTACCACGACGTCTGGTGCGGCCCGGGCAATGCTCCGGGACAGGTGCAGGGACTGCCGGAAACTTTCCCGGGAGCCACCGGCTTGTTCTCCGTTGAAGGGCTGCAGAAACAGGGCATTGTGAAAAGGGGGCTGATTGCTTCAGGCGACAGGTTCATATCCACTCCCGAAGAGCTCGCGGCCGTGTTGAAGACACGCCCCGGCGCTGTTGCCGTCGACATGGAATCAGGGGCGATAGCCCAGGTGTGCCACCTGAAAAACGTGCCGTTCCTTGCCATCAGGGTAGTCAGCGACACCCCCGGCGTGGAAAACCACCTCGACCAATATTGCAACTTCTGGCAGACAGCGCCGGAGCGCACATTCGGCATCCTGAAAAAACTGCTCCCGTAACGCAACCGGGAAACACACAAAACCAACCGACAAAACCAACCGGAAAACAAAACACCAATGGAAAAAATAGCCAGTTTCACAGTCGACCATCTGCGGCTGCTAAGAGGCGTATATGTCAGCCGGCGCGACGTAACCGATTCAGGCGACGTAATCACCACCTTCGACATACGCATGACCGAGCCAAACCGCATGGAAGCCCTCACACCACGCTCGCTCCACGCCATGGAACATCTCGCCGCCACTTTCCTCCGCAACCACCCGCAATGGAAAAACCGGGTCGTCTACTGGGGGCCGATGGGGTGCTGCACAGGCAACTACCTGATTCTTAAAGGAGACCTCATGCCCAACGATATCCTCCCGCTGATGCGTGAAGTGATGGAATTCATAGCCGGATATGAAGGGAAAGTGCCGGGCGCCACTGCGCGCGACTGCGGCAACTACACATTCATGGATCTCGCGGCAGCACGCCGCGACGCACGCCGCTACCTGACCGAAGTGCTCTCGCGCCCGAAAGAGGAAAACCTCACCTATCCCTGATTCCGGCTGCTACCGCCACACTTCGCCACACACTCGTAGATTCAGGAAGTGTAGATTCAGGAAGTGCGACACACTTCCTTATTTAAGCAATTTTATCAACGGGTGTAAGCGATTATTAAATAGGTTTTTGTAATTTTGCCCCGATTATTGGCCTCCGGCATCAACGGGGAGGGGGAGTTATGCCACGGCCGCATCCGATAAACAATGGGTCTGAATCTAACCATCGACCAAGGCAACAGTTCGGCAAAAATAGCCGTTTGGGACGGCAGCGAGCTTGTTGACCAGGAAGAATCGAAGCAGCTCACACCCCAGCAGCTTCAAAGCGTGACCGAGCGTTTCCGCCCCGAAAGGGCCTTGTGTTGCTCAGTGACCGGAAACGGCAAGAAAATCGCCAGGCTGCTGATAAGCCAGGGTGTGAAAGCGCGCGAGGTGAGCCACGACATGCCGATGCCGTTGAAAATCGACTACGCCACACCACACACGCTGGGTGAAGACCGGATTGCCGCCGCAGTGGGGGCTTGGAGTCTTTTCCCGGGCGAAAACTCGCTGGTGGTCGACATGGGCACGGCCGTGACCTACGACCTTGTCAGCGCAGACGGCCATTTCAAAGGGGGGAACATCGCCCCCGGCATCGGAATGCGCCTACGCTCGCTCCACAGCTTCACGGCACGTCTGCCCGAAGTAGGAGGATATGGCGACACACCCCTGCTGGGCACTGACACGGCAACGGCCATGAGAGCCGGAGCAGTCAGAGGAGTGGTCGGTGAAATCGCCTACTACAGGGCAATGCTCCCGGCCGACACCCGTATAGTGCTGACGGGGGGATGGGCACACAGGGTAAACGAATTCCTGGATTTCGAGGCGACAGTCGACCCATGCCTCGTAACCAAAGGTCTGTTAAGCATTCTACTTTACAATGAAAATAAATAAACTCATCATCGCAATAACAACGCTGGCTGCGGCAGCTTTCTCGCTGAGCGCTGAAAACAACACCGTGTCGCCCTATTCACGTTTCGGTTACGGACTAATCAGCGACCAGGCTAACACCGTGCAGAAATCAATGGGCGGGGTGGGTTATGCCATGCGCTCCGGGCGGCAGATCAACTTCATGAACCCGGCCAGCTACGCAGGGATGGACTCTCTGACATTCCTCTTCGACATAGGAGCCGACATAAAGACCCTGCGCACCAGCGACGCCGGCGAAAAAGGGAGCAACTTCACCGGAGGCCTCGACTATATCACCTTGCAGGTGCCCATCACCAAATGGCTCGGCGCATCCGCCGGTCTGATACCCTATTCTGAAGTAGGCTACAGCTTCGGCGACGAGATTGCCAACGGCAGCAACGCCCACTCAGGCCACGGGTCGCTCAACCAGGTCTACCTCGGATTCGGGGCAACACCCTTCAAAGGATTGTCGTTGGGTGTCAACGCAAGCTACCTGTTCGGCACACTGGTAAACGACACATACGTCTACAGCGACGGCGACGACAACACCTCGAGCAGCACATCACTGTTCGAGAGGGTTATCGAAGTGCGCGACTACGACCTGCGGTTCGGCCTGCAATACCGAATTGCCTTCAATGCCGACAACGCCCTGACACTTGGCGCGGTCTACTCACCCGCCAAAACATTCCGCGGCCACACCTACGGCGTCAAATACGACGTAAACGCAGATGAGAAACCCGACACCATCGCAAACCTCAACCTCAACGGGCGTTCCCGCATGGCCGAAACCTGGGGTGCCGGCATAAACTACGAATGGCAGGGAAGGCTGATGGTGGAAGCCGACTTCACATACCAACCCTGGAAAAACGCCAGATTCGCCACCATAGAAGGGTTCAACGACGCCACAGGTTCGTTCAACAACCGCTGGAAAGCGGGAATCGGCCTGCAGTTCGTAAACCGTCCCCGTGGAAGCTGGGTGCAGAAAATCAACTACCGCCTGGGGGCATACTACTGCAACGACTACATCAAGGTGGGCGACAACAGCCTCAGGGAGATAGGTGTAAGCCTCGGTTTCGGACTGCCGGCGCCATCGTCGAAGACTATGGTCAACCTGAGCCTCGAATACAAGAACCGGCAGGCTCACCCCTCGCCGCTGGTCAAAGAAAACTATTTCATGGTCACGCTCGGAGTGAACTTCAACGAGCTGTGGTTCTGGCGCAACAAGCTGAAATAACAGCCATCCGGCAGTGAGACGGCAAAACACGACAGGAATGAGGATGCTGCCGCCGCTCCTGGCGGTGGCAATCGTTGCGCTTGTGGCGGCGGCATGTTCCGACGACCACCGCGACACCATCGCCATCAGCGCCGACCCGGAGACATTCCCCACCATGAAGACAATAAACGTCTCGACAACCATCTCCGACTCAGGCTACACCCGCTACCACATAACCACCCCACTGTGGCTGATGTTTGAAGAAGCCCAAGAGCCCCACTGGAACTTCCCCGACGGCATGTTCATCGTCAAACTCGACGACAACATGAAAGAAGACGGCACATTCACCGCCGACACGGCAACATATTTCAGCGGCAAACGCCTGTGGCGGTTCGACCGCAACGTCAGGATGCGCAACGTCAACGGCGACCGTTTCCTCACCCAGCAGCTGTTCTGGGACCAGAACTCCCGGAAAATCTACTCCGACTCCTTCATCCACATAGAGCGCACCGACCGGACCATCGAAGGCTACGGATTCGAGTCAAATGAAAGCATGACAACCTACACAATCCGCAAACCTTCAGGAATATTCCCCACAAGCGCATTCCGGAAAACGCCCGGAGACCGCGACACATCGGCCACCGCCACCCCCGGGGCAGCCAATTAACACACATCTGAAACAATGGATACCACCTGGCTAATCATCACACTCATATCTCTGGCCTTCTCAGCCTTCTTCTCCGGCATCGAAATAGCATTCGTAACCTCAGACCGGGTGAGGGTCGAACTCGACGTGCAGAAAGGGGGATTCGTAGGCAAAGTGCTCAACCTGTTCTATTCACGGTCTGAATTCTTCATATCCACAATCCTTGTTGGAAACAACATCGTGCTGGTCATCTACGGAATGGGAGCGGCAAAAATGATAGAGCCCACTCTCGAAGGGTGGCTCGACAACCAGGCGCTCGTGCTCATCGCCCAGACGCTGATATCAACCGGCATAATATTGATAACCGGCGAATTCCTGCCCAAGACCATATTCCGCATCAACCCCAACCGGTCAATGCAGCTGTTCGCCCCACTCACGGCAACAATCTACCTACTGCTCTACCCCATCTCGCTGTTCACCACATGGCTGTCGAAGATACTGATGAAAATTTTCGGGGTCAAAGACCGCAACGCCAAACTCGGCGCACTGTCGCTGGTCGACCTCAACGAATACCTTGAGCAGACAATCGACGAGCAGACCGAAGAGAAAGCCCAGGTTGAAAACGAAGTTAAGATTTTCCACAACGCCCTCGACTTCTCGACCATACACCTGCGCGACTGCATGACACCGCGCAATGAAATCGTGGCCGTCGACATCGACAACACCTCGCGGGCACAGCTCAGCCGCCTGTTCACCGAATCGGGCCGGTCGAAAATCATAGTCTACCGCGACGACATCGACAACGTGCTCGGCTACATCCATGTGAGCGAGCTTTTCATAGCCGGGCGCGATTGGAAGGAACAACTGAAAGACGTTGTCTACGCCCCCGAAACCCTTATGGCAAATAAAATGCTGCGCCGTCTGCTGGCCGAGAAACGCTCGATAGCCATAATAGTCGACGAATTCGGCGGCACATCCGGCATGGTGACCCTAGAAGACCTCATGGAGGAGATTTGCGGCGACATCCAAGACGAACACGACCACGAACAGATCACCGAGCGGGAAATCGCACCGGGGGTATATGAATTTTCCGGACGTGCAGAAATCGAATATCTCAACGAAAAATATCACTTCGACCTACCAGAAGAAGACGAATACCAGACCCTGGCCGGATACATCCTCTTCTCAACAGGCCAGATTCCGGCTAAAGGCACCGCCATCGAGCTTGGCGACTATAATATGGAGGTCATCGAAAAATCCGCCAACCGCCTTGAACTGATAAAAATCTCCCGTAAAGAAGAGGATTGACCCCCCTAAAAAGCCCCGAAAGAGGGTTTTTGAGGGGAAAACAAGGAAAAATTGCAGATTTTTTGAAGAAAGTTGCAAAAAAATTTGGTGGAATGAGAAAAGGCGTGTAACTTTGCACACGCAAACGAAAGGGAAACCAACGGCGCTTGAAAAAGCGGAGTGGAACTCCAAGCGAGGAGTTTTCGAGAACTGAGGTTTACCGGGATAGCAAACCTTTGGTGCGGTAGTTCAGCTGGTTAGAATACCTGCCTGTCACGCAGGGGGTCGCGAGTTCGAGTCTCGTCCGCACCGCAGGAGAGAGAGGAGAATCACTAATTTTCAATCTTCGGATTGAGGTTAGTGATTCTTTTTTTCATGCCCCTGCTTTCACACCTGCACACACCAACCACATAGAAACCCCACACCACCCAACACAATCGGCCACACACCATCCCCGCATTATGCATATTTTGCATATTTTTTTGTTATGCCACAGAGAATAAGGCGCAAAGCGGCATGGGAAACCGGAGAATTTTTCGTATCTTTGCGCGATTTAAGAAGTTAAAAACAAAAAACACAGAATGAACCCGATTAAAAAGACCATCACCCTGCCCGACGGTCGCGAGATAACGCTTGAAACCGGCAAGCTCGCCAAGCAGGCTGATGGAGCAGTGGAACTCCGTATGGGCAACACCATGTTGCTCGCAACGGTGGTATCGGCCAAAGAGGCCGGAGAGGGGGTAGACTTTATGCCCCTTACAGTTGACTACAAAGAAAAATTCTCATCAGCAGGGCGTTTCCCCGGAGGCTTCCTCAAACGCGAAGGCCGCGCGTCAGACTACGAAATCCTGACATCGCGCCTGGTCGACCGCGTGCTTCGCCCGCTGTTCCCCGATAACTACCACGCCGAGACTTTCGTGAACATAACGATGTTCTCAGCCGACGGTGTAGAAATCCCCGACGCCCTCGCAGGGCTCGCCGCATCGGCAGCCATAGCCGTGAGCGATATCCCGTTCCACGGCCCCATCTCGGAAGTGCGTGTGGCCCGCGTTGACGGCGAATTCGTAATCGACCCCACTTTCGAGCAGCTTGAACGCGCCGACATGGAACTGATGGTAGGCGCAACCGCCGAAAACATCATGATGGTTGAAGGAGAGATGAACGAGGTTTCGGAAGCCGAACTCCTTGCAGCCCTCAAAGCCGCCCACGAAGAAATCAAGAAGCATTGCCAGGTTCAGCTCGAACTGGCCGAGGCCGCCGGCAAGACCGTAAAACGCGAATACTGCCACGAAGTCAACGATGAAGAGCTGCGCAAAGACGTGCGCGACAAATGCTACGACAAAGCATACGCAGTGGCCAAAGCCGGATGCGCTGACAAACACTGGCGCCAGGACTCTTTCGACGCCATCTGCGACGAATACATCGAATCGCTCCCCGAAGAGGAACGCGACGAGAAAGCCCCGCTGGTGAAACGCTACTACCACGACGTTGAACGCGATGCCGTGCGCCGTTGCATCCTCGACGAAGGAATCCGCCTCGACGGCCGCAAAACCAACGAAATCCGCCCCATCTGGTGCGAAGTCGACTACCTGCCCGGCCCCCACGGGTCGGCAGTGTTCACACGCGGCGAAACCCAGTCGCTCTCAACCGTCACCCTCGGCACCAAACTCGATGAGAAAATCCTCGACGACGTGCTCAACCAAGGGCGCGAGCGCTTCCTTCTCCACTACAACTTCCCCCCATTCTCAACAGGCGAAGCCCGTCCGACCCGCGGCGTAGGCCGCCGCGAAATCGGCCACGGCAACCTCGCCCACCGCGCCATCAAGCGCATGTTCCCCGACGATTTCCCCTATGTATGCCGCGTTGTGAGCGACATCCTCGAGAGCAACGGCTCATCGTCGATGGCAACCGTCTGCGCCGGCACATTGGCGCTGATGGATGCTGGTGTCAAACTGCGCCGCCCAGTCAGCGGAATCGCAATGGGACTGATTACCGACAACGCAACAGGCCAGTACGCCATCCTCTCCGACATCCTCGGCGACGAAGACCACCTCGGCGATATGGACTTCAAAGTGACCGGCACACGCCAGGGAATAACCGCCACCCAGATGGACATCAAATGCGACGGCCTTAGCTATGAAATCCTTGAGCGCGCCCTAAACCAGGCCCGCGAGGGACGCCTTCATATCCTCGACATCATCGAGCAGACCATACCAGCGCCACGCGAGGACTACAAACCCCACGTTCCCCGCATCGTCACCATGCTCATCCCCAAAGACCTCATCGGCGCCGTTATCGGCCCGGGCGGAAAAATCATCCAGGGCATCCAGGAAGCATCGGGCGCAACCGTTTCCATCGACGAGATTCCGGAGGGCGGCTACATCGAAGTCGCCGCAGCCAACAAAGAATCAATCGACAAGGCACTCTCGATGATCAATGCCATCGTGGAACTGCCCGAAGAGGGGAAAGTCTACACCGGCAAAGTGCGCACAATCCAGGATTTCGGCGCATTCGTAGAATTCATGCCAAACCGCGACGGACTGCTCCACATCTCGGAAATTTCATGGGAGCGTCTGCCCGACATGGAAGCCTCAGGCATCAAAGAAGGCGACGAGCTGACCGTCAAACTCATCGAAATCGACAAGAAAACCGGCAAATACCGACTGTCGATGCGCGCCCTTCAGGAAAAACCCGAAGGCTACGTTGAACCCGCCGAGCGCCCGCGCGGCCCGCGCCGCGAAGGCCCCCGTCGCGACGGAGACCGTATGCCGCGACGCGACGGAGACCGTGGCCCGCGTCGTGAAGGCCCCCGCGGACCCCGCCGCGAATTCCGCGACTAAACCCGCCCACAGGCCACAGGCCTGAAGTTAACAGATACAGACCGGATGCACCCCGTTTTTGACAGAGTGCATCCGGTTTCTTTATGCCCTCATATACCCACGCGACAACTCAAAGATAAGCCATTAACGCATCAACGCACCGGAAATACGCCGAATAATACGCCCAATCATGGGGTAATTTAAAATTTTTACATTAACTTTGTAGCTTAAAGTTACGCATCAGGAATACACACCGAAATGCAAATTCACACACGAGCACAAGACATTATCTGACCATGAGAGTTAAAATTCATCGGGAAGGAACCAACACTCTGATACTGTTTCTGGTGGCACTGCTTGCCATCAATGCACCGCTGTGGATGTATCTCGACAAATCGCTGGTATTCATACCCATCATCATAACAAGCGCATCAGTTGTATTCTATATGCTGGTGGTCAACTTCTTCCGATCACCGCGCCGCCATTTCCCCGGCAACCAGACCAACGCAGTTGTGGCGTCGGCCGACGGCAAAGTAGTGGCCTTAGAAGAGGTTATGGAAAACGAATATCTCCACACCCGCTGCATACAACTGTCGGTTTTCATGAGTCCGACCAACGTTCACGCCAACTGGTTCCCGGTCAACGGTGAAGTGGTTTATGCCAAACACCATCCCGGCCGGTTCATGGCGGCATACCTGCCAAAATCAAGCACTGAAAACGAGCGGTCAACAGTAGTCATCCGCACTCCTGAGGGGCAACTCGTGCTGATGCGCCAGGTGGCTGGAGCTATGGCACGCCGCATAGTGACATACGCACAACCGGGCGACGAGGCTTCGGTCGAAGACCATATGGGATTCATAAAATTCGGCTCACGGGTCGACCTCTACCTCCCATTGGGCACAACCATCAACGTAAAGCTCGGCGACACCACTATGGGTGGCATAACCCAGGTCGGGCTTCTTCATCCACATAAATAAAACACACAATGTTACGACGCATAATAACATCCGTGCCCAACACGCTCACCTGCATGAACCTGTTGTGTGGCGCACTGGCCTGCATATTCGCCTTTTCGGCATTCGACCGCTTCGGGGCATTCCGGGGCGAGCAGATTGTGTGGATGCTGATAGGGGGCGCGGCCGTTTTCGACTTTTTCGACGGGGCAGCGGCCCGGTTGCTCAACGCCCCCTCCCCGTTGGGCAAAGAACTCGATTCGCTAAGCGACCTGGTCAGCTTCGGCATGGCACCGGCAATGCTGCTCTACAATATCCTGACCGACTGGTCACATTCGGCATGGATTCCCTATATCAGCCTGATAATCCCGGTCATGGGAGCGCTCAGGCTGGCCAAATTCAACCTCGATGACAGCCAGAGCACCACATTCAAAGGCCTGCCGATTCCCGCAAACGCCATATTCTGGGTCGGAGCCACGGCATGGATGGGAAGCCATGCATATGTCGGCAACATCGCCATGGTGATCATAATCGTGGCAGTCGCATTGCTGATGGTCACAGACATGCGCATGTTCTCACTGAAGCTCAAAAACTTCCGGATTGGTGAAAACCTCGACCGGTATATCCTGATGGTGGCAGCCGTTGCTTTCGTGGCGATTTTCGGGGTAGAAGGGTTCGCCTACACAATAATCCTCTATTTCATACTCTCCGCCATGCAGTTGAAACGCAGAGAAAAACAGCGTGTGCCTCACAGGAAATAACGCCCCACAACGGCCGGTCGCTCCAAAGAATACAACAGCCGGCAGACCGCCGATTAAACCATCAGAGCACCACAAGAGTTGATACTTCGGGGGCTCTATCCAGGATAATGAAGTAACTACAGAGAACTATGTCGATAATTCTATTCATATTATTCATCTATATTCTTTATCTGCTGCTGCGACCGGCTTTCAAGGTCTGGCGCACCTACCGCAAGATGAAGACCGGCAGTTTCGACATCTTCGGCGACCTTTTCGGCCAGCCCGGAGGGCAGCGTCACACCTCGCAATATGAAGCCGACGGCTCCCGGAAAGGGGGATGGACAAAGCCCCGCTCCAAGAAAAAGAAAATATCGGAAGATGTGGGCGAATATGTGAAGTTCAGCGAAATAACCATAAGCGAAACAGAAAGCCACCGACAGGCCGGTGCCGAGAGAAACAGCACCACAATCACCGAGCAGCAGGTGGTCGACGTCGAGTGGGAAGACCTTCCCGACAAATAACCGTTAAAACCATATAAACAGTCACTGCGATGTGTTACATAGCCCGATTATATGACTTCCTGAGCAGACTTGCTTCCAATAACAACAGGGAATGGTTCAAAGCCAACCGCGCCGAATATGACGAACTGCGCGAATTATGGCTGGCCGACATCGACCGATTAATCGGGCATATGACAGCATGGTATCCCGAGATGCACGGCCTGACAGCAAAGCAATGCGCCTACCGCATCTACCGCGACACACGCTTTTCACACGACAAGACCCCGTTTAAACTCTACTTTTCCGCATCGTTCAGCGCAAAAGGAAAATCGACCCATGATGCGGGATATTACCTCCAGATGGGTCTGGGCCAATTCCAAGGTGTGGTGGAGAGCGGCCTGTACGGAGGCATATGGTGCCCCGAGGCACCGGTGCTGAAGAAGCTGCGCAAAGCCATAGTCGACAATATCGAAGAATTCGAGCAGATTGTCAACACCCCGCAGGTGGAGAAGAATTTCCCCGGATGGTGCGTGACAGATCGGATGCTTAAAACCGTGCCGAAAGGCTACGACAAAAACCATCCCCAGGCCAACCTGCTGCGCATGAAAGAATACGGGAAATTCCACCAGGCCGACGAACAATTCTTCCTCGACCCGCAATGGCCCGAAAAAGCCTCGGAACTGTTCAGCTACCTCAAACCGCTGATCGATTTCATCAACTATTCGGTCAACGAAGACGTGTAGCAACTTGCATTACAGGCTGACTGTCAATTCAAACAACAATAATATTTTGCATTAATCAACCGAATATCAACTAAACAACTAAATAACAGGCATGGCAGAAATCAAATGTATCGGAATATTGACCTCCGGAGGTGACGCCCCCGGCATGAATGCTGCAATCCGCGCAGTGACCCGCTCGGCCATTTTCAGCGGTTTCAAAGTCAAAGGAATCTACAGGGGATACCGTGGACTGGTAACTGATGAAATCGAAGAATTCAGCACAGCCAATGTGTCGAACATCATACAACGCGGAGGCACGGTGCTGAAAACCGCCCGTTGCAAAGAATTCCAGACAAAAGAGGGGCGTCAGCTGGCCTACGACAACATCCAGCGCCACGGCATCGACGCCCTGGTTGTCATCGGAGGCGACGGATCCCTGACAGGAGCACGTATTTTTGCCAACGAATTCAACTTCCCAATCATCGGTCTGCCTGGAACAATCGACAACGATCTCTACGGCACAGATACCACCATCGGATATGACACAGCACTGAACACCATAATGGAATGTGTCGACAAAATCCGCGACACAGCCACATCGCATGAACGACTGTTCTTCATCGAAGTTATGGGGCGGGATGCCGGCTTCCTGGCCCTCAATGGCGCAATTGCGTCGGGTGCAGAGGCTGCAATTATACCTGAAATCTCAACCGAAGTCGACCAGCTTGCCGACTTGATCCAGAACGGATTCCGCAAGAGCAAAAACTCCTCGATAGTGCTTGTGGCCGAAAGCCCGGTTACAGGAGGGGCAATGGCAATAGCAGAACGTGTTGAGAAAGAATATCCCCAATACGATGTGAGGGTGTCAATTCTCGGGCACCTCCAACGCGGCGGTTCTCCCACAGCCCACGACCGTATATTGGCGTCACGCATGGGTGCGGCTGCCATCGACGCCCTGCTCGACGACCAGCGCAACGTGATGATCGGTGTGAAGAACGATGAAATCGTCTACGTCCCCTTCTCAAAGGCCATCAAGAACGACAAGCCCATCAACCGCGAGCTTCTCAACACCCTCCGACGCCTCTCAATCTGACGCAGCGTCGGTAACCAGCACGTTATAACACACTTAAGATAGCACAAGGAGTGTCGAAACGCTGACATAATAACTTCTTATTACACACAACGACAAGAGCGATGCAACGGGATAATCAGTTGCATCGCTCTCTTTATCGCTTGCCGCGACGAAGCAAATATGCGTCGCGGCCTTTTAATACTTTGAATCAGGGCAAGTGGAGCAAATCGCGGTAGATATCGAGCGCGGCAGTGATGTCGGAATCGGGCACAGCCACCTCCACTTCCACCTCGCCTATGGCACGCAGCAATGTGCATGCCACCTCCTGTGATGTGATGTTTTTCTTGTCGTGGTGCATCAGCTGAACCAGCCGCGGATAATCATCGCACGTAATCTCGAAGGCGCCATAGTTCTCTGCCACATAAGCGGCATAGCGTTGCAGGTCATCGGAAGGGAATCCGAGCTTCATGCGCGACACCACCAATGCCGCCACCATACCGAAAGCCACGGCATAGCCGTGGGACAAAGGCGCCTTTCGCACCATCGCCAGCGACTCGAAAGCATGGGCGAATGTGTGGCCGAAGTTCAGGGCCTTGCGCAGACCGCGCTCGTTGAAATCGAGGCTGACGAAACCGCACTTGACCGACACGCTCTCTTCGAGCAGACGCAGCAGCGATTCAGGTTCATAGCCGGTAATATCGTAGCGCAACAGCCTATCGGTCATCTCACGCGACGAAAGCATAGCGTGTTTCAGCATCTCAGCATAGCCCGACAGCATCTCGGCGTTTGTGAGGGTTCTGAAAAACGTTGTTGACACAATCACCAGCTCCGCCTCCCGAAACAGCCCGACCTCGTTCTTTAGCGAATTGAAGTTTATGCCTGTCTTTCCGCCCACCGAGGCATCGACCGCGCCTAACAGAGTTGTGGGAACATTGATAAACGGTATCCCACGTTTGAAAGTCGAAGCCGCAAACGCGCCCATATCGGTTATCACCCCTCCGCCTATATTAATCAGCAGCGAGCTACGAGTCGCCCCTTGGTCACCTAAAGTTTTCCATATCGAGGCCAGGGAGTCGAGGTTCTTATTCTCTTCTCCGGCCTTAGTCTGCACCACTGTGGCCGAAGCTATTGCCTTCGACTGCGAGCGCAGACGCGGCAACACAAACGAGGCCGTATTGGAATCAACCAACACAAACACCGAAACAGGGTTCAGCTTCCCCGCCATATCGTCGATCGCCCGCTCAACGCTGTTGGTAAACAGCAGATTCGGAGCCGGAACAAATCCTGTTTCTGAAATTGTCGACAAATTTACCATAGAACAGTCTTATAAATCATTTTTCATACCACATGCGGCAGATAGTTCCGCTCCACCCTTCTGCCTCATCACTTCCACTCCAGGATAGCCGGCATGGAGGCCACCAGCGCATGCATCGACGGAAAGACCACATCGGCGCCTGCGCGCCACATCTCTCCGCAAGGTATCGGCCCGGTAGTCACCGCCACCGTGAACGCTCCCGAGCTGGCTCCCGCTTCAACGCCTCGAGGCGCATTCTCTATAACTATCGACTGCCAGGGTTCCACACCCGCTTTCTGCATGGCCTTGAGATAAGGCTCGGGGTGAGGCTTGCCATGTGTCACATCTCGCGCCGTTATGCGCATATTGTCGGCGAATGCCCCGGGGAAGTCTTCGTTGAGACGCTGAAGGTTTGAAATCTGCCCTGAACCGGTCACCAGCACCCGGGTAATCCCGCGGACTATCAACAAGGCTGTGAGTTCGTCGGCACCGGGCACGATTCCCACTCGTGGAAGTTCATTAAAATAACTTGTCTTGCGGCTATAAAGTTCAGATACCTCGGCCTGTGTGGGTTCGCGGTTGAAGGCCCTGCGGAAAAGCAGCCCGATGGTGGCCGCTCCTGTCATACCCTCATAGAGATAAAACTCTTCGCGTGTAGCCTCAATGCCAAGTTCAGTGGCCAGGCGGAGCCACGCCAAAGTGTGCCATTTCATTGAATCGAGCAAAGTGCCGTCCATGTCAATAAGGGCAGCCTTTGGATCAAACCGGCCGTAGCCATGGCGACCGGCATAACGATTCACCGCATCAGCTACGGCAGCCGGAGATTCCGAGGTAAAATCCGTTGTCATTCGCTTATTAATTTTTTTCTTTTTGACGTGGAAGCATATTTACCGCCTCTTATACGGTAAAGCGTTTCTTTGGTAATTCCGAGATAAGATGCGATTTGTGTGGCATTGGCGCATTCGGTGATGCGGGGATAACGGTGCAGAAGCCATTGATATCGCTCTTCAGCACCCAACGACTGCATGACACTCACCCGCTCTTCAAGAAAAGCCACATATTGCATCAGAGCGGTCGACAGAAAAAGAAGGCCGGCAGTGTCACTGACCTTACCGACATCATCGAGTATGTCTTTAACCTTGAGGTGTGGCATTGTCAATACTGTGGTAGGCTCGAGGAACTGAATCGACACCGTGTCGGGAAGATTCATCACAACATGGCGCGAAATCACTATGAATTCATTCTCAAAAGAGAATGAAACGGTATGTTCCTTGCTTTTATGAGTATAAAACAGCCTTGCAGACCCGCTGGTGATATAGTGTGCATATGAGGTCAGATTGACAGCGCCACGTATCGTGTCACCTTTACTGAAATGCTTTTCGCGGATAACGGCGCGCAACGATTCCTCAACTGCAGGAGTGATGTCGGCGAATTTACGGATATGGTCAAGAATCTGCATAATCTGGATGGATAAGCATTAGGTCAGCGTGACAATAAAAGGGTGTCGGGAGTTATCGTAATCGTGTATGGAATGGCCGGAACCCGAGGCGCCGGCGAACCGGCATAATAGAACGTGAACTGGCGGTCCCACGAAGGCAGATCGGCCCGGCGCGTTTCACCGGGAGGCACAGCTGCCCTGTGCCTCCGGCTGGACCGGTGCAGTAGCCTTCCGGATGAGTCAAAATATGTTATGGTGAAATATACCGCTGCAATCTCCCTGTCGCCAAGCAGATTGGTGACAAACACCGTCTCGCGGTTCGAGCGAAGTGTCTTTTCATAACCCGAGAAGCGCACCATGGTGTTATCAGCGGCTACCGTGTCGAAAGGTTCGGCACAACACTCCGCACCGACCTGCCGCGACGTCGACGGTTTGAGCTTGCGTGAGATAGAGTTTTTTCTGTCGGCAACCGACATCAGAGGCATCAGAACCGCAAGTAAAATCAACAGGATGCGCACAGGGGTATTCATAGATAACGGGGAGCTGCCGGGACTCCACAGCCGGAAACCGGCCATTGACGGATAAATCCGTCGAGGTCGCGGGGTCGGTCGTGGCGCTCGCGCAGGAATGAGCGAAACATATACGGGATGATTTTCCAGACAACAATCTCAAGCCCGTCGTGAATTTTTATCAGCGACAGGCGCGAGCTGTCATTGAGGCGCAACGTGAAACGTTTAGGATCCGAAAGCTGCGAACCGTTGCAACGGGTAAACATCGTGCAGTCATAATATCCGGCCTTGGCAGCCGGAGAGCACCATCCCATCACTGTGCCGGGGCGCACCCCGGGACGGGGCGACCGTAGAACCACAATCAGGCATGAGCGTGTGAAACTGCGGGGAGCGCCGGGGGGTTCGCCGGGAATTATAGCTAAAGACGCCCCGTCGGCTGTGGCGCTCCATATTCCCGCCACATCCGGGCCTGGCGACATGCCTAACACTCTTTTTACAGAATCTGCCGTCAGCCCTTCGATAACCCATGATCCGCCGGGGGCGTCGGCCAGCATCCGGCCATATGCCAGCAGAAGCACGGCGGCGACAACCGCAATCCGGATCAGCCCTACCCTCATGATCAGGAACGGGAGAATTTATATGAGAACCCGATGGATATGATTTCTTTCAGCTGCCATTTCTGCCACTTGGTGTCGTCGAGCTTGGGCGTGTCAGACTGATAGCGCAGATGGGCAAACACCTTGGTAGAAAGGAAGCGGTTGAAATTGAAAGTTATGGTATTCTCCCAATCCCCTTGCACAAACTCATAGTTGGTGAAAGCAAACAACCGCGAGAAATATTCTATATTCCATGCCAGCTTCGCCCTGAAGGTCAGCTCCGTGCTCGAACCATACTGGCTTATCGAGCGATGACCCTCCTCGATGCCGAAAGCTGTCGGGTTAAGCCGCTCGTCGATACACATCTTCAGGTTGTATGACAACGGGGAGATGGCGGCATTGAAATTGATGGTCTTGCGTGGATTCTCGTAGCCGTAAGTCATACCGACACCCACATTAAGCTCGCCGGGCGACAGGAAGGCCGCGTTGAGGTCGTTGGAATTGACCCGGTAGTTATTGAGCATCTGCGTCTTGAACTGCGCCGTGATTGAATAATACCACCTGCGGGCGGCTTTCAGACCGAATTTAGTGTTGAGCTGGAAGAGGTCTTCAGTGATATTGTAGGAGTGCACCTCATCGTCAGGGGCATTGTTGACCCCCAGACGGTATTGCACCGAAGTGTCAAAAATCAGGTTAGGGTGGAACGCCTGGTTGAGGTGGATATTATAGAACAGGTTGAGTATGCCGTTAAGGTTCGAGCTACCACCCTGGTACCAGTTCGGTGAGATATATGCCTGCGAGAACTGCAGCGACCCGTCGAAGTTATAAAGCCAGTTGATATGCTTGAGCTCGAGAGGCTTGGCCTCCGAGGCCATCTCTTTCACATCGCGCGAAAACTCGGTGACGGTGATTTTCGCCTGTTGCGGATCCACCTCCATCACATACTCTTTCGGAGCACGCGGCATCGTGGCCAGATTGTAGCGGACCAGCTCCGGGTGGGCCATCATGAAATCCTGCACAAACACCTCATAGCGCTGGTTACGCAAAATGGCCTGTTGCGCCCAGTTCAGGCTGTCGAGCGATGACACCGAAGGGTTAAGCATGTCGGGACGCGTAGTGGCCACAGCGGTTGAATACGTGCCGAAGATAGGGGGGATGAACGTCACATTCGGCAGTATGATGCCCGACACGTCGAGCAACGAATCAGGGTAAAGGGGCTGCGGGCCGAACATCAACGAATCCAAAGGAAACCCCTCGCTGTCGGTCAGATCCCAAAGCGACGGGGGTGTTTTGGCCTTGCCGCGACGCGATTGCCGGCGCGGCAGCGTGCGCTGGCGCGGCTGTGGCCGGGACGCTTCAACAACCGGTGCAGCAGCCTCGGCTTTCACCATGGCCGAATCGGCAGTGACGGTCTCCCCGTCGTAAATTATCTCATCGAAAAGCGACTGCGCCGGTGCACTGATGCCGGCACAAGCCATGCAAACCACGGCAAGAAACATGACAAATATCCTATCGGTTCTCATAAATCAGTTGTGGATTCAGTCTCCGGAAAAATAAAACAGATTAGACGCACAATACTTCTCCACAAAGTTAACAATAAAGTTCGGTAGAGGAAAACACCTTGACCGAATTTGCCCACATTCATAGGTTATTGGAGAAAATTTTGTAATTTTGCAACTTGGATTAGGGGCAATAGGGGGAGACAACAACCAAGCTATACATTCCATCATTATGAACATATCATATAACTGGTTAAAAGATTACCTCGACATCGACATGGCTCCCGCCCAGGTGAGCGAAGCACTGACCTCGATAGGGCTTGAGACCGACGGCCTCGAAGAGGTTGAAAGCGTGCGCGGCGGCCTCAAGGGGGTTGTAATCGGCAAGGTGCTGACATGCGTGGAGCACCCCAACAGCGACCATCTCCATATCACCACCGTAGACCTCGGCAACGGCCAGCCGACCCAAATCGTGTGCGGAGCCCCGAATGTCGCCGCAGGGCAGACGGTGGTGGTGGCCACAGTGGGCACAACCCTCTACAGCGGCGAGGAGTCTTTCCAGATCAAACGCTCGAAGATACGCGGTATTGAATCGCTCGGCATGATTTGCGCCGAAGATGAGATTGGCGTGGGTAATTCCCACGACGGTATCATCGTCATAGCAGAAGAGAACGCCCCTGCCCCCGGAACACCGGCCGCCGAATACTACCGGCTCAAAAGCGACTATGTGATGGAGGTAGACCTAACACCCAACCGCATCGATGCAGCAAGCCACTACGGGGTTGCACGCGACCTGGCTGCATATTGCGACTGCCACCTGACCCACAAAGAGCTGCATCGCCCGTCGGTCATCAGCTTCAAAGCCGACCGCCCCGACGGCGCAACCGGCGTGGAGGTTATCGATACCCAGGGTGCACCACGCTACTGCGGAGTGACAATCCGTGGCGTTGAAGTGAAAGAGAGCCCCGACTGGCTGCGCCAGCGCCTCGAAGCAATCGGCGTCAGAAGCATCAACAATGTTGTAGACATCACCAACTATATCCTCCACGGCATCGGCCAGCCGCTCCACTGCTTCGACCTCAACACGGTTGAGGGTGGAAAAATCGTGGTGCGCACGGTTGAGGAGGGCACGAAATTCGTGACACTCGACGGAGTGGAGCGCGCCCTCAACAGCGCCGACCTGATGATTTGCGACGCTGTCAAACCCATGTGTATCGGCGGCGTGTTCGGCGGCCTGAATTCGGGCGTCACCGAAAATACCACCGACATTTTCATTGAAAGCGCCTGCTTCAACCCCACGCGCATCCGCCGCACCGCCCGCCGCCACGGCCTTTCGACCGATGCCTCATTCCGCTACGAGCGCGGCCTCGACCCCAACGCGGCAATGTATGCCCTGAAGCTCGCCGCCATAATGGTCAAAGAGCTGGCCGGAGGTGAAATCTGCGGCGAACCGGTCGACATATACTCCGAAAAAGCCGAGCCGTTTAAAGTAACTCTCAGCTACAATTACCTCAACAGCTTAATCGGCAAAGATATACCCCGGGAAACAGTCGATGCAATACTTAAATCTCTCGAAATGGAGATTACAGACCGCCGTGGCGACGAAATCGACCTGCTTGTGCCGAACTACCGTGTCGATGTTCAACGCCCATGCGACGTGGTTGAAGATGTGCTACGCATCTACGGCTACAACAACGTGGAAATCGGCACAACCGTACACTCCTCGCTCCAGCTTAAAACCCCGGTTGACGCAGCCGACGACCTGCAGAAGCTCATTTCAGAGCAGCTCACGGCGCAAGGGTTCAACGAAATCCTCAACAACTCGCTGACTGCCGAAGGCTATTACACTGGCCTCGACCGCTACCCTGCCGACCATTGTGTGAAACTGCTCAACCCTCTAAGCACCGACCTCAATGTGATGCGCCAGACCCTGCTCTTCGGAGGCCTGGAATCTATCGCGCACAACGTAAACCGCAAGGCCGAAGACCTGGCGTTTTATGAATTCGGCAACATATACACCCTCAATCCCGCAGCCGAATCAACCGCAGACAGCCCGCTGGCTCCATATAGCGAAGGCTCACGCCTCGCATTGTGGCTCACAGGCAACTCCCGCACAGGCAACTGGAGCCGACCTTCTGAAGAGGCGACCTTCTACGACCTCAAAGCCCATGTGGCCAACATACTGGCGCGCCTCGGCATCGCCGACAAAGAGATTCTGCTCGAAAATAGCACCGGCAACAACATCTTCTCCGCAGCGCTCGCCATCAAGAGCCGTTCAGGCAAACCTCTCGGCGAAATGGGAATCATAGCCAAGGCTCTCCTGCATAAATCCGACATAAAACAGACGGTGTTCTACGCCCAGCTCGACTGGGATGCACTGGTGAAACTGGCTCTTAAAAAGAAAGTGCAGTTCACCCCACTGCCAAAGACACAGCCCGTGAAACGCGACCTGGCTCTGTTGGTCAACAAACAGGTAACAATGGCACAAATCGAAGCCGTGGTGCGCGAAAGCGAGCGCAAACTGCTCAAAGAGGTGTCGCTGTTCGACGTGTATGAAGGGAAAAACCTTCCGGAAGGTAAAAAGTCATATGCCATATCAATCATCCTGCAAGACGAGGAAAAGACCCTTCAAGACAAGCAGATTGATGCCGTGATGAACAGAATCATCAACAACCTGGTTAAAAACACCGGGGCCGAACTGAGGTAATATCCTGAAAGAAACAGGATTAACAGACCGTTTAAAACGAACAAAAACAAAATAAAGAAACTGAAATGGGACGCGCATTTGAATATCGCAAAGCCAGAAAATTGAAACGCTGGGGAAACATGTCGAGGACATTCACCCGCATCGGTAAAGAAATCACCATTGCCGTGAAAGCGGGCGGCCCCGACCCCACAACCAACCCGCGCCTACGCGCCCTGATGCAGAACGCCAAGGCTGAGAACATGCCTAAAGACACTGTTGAGCGCGCCATCAAAAAAGCCACCGACAAAGACGCAAAAGACTACAAGGAAATCACCTACGAAGGATACGGGCCTTTCGGCATCGCCATCTTCGTTGAAGCCGCCACCGACAACAATACACGCACCGTGGCCAATGTGCGCTCCTACTTCACCAAGCACGGAGGATCGCTGGGCACCCAGGGATCGCTCACATTCCTTTTCGACCACAAGGTGATGCTGAAAATCGCCCCCAAAGCCGACCTGTCGCTCGAAGACCTCGAGCTGGAACTAATCGACTACGGTGTTGACGAACTGGAGGCCGATGAGGATGCAATCGTGCTTTACGGCCCGTTTGAGGAATATGCCAACATCCAGCAGTATCTCGAAGGGAACGGCTTCGAAATCCTGTCGACTGAATTCGTGCGTATTCCAAACGACGTGAAAGAGGTCACCGACGAACAGCGCGAGACCCTCGACAAACTTCTCGAAAAACTCGAAGAAGACGAAGACGTGCAGAACGTTTTCCACAACATGGCCGAATAAGCCATTGAAACCAACCACATACCACTCCCCGCTTCGGGCATTCCGGGGCGGGGAGTTTGACTATAAAGAGATTGTCTAACAGCATTTTGAATTTTCAGACATGTTTTCAGGAATTGTTGAAGAAGCCGCGAAAGTGGTAAAAGTGGTAAAAGAAGGTGGAAATGTGCATCTGACCGTCAGGTCAGGTTTCGTTGACGAGCTGCGCATCGACCAGTCTGTGGCTCACAACGGGGTTTGCCTTACGGTTGTGGCACTACCAGGCGACGGCACATACACCGTCACAGCCATCGACGAGACACTGAAGCGGAGCAACCTCGGGCTACTCCACGAAGGAAGCCGCGTCAACCTTGAGCGCTGCATGGTGATGAACGGGCGCCTTGACGGACATATCGTGCAAGGCCATGTTGACTGCACCGCCGAATGCGTCGGAATCGAAGAGGTTGAAGGAAGCCGCTATTTCAAATTCCGCTACGATGTGGCCAAAGAGATGATCCGCAAAGGTTATGTGACAGTTGAAAAAGGGTCTGTCTGCGTAAATGGCGTCAGCCTTACGGTCTGCGACTCCGAGGCCGACACATTCCGCGTCGCCATCATACCCTATACATTCGACCACACCAATTTCGGCGACATAAAAGTCGGCACCATCGTCAACATCGAATTCGACATAATCGGCAAATACATCTCCCGCATGATGGGTGAATGAATACCATCCCCGTGCAACAGGGGCAATGAGAGGGGAAACGATAAGGATTTGTGATTTCAAAGAGATATGCCATGAGAATGATTTTAGCAATAGCCACCACAATGGCGGCCTCTATCGGTGTGAGCGCAGATGTAGCGCCAGATGCAATAAGTGTGACCACGCCACAGGGGCGCATCGTCAAGGTGCAGGCGCTAAGCAACAATGTGTTGAAAGTGACCAACACCGCCCCCACCGAAACCGTTGAGGCCTCTAAAGTCACAGTGATGCAGCCAGGCGGATTCACCGGCACGACAACCGAAAACAGCCGCTACCGCACACTGGCAACACCCACCGGAGTTGTAGCCACGCTCGACAAGATATCCGGCGAACTGAAGATGACCGCAGGAAGCCACAACGCAGTAGAAGACAATTCGCTACGCCCCACCGACACTCAAGGCCGGCGAACCATGCGGCTGAAAGCATCGGGCAAGTCATTTCATGGAGCCGGTGAACGCGGCCACAGCTTCAACCTCCACGGCGACACCCTGACGATGTATAACCGCCAGAACTATGGCTACACCGACGGAGACCCGCGTATCAGCCAGATGAACATATCGATGCCATTGCTGGTGTCGCCCGACGGATACGCCATTGTGTTCGACGACTATGCCGAAGGGGAACTGGTGGCCTCCGACACTCTGACATATTCCACAATCAGCCCCTCACCCGTCAGCTACTACTTTGTCAGCTCTCAGCAGGGATTCACCGGGTTGCCACGCGAACTTACAGCCCTGACAGGACGCCAGCCGCTCCCTCCGATGTGGAGCCTCGGCTATATAACATCGAAATACGGCTACAAGACACAGGCCGAGACCGATTCTGTCGTGAATATGCTCAAATCGAAAGGCTATCCGCTCGACGGCATAGTGCTCGACCTCTACTGGTATGGCAAAGAAGAGGATATGGGGCGCCTTGACTGGAATCCGGCGCAATGGCCCGACCACCGCCAGATGCTTGCAGGCCTGAAAGAGAAAGGGGTTAATCTTGTGGCCATTTCCCAACCATATGTTCTGCGCGGCGGCCACGGAATCAACAACTACAACGAACTCGCCCCGGAAGGGATGCTCGGCAAAGATTCTGTTGGCGGTGTGAAAAACGTGAAAATCTGGGTCGGAGAAGGCGGAATGCTTGATGTGTCGAACCCAGACACCCGCGCATGGCTACGTAACCGTTACCGCACCCTAACAGACGAAGGTATAACCGGCTGGTGGGGCGACTTGGGCGAACCGGAAGTGCATCCCGACGGGATGCATCATGCCAACGGCCTCACCACCCGACAATACCACAACCTCTACGGCAATGACTGGAGCAGCATCATCCACAACCTTTTCCGCGAGGAATATCCCGGCCGGCGGTTGATGACACTCATGCGCGGAGGCACAACAGGGCTGCAACGCTACTCGGTGTTCCCATGGTCGACCGACGTGAGCCGCTCATGGGGCGGACTCCAGCCACAGGTGAAAATAATGCTCAACGCCGGCCTTAGCGGCTTAGGCTACATGAGCCACGACGTCGGCGGCTTCGCCGTTGACAAAGAGCATCCCGTAGACCCGGAGCTATATGTGCGCTGGTTGCAATTGGGACTGTTCTCACCCGTTTTCCGCACACATTCAACAGTGGCAGCCGAGCCGTATGTCTATGAAAACCTTCAGGACATATTGCTCCCCCTGGTCAAAAAGCGCTATGAATGGCTTCCCTACAACTACACCCTCGCATGGGAAAACGCCTCGCAAGGACTGCCTCTGGTGCGCCCCATAGGCATGTATGACCGCAACCCCGATAATTACTCCGATGTAGAAGACCAGTATCTCTGGGGGCGCGACGTGATGGTGGCTCCGGTGATGAAGCAGGGCGCCACCTCGCGCCAGGTGCGTTTCCCCTCTGGCACTTGGGTCGACTACAACCACCCGGCCACCGTCTACAGCGGTGAAAACACATTTGATGTTGAAGCCCCCCTCGACAGGCTACCGCTGTTTGTCAGAGGCGGTGCGCTGATTCCAAAAGCGAAATATCAGATGGAAAACACCGGCGGCTTCCGGCCCGACATCTACACAGTCGAATATTTCCCCACACCCGGATGCGGCAGAACATCTTTCACACTCTTCGAAGACGACCGACGCTCACCCGGTTCAATCGAAGCCGACGAATACGCCCTTCTGACACTCACTGCCGACAACAGTGCCGACAGCATCACCCTCGAAGCCACCGTGGCAGGCAGCTACCCGGGCATGCCCGCCCTCCGCACCGTGACCTTCGAGATTGCCAACATTGCCGCACCCGACACCGTTGTCTCTTCAACCTCGGCCAAAATCACATCATCCTACACCAGCGCCACCCACACACTAACCATCTCGGCCTCCTGGCGCGCCGCCTCCCCCTTGAGCATAACCATAACGAAATAATCAATACAAAACCACATTACTTGTAACCCGGCAAACACAACACCCACAAATTTAGATTAAAACATCAGCATAATATCCGTATGAACATGCGTGGATAGTAACTATTCAGCAAAAAGGATGCAGTAAAACATTGACAATCAACGTAGGGGCGCACAGTTCGCGCGTACCTGCTTCGCTTTTAAGCAACCCTTTTAATGGCTGAATAGCTACAGTGGATATGCCTGCATATAAAAATTCATAAAAATTTGGCAGGGAATGCGGGATGGAGTAATTTTGTGGGTTGGATGGTGATTTGAAGGAAGATGTGCGTTAAAATCTTACGCACCGGAGAATGGGGAAACCGAAATATAGCAACGTTTTTTGATGAAAAAGTACAGGCTGATTAACGATGTGCTCGGATGGGCGTGTTTTCTGATTGCCGCCGTGACATATCTTCTGACCGTTGAACCGACGGCAAGTTTCTGGGACTGCCCGGAATTCATCGCACAAGGCACAAAACTCGAAGTCGGCCACCCGCCGGGTAACCCGATTTTCATGCTGGCGGCCCGTTTCTTCGTTAATTTCGCCGGGGGCGACATGTCGAAAGCGGCTCTGATGGTCAACTCGATGTCGGCACTGCTGTCGGCCGGGACTATCCTGCTGCTGTTCTGGACTATTACCCACCTGGTCAAGCGGCTGATTGTTAAAGATGACGCCGAGGAGGTGAGCCTGACGCAGATGCTGGTGATTTTCGGATCGGGCCTGTGCGGGGCGCTTATGTATGCCTGGAGCGACACATTCTGGTTCTCTGCCGTTGAGGGTGAGGTCTATGCGTTCTCGTCGTTCTGCACGGCACTGGTGTTCTGGCTCATCCTGAAATGGGAAAACCGTGCCGACCAGCCACATGCCGACCGCTATCTGGTGCTGATTGCCTATATCATAGGCGTTTCCATCGCGGTGCACCTGCTCAACCTTCTGTGCATCCCTGCAATCGTGCTGGTGTTCTACTACCGTAAGTTTAAAAACACCACGGCCACAGGCTCGCTCATCGCCTTGGCGATTTCAGCAGTGATTGTGGCGCTGATTCTTTATGGGCTGGTGCCGGGATTCATCGAGATAGCCCAATATTTCGAGCTGTTCTTTGTCAACACCTGCGGCCTGTCCTACAACATGGGGGTACTCATCTATGCCGTTCTGTTCGTCGGAGTAATCATATGGTGCATAAGCGCACTTTATAAGCAGAAAAATGCATTGGCAATCAAACTGCTCTTCCTGGCGTCGATAGTGCTGTCGGGGATTCCGTTTATCGGAAGCTCCACATGGGTGCCTGTGGTTCTCACCGGCGCACTGGCCTGCTGGCTTTTCATGACAAAGAAACTGCCAGTGAGGATTCTGACCCTGGCCGCGCTGAGCGTGCTGGTGATTTTTGTAGGCTATTCGAGCTATGCGCTGCTGCTGATACGCTCACACGCCAACCCCCCGATGAACCAGAACGCGCCCGACAACGTGTTTGCCCTCAGCTCATATCTCAACCGCGAGCAATACGGCGAGACACCGCTGTTCTACGGCCCCACGTTCAAATCGACCGTTCTCTACAAAGTCGACAACAACGGCAACTACGGATTCAAGAAGAAACCGGCCAAAACCGTCTATGAGAAAACCGTGAAGACATCGGCCGACGCTCCCGACCGCTACGACAGCCACATCAGCGACAACCGCTATGAGATGACCCCCAACATGCTGTTCCCGCGTATGCACAGCGCTGCGGGCAACCATCCCACAGGCTACATGGAGTGGACCAACATGACCGAGGCCGAAATCCCGACGGTAGAGGCGCCGGTGCTTGTCGATGAGGATGGCAACACAATCCAGAGCGGCCAGCTCCAACAGCCGTCGTTTGCGCAGAACATGAGGTATTTCTTCAACTACCAGCTCAACTACATGTACTGGCGCTACTTCCTGTGGAACTTCGCCGGACGTCAGAACGACCTGGCGGGCAACGGCGAAGCCAACCGTGGCAACTGGATTTCAGGTATACCCCTGATTGACAACCCGCGCCTTGGCGACCAAAGCCTGCTGCCCGACGACATAGGCAAAAACAACAAGGGGCACAACGTGTTTTTCATGCTCCCGCTGCTGATGGGCATTATCGGACTGACATGGCAGGCATTCCACTCGAAACGGGGCATAGAGCAGTTCTGGGTGATATTTTTCTTCTTCTTCATGACCGGCATCGCCATTGTGCTCTACCTCAACCAGCCTCCGTTGCAGCCGCGTGAACGCGACTACGCATTTGCCGGGTCGTTCTACGCCTATGCCATATGGGTAGGCATGGGGGTGGCCGGATTGTGGGCACTCATAAACTGGCTTATCAATAATCCCCAAGGGAAGAAAGCGCCAAGGAAATCCCAAATGGTGGCTTATGCAGCTGTGGCTGTGGGAGTTATTGTGCCTCTGCAGGTTGTCAGCCAGACATGGGACGACCACGACCGCTCCGGCCGCTACACCACCCGCGATTTCGGCATGAACTACCTTTCGAGCGTCGATGACAACGCTATAATCTTCACCAACGGCGACAACGACACCTTCCCCTTGTGGTATGCCCAGGAGGTGGAGGGCTACCGCACCGACGTGCGCGTGGTCAACCTCTCATATCTGACCACCGACTGGTATGCCAACCAGATGAAGGTGGCCACCGACGGTGGCGCCGCCATCGACTTCTCGGCGCAACCCGCCGACTATGTGTTCGACAGGATGCAGTTCAACTACTTCGACCCTGAAAACATGAAGACCGAGAGGGTCAACGCACAGACAGCCCTCGAAGACCTCTACCATAACCCCGATGCCCGGTGGAACAATTCGAGAGTATGGCGCTACCCGTCGATGTATATACCGTCGAACATCGACGGAGCCGTGGCCGCAGGGGTAATCTCAGCCGATGAGGCACCGGCAGCCGAAGAAGGGATTGAGGTTAACCTCTACAAAGACCCGAAGAATCCTTCAAGCGGGGCCACCCTGAGCCAGGCACTGTCGCTCGACATGATTTCAACAAGCGCCAAAAACGGCTGGAACCGCCCGGCATACTTCGCAATGACCGTGCCTGACGAATACTACCTGTCGCTGTCGCCATATATGCGCAACACCGGCCTGGCCTACCAGGTGACACCGCTCTACAACCCCGACGGGGAAAACGCCACCTGGACCGCCACTGACAAAATGTATCGCAACGTGACCGAGAAATTCCGATGGGGCGGCCTCGACCAGCTCGGCGACAATGGCAAAATCTATCTCGACGAGACTGTGCGCCGCATGGTCACCACCCACCGCAGCGCTATGGCCGACCTTGCCTATGCCCTGTTTGTCGAAGGGTATAATGCCGCACATCCGATGACCGACTCAATCACAGGCATAACCCCCGAAGCCGACATGGTATACGCTGCCGGCAGATATGGCAAAGCTGCCCATATCCTCGATATGATTGAGGAGAAACTGCCGGTGAAACATTCACCCTACAGCATCCAGATAGGCTACCAGATTGCCGACTGCTACCTGCGCCTAGCCCATGAGACAGGCGACGCCAAGCTGAAAGAGAAAGGCCTGAATATTCTTGACGGCGAACTGATGCGCTACGGCGCTTATCTGCCATATTTCATGGAGCTGCGCCGCACGCTTCCGGCCAGCGGCTTCTCGGGCCTGAGCGCCGCCGACCGGTATGTGCCCACATATGTCTACCTGCTTCTGCAGACCTATGCCTCCGAAGGGGGCGACACCGCAGCCCTGCAGAAAAAACTCGCCGACAAGGGCATCAACCTCAACGACCTGAGCTATTTCATAAAACAGTAGGAAACCGCCAACCAAAAGTAGCCATGCTGATTGAGCAACCACCGGTAATCTACCGCCGACTGTTTCCCGAAGCCATATGGAGGCTTAAGAAACATGGGGAGAAGATGGTATTCCTCACCTTCGATGACGGCCCCATACCGGAAGTGACCCCGTGGGTGCTCGACACCCTCGACCACTATGGCATAAAGGCCACTTTCTTCATGGTGGGTGATAATGTGGCGCGCAACCCCGAACTGTTTGAGGAGGTGAAACGGCGCGGCCACAGCGTGGGCAACCACACAATGCACCATCTGCAGGGCATGAAGGTGAACTCCTACCGTTACATGCACGACATCACCGAGGCCAACGACCTGATTGGCAGCTCGCTGTTCCGGCCGCCCCACGGCCTTATCCGCTGGAAACAGGCCCGCGCCATCAAAGACCACTACAACATTGTGATGTATGACCTGGTGACGCGCGACTACAGTAAAAAGATGACCCCTGAAAAGGTGTTCGCCAACGTGCGCCGTTATGCCCGCAACGGGTCAATCATCGTGTTCCACGACTCGCTGAAAGCCGAAAAAAACATGAAAACCGCCCTTCCCCTCGCAATCGAATGGCTACAGGCCAGGGGCTACAATTTCGGACGGCTCGGCGACTGACACGCAGGCTATCGTATCTGAATGCTTGGCAATGAACGCATGGCAATGGAACGCCTTAAAGAGGAACTAATCTCACTTACGCATCGGGCGGGAGCGCAGAAAACCGGCTTCGCCGCAGCACACCCCGTTAGAGAGGAATCCGTTGACCGGTTCAACAGCTGGCTTTCGGAAGGGAAGCATGGCGGCATGGCCTACATGAAGAATTACCCTGATATCAGACAGAATCCAAGGCTGCTGCTCAACGGTATAAACCCCGAAGAGCCATGCACCCTCATGGTGTGTGCATTCTCCTACTACCACACAGAGCGGCAGACTCCCGATGCCGCACGGATAGCCATGTATGCCCACGGCAGCGACTACCACGAGGTGCTGAGGCAACGTCTGCAACCGGTTTTAGCGCATCTTGACAGCCTCGGGATAAAAGGGCGCATATGCATCGACTCCGCCCCTCTACGCGAGCGCTACTGGGCCGTAGAGGCAGGAATAGGGTTCATAGGCCGCAACGGACAGCTGATAGTCGATGGTGTAGGCTCATATGTTTTCCTCGCCACCGTCATCTTCAACGCCCATGTCTCCCCCGACGAACCATGCCGTCGCAGTTGCCTGGGATGCCGCCGATGCCTGACAGCCTGCCCCGGCCAGGCCATAGGCGCTGACGGCGACATTGACGCGCGCCGCTGCGTCTCCTATCTCACCATCGAACACCGGGGCGACCTGCCCGATACCCTCGCCATGCCTGACGGCACATCACGGCCAATCGCCGGCATACTGGGCAACCGCGTCTACGGCTGCGACGAATGCCAGCGTGTATGCCCACACAACCGCCGCCCCCTACCCACCGGAATCGCCGAATTCCACCTCCGCCCATCCCTCCGCACACTCTCCCATGCCGACATCCTCAACATGACCCAGTCCACCTTCTCCACCATTTTCAGACACTCCCCGGTCAAACGCACCCGCCTCGCCGGCCTCATCCGCAACGCCCGCCCCACCCCCACTGCCCTTGATCCGATCATAGTAGTGGTGCGATAAAAATCCAACCACTACTAATCTGCAATATAAAACCGAAGCAATACTCCACCTCAGCAAAAATGATTGAATTTAATTATGAGTGGTGAAGTGGGCGCGGACGAGGCGGGCTTTGGCTGGGCCGATGACTGAGGCGAGGACGTCGAGGGAAGCCTCGCTGATGCGTTTTACGCTTCTGAAGTGGGCAAGGAGGGTCTGCTCTGTGCCGGGGCCTATCCCTTTGATTGAGGAAAGCTCGCTGACGATGGCCGACTTGGAGCGGCGGTTGCGGTGGTGGGTGATGCCGAAACGGTGGGCTTCGTCGCGAAGATGCTGCACCACACGGAGCGATTCGGAGTTTTTGTCGATATAGAGCGGCACACTGTCGCCGGGGAAATATATCTCCTCAAGGCGTTTGGCGATGCCTACCACGGCGATTGTGCCGCGCAGCCCTATTTCGTCGAGAGCTTCCACTGCAGCGGAAAGCTGCCCTTTGCCACCGTCGACGACTATCAGCTGGGGAAGGTCGTCTGGGGACTCCTCCATCAAGCGGGTGTAGCGACGGGTAAGCACCTCTTTCATCGACGCGAAATCGTCGGGACCTTCCACGGTCTTGATATTGAAATGGCGGTAGTCTTTCTTCGACGGTTTGGCGTCGCGGAACACCACACAACTTGCCACCGGGTTGGTGCCCTGGATGTTGGAGTTATCGAAGCATTCGATATGCCGCGGCAGCACGTTGAGCCGGAAATCGGCCTTCATGCGTTCAAGTGTGCGCTCGGCGCGTTTTTCCGGGTCGGTCTTCTCAAGATTCTTGAGATTGTCGATTTTGCTCTGACGGGCGTTGCGCACCGACACATCAAGCAGTTTTGCCTTGTCGCCCCGCTGCGGAACAATGAATGTGACACCATCAAACTCCGAATCGGGCAGTTCCGGCACAACCACCTCGTCGCAGACAGCGCCGAACCGGGTGTGGATTTCATCAATTGCATACGACAGCAGTTCTGGCACAGTCTCCTCCATACGACGTTTATACTGAAGGGTGACACTGCGCACCACCGCCCCGCGGCGCACATGCATGTAGTTGATATACACGTCGCGGTCGTCGTCATCAACCCCGAACACATCCACATTGTCGATGGTCTGGCTGACAATGACGCTCTTGGCCCGGTAGCGCTCCACCAGCCTGTATTTCTGCTTCAGCACCTCGGCCTCCTCAAACCGCAGGTCTGCCGACAGGCGCTCCATCTCCGAGCGGAGATAGGCCATCAGCTCACCGGTCTCACCACGCAGAATCTGGCGGATATGCTCGATATATACCGCATAATCTTCCGGAGATATGCGACCGGTGCAACAACCGAGGCAGCGTTTAAGATGGTATTCCAGGCATAACCTACCTTTTCCCCGCGCAAGATATTCGGGAGTTATAGGCAACCGGCATGTTCGTATAGGATAAAGCTCGCGGGCAAGCTCAAGCACAGCCCGCGCCGACCCGGCCTCGGTGTAAGGTCCGAAATATTTCGAACCGTCTTTCAGGCGCTGGCGTGTCATGAACACGCGGGGATAAAGCTCACGGGTAACACATATCCATGGGTATGATTTATCATCTTTGAGCAGCACATTGTAGCGGGGCTTATACTCCTTGATCATCGAGTTTTCAAGATTCAGGGCATCCTGCTCCGTAGGCACCACGATATAGCTCATGTCGGCGATAGCGCGCACCAGCAGCGCCGTGCGCAAAACGTCGTGGGTGCGGTTGAAATACGACGACACCCGCCGCTTGAGATTCTTGGCCTTACCAACGTAAATGACCGTGCCCTCGGCGTCGTAATACATATACACCCCCGGCGATTCCGGCAGTATCGCCAGCTTCTGCTGTAGTTCCGGCGACTTGTTTTTTGAATGCTTTCCCATCTGCTGCGGTTGTTTACTTCAAAGTTACAACAAATCCGCCTAACGGCAGTGGGCTGCCGGTTGCTCTTTTGTCCCCGCTTGTGGAAGAAAAAGCTGGTCGTAGAAGAGTGTGATCTGTGTCATGCAGCAGTTTTATAACATTTACAACATTTTGGACAGTCATATAGTCAATGTTTGGCTACATTTGCTTACCAAAATCCAAGACAATTATTTATAACATAACCATGAAAAAGTCAAGAAAAATCGTTGCGCTCCTTTCTTCCCTGATGTTGTTGCCTGCTGTCATGACCGGAGTGAAACAACGTTCAAAATATCAAAACGCTATCTCAACATTCCGGTGTCGCATAAAGTTGACCGCTCTCGGCTGACCTTCACCGCCAAGGGGATTCCGGAATTGTCGGTTGTGGTGCGTGTGGCTCCCGATGAAGCAGACTATTGGGTTTTCAAGGACATGTCGGCCTATAAGGGGCAAAATGTCACCCTCACATACGACGGAGACGAAAGGGGATTGCCGAAACACTGTTTAAACCTGACGGGGCATGGGAATCGCTCACTTCAGATGAAGCGAACCGCCATCTGAAAGAGTTCTACAAGACCCCACCAGCATGGAACTCTGCGCCGACATCTACATCGACCGCACATCAATCGAGGTATTTATCGACGGAGGCCTTTATTCCTACTCCATGGAGCGACGCCCCGACCCCAACAACACCGAAGGCTTCCATTTCTGGGGCAACCGCATAGAGGTGAAAGACCTGGAGGTTTTTTCTGTAGACTCAATCTGGTAAACGGGATGTTGTTTTTTCAGAGTTTTTGTGTAAATTTGCATAATCCTCTCTAAACAACAACCGAAAACAGTCTGTTAACAGATTGCCGGCATATCGGAACAACACCGCCGGCAGAAACAACCACACAGAAAGAATGTCAAAAGTCATCATCATCGGCGCCGGAGGGGTGGGTAGCGTTGTTGCCCACAAGTGCGCCCAGAACCCTGAAGTGTTCAGTGAAATAGTCATAGCCTCACGCACCCGCAAAAAGTGCGACGCATTGGCTGCGGCCATAGCCGCAGCAGCGGAAAAAACGGGGCGCACATTGCCGGCAATCAGCACCGACAGCGTTGATGCCGACAGCGTTGAGCAGCTTTGTGAACTTCTGCGCCGCCACAAACCGGAGATGGTAATCAACGTGGCACTCCCCTATCAGGATCTGACCATCATGGACGCCTGTCTGGAATGCGGGGTGCATTACCTCGACACAGCCAACTACGAGCCGCGCGACGTTGCCCATTTTGAATATTCATGGCAGTGGGCCTACCGCGAGCGCTTCGAGAAAGCCGGGCTGACAGCTATCCTCGGATGCGGATTCGACCCGGGGGTATCGGGCGTGTTCACCGCCTATGCCGCCAAGCACTACTTCTCGGCCATGGAGACCCTCGACATAGTTGATTGCAACGCCGGCAACCACGGAAAAGCCTTCGCAACAAACTTCAACCCGGAGATAAACATCCGCGAAATCACCCAGAACGGGCGCTACTGGCTCGACGGCAAATGGGTGACAACCGGCCCGCTGGAAATACACAAGGAGCTGAGCTACCCCAACATAGGCCCGCGCGACAGCTACCTGCTTTATCACGAAGAGCTGGAATCGTTGGTGCAGAATTTTCCCACCATCAAACGCGCACGCTTCTGGATGACATTCGGGCAGGAATACCTGACCCACCTGCGCGTAATCCAGGACATAGGGATGGCACGCATCGATGAAATAGACTACAACGGCCAGAAAATCGTGCCCCTGCAATTCCTGAAAGCTGTGCTCCCCGACCCGCAGGATCTCGGAGAAAACTACACCGGAGAAACCTCCATCGGCTGCCGCATCTCAGGCAAAGACAAAGAGGGGAAAGAGATGACCTATTACATCTACAACAACTGCTCCCACCAAGAGGCATACAAGGAGACCGGGATGCAGGCCGTCAGCTACACCACCGGCGTGCCAGCCATGATCGGGGCCATGATGCTTCTCACCGGCAAATGGAAGAAAGCCGGAGTGCACAACGTTGAGGAATTCGACCCCGATCCATTCATGGAGCAGCTTTCGATTCAGGGACTTCCCTGGCATGAAGTGGTAAACGGCGACCTGGAATTGTTATAATATTACCGACAATCAAAAACAACGCAACCATGGCAGAAGACAAATACCACCAGGCAATCGAGGAGTCGAAAGTGACCACCGACGATAGCGCCGTGAAAGCAGCGGTAGAGAAAATCCTCGCCGACCATCTGCATGAGAATATGAATGCGGACGTCTATAAGTTTCTTTTCAACTGCATAGACCTCACCACATTGAAATCGACAGACTCACCCCAGAGCGTGGCCGATTTCACCGAGAAAGTCAACCAGTTCGAGACCGAACACCCCGAGATGAAAAACGTAGCCGCTATATGCGTCTATCCGAATTTCTCACAGGTGGTGCGCTCAGTGCTCGAAGTGAGTGAGGTGGATATTGCCTGCGTGTCAGGGTGCTTCCCCTCTTCGCAATCGTTCATCGAAGTGAAAGTTGCAGAGACCGCCCTGGCAGTAGAAGGTGGCGCCGATGAGATTGACATCGTGCTCAACCTGGGCAATTTCCTCGACGGAGACTACGAGGAAGTGTGCGACGAGATTTCTGAGCTCAAGCATTCCTGCCGCAACGCCCGTCTGAAAGTAATCCTTGAGACAGGAGCATTGAAGACAGCCGCCAATATCAAGGCTGCATCAGTGCTGGCAATGTATAGCGGAGCCGATTTCATCAAGACCTCCACCGGCAAGGAATATCCAGGCGCAAGCCTCGAAGCAGCATATGTGATGTGCCAATGCATCAAAGAGTATCACGAAAAAACCGGCAATATGGTCGGATTCAAACCCGCAGGAGGCGTGCGCACTCCAGAAGAGGCCGCAGGCTACTACTGCATAGTTAAAGAGGTGCTCGGCGAGAAATGGCTCACCAACGAATATTTCCGCATCGGAGCCAGCGGCCTGGCCAACAACCTGCTGACCGCGATTTTCGGAACCGAGACCAAATTTTTCTAAACGGTTGTCAGTCATCAACCTGAAGCACAGACCCAACCAGCAGAACCCCACACAATGGAATACTGGATTATCATCGACAACAAACACGCCGGGCCCTACAGCGCCACCCAGCTCATCGACGCCGGATTGACGCCGGAGACTCTTGTGTGGCATGAAGGTTTGGCCGACTGGGCTAAAGCAGGAGAAGTTCCCGAACTGGCAGCCGAAATGCAGCGCTCCCAACTTATGGATGCAGAAGCCCGGTCGGAAAGCGATGTTGAAGCGACAGAAGACGATGCTACCGTCGAGGCATACAACGAAGCATATGCCGCTCCGCAACAGGCATCAACGGTAACAGACTGCCATTGCCGGCATCAGGCCGCTTACACCCAGCCATATGAAGCACCACCCCAGGCTATTGCACAGCAGTGCACCGAACCATGCCCTCCGGCCTACATAGCCTGGTCGGTGATTGTCACAGTGCTCTGTTGCACCATAATAGGCATACCTGCCATCATATTTTCGTCAATGACAAAAAGCGCATACTACCGTGGAGACCTTCAAAAGGCCAAACGTTATTCCGAACTGGCCCAATGGTTCATAATCACGTCAATCGTATGCGGAGTGGTCGGCATACCGTTCCAGGCCATATTCATGGGATTACTCTGATGAACGGAAACAAAAGGATAATCATGGCCGCAGGAGCGTTGATGCTTACTGCGGCCATGATTTTTCTCTATCTCCGGATTACAAGTGCGCTCGGTTGGATGCCGTTATGTCCAGTACACGCCCTCACAGGACTGTCTTGTCCGGGATGCGGCAGCCAAAGGGCGCTCGCCTCACTGCTCGAAGGACACATAGCCGAAGCCGTCAGCCACAACTACATCCTACCGGCAGCCTTAGCCTATCTGTCTTTGTGCGGCATGCATTGGATATTCCCCGCCAACAACACCATCAGCAAAATCTACCGCCGGATAACCACCCCCCGGGCGCTGATAGCCGTGGCACTCGCCATGTTTGCATGGATGGCTGTCAGAAACATAGCCGGATGCTGAGCAGCATCAGTCATCGTGATGATGCTTGTGTTTTTTGTGGTGTTTCTTATGTTTATGGTGCTTTTTATGATGATGGTAGTATTCCTCATAAAAATCGTCATCATCATAATCGTAATAGCAACCCGGCACACCGACCACCATTGCGCCCCATGCTTTGGCAGCATGTTTAACAGCCTTCTTATAATGTTTTGCAGCCTTTTTATACGCCTTCTTTGAAGGATAATAGCCATAATCGTCATATGACACCCCCGGCATCAATGGTGCATACACCACCCTGTGTGGAGGGGGAGGAGGGGGAGGCGCAACATGCACCACCGGGAATAGCGGAGGAACATTGGTCACATTGAAATTGAATCCGTCTGTTCCGGCATTAACCGAAAAAAAAGTCTGCGCAGTCATGGCCGACATCCCCAGCCCCATAATAGACATTAATGCGGCAATCCTTTTCATGTCAATACTTATTAGAAGTTACATCGTAGAATAGGGTGCACTATACGAAACGAAACATAGCTACCCTGACAACCGAACCATCACACAATCAAAACACCGGTCATATGGCAAAAGTTGAAGCATCAAAGCCTTTTTGACTTCATCTCCTTATGGGCAATTACGTCGAATAAGCCAAAGCAGCCAATTTTAAGCATAATAGCAGAAAAAAAGGCCAACATCCACCTACCGTAAAAGAGACGTTTTAATTAATTTTGCAAGCCTGAACAAAACGCATGTAGCATCATAGTCGCCGCCAAACAGCAAAACAAGCCCGGTTAACGGAACTTTTGCTACATATAATCAGTTATAATAAAACAGCCATAGTCTGCTGCGCTGCATAGCGGCGCAATCATCCCATGCCCCATGCAGGGATAGAGATGGATAAGGCTGGCAACTATCGTATTTTATGAGAAAAAATCTCTATATGAGGAAGTTATTCTTTATCATCGGCATCATGGCCTCGGTTGCCGGATGCTCCTTCGGAGCGTCGGCCGAAGTTTATTCGCTTGACTCATGCCGCCAGATGGCCCTGACGAGCAACAAGGAGATGATGGTCAAAGCTGAAAAGGTCAGACAGGCGCAATACACCCGGAAGGAGGCATTCGCGGCCTATCTCCCTGCATTCGATTTCACCGGCGGTTATTTCTACAACCAGAAGAACCTATCGATTTTCGACAGCGACCAGCACCTGCCGATAGGCACATTCGACCCCCTTACCCAAAGCTACAAGTATGCCCCGGCGATAAACCCGATAACACAGAAGCCCATAGTGCTACCAGACGGCACACCCGTGCCTGCGCAGACAGCTCTGATTCCAAAAGAGGCGATGGAATTCGATATCCACAATGTGTTTTTCGGAGCCGTGACACTTACCCAGCCCATATTCATGGGCGGTAAGATCGTGGCGCTGAACAAACTCGCCAAAATCGGTGAGGAAGCCGCAATGGAACTGCAGCGAAACGAAGCGCAGAATGTAATTTATGCCGTTGATGCCGCTTACTGGACTGTGGTGTCGCTAAAAGCCAAACAGGAACTGGCAACCAGCTTCGTGAACCTTCTCGACACACTCGACCGCAACGTAAGGCTGATGGTAGACCAAGGGGTGGCAACACGCAGCGACCTGCTGAGTGTCGACGTCAAACTAAACGAAGCAAAGGTCGACCTGTTGAAAGTTGAGAACGGACTGTCGCTCAGCCGTATGGCCCTCGCCCAGATTTGCGGCCTTCCCGTCCACGCAGACATACATGTAGAGGATGAAGGCACACGCCAGGTCGACACACAGGCAGAAATAGCCACGCACTACGACATGGAGCAAATCTATGCCAACCGTCCTGACCTCAACGCTCTCGAACTGGCCACCAAAGCCGCCGGGGCACAGAAACAGGTTGCGCTGTCGTCAATGCTCCCCAACATAGCCCTTATAGGAGCATATTCATTCAGCACCCCCAACATGTTCGACGGCTTCAAAAACAAAGTAGCCGGAGCATTTTCAGTCGGCGTTGTAGCCCGTGTGCCACTATGGCATTGGGGAGGCAACTATAACAAATACAAAGCTGCGGCCACCAACGAGACAATCATGAGACTGCAGCTCGACGATGCCAAGGAGAAAATCGACCTTCAGGTCAGCCAGGCCGCATATAAAGCCCAGGAAGCAGTGAAAACCTATCTGGCCACCGAGAGCAACCTTGAAAAGGCCCGGGAGAACATGCGCACCGCCACCCTCGGTTTCCGCGAGGGCGTGGTCACAACCGACGACGTTATGGCGGCACAGACGGCATGGCTGAAAGCCAACTCAGAGAATATCGACGCCATGATCGACGTGCAGCTCTGCGACGTCTACCTGGCAAAAGTGCTGGGCACACTCGGCAATTGACCCTTTCGCCACCCGACACACCAAAATCAATCTGAAAACCAACAAAACGGAATAGAACTATGTCAGAACTCAATCCGCTCACACCGGAACAGAAAAAAGAGAACCGCACCCTACTGGGTGCCTTAGGGCTAATTGTCATCGCAGTGGCCGCACTGGCGATAATCGGCTTTTTGTTTCTCAACAAACCCGCCGAAATAATGGAAGGTCAAGCCGAGGCCACCTCAGTGAGGGTTTCAGGCAAACTGCCAGGCCGCGTGGTGGCCTTCTATGTCAATGAAGGGGACATGGTCAAAGCCGGTGACACACTGGTGCACATCCACTCGTCGCTGGTCGAGGCCAAACTGCAGCAGGCACGCGGCATGGAAACCGCAGCCCAGGCAATGGACAACAAGGTAGATGCCGGAACGCGCAGCCAGATAATACAAAGCGCCTACCAGCTGTGGCAACAGGCAAAAGCCGCTGAAGAAATTACCCAGAAGACCTACGCCCGCCTTGAGAACCTCTATAAGGAAGGGGTTATGTCGGAGCAGAAACGCGACGAAGCGAAGGCCGCATATGATGCAGCCGTGGCAGCGTCGAAAGCCGCAAAGAGCCAATATGAAATGGCAAAACAGGGCGCACAGAAAGAAGACAAAGAGAGCGCCAAAGCCATGGTCAACGTGGCCCGCGCCGGAGTGTCGGAAGTGGAAGCCATTCTCGAAGACCAATACCTCACCGCTCCCTGCGACGGCCAGATAGATGTGATTTTCCCACACGAAGGTGAACTCGTGGCATTGGGCGCGCCGATTATGAACGTGCTCAAAATCGACGACAAATGGGTTACTTTCAACGTGCGCGAAGAATATCTGTCAGACATGACCATGGGCAAGGAAATCAATGTGATGATTCCGGCCCTGAAACAGAAAGAGGTCAAAGCCAAAATCTATTATGTGCGTGACCTCGGCAGCTATGCCACCTGGAACGCCACCAAGACCACCGGCGACTGGGATTCAAAGACATTCGAGGTGAAAGCCCGCCCCGTTGAAGCGGTGCCTGACCTGCGCCCCGGCATGACGGTTATCTATAAAGACTGATTCACAATAAACATAAGAAACGATGAAAGTGGCAAGCGGACTTTGGGACGTCATTAAGCGAGAAGTGAGGCTACTCACTTCCAGACCGATATATCTTGTCGGCATGACCGTCGTGCCCATCTGCATGGCGCTGTTCTTCGTGTCGCTGCTCGGCGAGGGGCTTCCGAAAAGAGTGCCCGCCGCCATAGTCGACCTCGACCATTCACAGACCTCCAGGCAGATGGCACGGTCGCTCGAAGCTATGGAACTGATCGACATAAAAGGGGAGTTTGACAGCTACAACAAAGCGATGGATGCGGTGCAACGTGGCGACATCTACGGATTCTTCATGATTCCCGACGATTTCGAGCGCGACGCCATCGGAGGCCGCGGCACAAAACTGACATTCTATTCCAACCTGACGTTCTATGTGCCGGGCACTTTGGTCTTCAAAGGTTTCAAGACCATGGCCGTCACAACCTCAGGACGTATCGTGCAGACCACCCTCAGCTCGAAAGGCGCCCCCGACGCCCTCACAGGGGCGTTGCTGCAACCAATGACCATCAACAACCATCCCCTCAACAACCCCTGGATGAACTACTCCTATTATCTGAGCACTTCATTCCTGCCGGGACTTCTTGAACTGATGATTTTCCTGATGACCGCCTATGCTATCTGCCACGAAATCAAAACCGGACGCTCAAACGAGTGGTTAGCCACAGGGCGTGGCGACATATGGACCGCGATAGTGGGAAAACTTGCACCCCAGACACTGGTATTCACCGTCATCGGTCTGGGCATGAACGCATTGATGTTCCACTACCTGCACTTCCCCCACAACTGCCCCACATGGCATATGACACTTGGAATGGTATTGTTCGTAATCGCCTGTCAAGGTTTCGCTGTGTTCATCTGCGAAATCATGCCTAACCTGCGCCTTGCGTTGTCGCTCTGTTCGCTATCAGGAATCCTGGCCTTCTCAATCGCCGCATTTTCATTTCCGGTCCAGGCAATGTATGGCGGCATAGCCATCTTCTCCTACATACTGCCCGTCAGATGGTATTTCCTTATATATATTGACCAGGCACTCAACGGCATGGCACTCTATTTCTCACGCTACTATTATGCGGCGCTCCTGGTATTCCCCATAATGGCAATGCTCTTCGCCCCGTTGCTCAGGCGGGCGGCAAGGAAACCGGTCTATGTGCCATAACCGCTACCTGAAAAAATATTCAAAAGCAATTCCAGACAATTCAATAAAATTATAACAGCCATGCTCAGAGGGTTTTGGAACGATATGAAAGAATGGTTTCTCGAAACAGCCAAAGTGTTGCGACGGGAATTCGGACTGGTTTTATCCAGCCCCGGCACTCTGCTGTTTTTCTTCGCGTTACCACTGGCATATCCGATAATCTATGCCACCATCTATAATACCGAAGTCACACGCGACATGCCGGTTGCCGTGGTTGACAACTGCCGCTCGGCTGAAAGCCGCGAATTCGTGCGACATGCCGATGCCACCCAGGCCATCAAGATATGTGGGTATGCCTCCAACATGGGTGAGGCAAAACGCTGGTGGGAAGAGAAAAAGTGTTACGGCATTCTTGAGATTCCTGCCGATTACTCCCGCCGCACCTACAGGGGCGAGCAGGGTGTTATCAACTTCTACAGCGACATGAGCCTGCTGCTGCGCTACCGCACATTCCTCGAATCGCTCACATCGCTTCAGATGGCCACAGATGCCGACCTGCGCACAATGGCCATGAACACACTTGGCATTAGCGCACCAGGCCAAGAGAGCGGAGTGGAGACGGAATCATTTTTCCTTGGCGACCCCGAGCAGGGATTCGCTTCGTTCATCCTGCCGGGCATCGTTGTGCTTATCATGCAGCAGAGCATGTTGCTTGGCATCACATTCCTTTCAGGAGCATCCGACGACCGCAAACGCCTTCACGGCGGTGTGGATCCGGCAGCTATTGTGGCATCTCCGTCGGCAATAGTCATCGGGAAAGCCCTATGCTATGTGATGATTTATATCCCGCTGTGCATCTACATCCTCCACTATATCCCCGTGTGGTTCGCCTTACCCCACATCGGCAACATGTGGCAGGCCATCCTGTTTATGTTCCCGCTTCTGATTGCCTCGGCAATGCTGGGGCAGACATTGCAGATTATGGTGACTGAGCGTGAAAGCGCCTTCATCGTTGTGGTTTTCACATCGGTAGCGTTCCTTTTCCTATCCGGTCTGACATGGCCGCGCTACGCTATGCAGCCATTATGGAAACTGCTGGGCGATATAGTTCCGGCCACATGGGGCGTGGAAGGATTCATACGCATAAACAACAACGGAGCCACCCTCGCACAACAATCAACACCTTACCATTGGTTATGGAGGCTCTCTTTGGCCTACTTCATCACCGCATGGCTGGTTACCCGTTGGAAAAACAGATGTGTCGCAAAATGTTAAAACAGTATTAAATTGGACACCCATTCTGGGCGCATATTCTTAATTTTAGTTAATGCACGTAATATTTTTGCCGGAAAATTATGCTGTAAAACATAAATTCTATACCTTTGCATCAGTTTTTCATGGTATTAGATTTAAGGTAAGAAGATTATTCGTCGAGACGACGAGTAATTTTTTTTTGCACCTGCACCTATAGGTGCAAACGCAACGGATGCCGGTATCCGGAAAATACCACCCGGAAAAGTAGTAGAGAAGAAGGACTAATTTCAAAAAAGCAGACTGATAAAAAGGAAATTTTTGCTAACTTTGCAGCCGACAACAGGTGACCGAATTAAAACCCCACCGGGGCGGATTGACGGTTGAAAAGGGAACAGGGTGAGAATCCCTGACAGACCCGCTGCTGTGTGTCTTCGGATTTCAAGGCTCGAAGAGTCGACACTTGTAAAATCCATCTTGTCTGGCCGGTTCCGTAAGGAAATGCCACTGCCCCCTGTCTGTAAAGGGGCGTGGGAAGGCAAGGCCGACAGGAAATGAAGATAAGTCAGAAGACCTGCCTGTGCGTCGTTTTTAGCCATCAAACCAACTGATATGTCTTCGAGGATTAAGACTGGGGCTGCCGACATTTTCCGTTTAAGCCAAACCGATTTCATCACAACAGGCGACCTGCGGGTCTGACTGCTTGCAACGACGAATCCCTATTCGCGGTTTCGCCGGCATCGTTGTGTCTATCCTTTTTCAACCCGGCATTTCATTGTGTGGAAGATGGTTATCGCAATTATTGATAATTATTAACCAACAACACATTTTTTCATGAAACGTCTTCCGACTTTTTTGATTGCAATGTTTGCCATGGCTACAACCGTGGCGGCAACGCCGGAATGGAACCATCCGAAAAAAGACCTCCATACTGCGGAATGTGACTACACCGTAGGCCCCGAGGGTGTGATTTACCACAACATGGGCTATCCATCAAATCCTCCGACTTTTAATGGCGGATGGGTTACTTTCTCCGCGGAGAACGAAGGGGATCCGGTGTCGATAACCTTTACCGACTTCAATTGCCTGCGTGGCGACAAGCCGGTGGTATTTGTTTATGACGGTGACGAAGCTCTTAAAACCAGTTTCACAGGCTATTCAAAACCTGCTCCGGAGGGATACCTCGTGGCGATGACACCTGCGGAGGAGGGAATTGAATACACCGCCGTTTCCGGTAAACTCTGTGTGCTGTATGCCGCCCCTGCGGCAAGTTCCGGCACAATCACCGGCACCTACACCGCAACGGTGACAGCCGGTGTGCCACACGATATGACCTTTGTCAGCGCCACCGCGACGAATGCCTCCACACAGGCCTGGCGCGGGGCAAAAAACATACCGTTGCTGAATTTCGACATAGCCACCGACGGCACTCTCAACCCGCTGTCAATCGACAACCTCTCATTCGACCTCACAGCCACCGCCGCTTCCGGCAAAGTGGAGAATATCCGCCTATACAGCGCAGCCGAGCCTAAAGAAGAGGCCTTGGTGGCCACACTTGACGAGGGTGAAACATCTTTTGCCGTGTCAGGAGCCGTTTTGAAACGCACCAACCCCTATTCGATATATGCCGATGTGAAACCCGACGTGACCGGTGCACTCGCCGCTCCGGAGGTATCGGCGCTTTCTGTGGCCGGAGAGTCCCGCCAGGTCGATGCATCGGCGGTCGCCACCCTCGAAATCGCCAACAGCATCCTGATAGCTGCCGACAAATCCCATCAGATTTATACCGTAGGCGATGATGTTGCGTTTTTCGACGCAGGTGGAGCAGACGGGAATATCCCGATGAACTCCGAGGGCACTGCAACCTTCATCCCCGCCACCGAAGGGCAGTCGGTGAAAATCGACTTCTCCCAGTTCAAACTTTTCGACAATTCCTCGGCTGTGTCGGTAGGCAACAACGACGTGATGAAAATCTACAACGGGCGGGAAGCATTGGAAGAGAACCTTATCGCCACCCTGGTTGAAAATCCGAAAAACATCAAATCATCTGCCCCCGACGGCTCTCTGACCGTGTGGTTCAGATCAAAACAAGGCAACGAAAACCAGCGGCAAAAAGGGTGGGAAGCCACAGTGTCGCAGTTCGTCCCCACGCAGATGACATTCACAGGCCTCGATGTTGAAGCCGCCGGAACCGAAACATTCGCCTATGCCGGTCAGCAGCGTGTGCCGATGCTCTATTTCAATATCAAGGCAGAAAACCAACTGAATCCCATTCAGTTAAGAGAAGTGGCCGTGACAGTTCCCGCAGGGGCTGAAAGCGCCGCCATCGAAAAAGTGGCGGTATTCCAACTCGGGGAAAACAAAAACGCCCCACTGTCTGGCCTTTACGCAGAAAGCCCATTCTCCGCATCAGGCACGGCACTTACAGGTGAATGCCGTCTCGCCGAGGGAGACAACTGGTTTGCCGTTACCGCCGATATCGACCCCGAAGCCCTCAATGCAATGGAGGCATCAATAAAATTAGGCACGGTGAAAGTTGGTGATACTTCGGCCACTCCCGCCGAAGACATCCCGGCCAAAGTGACAATCAGCAACCATTGCACCATGACCGAAGGATCCCATTCCCACACCCTCTACAGCGAATGGGAATTCTACAGCCCTGCGGCGCCTCCCACATCTTACAGCGAAAACTATCCGGCAGTCAATGCCGACCATATCGTCACTTTCATGCCGTCGGAACCGGGGGCTGTGGTTGAATTGGAGTTTTCTTCGTTTGATGTTCAGTATGCTTCCACATCATATGGCACTAAAGCCCTTTTTGAAATATACAGCGGCACAGATACCCGGCAGTCAAACCTTCTGTGGAAACTCGACGATGCCTCGAAAGCCGAAACCGGCCCCGGCAAGAAATTACGCTCTACGGCTGCCGACGGTTCTCTGACCGTTAGATTCAACCCCAACACCACATCAAGCTATTACACCCGGAAAGGATGGAAAGCCGCCGTGCGCCAGTATATCGACCATGACGCGGAGGTGCGGAAAGTCGATGCCGTCCAGGCAAGCGATGCCATTCTCGCACCGGGTGCCACCGGCGAACCTGTCATCGATTTCAACGTCTACACCGAAGGATTGAAGAACCCTCTCCACCTCACAGGAGTGAAACTGCGCCTTAAAGGGGGTTCGGAGATTGCCAAAATCACCCTGCTGTCGACGGGCGACACCAACGACCCCACGAAAGCAGTGGTCTGGGGTGAGGCCGGAATGCCTGCTGAAGGCAACGAGGTCACTATTCTGCCATCGGCCGACAACACCTCGACCGTGCTTGCCGACCAGAGCAACTGGTTCCGTGTGGCTGTCGATGTTAATGAATCTGTTGAGAGCGACGTTGAGGTTGATGCCGCCTTGACGGCCCTCCTGTTCGGCGACAAGACCTACGCAGTTGAGAATGGCGACCCCGAAGGAGTTCGCCTTACCAAAAACATCCATATAATGCAGCCCGGCGAGGCTGTTGTGAATGTCGACAAGGCCCTGATTCTCTACGACGACGGAGGCCCCGACGGCAATTACACGAAGAACTTCCAGGGCCAGGTGACGCTTGTTCCACCCGTCGGGAAAATCATCGGCATCAACACCGTTGACTGCGGCATCGGCTCAGGCCGCATGTATGTCTACAGCGGCCGTGAAGCCGTTGAAAACGCAAAAATAGGTTCTGTCACAGGCTATTCATCCACAACAGGCCCTGACAATCTCTTCTCCAAAGCCGACGACGGCACTATCACCATCACATTCACCGGCAGCACCTACAGCTCCACATCAGGTTTCGCAATCGCCATCACCCCTGTCGAACCTGTTGACCATGTGGTGGAATCGGTGGAGTGCGCACCCGCCTCAGATGAAGATGTAACCCGTGGGGCGGAAAATGTGGCTCTGCTCCAGGCAACATTAAATGTCAGTGGAAACTATGGCAAAATATCGATTTCGGAAATAAAAGCAGACTTCACCCCATCGACCAATACTGCCGACATCATTTCCGCTTCGCTCTGCTACACCGGAAAGTCAACCTCTTATTCAGCCACAACGCAGATTGCAAAAGTGACAGAACTTGCCGACGGAGTGGCCACATTCACCCTCGATGAACCGATTGTGGTAGATGAGGCCGGAAGCTACAACCTGTGGATTGCCGCCGACCTTTCGGCGAAGGCTGTGCCCGACAATGTCGCTTCTGTGCGTCTGAGCAGCCTGACTGCCAATGGCGCATCTGTAGAAGTGCCTGAAGCCACCGGCTCGCGCCACATAATCACAGGCATGGGTGGCACATACCGCATAGGCCCGTCTGACCAGGCGCTTTATAAAACCATCTCTGCTGCCGTCAACGCCCTGAAATGCGGTGTTGAAGATGTCGTTATCTTCCAGCTTGAAGACGGGGAATACAAAGAAAACATAGAAATCGCAAACGTGCAGGGCACTTCCGAAGCCCATCCGGTGATTTTCACCTCCCTATCGGGCAACCGCGACGCAGTGCTGATTACCGGCTCGCTCGACACGTCAAACCCGATGGTGACAGTCGAGAACACCCCTTACATCCACTTCCGTACTCTCACATTCTCTACCTCAAGCGCTACATACCCCTCGATTATCCTCTACCGCAACAGTTCCCGCTACGGTGTTATCGACAACTGCGCCGTAATCGGCGCCGAAGCCTCAGGCTCTACAGGCACATCGCTTGTAAAGACCGAATCGGGCAGCGAAGCCAACCAGAACTGCGACTATCTGACAGTCAAGGATTCCTATTTTGAAAACGGATTCATCTCAATCTATTCGTATGGAAGCCAGAAAGTGGCCGAACCAAACGAGAAAGGGATTGTGGTTAAAGGCAACACGATTGTTAATGCCCGCTCCAAAGGCATCTATCTGGCAAATGCCGAGGATTTCACTGTTGAAGGCAACACGGTGGCATGCTCCACGTCGACCAAAAACGACTACCAGGGAATGGATATCTACTGGCCCCACGGAGCATTCGTCATCGCCTACAACAAAGTGGTAAACGACCTCGGCCAATACTCCACCGGCATCTATATGCGTGCCAACGGGGCTGCCGGCACTGAGGACGCCTCACATCCAGCAATGGTGGTCAACAACGCAGTGTCAATCGTCAAAGGTCATGGCACTTCTTCGAGAGGCATCCAGGCTGCCGCCCAGATCCACAACCTCGTGATTGCCCACAACAGTTCGTTTGTCGGCGGCTCTGAGACAGCCAAAGAGGGCTATCCCTTTGCAATCTCCGGCAAAACCTCCGACATTTCAGGCCTTGAAGTCCGCAACAACATATTCCAGGGCGGGTCAATCAGTCCGGTTATGACCGTGCCTGATGTCAATGTCTATGAATCTGTTTCTTTCAGCGGAAACGTCTATTATGGCGCAGCCGGAACCCGGAATATCGACAATGAAACCACCCCCACCACCTTTGAAAGCTACCAGGTTCTCGCCTCCGACAACACTTCACTTTGGCAGAGAGTGGAATTCCTTAGCGCAACCGACCTCCATCTGCTCCAAGCCCCGGAGGGGATAGCCATGGAGCGTCTCGACGCAGTGGCGGCAGATGCCGACGGAAAGGAACGCCCTGCTCAGACAACCGCAGGGGCATATGAGTTCGCTGCAGTGTCGCAGGATGCACCCGCAATCGCCGACGGTTATCCGCAGACAGGCCTCCTGACCGACGCCACAGCAACAGTCCGCACCCGCTGGAACATAGGGGGAAGCCTCTATTCAATGGTGAAGGAAGCCTCGGAAGAGGCTCCCACAGCCGACGAAATCAAATCATCGCGCCATGCGGCCTTCGAGGCTGATGCGGAAGTCACTACCAATTTCCGGTTCCTCGACCAGCTCACAGCCTATAAGGCCTACTTCCTTGCAGTGAGCGCATTGGGCATGGAGTCTGACATCATAGCATCCGAGGAGTTCACAACGCTTGAAACCATCGAGCCGCTGACCGTAGAGACCGATTTCGACGGCACGGCAATCAACGAAGGTGAGACACTTTCCGTTGAGGCATTAGCTGCAGGTGGTAAAACGCCCTACAGCTATGAATGGACTGACCAGATGGGCAATGTAGTAGGCAGCGACGCCGTTCTGACCCGCGAGGCTACTGTCAGCGGAACATACCGCATATGCGTATCCTCTGCCGACGGGCAGGAAGCCCGTGCGAAAATCCTTGTCGATGTGCTTAACGGCAAATTGCATATCGCCGATTTCGACGACCTGCCGCTTGAATCCGAAAGCTACTGGATGTTCGACACCACCCTGCCCGAAGATGCCACCTCCGACATGTTCTACAGCGGCTCATTCCGTTTCCCCAACTATCCCTGGTTCCTGTATGCTTCATGGACAGGCTACGGCTATGCCAACGAGACCTCAACGGAGTTCCGCGACTACCACGACCAGTTCCGCAATGTCGTGGGGGGAGGTGCCGACGGTTCGTCCAACTACGGGGTAGCCTACATGATGGGAGGCAACGACATGTCTGTTGCTATCGGGGCTGCTTCCGACGAAGGGCTTTCTGTGCCTGGTATCTATGTCACCAACACAGCCTATGCGATGAATTCAATGCTCAACGGCGATGGCTGGTGCGAGAAATTCTCTGCGGAAAACGGCGACTATTTCACCCTCTTTATCGAAGGACTCGATGCTGCCGGTACTGTCAAAGCCACGGTTGAAATTCCGCTGGCTGATTTCCGCACCTCAACAGAGACCCGCGCCGACGCCACGTCCGTTCTCTCCGACTGGAAATGGTTCGATCTGTCTCCGCTGGGCAAAGTCAGCAAACTCCGTTTCAGCTACGACAGCTCGCAACCCGACAAAGTTCCCGCCTACGCCTGCTTCGACCGCATCGGTGCTCCCGACCCGGCATATTCCGCTCTCGATGCAGCATCCTGGAACGATGTGAAGGTTCTCACTCCTAACGCAGACCTTCTGTCGGTTATCGGAATCGAAGGTGACTACACTCTCCGCATCTATTCGCCCGACGGGATGCTCCATGCAGCCCACGAACTGGAAGGGAGCGCTTCGGCATCTACAGCCACGCTTTCCCCCGGCACATATATCGCTGATATCGCCGACCGTAAGGGCAACCACACGGCGGTGCGCTTTATCAAGCGCTGACACAGATTCTTTCGCCACGACACTTTCTCAATGAAGACCGTGGATGAAAATACGTTTGGGTTTTAACGGAGACGCGGCTGCCGGCGAGGCAGCCGCGTTTTCTTTGACGGCTGATGGGTTGAAATTTTGCGGGTCAAGGTAAATGTCGTAACTTTGTGGCGCATTCGGGGGCGGGCGTGGCCTCTTCCCCCCAACAACGTAATCTGCTGACGACGATGAACAATCAATTTGAAATGGTGGCTAAAACCTTCCAGGGTCTGGAAGATGTCCTGGCCGAGGAGCTGCGCAATTTAGGCGCGGAAAATGTTGAACCCGGCCGTCGCATGGTGTCGTTCCAAGGCGACCTGGAGATGCTATACAAAACAAACCTGTGTTGCCGCACAGCCTTGCGCATCCTCAAGCCTATCCATAAGTTCACCGCCCGCAACACCGACGAGCTATATGAACGCGCCAAGGAATTCGACTGGGGCAGCCTGATGTCGGTTGGAAGCACTTTCTCTATCGACACCGTTGCGTTCAGCGACGAATTCACCCATTCCCGTTTCGTAACCTACCGTGTAAAAGACGCGATAGTCGACTGGTTCAAAGACCGCTACGGCGAGGATAAGCGCCCGGGGGTCAGGCTCCAGGATGCCGATGTGATGATTAATGTGCATATCTCCGGTTCGGATGTGACCCTGTCGCTCGACTCCTCAGGCGAATCGCTCCACAAACGCGGCTACCGTGTTGCCCAGACAGAAGCGCCGATTAACGAGGTGCTTGCCGCCGGCATAATCCTGCGTAGCGGCTGGAGAGGCGATTCCCCGTTGGTCGATCCCATGTGCGGTTCGGGCACATTCCTGATCGAGGCCGCCCTCATTGCCGCAAATATCAATCCGGGGGTCTACCGCCGCCATTTTTCTTTTGAGAACTGGAAAGATTTCAACCACGAGCTGTTCGACAAGCTCTATAACGACGATTCGGGCGAGCGCGAGTTCAACTTCAAAATCTATGGGGCGGATATGTCGCCAAAAGCGGTTGAGATTGCCGCAAAAAACATCAAGAGCGCAGGTGTGGGGCGCATGATTGACCTGCAGACAAAACCTCTGTCTGCCTGGACCGAAGCCCCTGCCGACGGTGTGCTCGTGACAAATCCCCCCTATGGCGAGCGCATAAGCGCAGCCGACATGGACGGCCTGTATGAACTCATCGGGCAGAAACTCAAGAATGTGTTTAAAGGCTATCATGCCTGGATTATCGCCGCCAAAAACGAATATATCACCAAAATCGGGCTTGCCCCTTCGGTGAAAATCCCGATTCTCAACGGAGCGTTGGAATGCGAGTTGCGTGAATACATCATTTTCGAGGGCGACTACAAGTCGTTCCGCCGCGAAGGGGGACGCTTGCGCGAACTTGAGGATAAGAAGGAAGAAAAGCGCTCCGAGCGCCGTGAGCGCCGTTTCGGGCGTGGCGATAATGGCGACCGCCCCCGGCGGTTTGCCGACAGGAAAGCGCCGCGCTGGGGCGAGCGTCGACGTTTCGACGACGATGAGGAAAGACCCCGTTTCCGCGACGACCGCCCGCGATTCCGGGATGAACGGCCGCGGTTCCGCGACGGACGTTCCAAAGAACGTGATTTCGCCGACAAGCGCCGCGAGCGTCGCGAAAACACAGCCCGGCCGCCGCGCAATCCGCTCGAAGAGCGCTACCGCCCCGGGCGTCCCGGTGCAGGGAAAACATTCCGCCGCAGCGACGACCGTTTCGACCGTAACGTGAAATTCGGCCGTGAAGAGAAATTCGGAATTTCTTCACGGTATGAGGCTCCGCAACAAAAGCCGGTGGATTCTGAGAACCCCCTGGCAGCACGCAGAAATGAAGACGCCCTGAAGATGATTACCGGCAAACAGCCGTCGTTGTCGCCTATGCGTTCACGCAAAAAAAATTCCGACAATAATTCAGAAGATTAATTTCCTGTAACCATATTACCCACCCCAAACACCTACCCATGAACCTCCTTCTTCTTGGCTCTGGCGGCCGCGAATCGGCTCTCGCCTGGAAAATAGCACAAAGCCCTCTCGTAGACCAGCTCTTTATTGCGCCCGGCAATGGAGGCACCGGCGCTTATGGCACTAATGTGGCATTGTCTCCGCTCGATTTCCCGGCTGTAGGGAAATTCGTGACCGAAAATGCCGTTGACATGCTTGTGGTCGGCAATGAAGACCCGTTGGTAGCCGGAATCACAGACTATTTCCGCCAGGCACTTCCGTCGCTGCTGGTCGTAGGGCCTGAAAAAGCCGGTGCCATGCTCGAAGGAAGCAAGGATTTCGCAAAGCAGTTCATGGTTGAGAACAATATCCCGACCGCGCGTTACCGCAGCTTCACCCTTGCCGACATTGAAGAAGGCTACCGTTTTCTTGAATCTCTCAAGCCCCCTTATGTGCTAAAAGCCGACGGGCTGGCTGCCGGCAAGGGAGTGCTTATCATCGATTCTATTGAAGAAGCGAAGCAGGAACTCAAAGCAATGCTTTCGGGCATGTTCGGGGCGTCTTCGGCCACGGTGGTCATAGAGGAATTCCTCAAAGGGGTGGAATGCTCTGTTTTCGTTCTGACCGACGGCCATGGAGGCTACCGCATACTGCCTGTGGCTAAAGACTACAAACGGATTGGAGAAGGTGATACGGGTCTTAACACAGGAGGCATGGGGGCTGTGAGCCCCGTTCCATTTGCCGATGAGGTGTTCATGCATAAAGTAGAGGAGCGCATCGTGCAGCCCACGGTCAACGGGCTTATCGCGCGCGGCATCGACTATCGCGGATTCATATTCCTCGGTCTCATCGAGGTTGATGGGGAGCCGATGGTAATCGAATATAACGTACGCATGGGAGATCCAGAGACCGAGGTTGTGATGTTACGCATCGAAAGCGACCTGGTGGCTCTGATGAAAGCCGCCGCCGAAGGGAATCTCGGCGATATGCCTATGGACATCGACCCGCGCACGGCTGTCACCGTGATGCTTGTGTCGGGCGGTTATCCAGGCTCATATCCCAAAGGGATGGAGATTACAGGGCTGGAAGCCCTCCTGCCGGCAGCAGGGGGAAAAGCCGAAACCATCCCCTTCCATGCAGGCACGGCTCTGAAAGATGGACGTCTGCTCACATCCGGCGGCCGTGTGATAGCCCTGTCGTCGTATGGCGACATGCTTCCTGATGCTGCCGAGGCTATAGCATCAGCCCTGTCGCGCAGTTATGATGCCGCCGGCAAGGTGTGCTTCGACGGCAAATATTTCCGCCGCGACATAGGCCGCGACCTGATGGCTTTGGCCTCAGGCCGTTGATCACATACCGCCCGCCGTTCTTAAACACCCTCGTCGTCCATGTCAATAATCAAAGCACGCTCGGTCACAGCTTTCTTACATGCCCAGTCCTCGGCGGTGGCCATGCTGGCGGTGGCGTGTTTGTGTGCTTTCTCCGCATGGCAGTGGGGGGCGGTCACACCCGACAGGGCCGATGTGGGGGTCTGCCTCCCGTCGGCAAATCTGTGGATTCCTTTCGGAGAGGCATCTGCGATAGCCAATATCGCGGCCAACGCCGCCGTGGCTATTCTGATAATCTATATAAACCGCGCTTTCAATATCCTGCGAAGCCTTACGGCTTTGGTGGCCACTATGTTCCTGGCCATGCAGATTGCCGTTCCATCTGAATTGGCACGGTTTAACGACGGCACGGTGCTGGCTATAGTGATGCTCGTGTGTTCGATGCTGTTGTTTTCCGTGTTCGATAACCCGGAGGGGCAGCGGCGGGTGTTCCTGGTGTTCTGCATAATAGGCGCCGTTGCGTTTTCGAGAGCGGCATATCTGTTTTTTGTTCCGGTGCTGCTGTTGGGCTGCGCCCAGATGAGGGTCTTGTCGTTGCGGGGTTTCCTTGCAGCGCTTCTCGGACTTATCACCCCGGCCTGGATAATATTCGGCTTCGGAATCGTTGACCCGAGGCTGATCCATGTGCGCGAACTTGTGGGGGAATGGGCTTTGCCAGGCAGCAGGGCTATGGTGCGTATAATGGTAGTGGCCGTTTTCACCATATTGACCGGCACGTTCTTCACTGTGGCCAATATCCTGAAAATTCTGAGCTATAACTCGCGAGTGAGGGCTTTCAACGGCTTCTTCACAATGCTGTTCATGTTCACTGCTGTACTCTCGGCGGTGAATTTCAGCAATCTTGCATTCTATCTGCCGTTGCTCAACTGCATGGCGGCATACCAGGTGGGGCACTTCTTCACCTATCGCCGTCACCGCAACAGTTTCATCCCCATTCTTGCAATAATCCTGGTTTATTTCGGTTTCTACATATGGGCCATGGCTGCCTGATGCCATGGAATGTTCCTTACCCCTCTTTTTTGTTGAGGATATAAATTCAACCGGCTATGTCACAACCGAAAATCATAATCGAATCGCACATCCCGTTTATCCCCGAGGGATTCCTGGCCGGGGCGGCACAGGTTTTACGTCTTTCCCCCGGAGAGATAACACCGGAGACTGTCAGAGACGCATGTGCGGTTCTTGTGCGCACGCGCACCCGTTGCAATGCCGCATTGCTCGGTGGTTCACAGGTGCGCCTTGTGGCCACAGCCACCATAGGCACAGACCATATCGACCTGCCCTGGTGCGCGGATAACGGCATACGGGTGGTCTCCGCGCCAGGCTGCAATGCACCGGCGGTGGCCCAGTATGTGTGGGCTTCCATATTCACCCTTCTGCCTGAGGACTGGCAACGGATAACCCTCGGCATAGTAGGACTGGGACATGTGGGTTCGATAATAGCCGACTGGGGGCGTAGGCTTGGCGTGGACATCATGGCATGTGACCCTCCGCGCCGGATTGCCGACGGGGGATGGAATCCGCAAAACCCGGCCATGGCCGGAAACGAGCCGTTTGTATCGCTCGAGGAGATTGCGGCCCGGGCGGATGTGGTTACATTCCACACCCCACACACCCTGTCGGGGGATTTCCCGACCCACCATATGGCAGGCAGCTCATTCTTCAACGATTTATCCCGATGCAGGGTTGTGATAAATGCCGCACGAGGCCCGGTTGTCGACACAGAGGCCATTTTAAACGCGCTGACGGCAAAAGAATCGCTTTCGGCGGCAGTTGACTGCTGGGAGGGGGAACCGGCCTTAAATCGCGAGCTATTGGAGCTGGCGGCAATCGCCACACCACATATCGCCGGATACTCGACAGAGGGGAAGCAGCGTGCCACCCATGCGGCATTGTCGGCGTTAATAGATATTCTCCGGCATGAACGGTTGATAACCCCTCAAGATGCCGCAGACGCCCTTAAAGGATTGCCAGCACCCCCTCCAGCCATTCCCTGCGGGCTCGAAATAACTCCACAGGAGGTGCTTGCTTCATATAATCCGCTTGCCGACACCGCTGTTTTGAAGAGAGGCTTCACACCTTCAGTCTTTGAATCGCTCCGCAACAACTATCCCCTACGCCACGAACTCGGTTTCTGAGCCACCAACCGGTATACCCTGAAATGCAGCCTGTTTCTGCCGTTACTTCTTTTATTGGCCTCTTTCCCCGCCTTTGCGTCGGTCTATGAGGAGGTCACCGATGAACCGCGCCGCTCAGGGGGCATCTACTATACCTATCCCGTCGAATCTGACACAGCCCCGTCACCCGCCTCTACCCCTGGGCCGCCCTCCGCGCCTACCTCCTCTCCCGCCTAAATAACCCGGACATTGAACCGCCAAACCGGGTAGTCAAATACAGCCGAATTGGGCAATAACCATTCTTGGAGCACGATAACATTTCCGGTTGAAAAGAAAGAGGGTGCAGTATGGTTTGAATCATGCTTCCTGAAGAGATGCCCTGGCGACATTGAGCAGCTTTATTTCTGTTTCCCTGGAATTCCTGAAATTACCGCGTTGAGGCAGGAATTATGAATTTCATATTGGTCTAATTGGTCTAATTCTTAGCATGGTTGGGGTCAGCCTTTGAGGCCCCAGGTGGAGCGGTCGAGGTTGCGGTAGGAGACGGCTTCATGCATGTGGAGGGTGGTTATGTCGGGGGAAGCGTCGAGGTCGGCGATGGTGCGGGCCACCTTGAGGATGCGGTCGTAGGCACGGGCCGACATGTCGAAGCGGGTCATTGCCTGCTGGAGGATGTTCATGGCGGCCTGGGAGGGGCGTGCGTGTTGTGCTATCATCTTCGGGGTCATCTGAGCGTTGCAGTGCACTCCTTTCTCACCGGAGAAACGCTCGCGCTGGATGTCACGGGCTTTGATTACACGCTCGCGGATGGTGGTGGAGCTTTCGCCGGGCTGCATATCCTGAAGTTCCCGGAAAGGCACAGGCATGATTTCCACCTGTATGTCGATGCGGTCGAGCAACGGCCCTGAGATGCGGCTGAGATAGCGCTGCACCTGCACCTGGGTGCAGTGGCATTCTTTGGTAGGATGGTTGTAATAGCCGCATGGGCAGGGGTTCATACTCGCCACGAGCATGAATCCTGCGGGATAGTCAATTGAATATTTTGCGCGTGAGATGTTGATGTGGCGGTCTTCGAGCGGCTGGCGCATCACTTCGAGCACCGACCGCGAAAACTCAGGGAATTCATCAAGAAACAGCACCCCGTTGTGTGCCAGCGAGATTTCCCCCGGCATTGGATTCGCGCCGCCACCTACGAGCGCCACGGGCGAGATGGTGTGGTGGGGGGAGCGGAAGGGGCGCGTTGTCATAAGTGTTGAACCGCTTTTGAGCTTCCCTGCAACGGAATGTATTTTAGTGGTTTCAAGCGCCTCGCCGAGGGTAAGGGGTGGCATTATCGACGGAAGCCGTTTGGCCATCATAGATTTCCCGGCTCCGGGAGGGCCTACCAGCAGGATGTTATGGCCACCCGCACATGCCACTTCAAATGCACGTTTGACGCTTTCCTGCCCTTTTACGTCGGAAAAATCGAGGTCGAAATCCATAAATGCCCGCCCGAACTCCTCCCGGGTGTTGACCACTGTAGGCGTCGGCTCTTTTTCATTGCGGAGGAAGCCTATGACCTCGCGGAGGCTATCCATGCCGTAGACCTCCAGATTATTGACCACAGCCGCCTCTGTGGCATTCGCCTGCGGCACTATCATTGCCTTCACTCCCCGGCTGCGTGCCATTATCGCCATCGGGAGCACCCCTTTCACCGGCAACAGGCTGCCGTCGAGCGACAGTTCCCCCATGATGAGGAAATCGCCAAGGCGTGTGGCAGGGATTTTCTCATCGGCGGCAAGCACCCCGAGAGCTATGGGGAGGTCGTAGGCCGACCCCTCTTTTTTCACATCGGCGGGGGCCATGTTGACGACAACTTTCCTACGCGGGAATTCAAACCCGCTCTGATGGATGGCCGACATAACCCTTTCGGCACTCTCCTTCACAGCTGTGTCTGGCAACCCGACCATGACATATTGGAAACCGGTGTCGGTCACTACCTCTATGGTGATTGGAATCGCGTCGATGCCCTGCAGCGCCGCTCCGAGGATTTTTACAAGCATGGTCTGATGGTTTTCAGTGTGTTATGAAACGCCTTCTTAAGAGTGTTGTTCTGTTGATTTACGGGCTTCAGCCACCGAGCTGCCTCTATAGAGCACACGCCCGGTGGAATCGGCCACCACGAACCATGGCACACGCCTTACGGGCATATTCTCGAAAACCTCCAGGTTATAGGCCGACGGAGTCCAGAACCGGCGGATATCGGCGGAAGTCTTGCCGCTGTCGGCCAGCTGCCTGAGCGATTGTTTCCATGTGGAGGTGTCGGTGTCGCAGGAAATGTCGGCAACCTGCACTTTTCGGTGTTGTTTTCCGTTTCTTATCAGGCTTATGGCTGCATCTATTGAGTCCGCACCACGGTTTTCGGCTGTTGTGAGTGTGATTACCGTCAGCGCCACACGCCCGGGGTCTATGGATGAGAGCGAATCCCACTGCCCGAAGAGCCTGAAGGGTTCCAGCCTCAAGGAATCGAGCGGATATGACAACGACTGCAACATGTCGCGCAATCCGTCGAGAGCGGCCGTGTTGCGGGCGTCGCGTCCAAGCTGGTTTATAAGCTCCAATGCGCGCTCTTCATATCCGTTGCTGTCGTAGTAGTCTGCGATAAGCAGCCCTGAAACCGCCCTATTAAGGTTTGACACCGCATATTTATCGATTGCAGCATTGATTGCACTCCTGTCGCCTGATTTAATCACATCTGCATTATCGGTGATGAACCTGGCATATCTTTGCGAATCATCATTGCCTTCGAGTTTTATGTTAAACGGATCGGTGAGATTGAACACGGCCTTTACGGTTTCTCCCGGTTCGATGACCAGACGCCCCACAACTACGCCGTTGTTGGTGTAGATTCTCATCATCGCGGGCTTGTTGAGCCTGCCTGTGACCATAAACCTACCGTCAACAGCCGTGGCGGCCATCGATTGCACCCCCTCGCCGTTATAGTAGACCAGACGGAGGTTACCTGTGCCGAACCCGTCGATACGGCCATCGATGCGGAATTCCTTGTCGGCGCCGCAGGCCACAAGGATTATGGCTGCCGCCATTGCGGCCATGGCACTGATAAATTTATTTTTCATTGCTCGGTTTGATTTGGCGGGCATCGTGTAGGAATCTGCAATGCCTCTATCCGCAAAGATACGATAAATTGTGTTCTTATTTTTCTTTTTCTTTCCTCAATTTGCCCTACCTGGCGGTGAAGCCTCCGTTTTGCGGAGAATTTGATTAACTTTGCATAGCAACCGAATCCTTTTGCCGACATACACGTTTATTCCGGTTGCCGACTGTTTTTTTATGAAATTCCGATTACCGGTCATACTACTCCCATTGATGATATGCCTTGCCTCATTTGATGCACAGGGGCAGATTGTGCCTGTTGAGGATGAGACGGTCAATGTAGACTCGCTGAAACGGGCTTTTGCCGACACCCACTACTATTTCGGCCTCTATCGCGATAACTACTTTATTTTCGGCCCCCCCATCGGCCGTAAGCCCACGGCAGCCAATACCAACATAAAATTCCAGATTTCAATAGCGCAGAAGTTGACAAAGAACACCCTGCCATGGGGCACTTATCTCTATCTCTACTACACCCAGAAGGTGTTCTGGAACGTGTTGCAGAACTCCATGCCGATGACCGACCTGAATTTTAATCCCGGCATAGGATTGGCCAAGCCGATATTCATCAAGAACCGTTTTATCGGGAAAATCAACCTGCAGCTGGAGCATGAGAGCAATGGCCGCGACGGGCTTGAATCACGCTCATGGGAGCGCCTGACGCTTGGCGGCTCAATAATGGTGGATCCCAATTTCATAGTCTATGGAAAATTCTGGATACCTTATGTCGACGGTGTCAACAACAAGGATATCCTAAAATATTGCGGCATCTACCAGATCGGATGGTCGTTCCAGACCAACGACAAAAAGCTGTCGTGCGGCGTCACCATGGTGAAACGCTCGGGATGGAACTTCAACTATAATTTCATTATCGAAGCCGCCTATCGTTTCTCCCTCAAATCCAACCAGTATCTTTTCGCCCAATACTACAACGGCTATGGCGAAGGGCTTCTTGACTATAAGCAATACCATTCGCAGCTACGCGTCGGCATAGTCATCAAACCCACGCTCTTCTCGGAATATTAATAGGGGGGTCAACTTCAAACCAGACACAAATCATGACATCATTCTTGAATATTTCCCATAAAGGCCTTGGCAGGGCCATAACTATGCTGTTGCTCTGCATGGGCCTGGTTTCATGCGGCAACAGCCATAACAAGGATAACAGTGGCCGAATCACGGATAAAGCCGGCTTGCAGAATTCACTATCTGCGATAATCAAGGAGCAACCCGGCAAAGTGAGATTCGCCCACCGCACCGGTTCGGGTTATACCAACTCTCGCGGGGAGGTAGTTGCGGTCAACGACGGGGGCTATGTGGCACTTCCCGACGGGAATGGATATTCCATCGCAGTATTCATAAAAGATTTCGGCGGTAGCCAAGAGGAGGCAGAAAAAATCATTGCCATGATTTCCGCCACGATATACAGCCATCTTACCAACAATGCCGATAATTGAAACATCGCGGCTGATACTCCGGCGTTGGGCCGACGAAGATGCCGAATCACTGTTCAGATATGCCAAAGACCCGGCTGTAGGCCCTGCCGCAGGGTGGCCTCCACACACATCTGTGAAAAACAGCCTTGAAATCATACGCACAGTGTTTTCGGAACCGGAAACCTATGCTATTGTTCTGAAATCTACCGCAGAACCCATAGGAGCCATCGGCATAGTCTCTGACGCAAACCGTTATCCGGAGGGTGAGGCGGAAATCGGCTACTGGATGGGGAAAACGCACTGGGGCAACGGCTATATGACAGAAGCGGCCAAAGCCTTGGTTGAGCACGGTTTCAATAACTTAGGCCTCTCATGCCTATGGATAAGCCATTTTGACGGCAACCTGCGCTCGCGCCGCGTTGCCGAAAAATGCGGATCCACATATGACCATTCCGGGAATGAAGCGATTACAGACAACACCACCCTCTCAAATGCCACCTCCCCACAAATCATCCATTTCCTGAAACTTTCTTCAGAGGCTTGGCAAAAACAAGCCTACCCCCATGGCCAGAGAGGGATACAGATCACCCTCTGAATCCCCACCACCCACCTTTCCAGGCTATTCCAATCTTGCTCAAATTGGAATAGTCTGGAACAGATAAACTGCGCCGGATGGATTGGCAGAAGGTTGCAGGGGGATGCATCCTGAAAATTAGTGTTAAAAAGCGGTTACATCCGGGGTAATTATTGTAACTTTGCATTGTGAAATCTGTTATGACCAGCCGTGAAAACTTTTGATGGCTGGCTTTTGTATTTTTGACCGTTATTCTGATGAACATGATATTTCAATGCGGGGTGCTGTTCGCATTTCTTGCGCTCGGAGAGTTTACGGTGTGGCTCACCGGCATATCAGTGCCGTCGAGCATCATTGGGATGCTTCTGCTGACACTCGCGTTACAGCTGAAAGTGGTGAAACTCAGGCATGTGGAAAAAACCGCCGATTTCCTGGTGCACAATCTTGGGTTCTTTTTCGTGCCGGCCGGGGTCGGACTTATGAGCTGCCTGGGGCTTATCGCAAGGGAATGGATGCCGATAGCGGGGGCAACCGTCGTCAGCACCACAGTCATACTGGTTGTGACCGGACATGTGCATCAATTCATGCGCCGGAGCATACGCCAAAGGCACAGACATGATAACGCGGGAGCAAACCAACCAACGAAAATCGCAGATTAACCGGCATATGGATTTCTTCACAAACAAATTATTCCTCATAGCCCTGACATTCATCGTGTTCGTGCTGGCCCAACAACTCCAAAGAGCCACAGGGGTCAAACTGCTCAATCCAATCCTCGTTTCCATAGTGGTTCTGATTTGCATCCTAATGTCGGCAGGGGTAGACTACTCGACCTATAAAGAAAGCGGCGACTATATCGATTTCTGGCTCAAGCCTGCCGTGGTGGCACTCGGAGTGCCGCTCTATAAACAGTTAGGGGCTATCAGGAAACAGATGCTGCCGCTGTTAGTGGCCGAGATGGCCGGATGCGTGGCAGGGGTGATATCCGTGGTGCTTGCCGCCCGTTTCCTCGGGGCGTCACAAGAAGTGATAATGTCGCTGGCGCCTAAGGCCGTCACCACCCCCATAGCCATGGAAGTGTCAAATTCAATCGGAGGCATTCCCGCCCTGACTGCTGCCGTGGTTGTTTGCACAGGCATTTTTGGCGGAATGGCCGGATTCCGCATAATCAGGCTCGGACGTGTCAACAGCCCTATAGCCAAGGGACTCTCCATGGGAACCGCTGCCCATGCCATGGGCACATCCGCCGCCATGGAACTAAGCGAGCGCTACGGCGCATTCTCCTCATTGGGACTTACCATAAACGGGCTGCTCACTGCCATCCTCGCCCCCCTAATCCTCCACCTTATCGGCTACACTATCTGAGGGAGAAAACCGTCACGCCTATGAAATAAAGAGGGTGTGTCATAATGGCTCATCTGGGTCGTCGCCCGAGGGCTTCGGGTTCGGTCATTGACCTTAGTCAACTCCCTTCACCTTCACCCTCACCCTCAGGCTCCTACCATCTGAACCATTCTGACAGCACCCTCTCCATCCGGATGCCAAAAAGGCGTTGGTCGAATTTCGACACAACGCCTTCTTCAAATGTCTTGACAAATGGAGCAACCTCGTATCCGTTCCAAAAGACCGTTTGTCGGTAATTTACACCGGCAGCACTGCCATGAAAACATCTCATGGCACTCTCATACCATGGAATCAGGCTTACTGATATACAACCGGTAAGCCGGTTATTTCACCATCGACTGGAAGGGAGCCGGAACAGGGGTGGAGAAGCTGAGGAGCTTGCGGGTGACGGGATGGATGAATTCGAGGGTGCGCGCGTGGAGGGCGAGGCGGTGGATGGGCGACGTGCGGGCACCGTAGCGGCGGTCGCCGGCTATGGGGTGCCCGAGATCTTTCATGTGGACGCGGATCTGGTTTTTGCGACCCGTTTCAAGCTCAACCTCCACGAGGGTGTAGCCGTTGGCTGATGCGACAGTCTTGTAACGGGTCAAGGCAAACTGCCCCTCTTCCGGGTTATCGGTTGAATAGACAACATGCTCGGAGTTTTCTGCCAGATAGCTTTTCACATCGCCGGCGGGTGGAACGAGCTTCCCTTCGACCACGCAGACATACTGGCGTCGGCGGACCATGTTGTTCCAGTTATGCTGCAGCCCTTCTTTTGCCTCAATATTTTTAGCGAACACCATCAGCCCGGATGTGTGCTGGTCGAGACGGTGGACTATGAACACTTTGTTGCGCGGGTCTTTATTTTTAAGATAATCGCGCACGATTGAATATGCCGTACCCTCCCTTATCTTGTCGTTGCCGATAGACAACAGTCCATAGCCTTTGTTTACAACGAGCAGGTCGTCGTCTTCATAAACAAGCTGCACACGGCGATTGTAGAACGTTACAAAAGCCCGTGTGAGGTTTATCCTCACCTCGTCGCCGGCCTGCAGCGTAGCATCGAATTGCCGCGTGACAGTGCCGTTGACCATAACCTGGTCATATTTCAGCAGTTCTTTGATGTTAGTGCGCTTGCGGTCGGGCATGGCTGCGAAAAGGAATTCGAGCAGCTTCGACGGCCCGGCAACTGCAAAGGTCACTATGGTGTCGGGGCGCAGCGCTCTGCGTTCAGCCCCCGGTTTGGTTTTTATCACAGGTCTTGGCATCGGTCGGGGATGTTTAAAGAGGTGTTTACGCTTTCTTGCGGCCTTTCGGACGTTTAGGCTTGGCGTCTGAATCGGCGATTATCCGGCGGCACTCCTCCAGAGTTAAAGCCGCAGGGTCATCAACCGTTTTGGGTATCTTGTAGTTGCCTTTGTTATATGAGATATAGACTCCGTAACGGCCATTGAGAATCTGCAGGGCCTCATCTTCGGGGAATGTCTTTACAACCTTATTGGCCTCTGCCGCACGTTTGTCGCGTATGAGCGCTTCAGCTTCTTCAAGGGTAATATGGGCAGGCGACAGCTCTTTTGGAATCGACACGAATTTGCCCTCATGTTTCACATATGGGCCGAAACGGCCTATCGCCACAGTAACCGGCTGCCCTTCATATTCCCCGATCATGCGGGGGAATTCAAATAGCTTCAACGCCTCTTCAAGGGTGATTGTGCTCACCGACTGCCCTTTAAGCAGCGATGCAAACTGCGGCTTCTCATCGCCCTCTCCATCACCAAGCTGAATCATCGGGCCGAAACGGCCGATTTTAACCGACACAGGCTTGCCTGTGGCAGGGTCGTTGCCGAGCACGCGCTCGCCCACTTTATGCTCCATTCGCATGTTAAGAGCCTTGTCGACCGTTGGGTGGAACTGGTTGTAGAAATCTTTTATCTCATTGTGCCATGGGAGCTTCCCTTCGGCAATGCTGTCGAACTTCTCCTCAATCTGTGCGGTGAAATTATAGTCGAGTATATCTGGGAAGAAATCAGTCAGGAAACTGTTGACCACCTCGCCTATATCGGTAGGAACGAGTTTACCCTTTTCAGAACCGACGGTTTCGGTTTTCTGCTGTGAGGTGATATTTCCCCCGCGCAATGTTATCACGTCGAATTGCCTGGGCACGCCCTCTTTCTCTCCCTTTTCAACATATTCACGCTGTTGGATGGTTGAGATTGTCGGGGCATAAGTAGACGGGCGTCCGATGCCCAGTTCTTCCATCTTTTTCACCAGCGAAGCCTCAGTGTAGCGCGGAGGCTGCTGGGTGTGGCGCTGCGTGGCGGTCATCTCTTCGAGAGAAACGGTGTCACCTTCATGCATGGCCGGCAGGATGCCCTGGAGCGCTTCGTCAGCGCCATCGTCATCTTTCCCCTCCATGTAGATTTTCAGGAAACCGTCGAATTTAATCACTTCGCCTGTGGCGGTGAAATGCTCGGGGCGCGAGGCTGGGGCAATGTCGATAGTGGTCTTCTCGATTTCGGCATCGGCCATCTGGGAAGCCAGTGTGCGCTTCCAGATCAGTGAATAGAGGCGTTTTTCCTGCGGTGTGCCGTCGATGGTCTGCCGGTCGATATAAGTCGGCCTTATAGCTTCGTGGGCCTCCTGGGCGCCTTTCGATGAGGTGTGGTAGTGACGCACTTTCAGATATTCCGCACCCAGGTGGTTGGTAATCTCTTTTTCAAGGGAAGCTATTGCGAGGTTCGACAGGTTGAGCGAGTCGGTTCGCATATAGGTTATATGCCCAGATTCATAAAGTCTCTGGGCCACCATCATCGTCTGCGACACGGTGAAGCCGAGTTTGCGGGCAGCCTCCTGCTGTAGAGTTGAAGTGGTGAAGGGGGGCGCGGGCGATTTCTTTCCCTGGCGCACATTGACTGCGCTGACCTTGAACGATGTCGCGGCACAGTCGGCAAGGAATTTCTCGGCAGAGGCCTTGTCGGGCAGACGCTTCGTCAGTTCAGCCTTGACGGGAATATTTCCTGTGGTGAGGAAATCAGCGTTTACACGGTAGAACTCCTCAGGCTTGAAATTCTTTATTTCATGCTCGCGCTCCATGATGAGCCTGACAGCCACCGATTGCACACGCCCGGCCGAGAGCGCCGGTTTGATTTTCTTCCACAGCACAGGCGACAGCTCGAATCCGACTATGCGGTCGAGAACGCGTCGCGCCTGCTGCGCGTCGACAAGGTTTATGTCGATGCTGCGCGGATTCTCGATGGCGTGGAGAATGGCCTCCTTGGTTATTTCATGGAAAACTATTCGCCGGGTATTTTCCGGCTTAAGTTTCAACACCTCATAGAGATGCCATGCGATGGCCTCCCCTTCGCGGTCTTCATCGGATGCGAGCCAAACCACCTGCGCCTCCTTGGCCTTCTTTTTCAACTCGGCCACCAACGGCTTCTTGTCGTCTGGGATTTCATATTGCGGCTCGAAACGGTTGTCGACATCGATGCTGAAGTTTTTCTTTTTCAGGTCGCGTATATGACCGTAGCTCGACATGACCGTAAAATCGGGGCCGAGGAATTTTCCTATCGTCTTGGCTTTTGCCGGAGACTCAACTATCACAAGATTTTTGACCATCGGAGGCTGTTTTTTAGAGGTGCGCTTTCAAAATTCGGGGGCAAAATTACTAAAAACAAAGTGAAAAACACCTTGATTTAATAGAATTTATAAAAACCAACAACTACGCCCCCATCAGGGTTTGCCTCTTGTGTAGTGAAATCAACGTAGCGACAAGTAGAAATGCCATATGGCGAGGGCGGTGCTGACGGCCACGTTAAGAGAGTGTTTTGTTCCCTCCTGCGGGATTTCAAGGCAGAGGTCGGCGGCATCGACAACCTCCTGTGCCACCCCGTTCACTTCATGCCCGGCGATGACAGCATATCTGCCTGAGGGTTCCGGACAGAAGCCGTCGAGCGGCACACTGCCGTTGACCTGCTCCAGGGCGCAGACGGTGTAGCCCCGGCTTTTCAAATCGGCCACTGCATCCATAGTGTCGGTGAAGTAGCGCCATTCAACCGAGTCCTCCGCACCAAGAGCCGTTTTATGGATTTCTGCAGAGGGGGGCGTCGCCGTGATGCCGCAAAGGCATAGCTGCTCAATGCGGAAAGCGTCGGATGTGCGGAACACAGACCCGATGTTGTTCAGGCTCCTGACGTTATCAAGCACCACCACCAGCGGAATCTTCCGCTTGCGTTTGAATTCCTCGACCGAATCGCGCCCCATCTCCCATATCGTTTTCTTCTCCATGCTATTTAAAGTTATTGCTCTGTTACGGGCATCCGGTCTGCCCCGTCTCTACAACCAGCACCTTCAATGCTGACTGCAGGTCAAAATTAGCACATATTCCCAAATCCTGCAAATCGGATGGTTATCAATATGATGTGGAATTGATTGATCTATAATGGCATACTTCCCAAATAGTTGAAAAAAGTGGCAGCAACTATGTCGCATCACTATAATCAAAATATTGTCGGCTTCTATTGTAGATTCAGTTTTACGTTGCCATTGGCTACCTCCTGCATGAGATGTTACCATGTGTCGCGCTTGTTATATCACGCAAAAGTATAAGTAAGTCATCAAAATTATTACGCATATTATGAATTTTGAGACTTTATATCATCGGCGGAGCTTTTTCGGTGCTTTTAGCCTTCATATTCAGTCGTGTAGACAACTACACTCCTTCATTCTCAGGCTAAAATCCCTTGAAAAATCTCTCTCCGATAATATAAAATAATTGTGACGACTTACTTAACACAATAGTTCGGTAAAATTTGCATATTCAATTGAATATCAATAAGATGCAGCAACAATTCAATATCAATGCAAACTATTGTGTATCAGTGCGATACAGCTATGCCTGCTCAAAAATTACCGAACTGTTGTAACAGATATTTTTCCATAAAAATAAAACATCGGAAAACGTTCTTAGGAATTTTTTCGGGCGCTGGATGATAACGGAAATTTGCGCGAATTAACGTTTTTTTTGTATCTTTGCGGCCTCAAACGCGGGATGTGGAATTGGCATTGGCAGACTTTGACTGCATATGTTGTCTTTGACTAAGGTAAGAAAATATAAAGGTTTGAAATTATGAATTTTAGCGGTTCAATTGACTTCCGGCCAAAATTATGGTCGGCATTGCGCCATTACAACACTGCGAAACTCCAGGCCGATATAATCGCCGGAGTGGTGGTAGGCATCGTGGCCCTTCCGTTGGCCATAGCATTCGGAATAGCGTCGGGCGTCAGCCCGACAATCGGCCTTATAACTGCCATTATCGGCGGTTTCATGGTGTCGGCATTCGGCGGCAACTCTGTGCAGATCGGCGGCCCCACGGGAGCATTCATCGTAATAGTCTACGGAATCATATCGCGGTTCGGCCTTGAAGGGCTGGCCGTAGCCACGTTCATGGCCGGTCTGATACTGGTGCTTATGGGTGTCTTCAAGCTCGGCACCGTGATAAAGTTCATTCCTTATCCCATAGTCGTGGGGTTCACCGCCGGTATAGCCCTGACCATCCTCTCAACCCAGGTCAACGACTTCTTCGGGCTTGGCTTGAAAGACCTGCCGGGGGAGTTCATCTCAAAATGGGGGGTGTATTTCCGTAACTTCGGCAACATCGACCTGCCCACACTCGGTGTGGCGCTCCTCTCGCTTGCGATTATCATCGTTACACCGAAAATATCAAAGCGTCTGCCGGGAGCACTGATGGCGATAATAATAGTCACAGCGATAGTCTATCTGATGAAAAGCTACCTCCCCGGGGTGGCGATAGACACCATCGGAGACCGTTTCGGCGCCATGTCGACCGACATCCCCGAAGTGCACGGATTCACTCTCACAATGGCCAACATCAACATGCTGCTTCCGTCGGCATTCACCATCGCCGTGTTGGGCGCAATAGAATCGCTGCTGTCGGCAACGGTTGCCGACGGTGTGACCGGCTCGCGCACGTCGACCAACACCGAACTCATCGGCCAGGGACTGGCCAACGTCGTAGTGCCGTTTTTCGGTGGTATTCCTGTGACCGGCGCCATTGCCCGCACCATGACCAACATCACCAACGGCGGGCGCACCCCTGTGGCAGGGGTTGTCCATGCCGTAGTGCTGCTGTTGATTTTCATTTTCCTTATGCCGCTGATCAATTATGTGCCGATGGCATGTCTGGCGGCGGTGCTGGTAGTAGTGTCGTATAACATGAGCGGCTGGCGCACTATCGTGGGGCTTTTTAAAGCCCCTAAGAGCGACATTTCGGTCATGGCTGTGACATTCCTTCTCACGGTGGTTTTCGACCTCACAATCGCGATAGAAATAGGCCTGCTGCTGGCGGTGGTGCTTTTCCTGCGCCGCGTCATGGAGAACACTTCGATAAAGGTCTACTCCGAACAGCTCGACGTGGCTGAGGGGACAGACCTCGACGCCTCCCACCATGAGGTTCTGAACGTGCTTCCAGGAGTGGAAGTCTATGAAATCGACGGCCCGTTTTTCTTTGGTGTGGCAACCAAGTTCGACGAAATGATGCGCACCACCCTTGCAGAGAAACCTAAAGTCAGAATCGTGCGCATGAGGAAGGTGCCGTTCATCGATTCCACGGCTCTCCATAACCTTGAGATTCTCATCAAATCATCGCAAAGCGAAGGAATACACATCGTGCTGTCGGGAGTCAGGGAAAATGTCAGGGAAACCCTGATTCATGCCGGTATCGACCGCCTTGTCGGCGCCGACCACATCTGCCCCCACATCTCAGTGGCTATTGAGATGGCCAACCGCATTGTGGCGGCCAAAGGCACCCCGGAGAGGCAGCCCTCCAGGGATGATATGGAATAACGGAATTTAATCGGGTAAATTCGCGAAAACGGGAGGTCAGTCGTTGAGGACTGCCTCCCGTTTTCTTATAAGCGGGATAACGGGAGTGATTGCCAACGCCACAGCCACTATGGTCAGAAATGTAACCAACAAATCAGCCACACGGAGCATGACAGGATAAACCTCTATCGACATCAACGACGGGTCGGAAGCACCAAGCTTAATAAAACCGAAATGCTGCTGGCAAAGCACAAGAACCGTTCCAAGTAACATACCCGCCATTCCGCCTATCACTATAATCAGCCATCCCTGCGCCACAAAAATGCCGGAAACCATGCGCCGTGTAGCGCCCATAGCTGAAAGGATGGCCATGTTCCCCTCTTTCTCGATAATGAGCATCGACAGTGTGGAGATGATGTTGAAAGAAGCAATAATGAGGATGAATGCAAGCATCAGGAATGTTATCCACTTCTCTATTGCAATCATGCGGAAAGCCTGCTGCTGCTGTTGACGCCGGTCTTTGACAACCAGGTCCCGTTTCTGACACACCTCCCGGAGGCCTTCAGCAACAGAGGAAACTTTTGCCCCGGCCGTGAGATACACCGCAACAGAGGTGGCCTCATCGGAGTAGTTAAGCAGCGAGGCAGCCGTTTCAAACGGCACAACAACCATATCCCGGTCATACTCCTCCTGCTCCACCTGATAAACCCCTACAGGGAAAACCATAGCGCTGCGGAAAGCCGCCATCGGGTTGGCAGGATTGATGCGCCCTATGCGTCGCGGTTCGTAAATGGTCAGAGAGTCGCCACCGGCAGAGGGGCGCAGACTGAGATTCATGGCAACACCAACGCTGAGCAGCGACGATGACGAATCCATCGCGGCCGAACCGTCGACAATTATATCCCTTATGCCGGAAAGGCTGATGGCCTCCGGATGCATACCTTTCACAGTGACCGGCATCTGGCTTCCGCCTCCAACGGCAAAAGCCTGTTCGGTAATCTCAGGGGCAGCCAAAGACACACCGTCAACATCCGACAAATCTTTGACGAGCGATTCGACCCCGGCTACAGTCTTTCCCGACGAAGGCACCACCATATAGTCGGGATCAATGGCCGACAGTTTGCTGTCGGCAAGGTGCGTGAAACCGTTGAACACCGACAGCACTATGACCATGGCTGCGGCAGCCACAGCTATTGCCGCAAGTGAAATCGCCGATATTATGTTTACAGCCCCGTGTGATTTGCGCGAAAGCAGATAACGGAGCGCTATGCGCAGTGACAGCACAATGTGACAGGAATAAAGCTCACTGTTTGAGCAGATTGTCGATATTCTCGATGTAGTCGAGCGAATCATCGAGGTGGAATGTCAACTCCGGGGTTTTGCGCAGTTGGAAACGCACACGCTGTGCCAGCTCATACCGGATCGTACGGGCGTTGCGGTTGATATTATCGAGAATCTCCTGCCCTTTGGCAGAGGGGAAAATCGACAGATAAGCCCGGGCTATGCTTAGATCGGGACTCACTTTCACCGACGACACAGACACGAGGATACCGTGGGTTTTGGCAGTCTCCAGCCTCAGGATTTCACTCAGCTCCTTCTGGATAAGGCGCGCTATTTTGGCTTGACGTGTAGATTCCATAATTGAAACGTTTATAAATTTAACAGACCGGGCTGCCCATCGGATAGGGAACTACCATGGCAGCCTCCAGGAATAATAACATCCTCCCGCATCACAAAGTTAATGAAAAATACTCATCCTCTCCAATCATTTCAAATAACGTGACATATCCGGCCATAGACCGGGACTGCCGCACCCAATAGTTAAATCAATTAACATACGACAATAATAATTAATTTTAAGGTAATTTTATGTCCTTTTTCCCGAACCGGAAAGTTCGGGAAATGCTATGGGAAAAGTTTAAATCTTAATATATTGCCTGATGAAGAAATTGATTGCATTTTTGGCAGGGGCGGCGTTTATGGCAAACGCCGCCGAGCCGGAGGGCTACTACTCCGCATGCGAGGGGAAAACGGGCGAAGCTCTTCTTAAATCGCTCCTAAGCGTTGTAGGCCCCCACACGAAGATTGACTACAAAACCGGACTGTGGGAAGTCTACAAGACCTCGGATGTGCGCCCCGACGGCACATTGTGGGATATGTATTCAACCAAACAATGGCCTAAGAATTTCACCAAATGCGGCAACTACAAAGTTGTCGGCGACTGTGTTAACAAAGAGCATTCGATGCCCAAAAGCTGGTTCGACGACGCTTACCCGATGTATTCCGACGCCTACCACCTCTATCCGACCGACGGCAAGGTGAACGGGCAACGAAGCAATCACCCATTTGGAGAATGCGCCAACGGCAAATACCTGGCGGCCAATGGGAACGTAAAACCGCTGGGGCGTCTGGGCACAAGCACTTTCCCCGGTTATACCGGAACGGTCTTTGAACCCGACGACCAATACAAAGGTGATTTCGCGAGAACCTATTTCTATATGGCGGCAGCCTACAACGACCGCATCTCGTCGTGGCATTCCGACATGATGGCCGGTAACAACTATCCCGTCTACCGCGAATGGGCGGTTAATATGCTGCTGAAATGGTCGAGGCAAGACCCCGTGAGCGAAAAAGAGATTGTGCGCAACGAAGAGGTGAGCAAACACCAGAAAAACCGCAATCCATTCATCGACCATCCGGAACTGGCCGAGTACATATGGGGCAACAAGAAAGGTGTGGCATGGTATGTCAATGCCTCTACCGAACCCCAGATTCTTGAACCTGCCGACGGCTCTCTCATCGACCTGGGAATGACCTCTACGGATATAAGCCGGTCGACAACCGTAATAGTGAAAGGAACGGCCCTGACATCTGCCGTTACTGTGACCACGCAAGGCACTGGATTCACCGCCACTCCGGCCACCTTGAGTGCCGATGCAGTGAATAACGACGGAGCAGAGATAACCGTGAGCTACCGGTCGGCCTCTGCCACCCACGGCAGCGGAGTGCTTCTGCTGAAATCGGGAGATGCCACATCGGTCTGCACTATCATATGCACTGCAGTAGAAGGACTACCCGTCGGGCCTGCAACAGAAATAACCGAAAACTCATTCATGGCAAACTGGAGCTGCATCGACGACCCATCCACCCCTTACAGCCTCCACGTTTACCGCGACGGAGAAACACTGCCGGGCTACCCCCGCCAGGTGCGCTCGGGCGATGAGAAGGCCATTGTGACGGGGCTTGAACCTGAAACGGCATACAGCTACACCGTTAGCTCCCCCACACAGACTTCGGAACCGGTTGAAGTGACCACCTCGGCTCCCCAACCTTCAATATCATTTCTCTACGACGGTGAACTGCAATTCTTTGCCATCCCGGGCGAACCTTCGGAAATTGCAGAAATACTGATGGAGATAGAAAACATCTCCGAGAACGTCACAATCATTGTAAAATCCCCCTTCCAGGTAAGCACCGACAAATCACAATGGAGCACATCGATCACGCTCCAGCCGGAAGAAGAGCGCTTCTACATGCGTCTGTTCAGCCAAAGCGAAGGTGAATATTCCACCTCAGTCACAGCCACGGCCGGCAGTTATTTCACCGATGATCTGACCGTAGAGGGCAAAGTCAGCCAGAACTCCGGCTCATTCCATGAAGATTTCGAGTCAACAGGAGCGGCGAGCTACAACGACAAGACCTATGTGGGTTCGGCATGTTCATGGCAGACCAACGCACTGTTTGAGAAAGGTGGCAGCAACGCATACCCACACGACGGCGAACAGGCCGCACGTATGCCTAAAAGCGGAGGTTATCTGACCATGCTCGAATCCAAACCCGGCGGTATGGGAACATTGAGCTTCTGGGCGCACCTGTGGCGCAACGAGACAACAACGGCCAAATTCGACGTGAAACTGTCGGCAGACAACGGCACAACCTGGGAGACCGTAGGTACAATCACCATACCGTCCACCTCAACAGGCGGCAATAATGCGTATGCGGAATACACTCTTCCAATCAATAAAGAAGGTATGTTGCGCCTCAAACTGGAACAGACCGCCGGAGCACGCCTGATGCTCGATGACCTACGCATAAGCGATTACCGGAATCAAAGCGGAGTTGTAGAAGCCAACAAGGCCGAATACCATTCATGGGACGCATACAGCCGTTCAGGCCGGCTTATACTTGAATCAAACGGCACCTCAGGCGATATTGTAAGCGTCTACTCCATCGACGGCACAGAGGTCTACTCTGACATACTCCCTAAAGGCGAAACAGCCCTCAACCTAACCCCGGGATTATATATCGTCGTTGTACGCGACTTCTCCCGCCGCGTGCTTGTGAAATAAATCCACATATACAACAGCAAAAGCGGCCCCGGCACTAAATCTGCCGGGGCCGCTTTTGCTGTTGTATGCCGATTCAATATTTGATCAACGATGTGACTTCAGCGTCGGCAGGGAGGTTGGCCCTGCCGTTGAGCATACCCAATTCTATGATGAAATTGATATAAATTTTCTTCGGGTTCATGCGCTTCACCAACTCATAGGCAGCGGCCATGGTTCCGCCGGTGGCAAGCACATCATCGTGGAGCACCACAATATCATCTTCTGTTATGGCATCGCGATGTATTTCAATCGTGTCTTTGCCATATTCCTTGTCATATGAAGCCTGGAGAGTGTCGGCAGGCAGCTTGCCGGGTTTCCTAACCGGCACGAAACCGGCACCCAGTTCAAAGGCAAGGATAGAGCCTCCGATGAAACCGCGCGACTCGATTCCGACAACTTTCGTCACCCCTTTGTCGCGATAGAGCTGAGAGAGATCCCATCCGATTATATGGAGGGCTCGCGGGTCTTTAAACACTGTGGTAAGGTCTTTAAACACTACCCCCTTCTGAGGGAAGTCGTAGACATCGCGGATTTTTGATTTGATGTATTCCATATCGTTTTTTAGTTGTTATAATCTTTATTAAATCTGTGTAACCGTCTGAATCCTGAGCAGATGCGATGGTTCCACGTGGAACATGCGATTTATTTTTATCTCCCACATAAAAGCAGGAGAATATTTATGTCGGCCGGAGAAACCCCCGGGATGCGCGATGCCTGGGCAACTGTTTCGGGGCGTATTCGTTCAAGTTTCTGCCGAGCTTCCGTTGATATTGAATTAATCGAAGAATAGTCAAAGCGGTCGCCAAGACGGATTGCCTCAAGACGGCGGATTTTATCTGCAATCATATCTTCTCGCTTTATATACCCTTCATATTTGAGCAGTATTTCTGCCGCCTCTACAATCTCTTCACGCCGGTCAGAGGGTAATTTCAACAGTTCTTCACGAAGAGCAGGGATTACGCGGGCCAACAATGATATACCCAATTGCGGACGGAGAACGAGGCTTTTCAATTTGCACCCCTCCCTTACCGGCAAGAGTTCCGAAGGGCTGCCTATCAATCCGAGCTGACTGTTAAGCCTGGCAAAACAATCATTCACATCTGCCTCTTTCACCGAATATCCGCTTATGAAATCAATAAGAGAATCGCGCATATTCCGTTTTTCAGCCATTAGTTCATAGCGCCGGGGTGTTGCAAGGCCTATATGGTAGGCTTTCTCAGTCAGACGCATGTCGGCATCATCCTGGCGGAGAAGTATGCGGTATTCCGCACGAGAGGTAAACATGCGGTATGGTTCATCCACCCCTTTTGTCACGAGGTCATCAATCAGCACACCGATGTATGCCTCATCGCGAGCCAGGGTAAAGGGAGGGGTAATCTCTCCTCCTGATTCTGCGGCGGCAATGTTGCGGCAGTTGATAGCGGCATTCACTCCGGCAATCAGCCCTTGTCCGGCAGCCTCCTCATAACCGGTGGTACCGTTAATCTGACCTGCGAAAAAGAGGTTATCCACAAGTTTTGTCTCTAATGAATGGGTCAGCTGGGTCGGGTCGAAAAAGTCATATTCAATTGCATACCCCGGGCGATAAATCCGGACATCTGAAAACGCAGGAATAGTCTTCAGAGCCTCAATCTGGATATCCATCGGAAGCGACGAGGAGAATCCGTTGAGATAAAACTCCTGTGTGGTCTCACCCTCAGGTTCGAGGAATAGCTGGTGCTCTGTCTTGTCGGCAAAGGTCACTATCTTAGTCTCTATCGACGGGCAATAGCGGGGACCGATACTCTGAATCTGACCGTTGTAAAGGGGTGAATCCGGAAGTCCGCGGCGCAATATCTCATGAGTCTTTTCGCTTGTGAAAACAGTGAAACAACGGCGCTGTTTAAGCCCTCGTTTTACATCGGGTAGATATGAGAACTTATGAAAATCCTCTTCAAGTTCCTGAGGCACAGTCAATTCCCATTTAACAGACCGGCCATCAATACGGACAGGCGTTCCGGTTTTCATGCGTTCAGCACTGAAACTCAACGATTTAAGCTGTTCAGTTATGCCATGCGAAGCCGGCTCTGCAATCCGCCCTCCTTCAATCATAGTGCGCCCTATGTGCATAAGGCCGTTAAGGAAAGTGCCATTAGTCAACACAACTGCACGCGCCGAAAAAGTCGCCCCAAGGGCAGTCTTCACACCGGTGACGGCTGTTTTCTTCTTATCACCATGGCACTCCCCTACCCCACCGTTATCAGCATTGGAAAAAACAAGCTCTGTCACTGAGTCCTGCCAAAGCGAAAGCCCCGGAGTATTTTCGAGTATGGAGCGCCACATCTCCGAAAACCTCATGCGGTCAGACTGCGCACGCGGACTCCACATAGCCGGTCCTTTCGAGCGGTTGAGCATACGGAACTGTATGGCCGTGCGGTCAGTCACAATCCCCATTTGGCCTCCGAGGGCATCGATTTCCCTGACAATCTGCCCCTTTGCGATGCCTCCCACCGCCGGGTTACAGCTCATCTGAGCCACCTTGTTCAAATCCATAGTAATCAGCAGGGTGCTTGCTCCAAGCCGCGCAGCTGCCGAGGCTGCTTCGCAACCGGCATGCCCCGCACCAACCACTATCACATCATAGTCGAATTTCATCGTCTGTTGTCTCTTCTATTTCTTCTGATATTCCTTCTGATTAAAACACCTCCGCATCACAACGGCCGGCATTAAGCCATACCCTTGAGCATGGCCAAAGCCTCATCTTCATTTGCCTCCATGATTTCACGCTCACCGGGGCCTTTATCGTTGATGCCGCAAAGATGGAGCACACCGTGGATTATGACACGCAGCAATTCATCGCCATACGACACTCGTTGAAGCTCTGCATTCGTTGCAACAGTGTCGAGCGAGATGAACATGTCGCCGCGCAGCAGTCTGCCCCTGCAATCATCGAAAGTTATTATGTCGGTGTAGTAATCATGGTTGAGGAACTGCCTGTTGACTTCAATTATACGGTCGTCGTTGCAGAATATATACGATAGATTGCCGGCTATGCGGCCATGGCATGATGCCACAGACTCAATCCATTTTTCAAGCAATCCATAATCAAGCTCAGGGAGTTCTACCCCCTCGGCCAACCATTGGAACCGGTTTTCCATAAGCGTCTAAAAGCAAATTTAACCGGCTACAAAGATAATAAAAAATAATTAAGGCGTTGTGTCGAAATTCGACCAACGCCTTTTTGGCATCCGGATGGAGAGGGTGCTGTCAGAATGGTTCAGATGGTAGGAGCCTGAGGGTGAGGGTGAAGGGAGTTGACTAAGGTCAATGACCG
>Ga0209064_1000307_pt1 | contig 112281 bp, 112 predicted proteins | sample Inofromicrocosms_FD_187498 | JGI IMG/M metagenome (GOLD analysis project Ga0209064, IMG submission 187498) | Mouse cecum microbial communities from Vienna, Austria - Inoculum for glucosamine and mucus D2O microcosms (SPAdes) (version 2) | ecosystem: Host-associated > Mammals > Digestive system...
GTTCCAATAATGAGCCACCAAAAATTCACCAAAGAAATCACCAGCTTTTTCAGCGTAACCAAGCCTGTACCATGCACCAGCATCAGATACAGTGAACGACTTAGAGCCGCCAGTAATAATATTCTTGTTTAGTTCATTAGTAATCAATATATCAAAGCATGACCATTAGTCACTATTTTCCGAACGTTAGTTCCATTATTTTCCAAAAAAATAATTATATTTGGAGAATATACAAACATGAGTTCTAAAAAGAGAGGTGTTTGTATATGAGAAATACATTTGCAAAAGAATTTGTATCAAAAATTATTGGAAAAGTATCTGATGACGCTTTAGAGATTGTATTACGTGAACTAGAAGTGTTTACAAATGATTATGATATTAAAGACAGATGTACAGATATTGTGTGTCATAATAAGGAAATCCCTTCGTGTTACCAAATATATATGGTATCAAAAAGAATAGAAGGTCTTAGTACTGGCACTTTGAAAATATATGATTTATATTTAAAGGACTTTTTTATGAATATTGAAAAATCTTTAAATGATATAACCACAAATGACATTAGAGTATATTTGTACAATTTACAAAAACGAAGAAATATATCAAATCATTCACTTGATGAGAAACGATTAGTAATTAATACTTTTTTAGAATGGTGCAAAAACGAAGAATATATCTCAAAAAATCCATGTAAACAAATTCAACCTATAAAATATGAAATCAAATCAAGAGAGCCTTTAGAGGATGTTGAGCTTGAACTTGTACGATATGGTTGCAGAACTGTTAGGGATAAAGCAATTATTGAACTATTTTATAGTACAGGATGTCGTGTTTCAGAAATGGTAAATCTAAATAGAGAAAGTATAAATTTCAAAACAGGCGAAGTTTTTTTATTTGGAAAAGGTAGCAAACACAGAGTATCGTATCTAAATGCAAAAGCAGAGGTGGCGTTAAAGAAATATTTACATACACGTAAGGACAATAATGAAGCACTTATTGTTTCTGAAAGAAAGCCTTATCAACGTTTGAGCAAAACGGGTATAGAACGAATTGTAAGAGTAATAGGAGAACGAGCAAATATCGGAAGAAATCTTTATCCGCATCTTATTAGACATACTACTGCCACAGATGCTTTAAAGCGAGGTATGGGAATTGCAGAGGTTCAAACAATGTTGGGACATGAAAAAATTGATACAACAATGATTTATGCAAAAGTAGCACAAGATAATGTAAAATTTAATCATAAAAGATATATCGTATAGGAAGATGAGGTGATATAAATGCAAAATATTTTATTTAATGGCTCTACAGAGCCAATATCAGCAGAAATCCAAAAAATTTCTGAACATACTATAAAAATAATAACTGAACAAGCTCCAAATACTTCTGGATTTAATCTTATAACAGACTCGCAAGAAATTTATGGTAATTATGAAGATTACATTACGGTTTTTCAAGAATTAGAAGATGGATACGTCCTGAGCAATGATGGAAGTATATATACTGAACCATTACCACCATTTTCTAATCCTGAACCAGAACCATACACGCCGACATTGGAAGATATTAAAAAAGAACAGCAAAAAAATATAAATGATGATTATACAAAATCTTATTTAATTGGAACAGATGTTATTTTATGTGATGGTTTAAACATCCATATTCCAAATATTGATAATGAGTTATTAATTTCTATTGGAACTGCTTACAATTCAGCAGTCATTTTATTAGAATCAGGCTCAAAAAATACAATGATTCCTTTTGATATTTCAGGAATTTGTAATTCATATACCCCCTTAGACATTATTAATATATATATTAGTATTCAAAAACTAGTTATTTATAATCGCTCTCTTAAAAATGAGCTTTTTGCAACTATTGAAAGATGTCAAATCGCTAATGAAGTACAAGATATCGCATACAGTATCGAATCTTTAGATTCTATTAGTTTATCTTCTTTCAAAAAATCAATATATGATGGTGAAAATGTTATTAATGAAATTTTATCAAAATACATTTCCATCGAAAAAAATGTATAAAGTTATAAAACCACTCATGCTTATTGCATTGGGTGGTTTTATTTATTCAGCAATCGAAATTTTATATCGTGGTTATACTCATTGGACAATGGTTCTTGTAGGGGGAATATCATTTTATCTTATTGGGCTTGTAAACGAATATACACAATATGATTTTTCAATAATTAAGCAAATGACCATAGGCACACTAATTGTATCTACTTTAGAGTTTACTGCAGGAATTATAGTAAATATCATTTTAAAATGGAATGTATGGGATTATAGCAATATGCCATTTAATATATTAGGTCAAATATGCTTACCATTTAGTGTAATTTGGTTTTTATTATCATTTTTTGCAATTGTTTTAGATGACATTTGCAGATATTTTATTTTTAAAGAAGATTATCCACATTATAAAATATTCTGAATTTTATTTTTTAAATGTCCCTATAAATTAACATAATTAGTATTTTTCATTAATTAAGTTACTGAACTAAACAAGAATTTAATCCGTGGCAACGCACGTGCAATTATAGTCAGTACTACCGGAGCATGGTACAGGCTGGGCTATGCTGAGAAAAAAAGTAATTTCTACGGCGAATTTGTGATTACACACAATTGGAACAACAGTGTGCCGATTTATTGTAAATTATTGGTTGCGGGTGCCGTTAATGGTGGCACAAGGCCATCTTTTTACATAAAAGAGCTTACGCAGACGTATGCCGGATGTGCACTTGGTAATACTTATGCAAAAAATAAAATGATTAAAAAAGCGCGGGTGGTTGCCTACCCTGGGGGAAGTGATGCTTATAACATTTACGTAGATGTATTTATTCAAGATACAAGCGAATTTGCACAAGGTTCAAATAATTGGATATACGCATTATCTCTCCAACTCAATCCATTCGCGCTCAATCCATATACGTGTAAATGGGTGGATTGTGCATTTGGGGAAGCTTCAATACCATCCGGGCTAGTTGCTCAGGAATTTTCTTTTGCATAAATGGAAAACGGGATTAATCGTTTGTAAGATAAACCAACTGTCCGCTACACGGTACAGATGGTTTGACATCCGGAGACACCCACCAATAAACTAGCTTCCCTTCATGGTTTACACCTACCCTTATTCCGGCAGATCCGGAATAAGTTGGCACAAGTACTGATGTAATAGACCTTTGGCCTAATGGAATAGGCAGCCCTTCTGCTATTATCATTCCAGCGCCTTCCGGCTTGTTAATATAACGTATATCATAGAATGTTAATATTACCACACGGCCATATTTTGTCATATTAATACTGGGATTGTGCCCGTCCGTATTGACGTTTTTAATTGATAGTTGAACATTTATATTCTTATTTAGTTCATTAGTAAAATTTTCTGTAAATATAACAAAAATCATTTTGAACCATAATTTATGGTTCTTTTTATTTCAAAAAGGAGTGAGTATATTTTGCAAAAAACTATTTCCAATTTAATTAAAATTGCAATCAATGAGCTTGGATATTTAGAAAAGAAATCAAATAAAGACCTAAATCACAAAACAAAAAATGCCGGGAAAAATAATTACACAAAATATAATGCTGTGTTCGGTGTAAACGGCTGTTATTGGTGTGCATATTTCATTTGCTGGCTATTTTATACGTTGTGCGGTAATGATAAGGTTGAAGCCAAAAAAATGCTCTGTGGGGTGTTAACTGGGGCTTGTGAGACACTTAGACAAGCATGTATTAATCAGAAAAGATATTTCACTAAAAATCCCAAAGTTGGCGACTTGGTTTTCTTTAAAGGCACACGCCATGAGGGTGCAAATCATATTGCACTAGTTATAAAAGTTACTAAAACTAAAATCTACACCATCGAAGGTAATACATCGACAGGAACAGGTGTAGTTGATAATGGAGGTGGCGTAGCAGAAAAAAACTACTCTCTTACTTACTCTAAGATTCTTGGATATGGAAGACCAAAGTATGATAAAGAAATAGACACAAATTCTGATAATTCCCAGTCTTCTTCTCTCCCATCAATTCCAATTAAAAATGCTGCTTCTAAGTCGGCTACATATTACAAAAAATATACTGGAAAATCAACAAAGGTAGATGAAGTTTTGAAATCCATCGGTGTTCCTGCTAAATATAGAGGCAGTTTCAAAAATAGAAAAACTATTGCTGTTAAGAATGGTATTAGCAATTACAAAGGTACTGCCGACCAAAATCTTAAGATTGTGGGTCTAGCAAAGAAAGGTAAGTTAAAAAAGGTATAAAAAAGATTGAAAAGGAGCTTATTGCTATGAAAAAAAACGAAAAGAAAATACCAGATATTTCGCATCACCATCCAGTTAAAAGCTGGACAAGTGTAAAGGAAAATGCGGCATTTCTGATATCCAAGGCTACCCAGGGGACAACTTATACAGACCCTACCCTGGATAGCTTTATTGCCGGTTGTGAGAAGAACCAGATTCCGTACTGGCTGTATACCTTTATGGTAAAAGGGGATGGAAAAACCCAAGCTAAATATATGGTAGACAAATGCAAAGGAAAAGTGGGAAAGTACTTTGTTGGATATATTATTGACGCAGAGAAGAACCCCAGTACAGGGACAAAGCCAACGGACAGTCAGGTAAGGGCTGCTTTGGACTATTTGGCGTCACTTGGGGTTAAGTGGGGGCTATACACGGGCTTTGCAGATTATTCATATTACAAAAATTCCATCACAAAGGCAAAAAATGCGGTAAATGGCTTCTGGTGGGAAGCTCGTTACGGAAACAATAACGGAACTTATAATTCAAAATATCCCTGTAATAAAGGAGTTGCATTGCATCAATTCACATCTCTTGGATCTTGTGATGGGGTTAGTGGTAAAATTGACCTTAACAGGATTGTGAATGGAGTAAAGAATTTGGATTGGTTTACTACTCCCATTTGCTCATCTGATTCTAATTCTGATACATCAACATCCAATACTTCAATATCAGGTTCAAAAAATTGTTATGTTAAATATACTGGGAATTCAAGACAGATTGATGTGGTTCTTAAAGCCATTGGTGTTCCATCTGGCTTTTATGGAAATGTTTCAAAACGTATTGCAGTTGCCAGTGAAAATGGAATTGCTAATTATATTGGATCTGAATCACAAAACTTAAAAATCATTTCTTTAGCAAAGGGAGGAAAACTTAAAAAGGTCAGTACTAAAAATAGTGATTGTTATTATAAGAAATATACTGGAAAATCCAATAAGGTTGATGAAGTATTTAAGATCATCTCAGTTTCTACAAAATATATCGGAGATAAGAAAAAGCGAAAACCTTTAGCTATTAAAAATGGTATTAATAATTATTACGGAACGAGTGCTCAGAACTTGAAACTAATCAGCCTCGCCAAAAAGGGAAAACTGAAAAAAGTATAAAATTTTATAGGGTAGAATACACAAGAATTCTACCCTATTTTTTACGATTTGGACAAGTGAAAGATACTTATATAAATGGTCGAGTAACATTTATATAAATATCTTTAAATATTTTATTGTCATATCAAGGCTCATAAAAGGTGTAAATTTGGTGTAAATTATTAATACTAAAATCCAAAAATCACGTATTTACAAGGGTTTTCGTACAGATAGGTTGACTTCCGCGTTGAACCAACCCGACTTTACCGAAAATTCCCCCATAACCAGACCGGCAATGACACTTAAGGGTGTACTCAGCATACTGGGCGTATTGAGCGCTGCAAGCCGCAGCCCATCGATGGCTATCTCGAGAATCAAAAGCTGAAAAATCAATGGGATATTCACTGTATCCTTCACCGCCACAAATGCAAATATCTTAGGAAGCCAGTTTAAATTCTGCATAAACAACAAAAACACCGGTGTCAGAAATACAGTCATAACCGTAATCAGCCCACGGGCAATTTTTAAATATACATTCGTAAGAGTCGGAAAATAATAATCATTCGCCTCTTCAATCATATCAAAAATCGATGTAGGCAGTATCATAGCAGAAGGGGAGTTGTCCACGAGGATGACGACCTTTCCCTCCAAAAGACACGCCGCCGCCGTATCAGGCCGCTCTGTAAACTTAAACTTCGGGAACGGATTGTACCACTTCCGTTTAAACAGGCACTCTGCAAGACTCTGCTGATTCATGCGCAATGCATCCGTATGAATATTAGAAATACGCTTCCTCACCGTATCAAGAAGCTCTGCGTCCACCCGATCTTTTATAAAACAGATTGCCACATCCGTCCGGGAGCTGTCACCTACCTCTGTCATCTCCATAATAAGGTGCGGGTCGCGGATCCTTCTCCTCATTAGCGCCGTATTGAACACAATGGTCTCCACAAATCCGTCTCTGGAGCCCCGAAGAGACTTATCCTTGTCTGGCTCCTCCACACTTCTGGCCGGATATGTGCGGCAGTCAATAGCTATACACGCCTCATAACCCTCCACAAAAAGGCAGGTAACACCCGAGAGAATATTTTTCAGCACCATATCAAAGTCCCCGATAACATCCACTTCAACGTAAGGAACGCATATTCTCGAAAAAGCCGTTGCATCCACAGGCATATCATTCTCCGTAACTTTCATAATAGAATCCAGAATCTTAAGCATTGTCTCGTCCTTCGTAAATCCATCTATAAAATAGAAAGAAGCTGCACGTCCCCCGATATAAATATCTCTCTGGATAATATCAAAACTGTCCTTCACCGGAAGAACCTGATTCATATACGCTGTATTCTTTTCTCTTGAAGCTGTAACTTTCTTTATATCCGGCATAGATACCCCTCCACTCATTTTTTAGTTAGGTTATCCAGATTACCGGAAATTATGTACTGCTATTAGGTAGTGCTTCCAAACCCTCCGTTCCTGATCTCCATCGCGTCATCATCCAAGGTAATACCATATTCTAAAAATATCCCCTGCATAAATCCGCTTCCTGCCTCAACACGCACTGTCTTTCCTTCTTTTGTATCATTCGTAAGTTTCGCAAAAATATGCCCCTCATTATCGGAATCATAATAATCACTATCGATAATTCCCACTGTATTATTAAGCTGAAGACGGTATTTAAAGCCCAGTCCGCTCCTTGGATAACAAGAAAGGACCCAGTCCGGCTCCATCCATACCCGGATTCCTGTCGGTATCTTTACTGTCTCTCCCGGTTCAAGCACGATATCAATCGGTGCAAAAAAATCATATCCTGCCGAGCCGCCGGTCGCTCTTGTTGGAATCTTAAGATTCTCATACACCTCATTCACTTTTTCATCAGAACTTTCCCCAAAGCAATCTATAAATCCTTCTTTGAATTGTCCGAAGCTCACTTTATCAAACATTGCAACTCTTTTTGCCACACTACATTCCTCCTTTGTTTTCCCATTATCTTATCACTTTCATTTTTTCCCGTCAATGTGCCGAACAGAGCAAAAATCTGCACAGAAAAAGAACCTTACGGTTCTCTTCCTGCATACATTCTATGTATATTTCTCTATTCACTTTTCAAACTATGTTCCATCTACTCTTTAATAACCGATACCGGAGTATCGTCCTTTGCGTCAAGGTTGTTGATATATTTCTTCGTATCCGCAACCATGATGTTCGACAATAACAGCACCGCAATCAGGTTTGGTATGGCCATCAGCGCATTCAGCGTATCTGCAATAAGCCATACAAGGTCAAGAGCCACTACCGGCGCAATCGCCGCAACCGCAATATAGAGAATACGGTAAGGGATAAGACCCATCTTCCCTGCGAAATACTCTACGCACCGCTCGCCGTAATATGCCCATCCGAGGATTGTAGAATATGCGAACGAAATAATACCTAATGTAAGGATAACCGGCCCGATTACCGGAATCTGACCAAATGCAAGGGATGTAAGCACACCGCCGTTGTCAATCTGATCCGCATTGATATTCGGGTTCTTCATGATTGTGGATACAAGTACAAGACCTGTCATCGCACATACAACTACTGTATCCCAGAATGTTCCTGTAGAAGAAACAAGCGCCTGGCGAACCGGGTTCCTTGTCTGAGCTGCCGCCGCCGCGATCGGAGCGGAACCAAGACCGGACTCATTGGAGAACAGACCTCTTGCAACTCCGTAACGGATTGCCATCATGATACCGGTTCCTACAAGACCGCCTGCCGCTGCTCCCGGAGCGAACGCCAGCTTGCAGATTGTAACGATTGCCGGAATGATAAAGTCATGGTTCATACCAAGGATAATGATACATCCAAGTACATAGAACACTGCCATAAACGGAACAAGCTTCTCACACACGCTTGCGATAGACTTGATTCCGCCGAAAATAACAATTGCCGTAAGGACTGCAACGATAATACCTACGCTCCAAAGCGGAATGCCGAAGTTTTCTTTACATACAGTAGCAATCGCATTTACCTGTGTCGCACAGCCGATACCAAAGGATGCGAATCCTGCGAGTATTGCAAATGCCATGCCCAGCCACTTCATATTAAGCCCGCGCTCCAAAGCATACATCGCACCGCCCTGCATACGCCCGTCTTCCGTCTTAACCCTGTACTTTACAGCGATGTAAGACTCTGCATACTTCGTAGCGATTCCGAATACACCGGTAAGCCAGCACCACAGGACCGCTCCCGGTCCTCCGATGGCGATCGCCGTTCCTACTCCAATGATATTACCTGTACCGATCGTAGCCGCCAGAGCCGTTGTCAGCGCTCCGAAATTCGATACCTCGCCCTCTGCATCCGGATCTTTCGTAACAGAAAGCTTAATACCTTTCGCAATCGTATGCCTCTGGATAAATCCTGTCCTGATCGTCAAAAATACATGTGTTCCTAATAACAGTATAATCATGGGCCAGCCCCATACAACACCATTAATCGCACCAACGATATTGTTAATAGTTTCTAACATAATGTTCCCCTTTCTCTCATTGCTGAATTGTTGTGTACGTGCACTGTCTATTTTTCTCTTTTATATTGTATCGTAATTTTTTCTATATATCAAGAATTGTTATTAAATTGACACACTATTCGTCATAATCACCATACTATAAAGATTTTTCTTGCACTTGAATATTGTTAATCCTATAACTATCCTTATTTCATAGGCAATATTTTCGTCAAGATTTTAATTTTATTATTTTTTTCCTTTTTCCTAATTAGCAAATATATACAATTTGTACATATTTAATTTATCTATAATTGTCAAACTGTAAAAATTATATTCTTTATATTTATCTAAATTTTCTGACAATTGATTTTTTATTTTCCATATTTCTTGTCCCATTTTCTTCATTCTGATTGAATAACATCATTAAAAAAAGCAGCATGACCTGCCGCTTTATTTTTTCATTTGCATGTTCGGATACGCAAATATTTTTCCGTCCCTGGTATACAATATTCCATTTTGTGAATAAAATCTCGTGTTCTGAGGAGCAACCTCTATAAAAATCAGATTGTGTAAAGAATCAAAAATTTCCTTCTCGATATATGTAATATTAGCCGGAATATATATTTCAAAAACTCTCTCCTCCAACCCCTCAAGTGCGCCTGCTTTAATCCCGGTGCAGGCTTTATCTCTCGGCAATACCACAAATCCATCTTTCATAAATTCCAACGGGTTCGAATAACCCGTAATACGCCCGTCTCCGTCACATATAAATCCTGAAATCTCCTTCTGGATCACCGGTTCCGGAATCTTTTCCGGCGCCTCCACATTGTCCTTGTTGCCTATGCCCTCCATGATATTTGTAAACGGAAGCTCGGGATTGCTCTGTATTTTATTGCCGATACAGCCAGAATTCTCCACTGCCCGTTCCGATGCCCGTCCTCTCTTTTCCATCTCCATTTTTGTTTTCGGGCTTATCCTTGCCGGCTTTAAATTCTTCGCTTCTTTTTCCATGGAGGAACCGACATCCTGTCCAACGATATTTCCAATACTTTCCTCTGTTTCACAAGCCGCAGCTAACGCATCTATATCTGCATCTGTCTCCATCTCTTCTTTTGCTGCGCCGCCGAATTTATCCGCCGCTCCTTCCACCCCAACTCTCAGCGAAAGAGTAGTATAAGTTCCTACTAAGGCTGCTTTTTCACTCATAGCTTCTGACTTGTGCAAAGCAATTCCCGATACATAGTGGCACGTACAACCCAATATTACTGTCAGAAACACGACATATATGATTTGCTTCCATTCAACATAACATTTACGATTGTCATTAAGTAGTTGTAAAATCAGTTCCATATCCTTTGTACCTCGCATCCATATTTTTCCGGTAAATCAATTGTAACGTAGAAAAAGAAACGTAGAAAGGGGCATTTCGGAACACCCCTCTAACATCTCTTTCCTGTACGCCTGTCACAACAAGCGATATATTACAATTTTATGGATTTGCAAATTCAGATGGAAGGTATTTAGTTGTCTGTACTCTGGCTTAAAACGGCACCCCATCCAGATCATAAGGCGTCACCTGATACACGTAATAATTGAGCCAGTTCGTATACAGATTGTTGGCATGTGCCCTCCATGTAAGGAGCGGCTTACTCTCCGGGTCATTGCCCTCATAATAATTCTCCGGCATTTCAATCGGCAGCCCCTTCGACAGATCCCGCTTATATTCCCCGTCAAGCGTCACCCGGTCATACTCCGGATGCCCCATCACGAAGATCTGTCTGCCGTTCTGCGCCATGGCGAGGAAAAGCCCCGCCTCATCCGATTCCGCCAGTACCGTCAACTGCTTTTCTGCCCGTATCTTGTCCATGGGAACTTCTGTATGCCGGGAATGCGGAGCCAGGAAGACATCATCAAATCCTCTCACCAAAGGAATCTTCCGGTTCATCACGCGATGCTTGAATACCCCGAACACCTTCCTGTCAAGCTGCACCTTATCGATTCCATAATGATAATAAATTCCTGCCTGTGCCCCCCAGCACAGATGGATGGTTGAGGTCACATGGGTCTTCGTCCACTCCATGATCTCTTTAAGCTCTTCCCAGTAATCCACCTCCTCAAAAGGAATCTGCTCCACCGGCGCCCCGGTAATGATAAATCCGTCAAACTTGCTCTTCCTGATATCACAAAATTTCTCATAGAATTGATTCAGATGACTGGTAGGCGTATTTTTAGACTCATGACTCGACACAGTCACAAACTTCACATCTACTTGAATCGGTGTATTAGAAAGCGACCGTAAAATCTGCAGTTCTGTATCCTCTTTAAGAGGCATCAAATTCAAAAGCCCGATCTTGATCGGACGAATATCCTGATGCATGGCACGGTGCTCATCCATCACAAATATGTTCTCACTCTCTAATATTTCTTTTACCGGCAGATTATTCTGTACACGAATCGGCATAGTCCATCCTCCCTCTATTTTTCTTCCGAAGACTCTCCAGCTTCTTTCTCCAGATCCTCAACGACCTCTTCAACGATTTTTTCCATTTTTTCTTCTTCTTTCCCAGACATATAGTTTCCTTCATCATCCACATAGCTTACCGGATCATACATTTTTGAGGAAGCCGGAAGATTCTTTCTCTCAAGCTTACTGTTCACGATCAGCTCTGCTACATAATATAACACCGCAAATGTAGGAACTCCCATAACCATTCCCACAAATCCAAACAATCCTCCTCCAAGTAAGATTGCTACGATTACCCAGAACGCCGACAGTCCCGTTGAATTACCGAGAATTTTCGGTCCAAGTATATTGCCGTCAAACTGCTGCAGCACAAGAATAAAAATAACAAAATACAACCCCTTCATAGGATCGCTCAGCATTATCAGTATCGTGCTCGGCACCGCACCTATGTAAGGTCCAAAAAAGGGAATCACATTTGTTACACCCACGATCACGCTGATCAGCATCACATACGGCATATCCAGCACCGACAGTCCGCAAAAACACAGTACGCCTATAATAGCCGAATCAATGATCTTCCCAATAACAAACCCACCAAATATCTCATTGCTCTTCGTCGTAAAGTGAAGGATCATATTCGCACGGTGAGGCGTGAACAATGCGTAAATGCTCTTTTTACACTGAGAGGTAAATGTCTCCTTGCTAAAGAGGATATAGATAGACACAATCAGTCCGATCACAAAATCAAACAATGTACTGATAACATTGATCACCCCTACTGTAAGGTTGGACATCAGTTCATTAGTCTTAGCCAGAAGATCTGTCCGAAGCCATGTCTCCAACATGTGGGTCCCTTCCTCCACAGCCGTCTTAAGAAAGGCGCTGGTAGTCGTATCACTGGTAGCCATCTCATTGAGTACTGCCACAAGATTATTGAGCTGCCCTGGCAGTGTAAATATCATATTGCGAATACTGTAATATAATTCCGGTATGAGCAGATTACATAATGTCACAATTAAAAAAATCAGGAAAAGCACTGCCGTAAGCACGCCAAGACTCCGGGAGACTTTTTGGGCACTCTCCTTCTTTTTCATATTTCGCTCTAAAACCGGAAGCAAATACTTGTCCACATTATTTACAATAGGATTCAGCAAATATGCAATCACGCAGCCATATATAACCGGCTGCAGAACTCCGATCACTTCCTTCAAAAGTGCCGAAAGATTGGTAAGACGCAAAAGCGCAAAGTAAAACATAATACTTGCCGCCACAACAAGGAATACTGTGATCCCTCTTCCAAATTGCTGTCTGAGCTTAGAAGGCCCCTTTGCACCAAACTGCGGTCTGGCACTATAATATGCATTCTCCGCGCCATAATCCCTCTTCCGTCTTTTCTCTTTTTCATTTTCCAATATATCTTTTTCTTCGTCCATGACCAGTTCCTCTTCCCTAAAACAATCAATAGTAATTATACTATCGGAAACTTTCCTCGTCAACCAAAAAGGAACCCCTTTTTCAGGCGTTCCTTTTACACTTCTGCATGAAAATATTATTTTCGGCACCCGCAGGTAAATGTTGCACATTCTGTCTGTTCGCACTGACATGCCTGGCTTCCTTCCACACTGATCTTCCCCGCATGGCAAGAACAATTATCATTATACTGACAATCTGTCGCCTTACAATCAATGCTGCTTGTAGGAGACGCATTACCTGTCACATTACTGTAGCTATCTCCCTTCCTCTCCTCAAAGCTGTCACAGCAGGTCTCTTCCGAGCTTTTAGCCTGGTTCCCTCCTACACGGATTCCGTCAAGATCACAATAAAAATCTTTGTTATGCAGACAGGTCTGTACCGTACATCTTAATTCTGGCATAAATATACCTCCTCCTTATACTGATATCGAGGTTATTATGCCCTTTATTCTAAAATTTACCCACAAATTGTTAATCTTCCTTCGTCACTTCGCGGATAACTCTTGATGCAATCTCTTCTTTTACAGAATCAATAAATTCCCCGAGATCCTTCTGCCCTTCGTCTCCCGCAAAACGGCTTCTTACTGCAACTTTCCTTTCTTCCTCCTCTTTTGCGCCTACAACAAGCATATAAGGAATCTTGTTCATCTGCGCCTCACGGATCTTATACCCAATCTTTTCTGCTCTTGTATCGATCTCTGCGCGGATTCCCTCTTCTTCTAAACCGCGAAATACTTGCTGCGCATAATCCATATATTTGTCGGAGATCGGAAGCACTTTCACCTGCACCGGAGCCAGCCATGTGGGGAAAGCACCCGCAAAATGCTCAATAAGTATTCCGATAAAGCGCTCAATAGAGCCAAAAGCTACACGGTGGATCATGATCGGGCGATGCTTCTCACCGTCTGCTCCCGTATATTCAAGATCAAAGCGCTGTGGCATCTGCATATCAAGCTGGATCGTTCCGCACTGCCATGTCCTTCCGATAGAATCCTCCAGATGGAAGTCAATCTTCGGACCATAGAACGCACCGTCGCCTTCATTTACCACATAGTCAAGTCCCAGGTCATCGAGAGCGCCCCGAAGTCCCTCTGTCGCCATCTCCCAATCCTCGTCGCTTCCCATGCTGTCCTCCGGGCGTGTAGAAAGCTCCACATGATACTTGAACCCAAACAAGCTGTATACCTCATCAATCAGCCCTGCCACACCTTTAATCTCATCTCGGATCTGCTCCGGTGTCATAAAGATATGGGCATCGTCCTGCGTAAAGCAGCGCACACGCATAAGTCCATGAAGCTGTCCGGATTTCTCATGACGATGAACGAGTCCCAATTCGCCGGCACGGAGCGGAAGATCTTTATAGGAACGAGGCTCTGATTTGTATACGAGCATTCCGCCAGGGCAATTCATAGGCTTTACTGCATAATCTTCCTCGTCAATAACCGTTGTATACATATTGTCTTTATAGTGATCCCAGTGACCGGAATTCTCCCACAGATGCCTGCTTAAGATAATCGGCGTAGCAATCTCCACATATCCTTTTTTCTTATGCAGGTCTCTCCAGTAATCAAGCAGCGTATTTTTGAGTACCATTCCTTTGGGGAGGAAGAATGGAAAGCCCGGCCCTTCCTCGCACATCATGAACAGTCCCAGTTCTCTGCCAAGCTTTCTGTGGTCACGCTTTCTTGCCTCCTCCATCATATGAAGGTACTCATCGAGCTCTGCCTTTTTCGGATATGCCACACCATAGATCCTTGTCAGCATCTTGTTCTTTTCATTGCCTCTCCAGTATGCACCGGCAAGGCTTGTCAGCTTGAATGCCTTGACCGCTTTCGTAGACATAAGATGCGGCCCCGCACACAGATCTGTGAATTCCCCCTGACTGTAGAAGCTGATCTCCTCGCCCTCCGGCAAATCCTCAATCAATTCCACCTTGTATGGCTCATCTTTTTCTTTAAAATAACAGATCGCCTCTTCCCTTGACTTCGTAAACCTTTCAAGAGGCAGATTTTCCTTTACAATCTTTTTCATCTCTGCCTCAATCTTCTCAAGATCCTCCGTCGCAAACGGAGTCTCCCGGTCCAGATCATAATAGAATCCATTGGCAATGGAAGGACCGATGGCAAGCTTTGTCTCCGGATACAGGCGCTTCACCGCCTGCGCCATAATGTGGGATGCAGTATGGTTGAAAGCACCTTTTCCATCCTCGGAATCAAATGTCAGGATTTCCAACTCACAATCCCCGTCAATCTCCGTACGCAGGTCGACCGTCTCTCCGTTCACCTTTGCGGATGTTGCCGCTCTTGCCAATCCCTCACTGATATCCTTTGCAATATCAATTACGGATATTCTTCCTTCATAATCTTTTACTGTTCCGCCTTTCAATGTAATCTTCATAGTTCGTCTCCTTTTCTTTTATCTTTTTTCAATTTTTTTCTTTCTGCTTCGCTTTTTTATGAGCCTCCAACGCCTTCATAAATAACCCGTGAAATTCCGGGCAGGACTGTTTCAGCGCCAGAGGCCGTCCGGTTCGGTCCAGGAAACAATGTCTGGAAACACCTCTGCAATGCACCTTCCCCGTCCGGTCGCTTACAATCTCATATCCAACCGTAAGCTTGATGCCGTTGTATTCCTTCACCCACGACTCAATTTCCACCGAATCTCCAAAATGGAGCATCCGCAGATAACTGGCTTCCACAGAAAGCACCGGACTTATAATTCCCTGCTCTTCCATCTTGTCATAACCCAGTCCCAACTGCTCCATATAATCAATCCTCGCCTCTTCAAACCACCGGATATAATTCGAATGATGGACAATCCCCATCTGGTCTGTCTCATAGTAAAACACTTTACGCCTGTACATCTTCATCACCTCCAATGCTTTATCCTTCAAAAACAAAAGAATCCCTTACAGCATCAGTCAACTGTAAGGGACGAGTCATCTTATCTCGCGGTTCCACCCTGCTTGAACCGGCCATATGCCGGAACCACTCATTCTGACGATAACGGAGTCACCGTGCTGTTTTGCAGCCGCTCGGAGGTGGTCTTCAAAAGGTTCCGAAATAAAAGGCTCTCAGCACTCACGGCCTTTCTCTCTGCGATTTCTTTCCCAGTCTACTCTTCTCTTCAACGCTTTTCACTTCTTTACCATTATAACACCGAATCTCACTTTGTCAACAAAGAGATTTTATCCTTGTTTACTTCCCGCAGCATTTTTTATATTTTTTCCCGGAGCCGCACGGACACGGATCATTGCGCCCGACCTTCTTCTCCTTGCGGATTGTCGTGGATTCCTTCTGCTCCTTATACAACCGCTTAAGCTCCTCCTCAGAATATATCTTTTTCCACTGGGGAAGCTCATACAGCCAATCTGCTTTTGCAGCTACCATATTCTTATAAAGCTTCTCCGTGTCATACACCAGACTCACCTGTGTATCTTCATCCATTGTCTCAATTGGATTTTCTTCCTTCAGGCTCTCATTGATACCATCGAGAAAACCAACCATGGTCATCACTTCTTGCCCATACTTTTCAGCAAGTTCTTTTACGGTCCCTTTTACTTCCTCCTCCGGATTCTCAAGAAGCTGCTCATAGATCTCCTTCTCAATCTGGAAATAACTGCCCCAGAATTTCTGCAGCCTTCCCCTGTCAGCATTCTCATCATATGCGATATCTCTCCACTGTTCTAATAATGTACGGCTCATATTCCTATACTCCTTTGTAATATATTTGCTTTTTTATTATTTTTCCTATATAATGTACCCCAATAGTATACTAAAATCCAACTTAGATGTAAAGGATGATTCTTATGAAAAAAACAAAACGGATTCTTGCACTCACAGGTGCCCTTCTTCTCTTCGCAATGTACGCCGCTACCCTTGTATTTGCGCTGATTGGTTCTGATCATGCACGAATGTTTCTCAAAGCATCCATCGCCTGCACAGTGATCGTCCCCGTCTTTCTATATGCATATATGCTGGTATACCGGATTCTGAAAAGAGAGGACTCTGACTTTAATGAAGATGACCTGTAAAAGAGCAGGCTCACATTATAAGAGCCTGCCCTTAAAATATTCATTTCTTATGTATCCGAATCACATATACAATTCCGCAAAAATCCACTTTCTGCTTTCAGGTAACGTAAGTCCTTGCCTGTCTCTGTTCTTGCAATCCTCGCTGATATTTTTTCTCCTTACAAGGTATTCTTCTATTGAAAGATTCTCCTGATTTTCATTCTCACTTTTCTGCCACATAAATCTACCTCCATTCATTCTCTATACTCCGCTTTTATCAGTATATGAATCAAAACTGAAAACTATGACTCTTTTCTGATATGCTGATAGTATAATTTACAATTATGGATATAGTGTGTCGCAATTCTGAAAACCAGCTAAAGAATTTCTTAAATAACACTTACCTTTCCCTGTAAATAATATCCTCTCTTCCCGGTCCGTTAGAAACCATAGTAATCGGATAACCAATATGCTCCTCTACAAACTCAATGTACCTGCGGCAGTTCTCCGGAAGCTTCTCATACTCTTTGATACCGCTGATGTCGCTCTTCCATCCCGGCAGCTTTTCAAGCACCGGCCTTGCCTTCTCAAGCAAATGTGTGGGCGGAAACTCTGTAGTCACCTTCCCGTCAATCTCATATCCGGTACAGACCGGAATCTCATCCAGATACCCCAGTACATCCAACACTGTAAACGCCACATCGGTAGTTCCCTGCATCCTGCATCCATACTTGGACGCCACACAATCAAACCACCCCATACGTCTCGGACGCCCGGTCGTCGCACCAAACTCACCGCCGTCTCCTCCGCGGCGTCTCAGCTCGTCCGCTTCCTCACCGAATATCTCACTTACAAATGCGCCGGCTCCCACTGCACTCGAATACGCCTTGCATACCGTAATAATCTTCTGAATCTCATAAGGAGGTATCCCGGCTCCAATGGCGCCATAGCCGGCCAGCGTGGAAGATGATGTGACCATCGGATAAATCCCGTGATCCGGATCCTTAAGAGAGCCTAACTGTCCCTCCAACAGAATATTCTTTCCATTCTTTATAGCTTCAAAAAGGAACAGAGATGTATCACACACAAACGGCTCGATCATCTTTTTATATTCCTGAAGCTCATTATATAGATCATCCGGATGAATCAATGGCTTATGATAAAGGTGCTCTAAAAGAACATTCTTCTGCTCCGCTACCCGAACTACCTTCTCTTTCAGCAGATCATCGTCAAACAACTCACTGACCTGGAATCCGACTTTCGCGTATTTGTCTGAATAGAACGGAGCAATCCCCGACTTGGTGGAGCCAAAAGATTTCCCGCCCAGCCGTTCCTCCTCATATGCATCAAAGTTCTTGTGGTAGGACATGACCATCTGTGCCCGGTCAGATACAAGAATCTTTGGCATCGGCACATCTCTGTCCACAATGGACTGTACTTCTTTAAATAATACCGGGATATCCAGCGCAACGCCATTTCCGATAATGCTGGTTGTATGATCGTAAAACACTCCTGACGGCAAGGTATGCAACGCAAATTTACCATAATTATTGATAATTGTATGCCCCGCGTTCGCGCCGCCCTGGAAACGCACGATAATATCAGCCTCTCTCGCAAGCATATCCGTAATCTTGCCCTTGCCCTCATCGCCCCAGTTCGCACCGACTACTGCTTTTACCATATGAATTCCTCCTATGTTGTCAACCTAATTGACCTTCAATTTAGCAGTTTTTTATAAAACCACCCTATGCATTATACTATATTTTCCTATATCTGTAAACTGTTTTACATCAATGGCGCCACAAGACGCAATACCTGTCCGACCAGCTTCGTGAGCATCGTCCGTTTCTTTACCTCCATAAGCGTCACCTTGTGACAATGCTTCAACGTCTGTTGAAAATCCCGTTCTATCCGATCTATCTCCGAATTATTGTAGATAAACGCTCCGCACTCAAAATGCAGATAAAGACTGCGGTAATCCAGGTTAACGGTGCCCACCGTCGCCGTATCGTCATCACTGACAAATACCTTTGCATGTACAAAGCCCGGCGTGTATTCATAAATCTGCACACCGCTCTCAATCAACTCCTGGTAGTAAGTCTGGGCCACTACAAACGCATACCATTTATCCGGAATATGAGGCATAATGATCACCACATCAATCCCGCTCTTAGCAACTCTTGTAAGAGTTGTGATCATCTCATTGTCCAGGATCAAGTAAGGCGTCATAATATGCACATATTTTTTCGCATGATTTAATATATGGAAATATACTTCCTCCCCCACATTTTCATTGTCAAAGGGACTGTCCGCGTAGGGAATCACATATCCATACTCCCTCTTAAGCTCCTTCCTCTTCGGCGTCAGATAGCGCTTATAATTCTCCTGCTTTCTCTCCGTAACATTCCACATCTCAAGAAACATCATGGTAAAGCTCTGCACCGCATCCCCTTTGAGCATAACCGCCGTATCCTTCCAGTGCCCAAAGCGGACTTTTTTATTGATATATTCATCCGCTAGGTTCACTCCTCCGGTAAATGCTGTCTTTCCGTCTATGACACAGATCTTTCGGTGGTCTCTGTTATTCTGAGTGGTAGAAAGAAAGGGCTTTACTGCATTTGCCATCTTACACTTGATACCATATTTTTTAAGCTGCTCCGGATATCCATAAGGAAGAAGGCTGATGGCGCACATGCCGTCATACATAAACCTTACTTCCACCCCTTCTTCAGCCTTCTGCATTAAGATTTCCAGAAGCTTATCCCACATATATCCTTCATCTACAATAAAATATTCCATAAAAATGAACTTTTTTGCTCTTTTAAGTTCGTGTATCATATATTTAAACTTGTATTCTCCCAGCGGAAAATACTTCACCGACGTATTCCTGTATGTAGGAAACCCCAATCGTTTGGACAAAAAATAAGAAAGATGCGCATTGGCCGATTTACTCGCCCATATAGCATCCACCACATCCTGCTCCTGCTGCATAAATGGCACAGTTTCCAGCTTTAACTCCGTGAGACGCTGCTGCAAAAACGAAGTTCCAACCTGCATCTCCACATAGACATAAAACATCGTCCCTACAATGGGAAAAGCAAGAACACACAAGATCCAGGTAATTTTAAACGCCGGATTCCCCTTCCGGTTGATAATATAAATAATAACCGCCACCCGCAGAATCGTGAATACTCCATATATATAAAATGTATACTCCCGCAAATGGAAAGTAGTAGCAACAAATACGCCAAATTGTATCAATACCAATATGAGAAATATCCCTGCACGGCTGAATATAATGCGGAACAATCCCCGTTTCGCACCTCCCGGCGCTTCTCTTCTGCTCATCCGATCCCCCCCTTATTTAACTTGAATATATAGGAATAGCACTATTAGTTTAACATAAATTTTTAAAAATATCACCTTCCCCTTTATTTTTTCCGAAAAAAGTATTACAATAACACTATTAAGCTGTAAACGAGCGAAAGGAGATTTATAATATGAAAAAAATAATCACAAAATTATTGGGGCTGGCTTCTATCGCCGGTGTTGTTGCAGGTGCAGTGTATTTCATCAAGAAAAAAAGTGATGTAGATGACGAAGATTTTGATGATGATTTCGACGATGAAGACTTCGATCTGGACAATGACTTAAAGTCTGTTTCCGATCGTGAATATGTGTCCCTCAACACTGGAGCGCAGGCTGCCGAAACTGCAAAGGAAGCGGCTGAAGAAGTTGCAGAGAAAGTGGAAGAAGCTGCCGAGACTGCGGCTGATAAAGTAGAAAAAGCCGCCGACACAGTCGAAGATAAGGCAGAGGACATTGCCAGCGCTGCAGCTGATAAAACAAAAGATATAACTAACGCTGTAGAAGAAAAGACAAAAAAGACTCTGCAAGCGCTGAAAGGCAAAGCTGAGGGCGCTGCCGAGACGGTAAAAGAAACGATCAAAAAAAATAAAGAAGATTAATTAAAAAAGAATTATGGATATGGAGGGCTGTCATTATTCGACAGCCCTCTGTTATCATATCCAAATTTGCGTTAGAATACTCACCGCATCCTTAATCTGCCCCTCTGAAAGATTTGCATATCCCAATAGCACCGTCGGCCGGTCAGCCGCACTTTTGCAGAGCCGATAGTCAGAAAGCCCGTACACCCGGACTCCCCTCTCCTTTGCCCTGCGTATCAGCTCTTCCTCCCGCACATCTCCCTCGAAAGCCAAAAGCAGATGCACTCCTGCATGTTCTCCTGAAATCCGGCATATGCCGTGAAATGGCCGCAACGCCTCGATAAGCACATCATGCCTGCTTTTATAGAGCGCGCGCATCCTGTTCAGATGCCTTTCATAAAACCCCTCTTCCAGAAACCGCTGTACAATAAGCTGATCCACCTTCGACACCGTAGAATTTACAAAACTGTGCCTTTCATGGTAAATGTCGAGAAGAGGCTCCGGGAGAACCATATAGCTCAGCCGGATTGCGGGCGCAATAGATTTGGAAAACGTTCCCAGATAGATTACTTTCCCCTCCGCATCGTAACCCTGGAGGGCAGGTATCGGTTTCCCCTTGTAGCGGAATTCGCTGTCATAATCGTCTTCAACGATATAGCGCCCCTCCTTTTCACCCGCCCATTTAAGCAACTCCATCCTCCGCCGGATTGGCATGACGATTCCTGTCGGATACTGGTGTGACGGCGTTACATAGGCGATGTCCGCATCCGTCTGAGAAAGCTTGTCCACCTGCATCCCGTTTTTGTCCATGGGAATGGGAATGCGCTCGTAGGAAAGACTTCCTGCCAGACGGTAAGCCTGCTTGTAGGTTGGGTCTTCAAAAGCTATCTTACGGCTCGTTCCAAGAATCATTGAAAGGAGCATGAACAGATAATCGCTTCCCGCTCCTATGATAACCTGTCCCGGGGTACAGTTCACTCCTCTCGCCTGGTATAGATAATTGCACACGGCGTTCCGGAATCCGTATTCCCCCTGAGGGTTCCCGGAGCAGAAAAGCTCCGTCCTGTCATCGATGAGAATATCTTTTGACAGTTTCCGCCACGCATTGTAGGGAAAGCTCTTTAAATCCACACCGTTGGGCGTAAAGTCATATCTGTATTTTTCACAGTCGTCTTTCTTTTCTTCCCTCGCCTGCATGGGCTTGAAATGATAAAGCTCTTCAATCTGCGCCGCAAAAAAGCCCCTGCAGGGTTCCGATTCGATAAAGCCTTCCGACAGAAGCTGCTCATAGGCAAGCTCTACCGTGCTCCTGCTCACCTCCAGATGTTTTGCCAGCGCCCGTGTGGAGGGAAGTTTTTCCCCGCACATAATCTTTCCGCTCTGTATATCCTCTTTTATAAAAGCATATATCTGCTCATAGAGCGGAATCTTAGATTCCGCCCTTAATTCAATCGTAAGTTCATTCATTGTTTTCCCTTATTTCGGCAGCTTAAAGGAGCTCTTCAAAGACACGATCCGGTTAAACACCAGGTTCTCCGGCGTCGAATCTTTAGAATCAATGCAAAAATACCCATTCCGCACAAACTGGAAACTGTCATGCCCCTTAGCATCGGAAAAGCTGTCCTCCACATAGCAGTTTTTACGGATTTCAAGAGAATTGGGATTCAGGTTCAGAGAGCCGTCCTCTTTATTGTAGACGCCCTTCTCCTCGTCCACCAGATTCTCATAGAGCCTTACCTCCGCCTTCTTTGCGTAAGGAGCAGCTACCCAGTGGATGGTGCCTTTTACTTTCCGTCCTGTAAATCCCGTGCCGCACTTCGTCTCCGGGTCATAGGTACAGTGAACGGCAGTCACATTGCCGTTTTCATCTGTCTCATAGCTTTCACATTTTACAAAATATGCGTTCATAAGCCGCACTTCATTGCCCGGGAACAGCCGGAAATACTTCTTCGGAGGCTCTATCATAAAGTCCTCCCGCTCAATGTAAAGCTCCCGGCAAAATGGCAGCTTACGCTTTCCAAGCTCCGGATTCTCAAGGTTGTTGTCCGCCTCCAGATACTCTGTCTCGCCTTCCGGGTAATTGTCTATAATGAGTTTCACCGGGTCAAGCACCGCCATCATGCGCGGCTTTTTCAGTTTTAAATCTTCGCGGATGCAGTACTCAAGCATAGCATAGTCCACAGAACTCTGGCTCTTTGACACTCCGCACAGCTCCACGAACATCCGCAGCGACTCCGGCGTAAAGCCTCTTCTCCTGAGGGCGGCGATGGACACAAGGCGCGGGTCGTCCCACCCGTCCACAATGCCGTCCTGCACCAGTTTTTTGATGTATCTCTTGCCTGTCACTACATTGGTGAGGTAAAGCTTTGCAAACTCAATCTGGCGGGGAGCCGGGTCAAATCCGCACTCCTTTACCACCCAGTCATAGAGCGGCCTGTGGTCCTCAAACTCAAGCGTACAGATAGAATGCGTAATCTTCTCTACCGCATCCTCAATCGGATGTGCAAAGTCATACATCGGATAGATGCACCACTTATCCCCTGTATTGTGGTGAGACATCCGCGCCACCCTGTAGATGACCGGGTCGCGCATATTGATATTCGGGGATGCCATGTCAATCTTTGCCCGCAGCACTTTCTCCCCGTCCTTATACTCCCCGTTCTTCATCGCCTCGAAAAGCGCAAGATTCTCCTCTGCGGAACGGTTCCTGTAAGGGCTGTCCTTCCCCGGCTCCGTGAGCGTTCCCCGGTACTCCCTGATCTCGCCGGCAGTCAGGTCGCACACATAAGCCTTTCCTTTCTTAATCAGTTTTACGGCGCACTCGTACATCATGTCAAAATAATCTGACGCATAGTACAGATGGTCTTTAAAGTCAGCGCCCAGCCATTCCACATCCTCCTTGATGGACTCCACATACTCCATGTCCTCTTTCGTCGGGTTCGTATCGTCAAACCGCAGATGGAATGTTCCGTTATATTTCTTCGCAAGTCCGGAATTCAAGATAATAGACTTGGCATGTCCGATGTGCAGATACCCGTTCGGCTCGGGCGGAAACCTGGTGCATACCCCGCTGTAAACCCCTTCTTTCAGATCCTTATCTATCTCCTGCTCAATAAAATTTTTGGAAACTGTCTCTTCTCCCATATTTCTCCTCCTTCATCTTACCATGCGTCCATCTTATCATAATTTATATATGCAGACAAGGCAAAATCCAACGAACTGATCAGTCTCTCTTTCCGCCCGTATACCGCGTGGCAATCTCTATGACCAGAAAGCCGAACGCGATTGCAAGGCACGTCTGCACAAGCGCTATCGTCTGCCGGAATGCCAGCCCGTAATCTGCCTGCACGAACCCATGCATCATGTAAAACAGCGTAGCCCCAGGTATCACCGGCATGATGGACGTCGTAAGGAAAATCGTCGCCGGCGCCCTGTGTACCCTGGACATGATATACGCATAAGCCGCCACAAAGGTCGCCGCCGCCATGACCGCCGCAAAATCATTTCCTGAAAGTTCCTGCACAAGAAGGTAACAGGCACAGTTGACTGTTCCGCCGATTCCTGCGGAAACAGACTGCCTGACCGCTGCCTGGAACATAAGGGCAAACCCCATGCTGGCTATGCCGCAGGAAATGAACTGCACCGCGATGCTGGGTGCAATGTACATCCCATACATTTTCCCCTCAAAAAGCATCATGGCTAGCCCTGTCCCGCAGGCGATGGCGACAGCCCCTAAAAACGAATTGACGACATTCAGAAGACCGGATAAAAACGCCTTATTCAGCACATCCCGGATGCCGTTTGCAACGCCAAGCCCGCTGATAAGCACCATATTAAGCCCCAGCACAATCCTGTCCGGATGGTTTCCAATCCCTGCCCCTCCGGCTATATATACGGCGGCAGACGACAGAAACGCAAGGACAAGATTATAGACCACAAGGCTGTAGCCCTTTCTGTCAAGGACGTTTCCCATATATACGATAAACACCGCACAGATGCATGTTCCCACAACAGAATCCACCGCGTCGCATCCAAAATAAACGCCGAAACCGATGCCCCCCATAATGGCGGACATATACTTTAAATACAGCGGCTGCGGTTTCCGGTCCATCACCTCCGCATATTTTTCCCTGATTTCTTCCAGAGACGGTTTGTTTTTACAGATGTACCGCGAAAGATTATTAAGGTAATCTAACCGGTCATAATTAAGCCCTATCTTATGCACCCTCCGGATCTGAGTTATGAAAGAGCCGTTCTTTGGCTTGATGGTCGCCTGTATGTCGCTCTGGATGGCAAAAATGCTGCACTGCTCCAGGTCATAGCTCTCTAGCATCCGGTACATGCTGTCTTCGGCACGGTCTGTCTCCGCACCGCTCTTAATCATCTCTTTCCCGATATTCAACACTTCATTCAGCAGCAATTCATAGTCCATACCGCACCTCTACCGTCCATACTTTATCCGAAATACCCATGCGGCGTCTCCGCCTCCTGCACCGCGGCATTACCGCAAAAGCCCCTGCAGGAGAATGGCCGCGATCAGCACCGGCAGGACAAACTGAAAATAAGGTTTCAGCATCTTCGGGAACTTAATGCCCTCTCCCTGGTTGCATTCCTCATAATACTTATCAAATCCCCATCCGAAACGGGTGACACAGAAAAGAAGATAGATCAGGGAGCCTATCGGCAGCAGCAGGTTGCTGACGATAAAATCCTCGCTGTCAAGGACATCCCGCCCTCCGATAAGATGCAGGCTGCTCCATACGTTGTAACCCAGCACACACGGAAGGCTTGCGATAAGTACGAGCACTCCGTTGATAAGCACTGCCCTCTTCCGGCTTGTTCCGAACATATCTACCGCGAAAGAGATGATATTTTCAAATACAGCCATAACCGTCGAAAAACTTGCAAAGGTCATAAACAGGAAGAAGAGTGCGCCCCACACGCGTCCTCCCGCCATGTTCACGAATACATTGGGCAGCGTCACAAAGATAAGCGACGGGCCTGCGTCCGGCTGCACCCCATAGGAAAAGCATGCCGGGAAGATAATCAGGCCTGACATGATTGCCACAAAGGTATCGAGCCCGCAGATTCTAAGCGCCTCCCCGGGCAGCGTGTGATCCTTTGTCATATAGCTTCCGAAGATCTCCATAGCCGCGATTCCAAGACTCAAGGTGAAAAACGACTGGTTCATAGCCTCTGTGATGACATTCGTAATCCCGACGCTCTTTACTTTCTCGATACTCGGCACAAGATAGAAAGAAACGCCTTCTGCTGCCCCGGAAAGAAGCAGACTGTGGGCTGCCAGTACAAGGATCAGCAAAAGGAGCGCCGCCATCATAAATTTGCTGATCTTCTCAAGCCCATTCTGCAAGCCTCTGGAACAGACAAAAAATCCCAAAATAACCGTAAGCCCCATCCAGACACCCATCTCCGACGGTGAGGACAAAAGTTCTGAAAACACTGCTCCCACTTCCTCCGCGCCCATGGCCGGCTTAAATGTCCCCGCTGCAAATTTAAAAAAGTAGCTGACCATCCACCCGGAGACAGTCGTGTAATACATCATCAGCATATAACACCCAAAGATACAGAACCACCCGTGGATATGCCACTTGCTCCCCGGTTTTTCAAGCGCCTGATAACCAAGCACCGCACTTTTTCTGCTGGCACGTCCCACCGCCAGCTCCATGGTGAGCACCGGCATCCCCATAGCAATCAAGAACAACAAATACAAAAGTACAAAGATACCTCCGCCGTTTTCTCCTACTACGTATGGGAACCTCCATACATTTCCAATACCAACTGCACATCCCGCACTGACAAGCAAAAAGCCAAGGCGGGACTTAAATCCCTCTCTCTTCATAAATATTTAACTCTCTTTCCTTCATAGTATGTATCATTTGCATGAAACTGTTTTAAAGATATACCTTTCAAGGCAGGATTGCAACACTTTTTTCTCCTGAAGCTTTACTTCTACACACAAAAAAACTCTTGAATGCTCAAGAGTCTTCCTGCACAAGAAATGCATATGAAAGCTGCCTAGCGGATTTGAACCGCCGACCTCATCCTTACCAAGGATGCGCGCTACCTGCTGCGCCAAGGCAGCTTAGAAGCAAACCGTGTCGCTTATGTGATTTGCAACATTAATAATATACAATATAAAGGGGCAGTTTGTCAATATACTTCATGATTCTTTTTCCAATATCTTTTCCGTCTTATTTTTTATTCTCTGAAGGGCATTGTCTACTGTCTTTGGGCTTTTATCTAAAAGCCTCGCAATCGTCTTGTAATCTGTCCCCATCAGGTGAAGGTAAAGCACCCGGTTTTCTAAGTCGCTTAAGCTCTCCTCAAGACGGCTCTGCAATATCCTTACATACTCCTGGCTGACAAACAGCTCTTCCGGATTGCTCTCCCCACTCGCCGCCATCGTATCCTCAAGAGTACTCTCGTCTTCCCCCTGTTCATAAAAGGAAACATAACTATTGAGCGGCCCGTGTTTTTTTCGTCTGGATGCCTCGATGGCTGAATACATCTGCCTTGTAATACACAATTTGGCAAAGCTGAAAAAGGAAGCACCCTGTTTCAGATCATAATCCTGCACTGCCTTAAACAAGCCGATCATCCCTTCCTGGATCAGATCGTCATTCTCCCCTCCTAAAAGGTACATGGCATTGGCCTCTTTGCGAACCGTATTTTTATATTTATCCATCAAGTAATCGATAATCCCCGAATCTCCTTCTCTGAGCTTTTTGATCAACTGCTCATCCGTCATCTGTTTATAATAATTCATCGGCACAGCCTCTGTCTTACGATCTCATAGGCCAGCACTCCCGCTGCCACAGATGCATTGAGAGAATCAATCTCTCCTTTCATGGGAATACCCGCGGCAAAATCACAGGTTTCCTTTACCAGCCGGCTTACACCTTCTCCCTCGCTGCCGATCACAAGCCCAATGGGACCTGTCAGGTTAAGCTTATACATCTGTTCCCCATCCATATCGGCGCAGACAAACCACAAGCCCTTCTCCTTCAGCTCCTCCATCGTCTTTTTAAGATTGGTCACCTTGGCAACCGGTGTGTAGTTGAGGGCACCTGCCGATGTCTTTGCCACCGTCGCCGTAAGTCCTGCTGCCCTCCGTTTCGGAATGATGACTCCGTGAGCTCCGGCCAGGTTGGCTGTACGGATGATCGCTCCTAAATTATGCGGATCCTCAATATTATCCAAAAGAATCAAGAAAGGATCTTCCCCTCTCTCCTTCGCCAGAGCGAGCATATCCTCCACGGAACTGTATTCATACGCAGCGGCAAAAGCTATCACTCCCTGATGTTTTCCCGTCTCCGAGAGCTTTGTAAGCCGTTCCTTCGACACAAACTGTAAGATCACATCATGCTTCTTTGCCTCCCGCAGGATCGTACGGACAGGGTCATCCGTGCACCCGTCTAGCACAAACAGCTTGTCGATGGGCTTTCCCGCGCGAAATGCCTCCAGCACTGCATTGCGCCCTTCGATCATATTTTCATTAACCTTCTTCTCTTCTTTCATACCTCTCCTTCGGCTTCCTCTAAGCTTTTCAAGCCTTCCTTTATCAGCTCAAGCATCCGCTTCCATTCCTTCTTAAGATAAAGATATCCTATGAGTGCCTCAAAGCCCGTCGCCCTCCGGTAGTCTGTGACCGACTGGTTCTTGGCCGGGGAGACGCTTTTCGCATTCCTTCCCCGCTTATAGACTCCGTGCTCCTCCTCGGTCAGCTCCTCCTGCAGGACGCGCATCATCCGGGACTGGGCAGAAGCCTGCACAAAACGGCTGGCCTGCCGGTGAAGTTCCTTAACCGGACGGTTTCCCTCATTTACTACAAAAGATTTGATGATCAGATCATAGATGCTGTCACCGATATATGCCAGAGTGAGAGGTGAATATTCCTTCACATCCACCTCTTTCATCCCCAGCATCTCCTTCATACACAGATCAAACTGCCAGATTACGCTCTCTTCCATTGCACCCCTTCTCTGGTATCCTTCAAAATAATACCTTTCTCCAGTAGTTCATCACGGATTGCATCTGCCCTTGCAAAATCTCTTGCCTTGCGGGCAGCCTGACGCTCTTCGATCAGATTTTCAATCTCCGCATCCAGAATATCCTCTTCCTTATCAACAAGCAGTCCAAGAACATCCGTAAGCTTCACGAGACGGTCAAGCATCATCTGTAAATACGCTTTAGAACTCTCCTCATTCGTATTGGTATTGGCATATTTCACCAGATCAAACACTGCTGCCACAGCATCTGCGGTATTAAAGTCATCCTCCATAGCCCGCTCAAAGCTCTGTACGAATTCCTCTGTCTTCGCAAAAAGCTCTTTTTCCGCGAGGCTCATAGCGTCACTTTTCGCATTCCCTATAAGGAATTTTAAGCTGTCCGCCGCATTCACCATACGGGCAAGACCGTTCTTTGACGCCTCCATCAGATCGGCGCTGAAGTTAAGCGGACTTCTGTAATGGGCGCTGAGCATAAAGAACCGGAGTACCTGAAGGTCATACTGTTCGGAAATCTCCCGCACTGTCCGGAAATTGCCAAGCGACTTACTCATCTTGTGATTGTCAATATTTAAAAATGCATTGTGCATCCAGTACCGGGCGAACTCCTTTCCATTCGCCGCCTCACTCTGAGCGATCTCATTCTCATGATGGGGAAACACCAGATCCTCACCGCCGGCATGGATATCGATCTGCTCACCTAAATACTTTTTCGACATCACGGAACACTCAATATGCCAGCCCGGCCGCCCCTCACTCCAGGGCGATACCCAGAAAGGCTCCCCCTCCTTCTTCGGCTTCCAGAGCACAAAATCAAGGGCATCTTCTTTCTCATCCTCCCCGGTCACCAGCAGGGAACGCTCACCGGAGCGCAAGTCGTCGAGATTCTTGTGGGAGAGCTTGCCGTACTCCTCAAATTTCCTTGTGCGGTAATAGACCGTACCGTTTTTCTCATAGGCAAATCCTTTATCGATCAAGGTCTTTATCATCTCCACCATACCGTCAATCTCCTCTGTCGCCAGCGGATGTTTCGTGGCAGGCTTGATATTCATGCCTTCCATATCCTTTTTACACTCTGCGATAAAACGCTTAGACACCTCGTCGGAAGTCACACCCTCCTCGATGGCTTTTTTAATGATCTTATCATCCACATCGGTAAAATTAGATACAAAGTTCACGTCATAACCTTTGTACTCAAAATACCTTCTGACTGTATCAAATACGATCATCGGTCTTGCATTCCCGATATGGATAAAATTATATACGGTAGGGCCGCATACATACATCTTGACCTTGTTCTCCTCCAAAGGGACAAACTCCTGTTTTAATCTTGACAGTGTATTAAATATCTTCATTGCCGTCTCTCCTTTTATCTTCTTTATTCTTCTTGCTTATTTTCCTTCATTATCCTCTGTCTTTCTGCGCTTCTCCATCTCTCTGAGACGCCTGTGGAGGCGCATATTGTCCGCCTGCAGTTCACGGATATCACTGGTAATGGGGTCAGGCAGATGAACCTGATCCATGTCTGAGCGGGGAATCTTTACATCATCACGCTTCACGATGCGCCCCGGCACACCGACCACCGTACAGTTGGGTGGAACTTCCTTGAGCACCACAGAACCCGCGCCGATCTTTGAATTCTCTCCGATGGTAAAGGAGCCTAAAACCTTCGCCCCCGCACTCACCATCACATTATCCCGGAGAGTCGGATGGCGCTTTCCCTGCTCCTTTCCCGTACCGCCGAGAGTCACTCCCTGATACAGCGTCACATTATCCCCAAGCTCCGCCGTCTCACCGATGATGACTCCGCTTCCGTGGTCGATAAACAGCCCCTTCCCGATCTTCGCTCCCGGATGGATCTCTATCCCGGTCTTTCTCACTGCCCTCTGGGATACCCACCGGGCAAGGAAATAGTGCTTTTTCACATACAGCTTATGAGCTACACGGTAGGCGATAATAGCCTTAAAGCTGGGGTACAAAAATACTTCCATGTTGGATTTAATCGCCGGGTCACGTTCTCTTATGACCTGGATCTCTTGTTTAATGTAGGATATCATACCCATAATCATTCTCCTTAATCATATCAGTCTGTCTTAATTTCTTTAAATATGACAAAAAACTTCGTCTCCTGCTCCTATGACAAGAGACGAAGTCCATACTCCGCGGTTCCACTCTTATAGAGAAGCTCTGATACTCTCAGGCGCTCCTCCGCTCCATGCATGTAACGTATGCCAAACGTATCCGGCTACTTAAGATGGCTTAACATCTGTTCACCTGATCAACTCCCGGATGCACTTCACAGGACTTCCCCTTAAAAGCTGCTTTCAGCCGATGGCAACCTCTCTCTGTAAGACCTTGGTTCTGCTACTCTTTCCGTTCTTTGTCTTTTCCTGTTTTGCTGCCTTGAAATAACCTGCTTTGAAAACCTGATATTATCATATGTGAATTTCCGAAATTTGTCAACAATTTGTTACATGAGGAATATTTCACCATCTACCAATCTGGCATTGCAGGAATTGTACGTGCGGTCCAAAATAACCGTCTCATCTTCGATCGTTATGGACACTCTCGGATGAGCTGTACCGCATCTTAGACGACAGCTTTTCTTCTCCTCTTTCTCTTTTTCCTCCTCCATCCGTTCCTTGTCCCGGTCAAATTTGTTGAGCTTCATACCGCTCACTGACAGCTCCAACCTAAGCTTACTCATGCGCTTCGAACGGAACGGACTGTCCGGCTGGCGCTCCAGCCGCTCCATCTCTTCCTTCATCTCTTTTATGTTCTGCGACAAGATCTGTTTTTCAAAACTCGTATAAGGCTGTCCGCCAAGAACAATCGACGTAGGACTTTCATATACAGATCCGACGATTTTCGCTTCAATCCCCTGTGCTGCCCGAATCTGTCCTCCAACAATAAGCCCCCGCCCTGAACAAACTTCCACCTCGCCGTCGCTATATACATTGCTGTAACGGATTGAATCCGTGTGCACATTTTGCCTGGCGTGAACGATACTGTTTACCAGATATTTTGAATAGATATTATGCTGAGATCTCACGATCGTCTCCATATTTCCTACAATCCCCTTAACGACGATCAAATCCCCTCCCGCTTCTATCTCACAGGACTCTACTACTCCGCAGACCTTGATATCACCCATGGCACGTACGGAAAATCCGCTGCACACATCTCCCTTAATAAGTACATCCCCGATAAAATTAATATTCCCTGTAGAATAATCTACATTACCGGGAATCTCAAGAAGAGGTTTTACAGAAAAATACCGCCCGCTAAACTCCACGCGCCCATCTATAGAGGCGATAAGCTTATTGCCGTCCTCGCTGAGCTCTGTATTCTTTCCTTTCGGAATCGATACACTTTTTCCGTTTTTGCAGCGCAGCTCCTGATTTAGCACTGTCCGTCCTGCTATCCCTTCTGTCGGCGGTATTGCCTCGCAGATCAGATCGCCCTGCTTTACATTCTGCTCGGCACCCAAGGACATATAATTCACATTGCCGAATTCATCCATCTCCGGAAGCCGCTCCACATGCCTTAAGAAATAATCTACGAGATAGCCATTGTCTCCGTTGGCTGCTTTACTTCCCTTCGCGATAAGAAATAAGTGAAAATAACGGTTATAATCCTCCGGCAGATTTTCGAATACCTCTTGATCCAGACCGTAAGTGACTTTTTTCTTCTCCAGTGCCTCAAAGAGCAGGTCTTTCGTAAGCTCCTTGCCCCAGCCCGTCGGCGGAAAGACCATCACCCAGGCATACATGTTGTCCGAGGAAACATACACAAAGGGCAATGCATCCATCGAAGGCTCCAAATGGGAAGTCTCACTTTCTTCCCCGTTCTCCTCCTCATTCTCTTCTGTAGCGAGCTTCGGCAACACATCTTTCAGCCGCGAATCCGCCGCCTTCGTCATCTCAATACGAAACCTCATGAGCTCTTTTCTTATCTGGTCCTCCGTGAGCTCGTCGCCTCCCTTCATTACCAGTTCAGGAGGAGGCGTATTCCTTGACTTGTCTGTCCTTATGTCATACAGACGATAAAGCGGATGCTCATGAGACAGCTCTAGGCTGACCGAGGATGCTGTTGACGTAGTAGCAAAATCCTGCTGTGTTTCCTGAGGCGACAGTGGCTCCAAAGGTTCTTCCTCTTTACTCTCTCCCTTTTTAGTCCTGACGAATTTTTCTTTTAAAACTTTTAAAATCTTCAAACCTATCGCCTCCCCTTTGCGTATTCTCTATACCAATATTATATTCCTATTGTATCCTATCGCGTGCATATTTACAAGAAAAAAACGAAGGCAAAAAATTGGCAAAATGACACCAGGAACAAAACCTATTTTGTCCCTGGCATCATCAAACCTATTTCTATAATCTTTCTATTTTTCCACAGGGAATGCAACTTCCGCTTTAAAAAGATCACCTTCCGTTTCTATCTTGAACCGGCCTTTCTGAAGTTCTGTGAAGCTTTTTGCAATAGCCAGCCCAAGCCCCGAGCCTTCCGTATTTCTCGCCGCATCACCCCGCACGAATCGCTCAGTAATCTCATCCGGATTAAAATCAAGCTCCGTCGCCGAAATATTCATGATATGAAGTACGATCTCATCGGCGCGCTTCTCTATCTTTACATACACCCTGGTCTTCGGCATGGCATATTTCACTACATTGATCAAAAGATTTTCAAAGATACGGTAAGTCTTCTGGCTGTCAAGAGCTGCCACTGCCTTCTCCTCCGGATAAGTGCATCGAAAATCAAGTTCTGCAGCCTCAAACTTTTCACTAAGTTCAAGCCGCACCTGTTTAAAAAGATTGACCACGTCCACATCCACGAAATGAAGAATCACATTCTTGCTGCTGGCCTTGCTGATCTCGAACAGATCCTCAATCAGCACCTTAAGCCTTAGAGACTTTCTCTCCAATACCTCAATATAGTCCCGGCGCTTTTCTTCATCCTTCTCCTCCTTGAGCAGATTCACATAAGTAATGATTGCAGTCAGCGGTGTCTTTAAATCGTGAGATACGTTGGTGATAAGCTCTGTCTTCATGCGCTGACTTTTCACCTCTTTTTCCACCGCCTTCTGATATCCGTCCTGAATCTTTGCAATCTCTGTTTTGAAGGGGTTAAATACCCCCAGATCTTCCGTAATCTCCACATCAAGCTTCCCCTGCGCCATCTGGTTGGTTGCTTTCAAAAGATGCGCGTATTTCCCTTTCAGATCGTTGAAATATTTTCTCAGCACAAGATATAGGATTACAGAATAGATTACCAACGCAAAGATTCCCGCAAACCACATACAGCTTATCACCGCAAGAAGCGCAAAATTCATAAAGACAAGCCTCAGTATCGTCTTATTGTTCTCATCTCTGAAATCCAGCTCGTCAAAAGAGCGGTATATTCTGTCAAACCAGTTCCGGCAGCCTGCCAGCGCGCATCTCCACCCTTTTTGTATATATTTTTTTGCCGGCACCATGAGTGTGCACTCTTTAAAATACTTCCTTGGCCCCATGGTAAATATATGCCTCATACATGCCGCGCTCCAGTAGACCATCCCAAACACCACAATCCATATCAGAAAATCAAACAGGTCATAGCTCGAGGAAAAAGCACCGATTCTGTCCGCCGCAATGTCTGTCGCGGCTGCAACGGACAAGAGCAGCACGACAGCCGAAATCTCAAAAGGAACCCGGAAAATCTTTTCTTCCCCTGTCCGCAGCGTCTTGAATCTCGGGAGCAGGAATGCAGCCCCGGCAACTGCCGCCATCAGAAGAAGGATCATATTGGTAAACCACTCCGGGCCGTAGCTGTGTACCCCATAACCCGCAAAAGTATTATCCAGATATTCCTCCATATTCTCCTGGCGCATGGCAAGATAAAATGTTCGGTTCACGGGAGTTTTCAAAAGTTCCTGCCGCTCCGCGTCCCTGACAATACGACCAAGCTCTGTCTCTTCAAAAAAGCTGCCAAGCTGCCTTATCAGGATCTTGCTCTGGTCGTCTTTATACTCCCCCGAGCTTATCACTGCCGACGGCACTCCGTTCCCGTCAAAAGAAATGCGCATCCCAATGGAATACGAGGTCAAATTTCCCTCTCCCGGGTAACTATTGCTGCTCGCCGCCATTGTCTTCGCGACTACTGAGCCTTTCTCGTCCACTACCCGGTAGTCAAGGAAGGTCTCAAAATAGTCATTGTCCTCAAACAGCATGTTGTTCTCATCTGCAAAAGTCCAAAAATCGTACTCTTTTTCCTCGTCTGATACATCCTGTTCAGAAAGCTCCCTGTTATAAAATATATAACATGCCTCCACAAACTTTCCGACAAAATCATCCGAGACCTGAGCCTCTGTCATGCTCTCCTCTTTTTGCTGTTCGACCTCGTAAAAAGCTTCCCCATACTTTTCAAGCACCGCCATCGCTGGTATTATGATAATGAGCAAGATCAGAAATACTGCTAATTTATGCCTGTTTTTCAATTTTGTATCCAACACCCCACACCACCTTCAAATATTTTGGCTCCTTCGGATTAATCTCTATCTTCTCCCGAATATTTCTTACATGTACCATGATCGTATCTGTATTTACCGCCCGCTCATTCCATACCCGCTCATAGATTTCTTCGGCAGAAAACACTCTTCCCGGATTCTTCATGAACAGCAGAAGTATCTTAAATTCTATGGGAGTCATCTTCACTGGCTCTCCGTCCACCGTCACTTCAACCGTCTCCTCATTAAGCTCCAAACCGCCGATGGTGTGCACCGCCGACGATTCTTTCGTCGTTCCAAGGCGCTCTAAGAACCTTTTATAGCGCCTCAATTGAGAGTTGACTCTCGCAAGAAGTTCCATCGGAGTAAAGGGCTTTGTCACATAATCATCCGCTCCCATATTAAGTCCCATGATCTTGTCTACCTCCTCCGATTTGGCCGATAAAAAGATTACCGGAAAATCATGCTTTTCCCTGAGCTTAATAGTCATGGAGATTCCATCCATCCTCGGCATCATCACATCCACGACAGCCAAGTGGATTTCTTCTCTTTCAATAACCTCAAGCCCTTCCATACCGTCTGCCGCCTCGAATACTTCATACCCCTGGGACTTTAAGTAAATCTTTACACCCTCGCGTATCTCCTTATCATCCTCCACAACCAATACATGATTTATCTCCATTGCTCGAACTCTCCTCTCTGACTTTTCTCATTGCTATATCGCCGGCTCTCTGCCAATGCCAGTATATCATATCACATTCCGCTGTTTTTAGATACGTACCTTTCTCCATCTGCTCCCCTCCTTAAGTTTTAACAGAAGTATATCCGGCAAAGCTTAAGATGGGTGACAGGAAAAACGAAAGAAATTCTAAAGAAATCCTAATAATACAACAGACAAAAAGACACAAGAAAAGACAGCAGCCCTCAAGCCGCTGCCTCTCAAACTGCCCGTCTTTCGGCAGCTCTTCTTTTTTGCTCATTTCTACTCAAAAGGGAACACAAACTGCGTAAGACCCAACTCATCCCTCATCTTGATAAATTCCTTCTGGACGGCCTCTCCCACCGGAATCCCCTTATCTTTTCTAAACTGCCAGATCTCGTATTCTTTTTCACCTGCAGTAAAGATACGCTCCTGTCCCGGCGCCTTTTTTGATGCCCGAAGCTGCCTTAAGATCTCCCCGGCAGTTTTCTTAAAACTTTCCGCTCCCATAAACGCTTCTGTATCAATGGCAATAAAGAAATGTCCCAGCGGATAAGGAATCTTATTGCCTTCCTCGTCCTTACCGGAAAGCTTCTTTAAAAAGCTTCCTGCCTGGAGTGCCGCCGAAAGGATCTCTACCACCGTCGCATAGCCGTAGCCCTTATACCCTGCCAGCTCCTCCCCGATCCCGCCAAGGGGCGCAAGCGCTGCCCGCCCGCAGTTCAGATCATTTAAGATCCGTTCGCTGTCTGTCACCGCTTTTCCATCATTTCCAATCACCATACCCGACGGTGTATCCATCCCGTTTCTCGCATAGAATTCTATCTTCCCTCTCTGGGAGATGGAAGTAGCGCAGTCAAGTACAAACGGAAACGGCTCATCTGTAGGCAGTCCAAAGGTGATGGGATTTGTTCCAAGCATATTTTCAACACCAAAAGTTGGGGCTATGGATGGCCTGGCATTCGTTCCGGTGATGCCAACCATATTATTCTCCGTACACATAGTCACATAATATCCTGCGATTCCATAATGGGTAGAATTGCGCACTGCCACCATGCCCATACCATACCGCTTTGCCTTGTCAATGGCCATCTGCATCGCCTTCCTGCCTATGACCATACCCATCCCGTTATGTCCGTCCACAACGGCTGTAGTGGGCGTCTGCCTTATCACTTCAAACTCTGTCTTTGGATTCAGGATACCGTCCCTGATCCGATCGATATAGATTGGCTTGAACCGATTACACCCATGACTCTCAATCCCCCTGCGGTCACTCTCAAGAAGCACATCCGCGCACACCGCGGCATCTTCTCCAGGCACTCCACACTTTTCAAATACAGCGATCATAAAATCTTCTGCCAGCTTCCAGTCAATAAATGGTCTTGTCTCTTTCATATTGTCCTCCTCCATGATACCCCTGCTATCATTTACACGGTCTCATTCAGATATATCCTCGAGAGCGGCACGATCTTCTCCATCTCACTCTTCATGCGCTCCGACATCCAGACTCCCTCTTCCATACAAATCTCCTCTGCACTTTTTGCGCCGAAAAGAAAGCTTGCAACAGTAGCAATCGTAACTGTACCTTCACTGTTCTCCGGCTTGCTGTCCATCAGCATCACCCCGGAAAATTCTGTTCCCGTAAGAACTACGCAGCGATTATTCTCCGGAATGACCGGGTCTGTAATCTGAAAGCAGACTCCGATCAGGCTCCGCACTCTGACAGACATGAGCATCCTGCGCACATCCACGATCCGCACCATGATCTTCGGTCTTTCCTTCTCTACTCCGTCCGGCCAAAAGATACGGCAGTCCACGATCTCCCCATCCTTCTTTCCGATCATAAGGCTTCCCCCGTCGGTTGCGTACTCCTTAAGAAGCCTTTGGTAGTAAGGCTCATCCCGTTTTGCATATACCTGGTAATTGGCATTCAGATACTGCTCTGCCGCATCCGCCAGCCCGGCGCAGTCTTCTTCAGAAGCTGCAGTCATAGAATACGGATATTGCTTTTCTTCGTAATATCTTTTTTCCTGCACGTATACCGTTCGAAAATCATGGGGAAAATAAATTTCCTCCGCCGCCGGCATCAGGAAAGTAAAGGACTGCCCGTCTGCATACATATCTTTAAGGCTGTGCCTTAAGATCGATGCCATGACCCCCTGCCTGCGGTATTCCTTCTTCGTCGCCACGGCAACGATATAATTTATCTTCTTCTCCGCTCCTTCAACAGACAAAACATAGGGATTCAAGTGAAGCATTCCCACAACCTCTCCATCCCTCTCGGCCGTATATATGGTATTATCCTTCGTCTTCTCTGTATAATAATAATCCACAAACTCCAGGCTGTCCTCTGAAAACACTTCCTCATACAACGCTCTTGTGCGCGCCTTTTCCTTCTGGGTGAGTTTTTTTATCTCCATCCTGTGTCTCCTTTTTATCCGTATCATTCCATACCGGACGCATGTCCGCAACCGCCGCACCCTGGACAGCCCTTCCCCTCATCCGTTGCCACCGTATAGCTGTAATTCATGACAGTCTCCAGGCAAGCCACCGCCTGGGCGGAGATCCCCTCTCCGCTTCCGGTAAAGCCCAGCCCTTCCTCTGTAGTCGCCTTGATATTCACCTGATCTGTATCTATATTAAGCGCCCCAGCTACATTCTTTCTCATCTCATCGATATAAGGCGCCATCTTGGGGCGCTGGGCAATGATCGTCGCATCGATATTTCCAATCACATAGAGCTTCTCGTCAATAAGCTTCCCCACAAGTTCCAAAAGGCGCAGGCTTGAAGCTCCCTTATACGCAGGATCCGTATCCGGAAAATGCCTCCCAATATCCCCGAGAGCCGCTGCTCCCAAAAGGGCATCCATCACTGCATGTAAAAGAACATCCGCATCGGAATGTCCCAAAAGTCCTTTCTCGTATGGCAGCTTTACCCCTCCTAAAATCAAATCCCGATCTTCCACTAACCGATGTACATCATATCCCATTCCTATCCTCATCGTCTGCTCCCCCTTCCTGTTCACTCTCGTTAATACTCTCTTGCTGATCTGATTCCGGGCCGCTCTCTGCAAAATTTACATAATCGCCCTTCAAAAGTTTTCTGGCATTATAAACTGCTAAAAAACCACCCACTGCAACAAACAGCACCCCAATAAACAGATAAATCACATAATTGTCCGGCCGCCGTGACAAAGCATTTTGAGACAGTCCCAAACCTGTATAAGCTACATATCCTCCCGCAATAATATAAAGAAATAACCTTGACTTCGTCATTTTTCATCCTCCTTGTAACTGCTGATATTATCATAATATAAAAAAAGAAGACAGTCAACAACCGTCTCCTCTGTAAATAAGTAGCGGGAACTGGATTTGAACCAGCGACACCACGGGTATGAACCGTGTGCTCTAGCCAACTGAGCTATCCCGCCAGATATGGTATGGGACCAATAGGGCTCGAACCTATGACCCTCTGCTTGTAAGGCAGATGCTCTCCCAGCTGAGCTATGATCCCATATCTTAGCGAGTTCTTATCTCGAACCCGCTTTGCTATTATACTATCCTTTGTCAGTATTTGTCAACACCTTTTTGCTGGTTTTTTAATTATTTTGTACTATACGATTCCCTGTGCAGTCATCGCGTCTACAACCTTCTCAAAACCTGCAATATTGGCACCCATTACATAATTACCTTCCGCACCGTAGCGTTTCGCCGCATCAACCATATTGTGACAGATATTCACCATGATACCCTTAAGCTTTGCATCCACTTCCTCAAAGCTCCAGCTCAGACGTTCACTGTTCTGAGACATCTCCAGGGCAGATGTCGCTACGCCGCCTGCATTGGCAGCCTTTCCAGGAGCAAAGAGCACACCGTTGTCCTGCAGATACTCTGTTGCATCCATAGTCGTCGGCATATTAGCTCCCTCTGCAACAAGTATACATCCATTGGCAACAAGCTGTTTTGCGTCTTCAAGATGCAGCTCATTCTGTGTTGCACATGGAAGGGCGACATCAACTTTCACGGTCCATACCCCCCGTCCCTCATGATACTCTGAATTCGGGCGATAATTCTTATACTCTGTCAATCTTGCACGTTTTACTTCCTTGATCTCTTTCAAGGCTGCAACATCAATCCCCTCCGGATCGTACACCCATCCGTTAGAATCGCTGACAGTCACCACTTTAGCGCCCAACTGCTGTGCCTTCTCTGTGGCATAGATAGCAACATTTCCGGAACCTGACACTGCAACAGTCTTTCCCTTTAATTCCTTGCCATTGATCTTAAGAAGCTCTTCTGTCAGATATAAAAGACCATATCCGGTAGCCTCTGTTCTTGCCAGTGAACCGCCGTAGCTCAATCCCTTACCGGTAAGGACACCCTCGTAAAGGCCGCGGATTCTCTTATATTGTCCGAACATGTAGCCAATCTCTCTGGCACCTGTACCGATGTCTCCGGCCGGAACGTCTGTGTCAGCGCCAATATATTTACAAAGTTCTGTCATGAAGCTCTGGCAGAATGCCATAACTTCTCTGTCTGATTTGCCCTTCGGGTCAAAGTCGGAACCACCCTTTCCTCCGCCGATCGGAAGTCCGGTCAAAGAATTCTTAAAAATCTGCTCAAATCCCAGGAACTTGATAATTCCAAGATTTACAGACGGGTGGAGACGAAGCCCTCCCTTATATGGTCCGATCGCACTGCTGAACTGCACGCGATACCCGGTATTCACCTGAACCTGTCCTTTATCATCTACCCACGGAACACGGAACTTAATCTGTCTCTCCGGCTCTACCAATCTTTCAAGCAACGCATCCTTTCTGAACTTCTCCTCATTCGCCTCTACTACTACCCTGAGTGATTCCAATACTTCTTTCACGGCCTGATGGAACTCTGGTTCAGCCGGATTCTTTTCTACCACTCGCTGTAAGACTTCATCAACATATGACATATCCATTTACCTCCTAGAACTGTTTCCTTAATTTCTTCAAAGCTTTAAAAAGCGGACAGACAACGTCTATCCGCTTTTTCAGCGCTTTTGTCCTTTAACATTGTAAAGGATTTCCATGTAGAACACAAGATTTTTTTGCAAAATTTATTATTTTTTGCAATTCTCACATCTTTTTCCTGCATTCACAACTATTCATGGGACATTTTTTCTCATTTTTATTCATCGTTATGCAACGAAAGAGTTTGATTCATTCATTTACTCTATCTGAAATACTCTACACCGGACTCGAAGATCTTCATATCCTGCTCGCCGTAGATATTCATTGCCACAGACCGGCCGCGTCTCTCAGAGTGCGCCATCTTGCCAAACACCCGTCCGTCCGGGCTTGTGATTCCCTCGATAGCCATGTAGGAACCATTCACATTCCACTCCTCGTCCATCGTGATATTCCCGTCGATATCACAGTACTGGGTCGCAACCTGGCCATTGGCAAAAAGCCGGTCAAGCCACTCCCTATCCGCCACAAAACGGCCTTCTCCATGAGATGCCGGGTTCGTGTACACACCGCCGAGTTCGGCACCTTTGAGCCATGGAGACTTATCCGTAACGACCTTCACGTAGATCATCTTGGAAATATGGCGTCCGATCGTATTGTAGGTCAGTGTCGGAGATTTTTCATCCTGCCCGGTAATCCGGCCATTTGGCACAAGCCCCAGCTTCACAAGGGCCTGGAAGCCGTTACAGATCCCGAGCGCAAGACCGTCCCTCTCATTTAACAGACGCTCCACCGCCTCCTTGATCTTGGCATTCTGGAAAGCTGTCGCAAAGAACTTCGCCGACCCATCCGGTTCGTCACCTGCGGAAAATCCGCCCGGGAACATAATGATCTGTGCCCCGTCAATGGCTTTCTCAAAGATATTCACCGAATCGATAATATCTGCCGCGTCAAGATTTTTAAACACTTTAGTTACGACCCTGGCACCTGCCCGTTCGAAAGCTTTCGTGCTGTCGTACTCACAGTTTGTCCCTGGGAATACAGGGATGAATACTGTCGGCTGCGCAATCTTATGGGTGCAGATATGAATATCCGAGGCATGGTAAAGCCCTGTTTCTATCTTCTCCTCCTGGCCCGGCGCGCCGGAATTCGTCTTAAATACCTTTTCCAAAGTTGCCTTCCACGCTTCTTCTGCCTCTGCTTCCGGAATCTCTATGCTGCCGTAGGAGAACATTCCGTCTCCTGTCACCTCACCGATCACAGTATACGAAATCGCAAGCTCTCCCACTTTTCCGTCGGGAACTTCTGCGATGATATCGCCGAAAGCCGGTGCAAACAGATCTCTCGCATCCATATTGTGCTCAATCTTCACACCCATACGGTTTCCAAAAGCCATGCGGCTCACCGCAGCGATCACACCATGACGGTCCGCCGCGTACGCCGATACGATCCTGCCCGCACGGATATCCTCGGTAAACTTTCCATACTGCTCCATCACCTTGTCATAGACCGGAACATCATACTCATCCGTCGGAATACGGAGCCATACTAATTTATTCCCCGCCGCCTTAAGCTCCGGCGTGATTATATCCTTTTCTTTTGCGATATCTACCGCAAAAGAAACCAGTGTAGGAGGAACGTCAATATCCTCAAAAGTACCGGACATACTGTCCTTTCCTCCGATGGAAGGAAGGCCGAAGCCAAGCTGCGCATTATATGCCCCGAGAAGCGCCGCAAATGGCTGGCTCCATCTGCCCGGTTCCTCAGTCATCCGGCGGAAATACTCCTGGAAAGTAAAGCGGATCTTCCGGTGATCGCCGCCGTTTGCCACAATCTTTGCCACCGACTCCGTCACTGCATAGATAGCTCCATGATACGGACTCCAGGTAGACAGGTACGGGTCGAAGCCGTAGCTCATCATCGTCACTGTATCACAGTCCCCTTTAAGCACCGGGAGCCTGGCAACCATAGCCTGGGTCTCGGTAGCCTGATACTTGCCGCCGTGAGGCATGAATACAGAAGCCGCCCCGATGGAACCATCGAACATCTCCACAAGACCTTTCTGGGAGCAGACATTAAGATCCGAAAGTACAGAAAGCCATTTTCTTCGTATATCTCCTACTTCCTCCCGCACAAGGATACTGTTCTTCCGGTCAGGAATATCCACCGCAACGGCAGTCTCCTGATGCGCGCCGTTCGTATCTAAAAATGCCCGGGAAAGATTGACGATCTCCTTTCCCCTCCAGGACAGGACAAGCCTTGGCTCCTCAGTGACAACTGCCACCTCCACAGCTTCTAAGTTCTCCTCTTTCGCGTAACCCATGAACTCTTCCACATTCTTTGGGTCTACCACAACCGCCATACGCTCCTGGGACTCGGAGATCGCAATCTCTGTACCGTCAAGCCCTGCGTATTTTTTCGGCACCTTGTCGAGATCAACTTTAAGCCCGTCCGCCAGCTCACCGATGGCAACAGAGACGCCGCCTGCACCAAAATCATTACACTTTTTAATCAATCTGCTTACTTCTTCCCTGCGGAACATACGCTGGATCTTGCGCTCTGTCGGTGCATTTCCCTTCTGCACCTCCGCACCGCAGGTCTCAATAGACTCTGTGGTGTGCACCTTGGAAGACCCGGTAGCGCCGCCGCAGCCGTCCCTTCCGGTGCGCCCGCCAAGAAGGATGATGATATCTCCCGGATCTGAAGTCTCCCGGATCACTGCACGCCTTGGAGCCGCCCCAAGAACAGCACCGATCTCCATACGTTTCGCCACGTAATTCGGATGGTAGATCTCCTTTACTGCACCCGTGGAAAGTCCGATCTGGTTACCGTAAGAACTATATCCATGAGCGGCCTCGCGCACAAGTTTCTTCTGCGGAAGCTTACCCTTAAGGGTATCTTTAACGGAGACGGTAGGATCAGCCGCACCTGTTACACGCATCGCCTGATACACGTAGGTACGCCCGGAAAGCGGATCCCGGATAGCTCCGCCGAGGCAGGTGGCCGCACCGCCGAAAGGTTCGATCTCTGTGGGGTGATTATGTGTCTCATTTTTAAAGTTCACCAGCCACTCTTCCTCCACGCCGTCTACCGTAACCGGGACAACGATGCTGCAGGCATTGATCTCCTCGGATTCCTCCTGGTCTTTAAGCTTCCCTTCCTTCTTAAGCTTGCGCATAGCCATCAACGCCAGATCCATCAAACAGACAAACTTGTCCTCTCTGCCCTTAAAAATCTCACTGTGATCCGCAAGATACTGCCGGTATGTCTCCTCGATAGGGGTCCGGTAGTCACCCTCACCAAAAGAAACGTCCGTAAGTTCTGTCGAAAAAGTCGTATGACGGCAATGATCCGACCAATAAGTATCCAGAACCCGGATCTCCGTCATCGACGGATCTCTCGTCTCCTTATTCCGAAAATAATTCTGGATATGCAGGAAATCCTTAAAGGTCATGGCAAGCCCCAGAGAACCGTAAAGCTCTTTAAGCTTTCCTTCTTCCATATCCTTAAATCCCTCAAAGATAATGACATCCTCCGGCTCATCAAATACCGTCACAAGGGTCATTGGCTTTTCCATCCCGGTTTCCCTTGAATCTACAGGATTAATACAGTGTGCCTTCACCGCCAGAAGTTCCGCATCAGAAATCTCTCTTCCCTCTCCCTCGATCACATAGACGATTGCTGTCTTGATCACTGGTTTTTCATCTTCTTTTATAAACTGGATACACTGCACTGCGGAATCTGCCCTCTGGTCAAACTGCCCCGGAAGATATTCCACGGAAAATACTTTGCTGTTATCCCCCACCGGGAATTCCTCCCGGTACAAAACATCTACCGGCGGCTCTGCGAAAATGCCGTTGCACGCTTTCTCAAAGGTCTCATCCGACACATTCTCTACGTCATAGCGGATCAGTACCCGCACAGACGCAATATCACTGATTCCCAGATATCCCTTGATCTCATGCTCTAAATCCTTCGCCTGCACAGCAAAATCCGGCTTTTTTTCTACAAATACTCGCTTTACACTACTCATTCATTCTCCTCCTTCATGTACCGACACTAACACTCTTTTCGCCGTATACCCTATCATATCACATTTTCTTTGCCTGCGGTATGCCTATCATAAATTTTATATATGATCCCAATCACAACTCCGAGCAAGGCAAGGCTTCCGACAAACACTTTAACAATCCGAACGACCATATCAGAGAAAAAGCCCTCCGGCAGCATACGGATCATATAATCTGTACTTTCATCAAACATCCACAGATCATTCGTAAAAAACATCTCGTGAAATATCGTAAAGCATCTTGTAAAATCGATGGCAAAAGCAATCCCCAAAAAGAGCATCACCGCCGCCAACACTGCCATGGCAATCCCATATGCCCTTGGCAATATCTTTCCTATATCTGCCTTCTTAAACACCAAAGCACCTATTAAAAGGACTGACAGCAAAAAAAACAGTGTCCGAAGCTTAAGCCCTCCAAGAAAGAGATTTTTCACATCCGCCATATGGAGCCTGTCCTGCTCATTGAAAAAATCCTGCCTTTTTCCATCAACTTCTGTCTCAATAGAAAGTTCTTCCTCGCGCCCGATCAGGTAATCCATCATATGATCTGTCACCGCCATTACATCGGAAAGTTCCATGCCAAGTGATTCTGTCACCTTATATTTTACATACTCTTTCTCATAAAATTGATACTTGGGATCTCCATAAATGGCAATCTGGAAACTGGTAAGCAGCAAGGAAACTATCAAAAGGAACATCGCAAGAACCCCCAAAAAAAGATAGTCTTTCCCTTGTCTCTTCATATTTTGTTTACTAACCATACTCTGTCTGTTCTCCCTTCTTTCTCAATTCACTTTATCCAGGTCTCCTTAAGTTTTTTCCTGCACCTTTTATAGTCCGGAAAAAACCTGCCCACCTCCGCCCAGAATTCAGCCGAATGATCCATATGCTTTCTGTGCGCCAGCTCATGCACGACCACATAGTCTAAAAGCTCTTCCGGCAGGAAATAGAGCAGATAATTAAAGTTAAGGTTACCTTTTGCGCTGCAGCTCCCCCACCGGGTCTTCTGATTCCGCACCGTTATCCTCCCAAAGGTAACGCCCATTAAGCTGCTGTAGTGCCGCGTCCGCTCAAGGAATCTTTTCTTCATCCCCTCCGTTTCCGCCGCCGTCATCTCCTCCATCAAAGGCGCGTCAACTGTCGTCCTGTTTTCTTTCCTCTCCCCGGAAAGACGCACCTTATCGAAAATCCATCCCTTGTGTCCTTCTAAAAACTTCTTAAGCTCCCGGTCTGAAAGCCTCCCCGGTATCCTTGCAAGCACCTCTCCGTCCGCCCTTACTTCCAGGCCAATGCTCTTCCTTGCAGAACGTATGACCCGGATGCAGACCTCCGTGCTTTCCCCTGACATTTTATATTCTGTAATCATCCTATGCCCTATTGCGCCCGGGACGGCATTCCGAATCTTGCCGCGCCAAAACCGCCCTCTCTCCTGTATCATATTCTTAGGTAAAGTCCAGTCAGTACATGACCCATGAAAAGTTTCAGGATATGTAACTGTTCACAGTAACCAGAATATCTACATTGTAACATATCATGATTATATATCCTTACCACAATTCCCGATAAACCTCCGCCATCTGCTCTGCCGACGGCCTTACATAGCTCTGGCCCAAAAGCCTCCCCTGGCTTTTCTCTACGCTGGCGGCAAATTCCAGTATCTCACACTCTACCATACCGTATTCCCTAAGCCTTTTCCTGGAGATAATCCGGTCAAACAAGCTTTCCAACTCACTGTAAACATCCCTCTCCCCGCATCCAAGGCACCTTGCAAGGAACCGGTTAAGCTCCCCGATCTTCCCCTCCGGGCATTCCCTCTCGTAAAAGCCGAACACCGCCGTCAAAAACTGATAGTTCGCCTCCCCGTGGGCCACATGGTATTTCCCGCTCAAAGGATAGGACATGGCATGTACCATCCCCGTTCCCGCATTGCCAAACGCGATTCCCGCGAGATTGCTGGCTGTCAGGAAATCATCCAAAAGGCTTTGCCTTGCCTCCGCGCCCTCCGAAAGAATCCGTCCAAATCCCGCCAGAATCATTTCCATCGCCTTTTGGCTGAACATCTCCGTATAAAGATTCGCCCTGGGCGACACAAAAGACTCAATCGCATGGATAAACGCATCAATCGCGCTGGTCGCAAAATAAAAGTATGGAAGTTCGGTCAAAAGCTCCGGAATCAGCACCGCCGCGTCCGCGTAAATCTCATCCGCCGCCAACCCGAGCTTGCTCTCCATAGAAGAAATCTCCGCAATCGACACATTCGACACCTCCGAGCCCGCGCCGCAAGTCGTCGGCACGGCAATCAGGCGGCGCACCTTCTTTAAAGGCACCTCCCTGCGGAAATACTGCTCCGCTCCGGCACACCCGTCAAGCACCAGAATCTTTGCCATGTCAATGACCGCGCCGCCCCCGATGGCAATGACCCGCTCGCACCCGGTCTTCCGAAAATCCGAAAGGAGCGCGTCAATCATCCCGTCCGTCGGCTCACCCTTGCCGTATTTCCCCTTATACTCCACATGCGCCTCAAGAGCCAGCGGCGCAAAATATTTCTCGTACACCCCTCGGCTTGCAAGGATAAAATCCCCTTTTCCAATCCCGTACTCCGCGGCAAAATCCTCCGCCCGGCCGTATTTTTCCACAATCGGTCTTTCCTGGAATAATCTCATCTTCCCATTCCTCCCATAAAAGCTATCTCTTTCACCGTCTCCGCGATATAATCCGCTCCGGCTCCCTCAAGTTCCTCCCGGCTGCCAAAACCATACAAAACCCCCAGGCAGTCCACCCCCGCATCCCTTGCGCCAAGCACGTCATGCTCCCGGTCTCCCACCATAAGGACCCCCGACTTATCCGTAATCCCGCAGGCAGAAAGGGCATAGCGGATCACCTCCGCCTTCGTTCCCCGCCCGCCGTCAAGCTCCATTCCCGCCACATAGTCAAAATAAGGCGTCAGCCCAAAATAATCGACAATCTGCCTTGCATAAGGCTCCGGCTTGGAAGTCGCCACCACAAGCCTCTTCCCCGCCGCCTTAAGCACCTTTAACATCTCCTCAAACCCGTCATACACCCGGTTCTCAAAAATCCCCTTATCCTGATAATACTCCCGGTAGTACGCCACCGCCTCAAGAGCCTTCTCCTCGGAAAACCCATAATACTCCCGGAACGACACCGTAAGCGGCGGCCCGATAAACTTATATAACTTCGTCCGGTCACTCTCCTTAATCCCAAACCTCTCAAGCGCATACATCACCGAATTCGTAATCCCCAAAGAAGAATCCGTAATCGTTCCGTCCAGATCAAAAAAATAAGTATGGTAATCTCTCATAAACTAACGCCTCCCGTTATCTGTAAATTATATGATTCGCCAGCCAACTTACACCAACCCCTTCGCCTGAGACGCACTGTGCGTTATGCGGTATCCGGCAGAGTCTTCCAAAAGAAATCCCGTAAAAAACGCCGGCACTTGGCGAGGTTCTATCGAGCCTAGTACCGCTGCGTTTTTTCCCGAGCGAAAGCGTGGTTTCGTTGGAAGACTCTGCCGGATGCCGCATAACACTCACGCCACACACTACACCTCCACATCCATCGCATCCCGGATATTCTTCCTCGTATAGAGCAACAGCACATCCCCGCTGCGGAGTATGGTAGACCCGTTGGGTATCAGCATCTTATCCCCCCGCCGGATCATGACGATCATCGTCTTCCTTGAGATGTCAAGCTCACTGACGCGCAGCCCCACCCACGCGCTCTGATTCTTTAACACCAATTCTTTTAAGCGGATGCCGATATCCTGCTTATATCCTTCTGCCCCAAGGACAAGAAAATCCCCCTGGCAGATTTCCGTATTTCCCCGGGGAACAACCACACTCCCCCGCCTCTGGACCGCCGCAATCAAAAGCCCGGGCGGCAGCGGGAGCTCCCTCACCTTCATGCCCGTCCAAGGGTGATTTTCCCCTACCCTGAGCTGCACAAAACGGATATCGCTCTCCTCCGATGCCTCCTTCATCGTCTTCATCCTTGTATAATGCTCCACAAACCCGGCAGACAAGATACCCGTAGGAATCGCCACCATACCCACTCCAAGGAACGTAATGATGATGCCAAAGACGCGCCCCGCAATCGTCACCGGGTAGATATCCCCGTACCCAACCGTAAGCAGCGTTGACACCGCCCACCAGAATCCGGAAAAAGCATTCTCAAACACCTCCGGCTGCACCGGATGCTCAAGGTTGTACATCACAAGCGACGATGCGACCATCAAAACCATAATGATAAACACCGAAGAAAGAATCTGGTCTTTCTTCCCCGTAATGACATCCCCAATCACATTCAGCGCATCATAGTACGCATTGATCTGGAAAAGCCGCAACAGCCTCACCACCCGGAACATCCGAAACGCCACCGCTCCCGCCGGGAAAAAGACAGGCAGGAAATAAGGCAGGAATGCCAAAAGCTCGATAACCCCATTAAAGGACAGCACATATTTACGCACTGCCCTCTTCCTCTCCAGTTCCGGATACAGGTATTCCGCCGTCCAAAGCCTAAGCACATACTCCACCGCAAACGCAACTACCGTCACAAACTCCACCGTGTTCAAAAGCTCCCGGTACGGCGCGGAGCCGTCAAACGTCTGGAAGATGGCGATGAAAAGATTCATCAGGATCATCGCGATTACCATAATATCAAACGCCTTGCTCTGCCAGTCCCCGTAATATCCAATCTGTATAATATCAAAAACTCTCTTTTTGCTTATCTTGCCGGACATTGTAAACTTTCCTCTCATTTCCCCATTCATACAAAACTATCGGAACTTTTCAGCCTCCCTCATAAGTTCATCATATAATTCCTTCTTTATATGCCTGCCAGCATCTTTAAGCTGGTCTATCGACCAGGCAATTTCCTGATAGTTCATCTTTCCTTTTTCCAGAGCAATCATTAAAATGCCAATCGTACCCATAATCCTTATCCCCATTTGCCTGGCAATGTTTCTTCCTTTTACTTCATCCATCAATAATAAGTCTGCCTGTTGTTCATCCGTCAGAACAATTGCTGCGCTCTCCCCCGAATCAAGACCTGTCGCCTTGCGTAAAAGAGTAACTGCTCTTTCATCAATAGCACTTACTACATGAATAAATTCACATTCATTTATTTCTCGTGTCTCTTTTTCAAATAATGGATTTACGACCAACTCCTGATGTACAGCCTCCGGAATAAGCACTTTTCCAAATAATATTTCCAGCAATTCCAATCTCCCTATCTTCATCAGGGAAATCAACGGCGTTGTATCTGCAATAACTATCATAACATGCCAGCCTCCAAATCATAGAAATCTTTGATTTCTTTTTCCACTTCCGAGAAATCCATACTATAATAGGGCAGCCCTAAATCTTCATATATACGAATCAAATCATATTTGTTCATTCCAAGCATCTCAGCCGCTCTCCCATGAGAAATTGTCTGATTATGAATATACGGATATAAGAGCAGTGCATTTCTCTGCATTTCTATTCTCTTGTCTGATTTTTCCAAAAAAATTAATAACTCTCCAGGTACCTTCAGTTTATATTCTACCAGATTCATGTCCACACCTCATTTCATCCAAATACTATTTTTCTTATTATACTATTGTCACCTGAAATTATCTACATTTTTTGCCAGTTCATATTTCTTTTTCTCCATGTCTCCCCTTCCTGCGCTCTGCACTCCGCCTATATCCCATTTTCAGTGTTGCGCTTAAACTCCACATAAGTCGTCACAAAATACAGCGCATAAACCCCGCAGAACAAAAGGAACGACATCCCAAAATACTGAAAAACTTCCGTCTCCACCCCCGTATAAAAGATAAACTTCCTGCTGATAAAAAGCGCAATGATCCCCGCGACCGCCGCCGCGAAAGCCGCCGGGCAAAGGTAATAAGCGACAAGCTGTCTCCTTATCACCCCGGCGACCTCCCGCCTGGAAAGCCCCATCTTGCCAAGCACCCCGTAGCGGAACTTATACTTGGCAGAATCACTGAGCTGCTGCACCGACAGCACCGTGAGAGCCACGCACACAAACACAAGCCCGATATAAAAGCAAGGGAACACAATCGAAGAAAGCATATACTTCACCTCCGGGATCAAATTATCCCGCACAAGGTTCACTGCCGCATATGTGATGATCGTATCCGAGCCGCAGCAGGAATTTTTCGGGCCGGACGCCTCTTCCTCACTGTCGCTCCAATCCAGATAGCTGTATACATCCTTCTTATCCAGCTCATCCAGCCGTTCGCCAAGCCCCGCCGGAGCCTCCCCCTCGATATCCACCGCAAGCTCCGAATAGTAAGGCGTAAGCGCACACGCCCCGTCCGGCACCACGATGACATAATCGCCGCCGTTATGCCCGTCCTGGGAGAAAGCCTCCATATAATACCCCGAAAAGATAAGCTCCCCTCTCTTCCCCTTCACCCGAAGATGCTCAGAGAAATCCCCTGTCTCCCCCAGCACACGCTTTTTTATGTGGATGGCATACTCATTTTCCCCGAGGGAAATCCTCTCATACCCAAGCATTTCCCGCAGACGGTTGTAATCCGAAAGCTGCATATATGTGTCAAACTCACAGTAACACCCGTCATCCCGCCCGGCAAGTTTCTTCACATCCGGCTCTCCCTCCGGCGTAGTATACATATTGCCGAACTCCCTAAGATGAGTATAAAGCCACTCATTCACCTGGGCAGTCCCGTCCGTGTAAATGTGATACGGATAAACCTCCTTCATCTCGCACATTTCCCCGATAACCCCGAGCTCCATGGAAAAATCATCCTCCACATCCCCGCTGTACACCTGCACATCAAAAGGAAACTTCTCCCCCAGTATCTTATTCTGGTAGTCGGCAAACATCATCGCCACCGTGCTCCCCAAAAAAGCAAGCATAAACAGCGCCGTAATCGTTCCCATGGTAAACCGCATCGTTTTAATCTTCGAAGAAAGCTGCCGGAGCAAAAACAGATTCTGCCCCCGGTAAATCCCTTTCCCCTCTCCCCGGATATAGCAGACAATGGAGGACGCAAGGCCAATATAAAACAGGTAGATGGTAAGCACCAGCCCCACGATGAACCCGATGATAGTTCCCCCGTTCCACCCGTCAACCCTCCCGCCGACGAACAGCCACAGCCCGAACAGCATAAGAAATACCACCGACAGCGGCAAAAACCACCGTTTTGCCCGCTCATGGGATTCATGAATCTCCTCATTCTTACTCCCCGCATTCATCAGGTCGCAGATATTCATCCGCTTAAACCTGCCCTTGCACCGAAAAAGCGCCAGAAGATAACATCCCCCATAGCAACAGACCGTCGTAAAGATGCACCAGCCGTTAAACTCCAGATGCAGTTCGTAATCCGTCTGCAGCATGGCATAAAGCACCGCCATCAGAATCTGCTGCAAAAGCACCCCGAGGAGCAGGCCCAGCACAAACGCTCCCGCGCCCATCAGCAGATTTTCCCGCAGATAAAGCCTTGAGATTTCCTTCTTCTTAAGCCCCAAAAGCAGATACGTCCCAAACTCCCGGCTCCGCTTTTCCAGCATGAACCGCACCATATAATTAATGAGCCACGCCACAATGATAACAATGAAAAATGTAGCAAGCCCCACAAGCGCCGCCATAATCCCCACCATGTCAACCCGCTCTCTGATATCCGGCGAAAAAATGATGCTGTTAAACGCGAACATCAGCGCCGTCACAAACGTCATGGTAATCACATACACCAGATAATCCCTGGCCGAACGTCTCACATTCCTGACCGCAAGCTTACCTAACATCCGAAAGCTCACCTCCCGTCAAAGACAATACGTCCAGAATCTCATTTAAAAACACCCGCCTGTTCCTCCCGGCGCGAATCAGCTCATGGAAAATCTTCCCGTCTTTCAAAAATAAAATCCTGCTGCAATAGCTGGCTGAAAACGCATCGTGAGTCACCATAAAAATCGTAGCCCCAAGCTTTTCGTTCATCCGGGTAAACGTCTCAAGGAGCGTCTGGGCTGAGCGCGAGTCAAGCGCCCCCGTCGGCTCATCCGCAAGAAGAAGTTTCGGCTCATTTATCAAAGCCCTGGCGCAGGCGCACCGCTGTTTCTGCCCGCCCGACACCTGATAGGGAAACTTCCCGGCAATCTCCCGGATGCCAAGCATCCCCATCATCGCATTTACTCTCTCCTTAATCTCCGCCTTCCCCTTCCTGTGAATCGTCATGGCAAGGACAATATTCTCCTCAATCGTCAGCGTATCCAAAAGATTGTAGTCCTGGAACACAAACCCGAGATTCCGCTTGCGAAACTCCGAAAGCCCATCCTCCGAAAGCTCCGTAATGTCCGTATCCCCGTAAAAAATATGCCCCGCCGTCACCCGGTCGATGGTGGAGAGCATATTAAGGAGCGTCGTCTTCCCGGAGCCGGACGCCCCCATCACCCCCACGAACTCACCTTGCTCCACATGAAAACTCACCCGGTCAACCGCCTTCGTCACATTAGAACCGTTCCCGTAATATTTCTCCACATCGCATATGCGGATATATCCATCCATACTGTAATCCCTCCTGTCACTCCATTGTATATCATAACAAAAATTACCCTTGCCGGCAGAAAAATCTTCCTGCCGGTTAAGGGTAATTGTAACAGCTTTGTCTATGCTTTTGTATCGTGTAAGATTACGGTAGTCTTACAGTTTTGAAAGATTACACATTTTTCAGTTTAAACCTTCCCACAAGCTCCTTCATCAGCCTGGACTGGCTGGACAGCTCTTCACTGGCAGCCGCGCTTTCCTCGGCAGTCGCTGAGTTAGTCTGCACCACGCTGGAAATCTGGTCAATGCCCATCGTAACCTGAGAGACAGCCGCAGCCTGGTTACTGCTTGCCTCTGAAATATGTCCGACGATACCGGTCACCTCACTGACTCCATCCACCGCTTCTTTCAGAGCTTTCGCAGTCTCATCCGCAATCATCGTACCGTTCTTTACTGCTGTCAGCGTATTCTCGATCAATACCGCCGTATTCTGGGAAGCCTCTGCACTCTTGCTTGCCAGATTGCGCACCTCATCAGCCACAACTGCAAAGCCTTTTCCGGCAGTTCCCGCCCGGGCCGCCTCTACAGCGGCATTAAGTGCGAGAATATTTGTCTGGAATGCAATGTCCTCAATCGTTTTGATCACCTTTCCGATTTCATCCGAACATCTGCTGATCTCATTCATCGCCCGGATCATGCCCTGCATCTTCTGGTTGCTTGCCTCCATCTCATTACCTACATTGTTCGCCATATCACTGGCCTGCTGTGCGCTTTCCGCATTCTCTTTAACCTTTTCGGAAATCTCAGAGATTGTGGCAGCAAGCTCCTGTACGGAACTGGCCTGCTCGGTCGCTCCCTGTGACAACGCCTGTGCACCGCTTGATACCTGCTCAGAACCATTGGCAACCTGAGCGGAGCTTTCGCTGATCTGGAGCATCGTATCATTAAGCTTTTCTGCAATTGTACGGAAGGACACCAACAGCGGGTGGAAACCGCCCACATACTCATGCTCACATACGGAATCCACATCAAAATCACCTGCAGCCATCTTCGCCAAAAATGCATTTTCATCATCAATAATTGCCCGAAGCTTTCGGATCAGCTCACGCATCTGATTAGAAAGCACGCCAAGCTCATCTTTTGATATATAAGAAATCTCTACATCGAGATTGCCCTGCGCCATCTTGACTGCAGCATTTTCAATCTCAAAAATCGGGAATTTGATTCCCCTTATAATGACGAATGAGAAAATCACACCGATGATAATGATCACGATCATAATCACAGCCATAGCGATCAGAGATACATTATAAAATTTCCTGCTCTCTGCCGATACTGCATCGGAGCCTTCCGAATTATATGTAATGATGTCACCGACCGCACTCTGGATCGCACTGTAAAGCTCAATGCACTCACCGTCTAAAATAGCCCGCGCTTCCTGTATCTTTCCCTCTCCTGCCAGCTTTTCAATCTCGTCATCGTCTTCGCTGTACTGTGTCCAGAGGTTCTTTAAATTATTATAAAACTCCTTCTCTTCTTCATCAATGAGATTTCCATATTCTTCAAGAAGTGCATCCATATCGCCTTTTTCCTTCTGGACGTAAGTAAGGCTCATCTCGGCCATGTCATCAGAGCCAGCCGTAAGATACGCCAGTTCATTCAGCCGGATATTGGATATGGTCGTGTCCATCTCTCTCGCCACATCCACGCTCGGAAGCCAGCTTGTCGTAATATCATTTGTCTTGTCGTTCATCCTGTTCATCAGAAAGAAAGACATCCCTCCGATGATGAGCATTCCAACCAATGCAACACCCACAAGGATATAAAGCTTTATACTGATTTTAAAATTCCGGATGCTGTTTATCATATCCTTTTTCTCCTTTCATCTCTGCGCCCCCGAAACCATTCTGTATTTCATGCTTTCGGGCACAACATAACGGCTCTAAAAACAAGCCAATATACTAATAAATATATCGTCATATTTGGGTCATTAATAAGTGGAAACTATAAACATTCCTCATCCCTTGCATGATAATTCCCCATCGGAAATTTCAGAATGATCTTTGTTCCTTTTCCCTCCTCAGAAAGAGCAGCAATCTCTATCCCGAGCTTTTCACAAAGATTTTTACACAGATAAAGCCCCATCCCTGTTGCCCGTCTCGTCTGTCTGCCGTTGCTTCCGGTAAATCCCTTTTCGAAAATACGCGGCAGCTCTTCTTTTTTTATCCCCAGTCCGTCATCCTCAACCATAAGACACACACTTCTCTCCTGCTCCTTCGTGTGGATGAACAATCGTTCCCTGTCTCCCCGCTTATATTTCACACTGTTTAAGATCAACTGGTTCAGCATAAAAGAAATCCACTTCTCATCGGTATATACAAACTGCCTGCAGTCAACCTCTGCCTGTACACCATTCTCAATCAGCTCGTATTTATTTTCCGCAAGAACTGATGAGACAAGCTGTGAAAGATCTGTCTTCCGGACCATATAGTCTTTGTAAACCTCTCCGGCTCTGGCATAATAAAGCACCAGGTCCACCAGATGTTCTGTCTTCCGATTCTCCATCCGGATCCGCTTTGTCAGCTCATTCTTATTGTTTTCACAGATTAAAGACACGCCGGTAATCGGCGCTTTCACCTCATGCACCCAACTCTCGATAAATTCCCGGTAATCCTCTTTTTCCCGTTCAATGGCGCGTATCATCTCGATGACGGATTTGTTGGAGAGTCTTATCATCTCCCGGTAAAGCCTGTCCTCCAGCCTCGGGGATGCGGGCATAAGCTCTCCAAGAAGATAACGCTGGTCCATCTCCTTTAAAAGCTTTGACAGCTCAGAAAAATATTTTCTCCGCCGGTAATATTCCGCCAGAAAAACTGCAGACGCTACGAAAAGATAACAGACAAAAAGCAGCTTCCTCAGTTCTTTCGGATATCCGGTAATCCCAAGAAAGGCAAATACAGCCGACAGACAGAATATATGCCGGATCATCGTAAAAAACTTATCTTTTATATACGCCATCAAGGTCATATCCGATACCCCATCCCCCGTTTTGTCTCGATAAATTTGTGGACACCGATACTGTCAAGCTTGCTTCTTAAACGAGTTACATTGACACTTAAGCTGTTGTCGTCAATGTACACTTGATTATCCCAAAGATACTCGATCATCTCTGCCCTCGGCACGATCTCTCCCTGCCGCATGAACAGACAGTGCAGAATCTTGATTTCATTTTTGGTAAGTTCTGTGCTTTTCCCTTCGAAGACCGCACAGCCTTTTGCCAGGTACAGCTTCACGCCCTTATAGGAAAGCTGTGACTGCTCTCCATCCGGCTCCCTTTTCACCCGCTTTAATACCGCCGCAATCCGTGCCAGAAGAACCGGAGGATAAAAGGGCTTCGTGATATAATCGTCGCCGCCGTTTATCATCCCGTTAAGCTCGTCTGCCGAATCGGTCCGGCTGGTCAGAAATATTACCGGTACCTCTGACTTTGCACGGATTTCCGTGCAGATATCAAACCCTGACACTCCCGGAAGATTGAGGTCTAAAAGCACAAGATCCGGCCGGATTTCAAAGACAGCCTCCGCCGTCCAGTCAAAATGTTCTAACACAGTCACTTCATACAATGCATTTTTAAGGAGAACCGAAAGCTCCTGCCGGATGACAGACTCATCCTCGACAATCAAAATATTCATAGATCTCCCCCTGTCTCAAAATTCAGATAAAATAATGTCACATCGTTTTCATTATACTCTCTGTCCCGCTATTTGTAAAATATTTTTCCGGATACAACCTGCATAAAAAACCGCAGCTTCCCATGGGGCTGCGGTTTTTCTTATCTTATCTGCTCATTCGATCTACTTCATCAAGAGCGATTTCCCGGTCATCTCCGCCGGCTTGTCAAGCCCCATCAGCTCAATCAGCGTCGGCGCGATATCCGCCAGGCATCCGCCCTCCCTAAGCTTATACGCCGGGTCGGCATTCACCAGGATGAACGGCACCGGATTGGTCGTATGGGCGGTAAATGGCTCGCCTGTCTCGTCGTCGATAAGCTGCTCCGCATTGCCGTGATCCGCGCAGATAAACATCTGTCCGCCCGTTTCTTTCACCGCGTCCACTGCCTTTCCTACGCACTCATCCACCGCCTCGATGGCCTTGATGGCAGCCGCCTCCACACCGGTATGCCCGACCATATCCGGGTTGGCAAAGTTAATGATGATCACGTCATATTCCCCGGACTTAATCGCCCCGGTCAACTTGTCGCACACCTCATAGGCGCTCATCTCCGGTTTCAGGTCATAAGTGGCAACCTTCGGGGAATTTACAAGAATCCTGTCCTCACCCTCATTCGGCTCCTCCACGCCGCCGTTGAAGAAGAACGTCACATGTGCATATTTTTCCGTCTCTGCGATACGCGCCTGTCTAAGACCGCTCTTTGCCAGGAATTCTCCGAATGTATTGGTAATCTCTTCCTTTACAAATGCAACCTGCTTGTTGGGGATGGTCACATCATACTCCGTAAAGCACACATAAGTTGTCTTTACCCTGCCGCCCCGGTCAAATCCGGTAAATCCGTCGTCGCAGAAAGTCCTCGTAATCTCCCTTGCGCGGTCCGGGCGGAAGTTAAAGAAGATAATGGAATCATTGTCCTTAATTGTGGCAACCGGAGCGCCGTCCTTCATCACAACGGTAGGCAGCACAAACTCGTCCGTCGTATCCTTATCGTAAGAGTTCTGGATGCCTTCCGGTCCGCTCGCTGCCTCCTCGCCCTCGCCGTAAACCATGGCGCGGTAAGCTTTCTCCACACGGTCCCAGCGGTTATCCCTGTCCATGGCGTAGTAACGCCCCATCACAGTAGCAACCTCACCGACACCAATCTCTTCCATCTTTACCGCCAGCTCTTCCACATATTCTTTCCCGGAGGCCGGAGGCGTGTCGCGCCCATCTAAGAAACAGTGTACATAGACTTTCTTAAGCCCCTGCCTCTTCGCCAGCTCCAAAAGACCGTAGATATGCGTGTTGTGGCTGTGTACGCCGCCGTCGGACACAAGGCCGTACATGTGGAGGGCGCTGTCATTCCTTTTCACATTTTCACATGCGGCAAGGAGCGCTTTATTTTCAAAAAAGTCGCCGTCCTGGATAGATTTCGTAATCTTCGTCAGATCCTGGTACACGATGCGTCCTGCACCCATATTCAGATGACCCACCTCAGAGTTTCCCATCTGCCCGTCCGGCAGCCCTACCGCCAGTCCGCTTGCGTTGCCCTTAACGAACGGACACTCTGCCATCAGCTTATCCATGACCGGGGTCTTGCCCTCCGCCACCGCATTTCCGGCAGTATTCTCATTCAGCCCATAACCGTCTAATATCATTAAAACCGTTGGTTTCTTACTCATTTTCCTAATCTCCTTTAAATTACAATATCGTTCCAAGCCACGCGTCGGCCAGCGTAATCCACTGTGCACACGGCTCATTAATCCCGCTTCCGTCCGCGCGCTCTACTGTCCGGCACGCAAGGCTGAGCCCGTGCTCTCCCTCCGGGAATACATGGAGCTCCGCCGGTACACCGGCGCGCTTAAGGGCAGATACCATTAAAAATGCATTCTCCACCGGAACCGTATCGTCATCAAGGGTATGCCAGATAAAACAGGGCGGCGTATCCTCTGTCACCTGTTTTTCTATCGAAAGCTCCCCGGAAAGCTCGGAAAAACGCTCTCCCAAAAGATTTTCAAAGCTTCCTCTGTGGGAAATTCCCTCTTCTGACGTAATGACCGGATAGCTTAAGAGCATTCCCGCCGGCCTAAGCGTCTCTGACGCCTCTTTCTCCACACCCAGAGCCTTCAAAAGCCGCTCCCGATTCCAGAACACTCCAAGAGACGCCGCCAGATGCGCGCCCGCCGAGAATCCCGCAAGGATGATCTTTCTTTCATCCACCTGCCATTTTGCCGCATTTTCGCAGATTATCTTCATAGCAGTGCCAAGTTCCAGGAGCGGAGCCGGATGCCTTGCCGGAGCGACCGAATAGCGGAGCACACATGCATGATATCCCTGGTTTAAAAAATGAATAGCGACAGGTTCGCCCTCCCGGTAACTTAATTTCTCATAACCGCCGCCAGGACAGATAAGCACCATCGGGCGTTTTTTTATCTTGATCTTGTCCGCCGGAGTGTCCAGAAGATAAGTCTCAAGCCGCACATAATCCCGGGAGCCTTCTGCCTGAATCGGAATTTCCATATAACGCATAGCTGTTTACCTCACAAACATTATCCATCGCAGGCTGTTCTTAAAGAAAGACCGCCGGTAAAACTGGCGACCTTCCCTCTATGCCTTAATGTAGCAATTATTTGTAATTTACAATCTTGCCAAAATCAGCCTTCAAAGACGCGCCGCCTACAAGACCGCCGTCAATATCAGCCTGTGCAAACAGTTCTGCCGCATTCCCGGCATTTACAGAACCGCCGTACTGGATGCGGATAGCTGCCGCTGTAGCATCGTCGTAAATCTCTGCGATACATGCGCGGATACCCGCACATACTTCCTCTGCCTGCTCCGTCGTAGCAGTCTTTCCTGTCCCGATTGCCCAGATTGGCTCGTAAGCGATAACCGCTTCCTTCGCCTGGTCTGCCGTAACATTTAAGAAACCAACCTTAACCTGCTGGCGGATAAAGTCCATAGTCACGCCCTGCTCTCTCTGCTCCAATGTCTCGCCGCAGCACATGATTGGTGTGATGCCGTGCTCAAATGCCTTTAACATCTTCTTATTTACGGTCTCGCTTGTCTCAGCAAAATACTCTCTTCTCTCAGAATGTCCCAAAACTACATATTTTACGCCCGCGTCCACAAGCATTGCCGGAGCGATTTCGCCGGTGTAAGCGCCGCTCTCCTCAAAATACATATTCTCAGCGCCAACCTGGATGTTGGAGCCTTTGCATGCCTCTACAACCGGGATAATATCAATCGCCGGAACACAGAATACTACGTCAACATCCTCGCTTGCCACCAACGGTTTTAATTCCTCCACTAAAGCAACTGCCTCGCTCGGTGTCTTGTTCATCTTCCAGTTGCCTGCAACAATCTTTCTTCTTGCCATTTTTATTTTCCTCCAAAATATTTATGTTAATCATTTCATCCGATAGGATGCGGATATGGTTAAATTGCAAGGCAGGCACAACGCAGGCGTACAAGAGGTACGTCAAGTTGTGTCTAACGCCGCAATTTCAGCATATACGCATTCTAGCGGTCATTAGCCGCCGCTACGCCCGGCAGCTCCTTGCCTTCTAAGAACTCGAGGGATGCGCCGCCGCCTGTGGAGATGTGGGTCATCTTATCGCCGTATCCCAACTGGTTCACTGCCGCTGCGGAGTCGCCGCCGCCGATGATAGTCACTGCCTCGGTATCCGCAAGTGCTTTTGCTACTGCCTCTGTACCTGTGGCAAACTTCGGCATCTCAAAGCAGCCCATCGGCCCGTTCCATACAACGGTCTTCGCGTCTTTCACTGCCTCGCAGAAAATCTCTGTCGTCTTCGGCCCGATGTCAAGTCCCTGCCAGCCGTCCGGAATCTCGCCGGATGCCACGACCTTAGAGTTCGCATCGTTGGAAAAGTCGTCTGCAATCACGGTGTCAACAGGAAGAAGTAACTTCACGCCCTTCTCCTCCGCTTTCTTTAACATGTTAAGGGCATACTCGCAGTAGTCAGCCTCAAGAAGGGAGCCGCCTACGCTGCCACCCTGCGCCTTGCTGAACGTATAGGACATGCCGCCGCCAATGATCAGCGTGTCCACCTTGTCAAGCAAGTTCTCGATTACGGAAATCTTGCTGGAAACCTTCGCCCCGCCGAGGATTGCCACAAACGGCCTCTCCGGGTTGTTTACTGCATTTCCGAGGAAATCAATCTCTTTCTGCATGAGATACCCCACTGCCGCCGTGTCAACGAACTGTGTCACGCCCACGTTTGAGCAGTGCGCGCGGTGTGCGGTCCCGAATGCATCATTTACAAATACATCGCAGAGAGACGCAAGGTCTTTGCTGAACGCCTCGCCGTTCTTTGTCTCCTCTGCGCGGTAACGTGTATTTTCAAGAAGGATAACGTCTCCGTCATTCATAGCCGCAACTGCAGCCTTCGCGTTCTCGCCCACAACATTTGCATCAGCGGCAAACTTTACTTCCTGACCGAGAAGCTCAGAAAGGCGCGCTGCCACCGGCGCAAGAGAAAGCTCCGGTTTCGGCTCTCCCTTCGGTTTTCCAAGGTGGGAGCAGAGGATTACTTTTCCGCCGTCTGCAACCAGTTTCTTGATGGTCGGAAGTGCAGCTACAAGACGGTTCTCATCTGTAATCTTTCCGTCGATGAGCGGAACGTTAAAATCACATCTGCAAAGAACCTTCAAGCCTTTTACATTGATATCGTCAACTGATTTTTTATTAAGCATATATATAGCCTCCTGTAAAATATAAGGTTTCATTGTGGATTGAAAAAGGGTCCGGTCCAAAAGACCGGACCCTTTGTTGAGTCTTTTCTAAGGTAGTTCTTCGAGACTAAGCTCGTGAGAAACCTCGCTAAGTTCCAAAGAACTGCGTTCGCACTAGGCTCGAAAAAACCTCACCAAATGCTCTACGCAAGTTCAGAGAAATACTTGATTGTCCTTACCATCTGGCTTGTGTAGGAATTCTCGTTGTCATACCAGGATACTACCTGAACCTCTGTTGTGCCGTTGTCTAACGGACATACCATTGTCTGTGTAGCATCGAACAGTGAACCATATCTCATGCCGATGATATCGCTGGATACGATCTCGTCTGTGTTGTATCCGAAGGACTCTGTTGCTGCTGCTTTCATTGCTGCGTTGATCTCGTCAACCGTTACATTACCTTCAACTACTGCTGTAAGGATTGTTGTAGAACCTGTCGGTGTCGGGATACGCTGTGCCGCGCCGATAAGCTTGCCGTTAAGCTCAGGGATAACAAGGCCGATAGCCTTAGCTGCGCCTGTGCTGTTCGGAACGATATTGACCGCTGCTGCACGGGATCTTCTTAAATCGCCTTTTCTCTGCGGTCCGTCAAGTGTCATCTGATCGCCTGTGTAAGCGTGGATTGTACACATGATACCGGATTTGATCTTTGCAAGGTCGTTAAGAGCCTTAGCCATAGGCGCCAGACAGTTTGTTGTACAGGAAGCTGCAGAAATAACGGTATCCTCTGCTTTCAGTGTGTCATGGTTAACATTGTAAACGATAGTCGGAAGGTCATTTCCAGCCGGTGCGGAAATAACTACCTTTCTTGCGCCTGCCTTAACGTGAGCAGATGCTTTCTCCTTGGATGTATAGAAACCTGTACACTCAAGAACTACGTCAACGCCGATCTCGCCCCATGGAAGCTCCTCAGCGTTAGCCTTTGCATAAATCTTAATCTCTTTTCCGTCTACGATGATAGAATCCTCTGTAGACTCTACCTTGTCAGCCAAAGCGTATTTGCCCTGAGAAGAATCATACTTAAGTAAGTGTGCAAGCATCTTCGGGGATGTCAGATCGTTGATCGCAACTACCTCGTATCCTTCTGCTCCGAACATCTGTCTGAATGCAAGACGTCCAATACGTCCAAATCCATTAATCGCTACTTTTACTGCCATGATTAAATTCCTCCTAAAAGTTTTATTAACTGGTTACACAGCCTTTTTATAATGAATTCCTTAATCATTGTTAAAGAATCATCAACTATTTGCTATTGTACTAAATCTGATACAAAAATTCAAGTGCCTTTTCTATATTTTTACTGTAGTTCATCCCTGAACTGATATTTTCAGCAGCTTGCACATAGGATTCCCCAAAATCTGTACATACTTTCTCTTGACAGGAAATCCTGTCATAGACTATTTTTTAATTTTCACAGTAGAAGCCTGACCTTTCTTTTTGAACAGTTTCTTAGGTTTTTTCAAGGAAGTTGATTTAATCCGGATGGTTTTCAATGACGAACATCCCTGAAAAGCCTTGGTTCCAATGCTGGTGACATTTTTACCGATGGTAACTTTAAAAGTATACCCGTTTATAGTTACAGTGGCAGATATCACAACAGACGTTTTTTTCTTATCATACTTTGTTAACGCGACCGTCCCGTTTTTTGCATCTGATTTTGTCACTTTATATGTTATTTTCTGATTCGTGTAGGTGCTGCTTTTCCTGGGAAATATAGCAAGATCTGTCTGTATCTCACCCATATACGTTTCTTAAATATACTTCTACCAAATCCGCATATACTGCTTGCCGGGCGTTCATTCCTTATGACTGCAAACATTTGTAAAAGTGCGGCTTCCTCTCCTTAAATTCCGCATAATACTTAAATCCGCACTCCGCAAGGATATCTCTGACCTTATCATAATCATAGGCGATATGTTCAGGTCTGTGCCCGTCGGCGCCGACAGTAATAAGCTCACCCCCAAGCTCCCGGTATCTTTTCAGTACATCCGTGTGAGGATGGGCAAAAGGAAGCCCGTACTTTAACCCTGACATATTCAGTTCGATTCCGCACCCTTTATCTATCAGGATGCGAAGGAGGGTATCAATCTCATCTGCAAACCTCTGATAGGAATACTCTTTCTCACGCTCCCTGCCATATCTGGCCACATAATCCACATGGCCGAACACATCAAAACCATGATATGCCTTCACATCCTCGATCATCTCCTGAAAAATGACTCGGTAAGCTTCTGCATCCGTTCTCCCCGCAAATACTTTCTTCTGAGCAATATCTGTCCTTTCTGCTGAGTGGACGGAACCAATGACAAAGTCAAAAGGATATTTTTTCACAAACGCTTCATAAAAACTGCCCAGATGCGGCTGCAGTCCCAACTCCACCCCAATCCGGATCTGGAGCCTGTCTCGGTACTTCTCCTGAACCTGCACCATTTTTTCAAAATACTTCTCCGGGTCAAAGACATCCTCTGCACCCCAGTCCATGTTATCCTTATCAAAATGATCCGTAAAACAAATAACCTCAAGCCCTTTCCTTATAGCCCCCTCTGCCATCTCCTCCGGGGTACTGTCAGAGTCATGAGAAAAATCCGTATGCATATGTACATCTGCTTTTATCATACTGTCCGTCTGCCTCCTATATTCTTATCCCTGTCTTCTATAAACTTTTACCTGTCTCAAATTATAATTCCGCCTCCAAGGACATACTCGCCATCGTAGAGCACAACTGCCTGCCCCGGCGCCGCTGCTCTCTGAGGCTCCTCAAATTCACAGAGGATCTCATCCTCCCCTGTCTTTTTCACCGTGCACCATGCCCCTTTATGATTATAACGAATCTTAGCCCACACACGCTTCTCCCCCTCAAGCTCCGGAACAGACATAAAGTTAAGCCGGTCCGCCCGCACATAAGGAGACAGAGATTCCTCATTGCTTCCAAGCACCACCTCATTTGTCTCCGGACGGATCTCCAGTACAAATGCCGGATATCCCAGGGCAATGCCAAGACCTTTGCGCTGCCCTACTGTATAATGGATAATCCCTTTATGCTGCCCGAGTACCGTCCCGTCAGGAGCGACAAAATTCCCCGGCACAGCACTTTCCCCTGTAGTTCTCTCTATAAAAGAGACATAATCGCCATCCGGCACAAAGCAGATATCCTGACTGTCCGGTTTTCCTGCGATGCGAAGTCCCGCAAGCTCAGCCATGGCACGTATCTCATCTTTGTGAAATCCCCCCACCGGCATTAAAGTCCGCGAAAGCTGCTCCTGAGTCAGGTTGTAAAGGGCATAGGTCTGATCTTTGGAACTTGTAGCAGAAGTGCGCAGCGTAAGCCGCCCATTCGAAAGCCGCTTGATCCGCGCATAATGCCCGGTAGCGATATAATCTGCACCGATCTCCAAGCTCCGTTTTAACAGCGATTCCCATTTCACATAACGATTACAGGCTATACATGGATTTGGCGTTCTTCCATGTATATACTCATCCACAAAATAATCAATGACTTTTTCTTTAAATTCCCGTTTAAAATTCATGACATAATAAGGAATCTCAAGCTTTGCAGCAACCCGGCGGGCATCCTCCACGGCACTGAGTCCGCAACATCCCCCGTTTTCTTCCAAAGAAATGTTGTCCTCTTCCTGCCAAATCTGCATCGTTACACCGATGACATCATAGCCCTGCTCCTTCAATAACCATGCCGCCACAGAAGAATCCACTCCCCCCGACATGCCTACGACTACTCTCTTTTTCTCCATATTTTCTTTCCCCTGCTTAATTATCAGCCATCCTGCAGTTTCCTGGATAAATCTTAATACTCCTCTTCTTCCTCTTTCTCACCCTCATGGATGTCGGACTTCGGCTTTTCAAGTCCTTCAATCTTTATCTGGTGCTTCTCGGCGTAATCCCAGAGAGCCGCATGAATCGCTTCCTCTGCGAGAAGGGAACAATGTACCTTCACTGGCGGAAGGCCGTCAAGCGCCTCCATCACCGCCCGGTTTGTCACCTTCATGGCCTCTTCGACAGACTTTCCCTTCACAAGCTCCGTCGCCATACTGCTGGTAGCAACTGCCGCACCGCATCCAAAAGTCTTGAACTTTACATCTCTTATGATCTTGTTCTCGTCGATATCAAGATAAATCCTCATGATATCCCCGCATTTTGCATTGCCGACGGTTCCTACCCCGCTGGCGTTTTCTATCTCTCCGACATTTCTCGGATTCTGGAAATGCTCCATTACTTTCTCTGAATACATCACTTATTCCTCCTTTTTCAAAAAATCTTCATAAAGAGGCGACATACCTCGCAGATTCTTTACGATCTCTTTCAGACAATCTACCGTATAGTCAATGTCCTCTTTCGATGTTTCCTCACTGAGCGTCAGCCTTAAAGAACCATGTGCAATCTCATGCGGCAGCCCAATGGCCAGTAATACATGGGACGGATCCAGAGACCCGGACGTACACGCGGAACCGCTGGACGCACAGATTCCTTTCATATCAAGCATGATCAGCAAAGACTCTCCCTCCACGAAACGGAAACTGAAATTCGCATTGTTTGGAAGCCTCTTTACCGGATGTCCATTGAGCTTCGTATAAGGAATCTCTTCCAAAATCCGTCCAATCATATAATCTCTTAATTCTGTCTCTTTTTTTGCACGCTCTTCCATGGTTTTTGCTGCCCGCGAAGCCGCTGTCCCAAGCCCTATGATGCCCGGTACATTCTCTGTACCTGCCCGGCGCTTTCTCTCCTGGGCGCCGCCGTGAATGAAAGAACGAATCTTCACACCTGTACGGATATATAAAAATCCAATGCCCTTCGGCCCATTCAGCTTATGGCCGCTGGCACTCAGCATATCGATATGGCATTCGTCCGCAGAAATGGGAATCTGACCAAATGCCTGCACCGCATCTGTGTGGAACAGTATGCCATGTTCCTTTGCAATCTCCCCAATCTCCTTGATCGGCTGTATCGTCCCGATTTCATTGTTGGCAAACATTACAGAAATGAGTATAGTCGTCGGACGGATCGCTGTTTTTAGCTCCTCAAGCTTTACCACGCCATCTGCATCCACGTCAAGATATGTCACCTCGTATCCTCTTTTCTCCAGATACTCTGCAGTATGGAGAATCGCGTGATGTTCTATCTTTGTTGTAATGATATGATTTCCTTTTGAGGCGTAACTTTCTGTCGCTGCTTTAAGCGCCCAGTTATCTGCCTCGGAGCCCCCTGCCGTAAAGTAGATTTCTTTCGCCTTCACGCCAAGCATCTCTGCGATGGCTTCCCGCTGCTTCGACACCTCTTCTTTATTCTTCGCGGCAAATCCGTATACACTGGAAGGATTCCCGTAATTTTCTGTAAAGTATGGAAGCATTGCCTCCACAACCTCCGGTGCTGTCTTCGTTGTAGCCGCATTGTCAAGATATATCAGTCTATCCATTTTTGTACCTCCAATTTTTCTCTAAACTTTATGAACTGCACATAGGCTTTGTATAATCACCTTTCGGATTGATCCGCTCACTTTCCTGCACCAGCTCTTCCAAATCCATCTCATCCACTGTGCGGGTAATACTTTCATTAATTCTCTGCCACACATATTTTGACACACATCCGCCGGATGCCTCGCAGCCATCCTCAGAATCAAAAGCTGCACATTTTACCGGCTCAAGGCTTCCCTCCAACGCGCGCAGGATATCTCCCACTGATATTTCCTTCATCTCACGCGCCAGCACATAACCGCCGGATGCCCCCCGGATACTTTTCACCAATCCATTCTTTTTCAGCAGAGCTACGATCTGCTCGAGATATCGCTCCGAAATATTTTGTCTTGCAGCGATACTGCCAATTGTAACTGGTTCTTTTCCGCTGTATCTGGCAAGATCGATCATTGCCCGCAATCCGTATCTTCCTTTTGTCGAAAGCTTCAACTTCTCACCTTCTTTTAATCCCTAGCAATTTACTCGGATTTATTTCCACATGTAGAATACCACCCGTGAAAGAATCTGTCAAGTATTTGTATGCGAATAGTTACGCCCCCTTCGGAATATGCTTTAATAATAAGCTCAAGGAGCAACTAAATGTCAGTAAAACGCACAATTTTAAAAGGGACTCTTATCCTGACCATCACCGGATTCGCCACTCGGTTCATGGGATTCTTTTACCGTATTTTTTTAAGTCACACCTTTGGAGAGGAAGGCGTAGGCTTGTACCAGCTCATCTTCCCTGTTTATGCACTTTGCTTTTCACTTACCTCTGCCGGAATCGAAACAGCTCTTGCAAGATGTGTGGCAAAACGTGTCTCCGTAGGCAAAAAAAAAGAAGCAAGAAAGCTTCTTTTTACCGCCATGGCACTCTCTGTCAGCTTGTCCGTCATCGTCATGCTGCTGCTGCAAAGTTACGCCGGACTTATCGCCGAACAGTTTTTACAGGAGACGCGCTGTGACAGTCTGTTGATCATATTGTCCTATGCTTTCCCTTTTGCTTCTGTCCATAGTTGTATCGTCGGATATTATCTGGGGCTCAAAGAAACCGGCATCCCTGCCTTTTCCCAGTTAATTGAGCAACTGATAAGAATCTTGTCCGTCTATCTTTTCTATCTCATCGGAATAAGAAACGGAACAGAATTTGGTATCTCTATCGCCGTAGGAGGCCTGATCGCCGGAGAGATTGCTTCCTCCATGTTCTGTTTGAAAATGATCACTAAAAAAGCGCTCGATTACCAGCGCCTTACAAAAAAGATTGCCAAACTTCCGGAATATCTTGGTTTAGCCGGAGAACTCTTCCTTCTCTCCGCCCCGCTGACCGCAAGCCGGGTACTTTTAAACCTTCTCCAGAGTATTGAAGCAGTATCCATTCCCTTAAGGCTTCAATCCCATGGAATGTCCGTTTCCCAATCGCTGAGTATCTACGGGGTATTGACCGGCATGGCACTCCCTTGTGTCCTGTTTCCTTCTGCCATCACTAATTCTGTTTCCACCATGCTGCTTCCTACTGTGGCAGAAGCACAGACTCTAAACCGCGAGCAGCAAATGAGGAACATCATACAAAAAAGTGTCTGCTGCTGTGTACTGCTGGGAAGTGCCTGCTGTATTTTTCTCCTTCTTAGCGGCCAATGGATCGGATCATATATTTTTAACAGCCGCTCTGCCGGAGATTACATTGTTACACTGGCATGGATGTGCCCGTTTTTATACGCAAACACAACACTTATCAGCATCATTAATGGAATAGGAAAGACAACGCTCTCTTTCCTTATCAATACATTTAGCCTTATTTTAAGAATCTTAAGTGTTTTTTACTGCATTCCTATATTCGGAATTGAAGGATATCTTTTAGGATTATTGGCCAGCCAACTTGCTGCATTTCTGCTGTGTATCCTCTATCTGAGCCACTACCTGCGCTCTCCAAAACATGCTTGATGTTCCGTTCAAATCAGAGCGTTCCTATAAACATCTGCATGATAACAGGATTCACATAACACTCCAGCAAAATTCCAACTGCCAGCAAAAAGAGAAAGATTACTGTCTTTGTCAGATTCCATCGGAACTGCGGATAAGTATAAAGATACCAAAGCAAAGCAAGATACCCTGCGATATAGAAAAAAAACTGCGGCACCAATGCGATCAGACATAATACAATCCCCTTAACCCCCATCTTTATAACTGCTGAAGTGAATAGAAGGCCGCAGGAAAAGCCTGTCCACAATATGAATACCGCCACGACTCCCTTTCGAAGCCTGGTGCATCCAAGCGCCCCTAAAAGCAGCACAGGAGCCAGCCGGATTCTCACCACATACCAGATGTATTCCGCCATCTCAATATCATCAGCGCTGTACTGATTCAGAAAATATTCACTGAGAATCCCCATACTGATAATATAATCTTTTGCAAAAAGATTTGCATACAAAATCCCCGCGCAAAACCCTAACATATAATACAGAATAAAATGTCTTCCGTTTTCCTGTATCCTCACAGCCGTACCTCCTAATCAAGATACTTCATTATATGTTAAGTTATATTTGATATATTCGAAAATCTTACAGACAAATTACTATTGACGCAAATACTTTGCCTCATATGCCAAAAGTGCTGCCACCGTCTTAGAATCCTGGATAACTCCGGAATAAATCTTCTCTTTCAATTGCTCCAGTGTATATGCCTTAACATCTACAAACTCGTCTTCATCAAGATTCTGTCTTGACGGTTCTAAGTTCTCTGCAACATAGATTTCAATCTTCTCATCGCAAAACGCAACTGTTGTACGCAAAGTAATCAGCCATTCCAATTGCTCAGACCTGTATCCGGTTTCTTCCTCCAGCTCCCGGCTTGCACAGGCACATCCCGGCTCGTCGGAGGCATCCAGTTTCCCGGCGGGAATCTCCAAAGTCTCACGGTCCAACGCATTTCGAAACTGCCTGACCATCAGAATCCTGCCATCCGGAAGAACCGGCACCACTGCGGCCGCCCCGTCATGATGAATAAAATCCCAGTCGGCATGATGCCCGTTGGAAAATTCCATGTGGTCTGTATACACATCAATGATGGCTCCTTTGTGGATCAATTCTCTTCCTACTCTCTTTATCTCGTCTCCCATAATTTTTTTCCTTTCCCAATCAAAAAACAAAAAAATAAGGAAAGTCCTGTATACTTGTTTTATCAAGACTTTCCTTGGTTTCAATGCTCATACTTTTATTATATTACATTATTTGGCAAAGTCCGTCACCCGCGACTCACGGATTACATTGACCTTGATCTGTCCTGGATATTCTAGCTCATACTCAATTTGTTTCGCAATATCCCTGGCCATCAAGACCATATCTGCATCGGATACTTGCTCTGGAACTACCATAACACGAATCTCTCTACCTGCCTGAATTGCAAAAGATTTATCAACTCCCTTAAATTGGTTGGTGATGTCTTCTAATTGTTTCAATCTGTTTGTATATGTTTCTAATGTTTCCCGTCTCGCGCCCGGCCTTGCAGCAGAAATCGTATCTGCAGCCTGCACCACACACGCGATCAAGGTTTCCGGTTCTACATCGCCATGATGCGCTTCCACCGCATTAATGACTGTTGCAGATTCTTTATATTTTCTACAAAGGTCTACACCAATCTGGATATGGGAACCTTCCACATCGTGATCGATGGATTTCCCAATATCGTGCAAAAGCCCGGCTCTCTTTGCCACTCTGATGTCAAGCCCGATCTCGCCGGCAAGAAGTCCGGCAAGCTGTGATACTTCCATGGAATGCTTAAGTGCATTCTGTCCGTAGCTTGTACGGAACTTCATACGTCCGAGAAGCTTGATAAGCTCCGGATGTATTCCATGTACGCCAGCTTCCAATGCCGCTGCTTCGCCTTCCTCGCGGATCATCGCATCAACTTCTCTTTGTGCTTTCTCCACCATTTCCTCAATTCTTGCCGGATGAATACGTCCGTCAACAATGAGTTTTTCAAGAGCAATTCTTGCCACTTCACGTCTTATCGGGTCAAAGCCAGAGAGCACTACTGCCTCCGGGGTATCGTCAATAATCAGTTCCACACCAGTCATTGTTTCCAGTGTACGAATATTACGCCCCTCTCTTCCGATAATCCTGCCCTTCATCTCGTCGCTGGGAAGCTGCACAACCGAAATCGTAGTCTCAGCCACATGATCAGCCGCACACCTCTGGATTGCAGTCACCACGCACTCCTTGGCACGCTTCTCTGCTTCTTCCTTAGCCTGGGCCTCCAGTTCCTTCACTAGCTTAGCGGTATCATGCTTTACATCGTCTTCAACAGTTTTCAACAAATATTCTTTTGCCTGTTCGGAGGTAAGTCCTGAGATTCTTTCTAGTTCCTGTACTCTTTGCCTGCTCATCTCTTCCACCTTTGCTTCACGGTGTTTGAGCTGTTCTTCTTTTGCTGCAAATCCTGCCTCTCGCTTCTCAATGGCGTCGGACTTTTTGTCTAAAGCCTCTTCTTTGGAAAGGACACGCTTCTCATAGCGTTGTAATTCCGCTCTGCGTTCCTTGGTCTCTTTTTCAAGCTCATTCTTATTCTTGATAGATTCCTCTTTAATTTCCAAAAGAGACTCCTTCTTTTTCGCCTCAGCCGTCTTGACCGCATCATCTATAATCTCACGGGCCTTTGTCTCTGCATTCCCAATCTTTGATTCTGCATTGTTCTTCAGACTGGATACAGTAGCAAAATGGCTGATAACTGCCGCTGCTATGATAAGCACTATTGCAATTGCAATAATGAATCCATTACTTAGCACAGGAGCACCTCCTTATTTAGTTTTCATTGTACAAATACAACAGTTAAATTTTATACTGTTTTGTCATAGATGTCAAGCATTTCAGAAACGCTAAATATATCTTCGTATCCAAATCCTTTCCTCGTCAGATATCCCAATATCCTCTGCGTCTCTTTTTTATCGGCTTTTTCAGGGTCATAATGCTTCTTTTTTAATATCTGCACAATCGCATTACGGGCATCTTCCTCCCCATAACACTCTTCAAACGCTCGCTCTATAACTTCTTTATCTATCCCTTTTTGTAAGAGATTTGCAAAAATCTCTTTTCTGCTTTTTTTATTCTTCCTGCCGTCAATAAAAATCCTGGCATAATTCCCGTCGTTGACATAGCCGAAAGACTTCACATAAGAAACCGCCTCTTCGACCACATCCTCCGCATAACCATCCCGCTCCAGTTTCCTGCGGAGCTGTTCTTCCGTCCGCCCCATATCGTTCAGCAAATGCAAGGCGCGCAGCCTCGCCCGCTTACCTATGATCTCCGTGCGTATCTTCCGGTAGATATCCTCCCCAAGCTCCTGCCCGGCAGCAATATGATAGCGGGATAGCTCTTTCTTATACAGGATAAACGCGTATTCCCCGTCTATGTACACCTTATACTTCGCGTTTGACGCCGCCTCAATATTCGTGACAACCATTCATCTTCTCCAATGCCCTACTCTTCTTTCGCCGCCCTTTTCCTCGCCGTCTTCGCCGGTTCCTTCACATCCTCTGCCGGTTCCGGCGATTTCGCCTTTTCTCCTTCTTTCTTTGCGTCGGATGCCTCATCTTTCGCGGCTCCTGCAAACTGATAGTGCTCCCGGATCTTCTTGTCAAGCTCTCCCATAACATCCGGATGCTCTGCAAGGTAACTCTTGGCATTCTCTCTTCCCTGCCCGATCTTATCGCCGTTATAGGCAAACCATGCGCCGCTCTTATTCACAAGGTTAAGCCCCACCGCCAGGTCGAGGATATCTCCTTCCTTCGAGATGCCCTTCCCGAACATAATGTCAAATTCCGCCTCCTTGAACGGCGGCGCAATCTTATTCTTCACAATCTTGATTCTCGTGCGGTTTCCCGTCATCTCCCCGCCCTGCTTTAACGTCTCTATCCTTCTTACATCCATGCGGACAGACGCATAGAACTTAAGCGCGCGCCCGCCTGTCGTCGTCTCCGGGTTCCCGAACATCACGCCCACCTTTTCACGGAGCTGGTTGATAAAGATCACGATGCAATTGGACTTGCTGATTACGGGGGTCAGTTTCCTCAAAGCCTGGGACATAAGCCGCGCCTGCAGGCCCACATGGGAATCTCCCATATCACCCTCTATCTCCTGTCTGGGAACGAGCGCCGCCACCGAGTCTATGACCACGATATCCATAGCCCCCGAGCGCACCATCGTCTCCGCTATCTCAAGCGCCTGGTCTCCGCTGTCCGGCTGGGAGATATAGAGCTCGTTGATATCCACGCCGATATTTCCCGCATATACCGGGTCAAGGGCATGTTCCGCATCAATAAACCCGGCAATCCCGCCCCTTTTCTGAACTTCCGAGATCATGTGGAGAGCCACCGTCGTCTTACCGCTGGACTCCGGTCCGTATACCTCCACGACCCTTCCCTTGGGAACCCCGCCCATGCCCAGCGCAATGTCCAGGCTCAAACACCCTGTAGGAACCGTCTCGACAACTACCTGAGCCGCCGGGTCTCCCAGTTTCATCACTGTTCCTTTTCCGAAATCCTTCTCTAACTTCGCGATTGCCGCGTCTAATGCTTTTTGCTTATTCTCATTGCCTGCCATAATCAATTCTCCTTCTGTTTCCGAACGAATGTTCGCTGTATGGTTTATATAGTAGTATACTTTTTTTCAAATGTCAATAGAAAATTACATGAAAAATATGCAAATAATTTCTGCACCCATACGCACCCCTCCTTTTTTACTTTTCAAAAGTCTTTGGATTCTGCTTTGAAAAAAGCTCCGGAAACCAGAAAGCCTTTCGGCCCGTGAAACATTTCAGTTTGTTTCCGCCGGCAAGAACGCCGGCAGAATTGATAAATTTAAAATAACATAATCTTTTTCTCAGCGCAAGGATTTTTTAAAACTTGGCAAAAATTCACCTTTTACAGCCTGTCTGCCCAATACTGCACCGCCTTCTGCAAAAGCAGCGCACACCCTTCCGTCTCTCTGTCATAATATGCCTTAAAACGCTCATCCTTGATATAACCGTTTGCCACTGCCTTATGCGCCTCTTTCTTGTATTCCTTCCATGTCATGCCAAGCCATTCTTTGTGAAGTGCCACAATCCGTCCGGCTTTTTCACTGTCCGGCTGGATGCTTTCCTTCACGCCATCCTCAAGCCTCTCAAGGATTTCCCGTCCCAATGTCTGGAAACGCTCATAATCCTCCTGCGACATCCCCATCAGCCTGCGGTTCGACTCATCTATTTCATCATCCCCATACTTTCGGCGGATTTCCTCCCCGTAACGCTCCTCGTTTTCCCGGACAAGTTTCTCCTTAAATGCCTCAAACTTTTCTGCATCGCTCATCATACATTCTCCTTTCATCTGCCGCATCGTCCGCCTCACCATCCGAATCAGCGATTCCGTATGCTGCTTTTGTCTTTCCAGCTCCCGGAGATGTTCTGAAAGCGCCTCCAAAAGATCAAATTCACCATCATAGATAATCTGGCGGATTTTCTTTAAAGAAAATCCCCGTTCCCTGTAGAAAAGAATCTGCTGCAGCAAAGATACTTCCCTCTCTCCATAAAAACGGTAACCCGCCTCACTGACATATAAGGGCTTTAAAAGGCCGATGCTGTCATAGTAGCGCAGTGTGCGTGCACTCACCCCTGCCATCTGCGACAGCTCCTTAATACTGTATTCCATCTTCCCACCTCCGGATGCCCTTATGATAGCCGTTGACGCAGCGTCAAAGTCAAGGAGCATTTACCGAAAACTTTTCACTGCCAGCCAGACAGTATCCGCCCCAAGCGCCGCCGCCAGGACTCCGGAGAGCGCATTGAAGACCCTCGGCGGCATCTTTTCTGTCATATTCACAAACAAAGGCTGCAGCACATACAGGAAAAACATACCGCCGATTCCGAAACGCACACTTGGATTCAAAGCAACGCGCCCCTGGAAGTTAAAGGCAAACCTCCTGTAATCCCACGCCCATCCACCCGACGTGAACTCCATGACATAGCTCCCGATAAGCTCCACCCCGGTAGTGACAGCCATAATCCCAAGAAAGACCAGCAAAGGCGTCACCGGCACTTTCCCGATGCAAATCCGTTTTTTCATAAGCCACCCTAGGGAAAAAAGAAGAATCAGCGCACCCGTTCCGTAAATCACGCAATACGGCCCAAACAGCACGCCCCGGTTGGAAAATCCCCACCGATACACCACAACCTCCAGAAAAACCTCATAGATCCATCCAATTATAGAATAAAACATAAAATAAACAAAATATTCCTGCACCTTCCTCATCATACATTCCGTATCCTTCCTTTTGTCTCTTTGTATGCCCCATCTTACCATGGATTCGGAAATATGTCACGATAATTGCAAAAAACCCCCACCTCTTATCCCCTTTACATGTTTCGAAATATCAGAATGAAATACCCTCTTTTGCTGTCAGACCTACTAAAATCAAATCACAGCCAAAAGAGGGCATTGCAAATATCTAATCCATTTGATTATTCTACTTCTTCTACCGCGCACCACCTATAGTATGACTCATCATAATTCCGGGAATTTTCAAAACCGCACATCTCCAGTACGAGCTGCATATATCCCGAACGGATTCCCGCAGTACAATACGTTACAATCTGATCGTCCTTTGAAAGTCCTGCCCCCTCAAACAGGCTGACAAGCTCTTCATTGCCTTTCAGCTTTCCGTCATCCTGGAACAAATCCGTAAAGCGTATATGAATTGCTCCCGGAAGATGCCCTCCCTTTGCCTCTCCGTACAAAGTATCGCCGTCATATTCTTCATCGGCGCGGACATCGACAACTTTATAATCGTCATAGTTTTGTTTTAATTCTGCCGTATTGATAGTATGGGCCGTATCAACGGAATCTATCACAACCTCCGCCTTCTCCGGCTCACTCCCTCCCTTTGCTGTTTCAAGCCCGGCGGATTTAAGAGCTGCAAAACCGCCGTCAACCATTTTGACATTTTCGTAACCTGCCGCAATCAGTTCCCATGCAATCCGTCCGTCGTCTCCCCAGCCTTCCTGAGAGGCGGCAAACAGTATGATTTCTTTATCTTTCGCAAGCCCTTTTTCACCCAATCTCTCACTCAGGCGTTTCGTATCCAGGATGCATCCCCAGTTTTCATCTCCGGCCGCTCCATCTTCACAGGTCGCGAGATACTGCCACATTATCGGAACCGCACCTTTAATTGTCTCTTTCGCCGCTGCCTCGTCACCTCTTGCATCTACAAGTACTAGATTATCAAGATTGTCTTTCACATAACCGGCCTCCACAATATACTTTCCACTGAAAGTTTCTGCTTTGGATTCCTCAACCTCGCCTTTTTCCTCTCTCTCAGCTTTCTCCTGCGGCGCGCCGCACCCGACAAGCCCAATCGTTAAGATCAAAGCTAAAAATAATGCTGTCTTTTTCATTTCCTTTCCTCCTGCATAACATATTTATAAATTTAGATATATGAATATGTTACTATAAACAGGAAAAACAGTCCAATCATTATTATTTATAAATCCCGTTCATTTATAGATGCGCTCAATTTCTCACATGATATCTTCCAGCATATTGACAACATCAGCAACTAACTGCGGACAAAAAACAGTCATCATCTGTTCCTCACGGATTTTTTGAGCCCCGTCCGGTGTGGAAAAATCTGCTCCCAGCAAATCCTTGCACATGGTCGACGGATATGTTTCCGTAAACATCTGCCGGAATTGGACGCTTTTTATTATGGATTCCACTCTTTGCCGTTCCCCTTCACGTCCGGTTTTACAGCATCCGTATTTCAGCCCTAACGCCATGTAAGCCCCGACAACGGCGCCGCAAGTCTCTCCCTGCAGCATCCCGGCTCCAAAACATGAAGAGACTTTATACGCAATTTCCTCATCCATCCCAAGTTTTTGAGCCCAATACTGAAAAACAACCTGACAGCAATCATATCCCTCATCAAATTCTTCCAACACGTCTTCTTTTGTCATACCTCTTTATTCCCCCTCGTTCTGTAACCTTCAATTTTCGTAAGCGCGCTGAGGATTTCCTTTATCTGGTTGCTGCCCTCTTCGCTGATAGAATAATATACATATTTTCCGCTTTTTCTCATGTCTACAACTCCGGAGTCGCATAAAATATGCATATGATGTGACAAAGTAGATTGTCCTATCTGCAACTCCTCAATCAAATCCGACGCACATCTTTCTCCCTCCTGCAGCTTATGAATGATTGCCAGTCGGCGTTCATCACAGAATGCCTTGAAAATCCTCGCTGTTTCTAAGTTGTTCATATTTTCACTCTCTTTATTCTTATTTTATACACAGTACCTTTTATTGCTTTCTTCCGTTTTATTTTATCATACTATTTAACACATATCTATGGCAAAATACAGCCATGGAATATCAAAAATAATACCGCCCGTTTCTCCTTGTCTCACATACAGATTCATGGTAAGATAACAAAAAGAACTTTCGGAAAGGAGGCTAAAAGATGGCTAGATGCTTTAATATAACAGGGCTTTGCGTGCCGTCCAGGCATTACATGGCAGACCCTTCCGAGCGGGTCCGGCAGATTCAGAAGATGGTTGACGCAGGCGATTATTTCACCGTAAACCGCGCCAGACAGTACGGAAAGACCACAACCCTGGCAGCGCTGGCAAAGGTGCTGGAAAAAGACTATTTTGTCGTCAGCCTTGATTTCCAGGCGCTTGGAAGTTCCTCATTCAGAGATGAGAACGCATTTTCGCTGGCATTTCTTCTGCTTTTCCTGAGAGAAATCAAACGTAACCAGGGAGAAAGCTTTGCGCCCGCCGGCGAATTAATCGGCAAGATGCAGAAAACCCTCTCACAAAAAGAGGAACATTTTGACCTGCTGGCATTATTCGAATACCTTCTCACATTTTGCTATCATTCCCAAAAGCCGGTGGTACTCATGATCGATGAGACTGACAGTGCCTCAAACAATCAGGTATTTTTAGATTTTCTTGCACAATTGCGCGGTTATTATCTGGAAAGAGATATAAAGGGAACGCGCACTTTCCACTCCGTAATCCTTGCCGGAGTATACGATATTAAGAACTTAAAGAGGAAACTCCGTTCTGATGAAGAGCACAAATGGAACAGCCCCTGGAACATCGCAGCAGATTTTGATGTAGACATGAGCCTGTCCGAAGACGGCATCAAAGGTATGCTGCTGGAATATGAAAAGGAACATCACACCGACATGGATACGGCAGAAATCGCGGGATTGCTCTATGACTATACCTCGGGATACCCTTACCTGGTCTCAAAGCTCTGCAAGCTTATGGATGAAAAGGTCTGCGGACAAAAAGACCGCCCGGATTTCCCAAAAAACACATGGACAAAAGAAAGATTTTTAATCGCCGTCCGCATGTTTCTCTCAGAAAGCAACACGCTATTTGAATCCCTCATCGGAAAGCTTTCTGACTACCCGGAATTAAAACTCCTGCTGGAAGAGCTGCTCTTTTCAGGCAAAGCCATCACTTACAGCCCCACAAATCAGTCGATAGGCCTTGCGCTTATGTTTGGATTTGTAAAAATCGAAGAAGGAAAAGTCATCCCGGCAAACCGGATTTTTGATACGCTTTTATACAACCATTTTCTCTCCTTAGATGAAACACGGACGCCCGACATATACAAAGCCTCTCTCCAGGACAAAAGCCAGTTCATTACAAACGGACGCCTGGATATGCGTAGGATACTGGAAAAATTCGCAGAACATTTCCAGGAGCTTTACGGCAATTGCCAGGAACGCTTTTTAGAAGAGGAGGGCCGGAGATTCTTCCTGCTCTACCTGCGCCCGATCATTAACGGAACCGGCAACTATTACATCGAATCGAGAACCCGGAGCCTTAAGAGGACGGACATCATTGTCGATTATCACGGCGAACAATTTATAATCGAGACAAAAATATGGCGCGGCAATGAGTATCATTCCCGGGGCGAGAAACAATTAGCCGCCTATCTCGACGATTATCATCTGGACAGAGGATATCTGCTCAGTTTCAGCTTTAACAAGAAAAAACAGACAGGAGTCCGTGAATTTACGCTGGACGGCAAGACATTGATCGAGGCCGTCATATAGCCAGACACCTCGTGGCAGTCGCCAAATGTGCAGGCAGGCATGCCTGCATGGCGATACATGACTTTGGAACCCGCATTGGAGTCAAAACAGCTTTTGACTTCCGTCTCTATAACTCTTCCTATGCACTTCTATCAGCTTTCAGTTGTTTCCTCTTTCCTTTCCCTCCTCCCAAAATTCACCCCCATAAACAGCACCATCCCAAGAACCGACACGATTTTCCCAGCTGTCATCCCCGGCGCATGAAAAACAATCTCAACCTCATGTCTACCCTCCTCAATCCTGCACCCCAAAAACGCCGTATTAACCCTCTCCGTCTTTACATTCTCCCCGTCCACAGAGATTTCAAAATTTCCATCAAAGGGAATCGTCGTGATAAAATACCCGTTATGTTTCACATCTATATCACCCGCAAGCACATTTCCCTTCGTTCTCTCCTTATCCGGCAGAAGCTCTGACTGATAAAGGCTCTCAGCCTCCTCTTTTGCCGGCAGCGCCCCCAGAAAGCACTGCACATCCGAAATCTTATAATGCCCTTTCCCAAAGACCATCTCAATACTCCTCTGACCTTTTTGCAAAGGAATCCCATAAGTAAACGCCGTATTGCCGTTATAGTAAAAATGTTTTTTGGAAGTCAGCTTATTGCGCTGCCCCTCCGCCCACACCGCCACATCCCGGGATGGCTTAAGGTTCTCAACCTGAAACCGAAGAAACAAAACCCTATCCGCTCTGCCGTCCTCTTCAGTGTTTTCCGCCGCGTTGGCTTTTCCGCCCGGCTGTCTGTCCAAATTCTCTGCCAACTGCCGGATATCCGCCCTGACTGCCTCCGCTTTCCGGGAATCTATCTCCCCCGGCAAAGAAACCTCTGCCGGAACAAGTTCCCCGCCTCTGCTGGTTTTCCGGGCATTTCCATCCATCTCTTCCACCACCGCCGCCTTAAGCAGCGCCAATTGATTTTCCGGAAACGTAAGCGCCCCATACTCTTCCTCCCCCATCAGCTTATCCGTCGCATAAGCCACAGGAGACACCAGGCAGTCTTCATACAGCCCCCACTCCCCTTCCTCATCTTTCAGGGCATACCCGCAGGACGCACCATCCATGCTCCCGCCAGACGAATGCTCTTTGTCCGCCGAGGCATAACCCGCCAGAGAACCCCGGGAATCTCTGTCCGCTATCAGGTATTTCACGCCCATAAACCTGCGGTACACCGGATTTTCCGACCCAGGCTGCATCAGGAAGTTCCGGTAAGGCTCCCCCGTCCCGAAAGTTTCCCGGAACCTCTGATACTCCCCGTTATACAGGGAAGAATAGATGGATGACACATACTGCCCCATATCCCGGATTCGGTTTAGATTTGCCGCATTCTCCTCCTCCGTGCCGGACTGCTCCGTCCGGTAAAATCCTTCCTCCGATTCCGCTGCTCTTTCCGCCAGCCTCTCTGCGGACACGTCCGTCACTTTCCCGTAAAATTCCCTGTCCAGGTAATTTGCCGCCTCCCCGTGATACTCATTTCCAAATATCCCAAGCAGCAGCACAGACAACAGCATCAACACCAAAACATTCTTCCGCACACAGTAGATTCCGTAAGAAATCAGCAGCAGCACACTGTCCGCCAGCACAAATCTGCCGTACTTTTCCACACCGCACCGGGCAAAATAAAACCATAAGAACCCCAATGCAGCCGCATAAGGAATCACGCCCCGCAAAATATCGGTTCTCCGTCTCCCCTTTTTCTCCGCATCCGCCGTTTCGGCTCTCCTCCTGTCCGCACACATCCCGTCCACACACATCCTGCCTGCACGCATCCCGTCCAGATAAAGAGCCGTCACATAGCACATAAGGGGCAGGAACGGAATCATCACCTTATCCCTCACATAGAGCCCTCCGTTCAGCAGCCATGCAAACACCGGAAGAAAAAGAACTCCGATACATCCCCACGCCAGCACCCTCTCCGCCCATCCGTGGCAGAAAGCCATCGCCGCAAGCGAGACAAAGGCAAGCACCGTAAGCCCCATCCCATAGGGCGTATAGAAGAATCTGCCCGGGGAAAACTCCGGCAGGAAAAGCTCCCATATAGCAATCCCCTTACTGCCGCCCTCCCTTCCCGCCATCGACATCGCCGTCGGAATCAGCAATACGCCGCTCATCAGCACAGCCGTAAAAAAAGGCACACAAAAAAGAATCAATGACGTAAAAACTCCCTCACGCTCTATCACATACCGATGCAGTCCATAGAGCACAAGCGCAAGCATCCCCCCGATGCTAAAATAAAAGCTGGTCATGATCATCAGAAATACGCTGACGGCAAGCAGTCCGCCCCGCCTCCTTCTTATCCCCTTCACAATCCCTTCTTTCCCGGCTGCCTCCGCATCCTTGCGACCCCCTGCAAAGTACCTGCCCGCACCCTTGCGTTCCCCTGCAAAATACCTGTCCACCCCGAGAAACCCCATGCACAAAAAAGGCATATAATCCACAAACATAATCTGATTATAAGAGTGGTAGATCATCGGCCCGGACAAAAGGAATATGACGCTCACGCCAAAGCATATTTTTTTCTCAAATCCCCGCCCGGAAAGCCATCGGAAAAGGAGCATCACAGAAACCGCCAGGCATACAAACTGCACTGCCATCATGTAATCGGACATCTTCACGAAAGGCAGCAGGTACGACGGCAAGATGACCGGGCTTAAAAGCCCATAGTAAGAAAAATTATAGATGTTCTGCCCGCCGCCGATATTCGCCGCAAACTCCGGGAACAGATTGCCAGTCTCGTAGAACTGCCTGCGGAAATAATCCGGCAGCACGCTGTGCTGGCTCACCCAGTCCACCTTTGCCCCAAACAGTCCGCGGCGCAGGCAGAACAGCCACACAAAAAATACGGTAAGCAAAAAAAGCGCGCCATATGCCCCGTTTCCGGCAAAGCTCTTATCTCTTTTCATGCCTTTCTCCTCCGCTCTCTTCGCTGGAATCTTTTAAGATAAAAATCGGGCGGTGTTTCGTCTCAAGATAAGTCTTCGACAGATATTCTCCCACGATTCCGGTGCAGAAAAGCTGGATTCCGCTGACCAAGAAAATGATACACACCAACGAAGGCCATCCTGACACTGGATCTCCCCACACAAGAGTCCGTACAATGATGACAAATATCATGATAAAGGAAAGCATACAAAACAACACTCCAATCACCGAAGCCAGCGACAGCGGCGCAACCGAAAATCCGGTAATCCCTTCTATAGAATAAGAAAACAGCTTTTTAACCGACCATTTCGTCTCTCCGGCGCAGCGCCCCACATTGCAAAATTCCAGCCACTTCGTCCGAAATCCCACCCACTCAAAGATGCCTTTTGAAAAACGGTTGTACTCGCTCATCTCAAGCACTGCATCCACCATGTTCCGCCGCATCAGACGGTAATCTCTGGCTCCGCTTACTATCTTCGTCTTTGAGATACTGTTGATAACCTTGTAGAACTTTTCCGAGAGGAAGGAACGCAGCCTCGGCTCCCCTGTCCTGTCTGAACGCCTCGTAGCGACACTGTCGTAACTCTCTTCTTTCAGAATACGATACATCTCAGGCAACAGTCCCGGAGGATCCTGCAAATCTACATCCATAGTAGCAACATAATCCCCCGCGGCACTCTTAAGCCCTGCATAGAGCGCCGCCTCTTTCCCAAAGTTTCTGGAAAAAGACAGAAACTTGCATCTTTCATCTTTGTCATTCATATCTTTTAATATTCCAAGCGTACCGTCCGCTGAGCCATCATCCACATAAATGATCTCAAATTCCAGCTCAGACATCTCTTTCATTACCCGGCACATTTCTTTATAGTAGACCGGCAGCGCTGCTTCTTCGTTATAGCATGGAACAACAATACTCATCTTACTCATCTTCACGTACCTCCTTTAGTATGACTTTTCCCGTCATATTCACATTCTAATCCCTGGTTCTTAAGAATCACCGAAATTAATTCTTAAAATTTCTTAAGAACACTCACCTGTTTTTCAAATGTCTGTTAAAATATTTTCGAAAGAGGTGAGCTTAAAATCATGGAAAAATCACACATTTTAATCGTAGATGACAACGCAGAGGTACGAGAGATCATACATGTGCTCCTGGAAGGAGAAGGCTTTGAGATCATGGAAGCTTCCGACGGAGAGACAGCCCTTTCTCTCGCGGAACGTACAGATTTTGACCTGATCATCTTAGACATTATGATGCCTGGAAAGAACGGCTACCAGACCTGCCTTGAAATCCGAAAAAACAGCAATGCGCCCATCCTGTTCTTAAGCGCCCGCACAAAAGACAGCGATAAGACACTGGGCTTTTCCAGCGGCGGTGATGATTATCTGGCAAAGCCTTTCTCATACAATGAACTTATCAGCCGAAGCAAAGCACTGATACGCAGATACCAAGTCTATAAAGGGAAAGATGATTCTAACGCCCCCCTTGAAGACCCGACGGTAACTGCCGGTATATCCTCGAAAACTATCCATTTCCATCATTTAGAAATCAATGAAGAAAAAGAGCAAGTCTTCTCCGGCGGTAACCCTCTTACCCTTACCGGCACGGAATACGCCATGCTTCTTCTGCTCATCAAAAACAAAAAGCAAGTATTTTCCGCCCAGCGTCTCTACGAAGCCGTCTGGGATGAGCCCTACTATTATGGCGCCAACAACACTGTCATGGTGCATATCCGCAACCTGCGTTGTAAGATTGAAAAGGATCCGAAAAATCCGGTTCTCATAAAAACCGTATGGGGAAGGGGGTACCGATGTGATTAAAAAGATATGGCACAAACTCTCCGCCTTAAAAATCCGCACCCAGTTCGCACTATTGATTCTGTGCGCCCTCTTTACTGCATTCGCACTGTTTGAAGTGCTTTGGACTAACAAATTTTCTATCTTCAATCTGCTGGGACTTGGAGACTACTATAATACTTATGGTGATTACATCTATCTGTCGGACAGGCTTTATGAACAGGCGCCAAACTACGAGCTCCCGGAATCAGAGACGGATGAAGAACGAATTCAGGCTCTTGCCCCGCTGCTCGACTTGGCGGATAAATATACCTCTATCTCCATATATGGGTTAGATGACGGATACCACCGCACAACGCGAATGGCAGAAATCTTCACGGACAAAAACAATGTTTTCCAAGTCTTCATCGGTCTCGGCGACCAGCTTACCGCCGGAGACTTCGAGGACTTCCGATACGTTCCTCTCAAATTCAGCAATGGCTCCGGAAGCGCTCTGATCATGAGCTATAAGCGTTCCGTAGTGCTGTACCCTTACACGCTTATCAGTCTGTCTCTCTCCATCCTGCTGTTTTTCCTCATTATCCTCTTCTTTATCCGGCGTAAGATGAAGTCGGTACTCAAGCTGGAACAGGAGATTCTTGTCATGTCCTCCGGCGACTTAAGCCACCCTGTGCCGTATCTGGGCGGCGACGAGATTGGGATTCTCGCCGAAGAGCTTGACAACATGAGAACTGCCCTAAATGACAATATTGAAAAAGAGCAGGAAAGCCGCCAGGCCAACCAGGATCTTATCACTGCTTTATCTCATGATCTCCGCACGCCCCTCACCATCTTAAACGGGTATCTTGAGGTGATAAAACTTAAGAAAAGTCCCGGACATGAGGAGGAATATCTTGACCGGTGCCTGGTAAAAACAAAGGACATTAAAGAACTGACGGATCGGATGTTTGAGTATGCCCTCGTCTCGGAGGAACAGGAAAGTGCCGAACTTACGTGGACCTCCACAGACTTCATCCGCCAGTGTCTTATGGAAAATGCCGACTTTATCCGGCTGGCTGGTTTTACACCTAACCTTCACCTAGATGAACCCTCCATTGTCCTTAAAAGCGACAAAACGATGCTCAAACGCATATTGGACAACTTGTTTTCAAACATTTTTAAATACGGGGACAAAAAAGAAACGGTGCTCATCTCCTTCACCCTGCAGGAGGAAACTTTCACCGTTACGATCAAAAATGCGATTAAAACAGAACACTCCCTGAAGGACAATAACAATATCGGTCTGAAAAGTGTACGGAAAATGGTACGTCTCCTTAATGGAGAACTCTCTGTATCCCGAACATCTGAAATATTTACAGTGACATTAACATTAAAAAAAGGGGTATAAATCATACCCCTACGCTTCCTCAAACTCCAATGTGTCCAGCCACTCATCAAATTTATCAACTACCTGGTCATACTCGTCCTCATCTTCGATGAAGATAAGATCATGTTCATCGCCGCCGGATGAGTCTCTCTCAAACTGATAGAACCAGACTTCCTCCGTCAGTTCATCCTCCTCACTCAGCGGGGACACTGCGATATATTCTTTACCATTCATCTCAAGCACTGTGATAATCCCACAGTCAATCTCGCCGTCATCAGTCATCAGCGTGACAATATCAACATCCAGTTCTAATTCCACATCTACTTCTTTTTCCATCTCTTCTATCCTTTCTTCTTTTGACATACTTATGGAACCAGCCAACAAGGCTGATTCCATCATAACATATCCCGAATCAAATTCCTATAGCAATCTTAGGGTTTCCGGAGCATCATTCAAACGTTCCTTGCTGCTTCATCTTCTCTACGGTCTCAGAATCTGTATACACTACATAGCTCTCTTCCCCGCTCTCTGTTTTTACCGTAGCAGTGATATCAACACTTGTATCTACTGCCTGCTCCACTCCATAAAGCCATAAACTATCTCCGTAGCAAAGTCTTTCTTTAATAGAGTCAATAAATTCTTCATCATAGATATCCAGGCTTTCCCAATCTTCGGAATTTTCCTTATATCTGGAAACATTCAGACTCGTAATGGAAATATCCTTCATAGACGTCTTTACGTCCACTTTAAGTTCTTCCCGCAGATATTTGATTGTCTTCTTAAAGGATGGATAGAGATAATATGCATCTGAAGTTTCTGCCTCCGCCATGCCGCTGTAATAATTATTATCTGATGGACCGACTTTATGTGAAATCATAAGTTGGCCAAAGGGCAGTGTATTTTTTACAGTCTTATAATCTAAGCTTGAATGTTCTTCCAAATAAATGCGGAATAACTCTGAGCGTTGCTCTTTCGTCATATCCAACATCTCCGTACAGGTCGGAAAGCTGATCTCCACATCCGTCACTAACGACCAATCCGCCGTGTAGAGGGCATAGGTATCCTTCTTATACTCCATCGTGTCAAATACCTGTTCCATGATTTCATCCTGCAGCTTCGGTGAGAGTATATATTCTCGCTTTTCCACCCTTCCGTTTTGCAGCCTGTAGTTAAATCTATAGGAACTATATCCTCTGGCCTCTTCCGACGTACCGCTGTCCAGAATGTCTTTATTGTTATCATTTTCTCCGATAATTTTATCTAATATTTTAAGAGTTCCCTTCATCGTGTCACCGGTTATCCCATTCCTCTGCTTCCCCCAGAAGTGACCATCTATCGTATAAGGACCATCCACCACAACAGAGGAAAGCTCTTCCTCCCTTGGCAGATACTTATCAAAACCGCTCAAATCCATCCAGAAGAATGCCACGATCAGGAAAGAAATCGCTACAGAAGCCAACATCTGCCGTTTATTGGACCACAGTCCTCTGACATCAAAACGATAGATACACTCGATCACACCGTGAATAAAGAATCCGCCGATAATCACGCCGGCAATGATCCAGGGCTTAAAGGATGTAAATGAGACCGCATAAAGTCCCAGTCCCACATAGACTGCCCCCGGAATCACCAACAGGAAACGGATGACAGGATTCCATCTCGGAAATGCCATCGCTTTTCCCGCCATCTCCGATGCCCGTCTCTCAAACAGCAAATAGTTAATGATCAGCAGGAATACGATCCATACGCCGATTGTTGCAAAATGTACGATATGCTCCTCCCATTTCCATACATTATTTCCGGACAATAAAAGGTTCGCCAAAGAGACCGGGGAAAAATAACTGTAAATCTCCAAGTTTGTCCCCGTATCGCAATAGGTAATAAAAAATGTAGATGCCAGAGCAGGATACAAAAGACAGAGTACCACCGGGGAATATCCCGCAAATACACAAAAGCCCAAAAGTCCAATAAAGGTATTTCCCGTCATCAACATCGCCAGGGACATCGTAAGATAAGTAACTGCGAATATGGCTGTATAACAAAGTACTGACCAAAAACTGCCCGCAAGGAAGCCCCTGCTTAAATATCCCACCGTCGCCGTGACCGCACATCGAAATACAGTGATAATGGCAAGCGGCATCACAAAAAGTACGATATCATTCGTCAGCATGATATACAAAATCTCCCGCCTTTTTATAGGCAGCGAATGGTAAAGGTCCACCTCCGTCTTGGAATGAAGATACCGAAAGCTACTGATCGCAAGCAGCACCGCCGCTCCCATGGATAATAGCCCCATCCCCATCTCTGGCCGCGAAAGGGCTGTGATCCCTTTTATGATCTCTTCCGTCTTAATATCTCTGCCGCATATATTCTGTACAGACATCAGAAATGCCAGCATAGACAGAAAGAAAAAGAAGAAGGTAATAAAAATCATCCCGATCCGATGCTTGATATTTTCCCGCCTTAAGTTAATAAATGAGCGTTTTGATGTCATATCCGACCACCTCCGTTTCGCTGATAAAGATTTCTTCCAGAGACAGCGGTAAGATTTCATAATAAACCGGATTTAAGTCTTCCATCTTACTTGAAATCTCTTCCTCACTTTCCCTGACCGTCATAGACAAAAGTCGCCCTTTCTGCTTTAACTGCAGGATATGGAACATTTTATAAAGCGGAACCTGCACATCCTCCGGAAACACACACTGTACTTTATGCATATTGCACTTCAGATCTGCCAGCTCTTTTGACAAAAGCACGCCTCCCTTGTGAAGAAGGCCGATATGGTCACAGATATCCTCCAGCTCCCGGAGATTATGGGATGCAATGATCGGCGTCAATTCCCTCTCGTCAATCTCTTTTGCAAAAATACTTTTAATACCCTGACGCATCACCGGATCCAAGCCGTCAAAAGTCTCATCGCAAAACAGATATGACACATTCGCGCAAAGTCCGATCAGAATAGAGAGCTGTTTTTTCATACCTTTCGAATAAGTCTGTATCTTTCTGGTATCATCCAGGCCAAATTTATGCAAAAGTTCTTCAAACCTCGAATAATCAAACTTCAAATAATATCTCCCATAAAAAGTCGCCATATCTTTTGCTGTTGCATTGGGGAAGAAAAACTGCTCGTCCGAGATGTAAAAGCAACGTTTTTTTACCTCCGGATTATCCCATACACTCTGGCCGTCAATGAGAATCTCTCCCTGTCCAGGCTTAAGAATCCCCGCCATCATCCGAAGCAGCGTACTCTTCCCTGCGCCATTCGTCCCGAGCATCCCAAATATATATTGGGAGCGGATTTTAAGATCAATATCCTTAACGGCCTCAATCTTTTCAAATGACTTACTGACTTGCTTTATCTCTATCATGCCATAACCTCCCCTGTCACTTTCTCAATGCAGTTAAGAATCTCCTGCTTTTTAACACCCTGCTGAACACAGGCGAACGCCTGCTCCTCAAGCCCCTTAAGCAGCTTCTCTTTCTGCCTGCCCATCAGTTCTTCATCCCTTTTCACAAAATTCCCCTTTCCTTTCACCGTATAGATAAATCCATCCTTCTCAAGCTCCATATAAGCCCTCTGTATCGTATTTGGATTGATCGATAACTCGACGGCCAGGGTCCGAACCGAAGGCAGTTTCTCATCTGCTTCCATTACACCACTTACAATGAGTGCCTCAAAGCGCGCTGCAATCTGTTCATAAATCGGACGTTTATCACTGTAATCAATAAGAATCATAGCGTCCCTTCTTTCACAATGTAATTATAGAATAAGTGTACTAACATTACTAGTACACTTATTCTATGCCATATTCCATTTTCCGTCAACTGTTTTAATATAATCTTAATAATCTTACTCTACAGAAGAAGCAACTGCAATGCTTTGTCAAAGCACCACCCTGCATCTCTCTTTTTTACGGAATCAAGCGCGACGATATCATAGCTTTTTAATTCCTTCCCAAAAAGTATGTAAGTCACCTTTCCCGCTATGTCACCTTTTTTTACAGGTGCTTTTAAAGTCTTCTTCTGCTCCTTCTTTACAGATACCTCTTCATCTTTTCTAAGAAGCACTTTAAGACTTTCCTGTGCATCCCCGGCAGAAATCCCTATCGGCACCTCACTGTCCATATGAAAGTCATCCTTCTTGTCAACACCGCCTCTCACTGCAATCTCTGTCTCAGGCAATTTTTGCCAGACATCCCGGTATTCATAATTATCAAGAGCATACTCCATAAGTTTTCTCGTATCCTTCCACTTATAACTCTTATTATTGGGCCAGCCACATGCCAAAAGTGCCACAATAAATGTCCTCTCATCCCTTTTCAATGCACCTACATAGCAATATCCCGCTTTTGCCGTAAATCCGGTCTTACCAGAGAGTGCCCCCTCCATCATCGTCAAAAACGCATTGTGATTATTACAGCTAAATTTTCGCTTTCCATCTATAGAAGTAAAATCATAGCTCTTTGCTCTTGTGACTTTAAGAAACTCTTCCTTTTTGGGCGACTCCGTAATACAGTATTTCATAATGCGGGCTAAGTCTGCCGCCGTTGTTCCATGTGCCCCGCCGTCATCCTCTCCGTCAAGACCGTTAGGCGTAACAAAATGAGTATCTGAACATCCCAGCTCCTTTGCTTTTTTATTCATCATAGCCGCAAATCCTTCCACGGAACCCCCAATCTCTTCTGCCAGGAGTACTGCACTGTCATTATGAGATTCGAGCATCAGGGAATGTAAAATGTCTTTCATATAATATTCCTCGCCGCTTTTAACGCCAAGCCGGACCTTGGGCTGCCTGGCAGCATTGTCAGAAACTTTCGCCTTCTGATTCTCGGTCATATTTTCTAAAGTAAGAATACAAGTCATAATCTTCGTGGTACTGGCCATTGGGCGTACCTTCTTCTCTTCTTTCCCAAATAAAATACGCCCGCTGTCAGCATCCATAAGTACCGCCGAACGGGCATAAAGTTCTCTCGGCTCGCTTATGATATCCTGCGATGCTTCTTTTACCGGTTCATCCTGCTTCCCGTCTTTTCGTCCGGAGATCCCATAACCATCAAACAGCATCACAAATATCTGTGCTATCATAAGAACTGCCAAAACCATATATAACTGTATCTGTCTATTTCTTTTCATGCACTGCACCGCAAACTTTACATTACTGAAATATATGCATGAATCTTTTGCGCTATGAATCTTTCCAGTGTGCTGCATGATATACTAGATATCCAGCCTTAACTGCACTTCTTCTTCCGCCTCTGTCTTTAAAGATTCTACTTGTTCCGGATTCATCATCGGGAGTTCATCCACGGACTGAATACTGAACCGCCTTAAAAATTCCTCTGTCGTACCAAATAAAAGGGGTCTCCCCGGTGCATCCATCCGTCCGACTTCGCAGACCAGATTATATTCTACCAATTTATTTACCGCATGGTCCGACTTTACTCCACGGATTTTTTCCACTTCAAGCTTTGTGACCGGCTGCTTGTAGGCAATGATCGAAAGGGTCTCCAGTAATACATCTGTAAGGACATATTTTTTTGGCTGCTTGGCAACTCGTATAAGATACTCGTACATCTCTTTTTTCGTACACAACTGAAATGAATCTTCCAGTTCCAGAATCCGGATTCCCCGATCCTCAGAAACATACTTATCCATCATCTGGTGGATAATCTTCCTTGTAGTATCCTCATCGTGTTCAATAGCCGCCGCAATCTTACTTAATTCCACGGAATCTCCCACAGCAAACAAAATCGCCTCTATCACACCTTCTAATTTCTTAATCTCCACTGCTTCCATACCTCTTTCTCTCATAACCTCCGCCCGGCACTTTCGTCAGATAACAGCGGTTCTCACACCCGAACCAATCATAATATCATCAAACGGCTGTTCTTGCTCTATAAATATAGTTCCTTCTTTCATAAGCTGCAGCACTGCCAGAAATGTCACTACAATCTGCGTCCGGGAACTCTGCCTCGTAAGAAGCTCCCGAAAACTGAATCTGTGATGCTCCCTCGCATATTCCGCAACATATTCAAGCTTGTCCGGAAGTGTCACTTCCTCTTTCTCAAGCTTTCCGAACTTACTCCTCACCGGGTCAATCTTGTCCACTTGCCGCTTCATCACATCCCGAAACACATGATTCAGCTTTGCGAGGGTCAAATCCCCCAAAAGCATGTCTAAATCTACCGGCTCTACATAACTTAACACTTCTTCCGGAATCGTCGGATTCTTGCAGAACGTCTGCTCTCCGTCAATCTGCCGGTCCTTAAGCTCATAGGACATGATCTTATACATCTTATATTCTAAAAGCTGCTCTACAAGCTCCTGTCTCGGATCTTCCTCCTCGCCCTCACTGTTCACTTCCTTCGGCAGAAGCATCCTGCACTTGATGTCCAGAAGAGTTGCAGCCATGACAAGGAATTCGCTCATGATGTTCAAGTCTTCTTTCTCCATGGCCTCAATATACTCCATATACTGGTTTGTAATCTCAACAATCGGTATATCGTAAATGTCTATCTTATTTTTATCTATCAGATGTAAAAGAAGGTCAAGAGGACCTTCAAATACAGGTAATTTCACAGGAATTCCCATTTGTTTCCCTCACAGTCAGATTGTCTGCCAAAGTGGCAGCTTACCCATTATACAGGATTTCAGGAAATATCTCAATAGGAAATAATCCTCCGGAATCGCTCCACATATTCCGAATCCAGGTCACAGGCCTCCCATCCCTCATCACTGGCCTGTTTTGGGATGCCTAAAAGTACAAGCCTACGGTCAAAGTCTTCAAGTTCCAGATATGTCTCATCCATATAACGCTCAATATCCCCATTGACGCTCGGAATGCTGAATGTTTTCTTCTTTCCTCCCAGCTCAATCTGATAATAAAAATTGCCCTTCTCCTGATATTCTAAAAGCGCGAACCGTTTCTGCCCGAATCCTGCATGAATCTGCGTTACATCACTATAGCTGTACGACGTTCCTGACGGATGGAGTGGCGAATGGCAGATTATCTTCTCTTCCGTAACTACAGTGGCAGAAGCAAAGCAGGAGTACAGGCAAAAAAGCCACAGGACAACCAATATAAGCCTTCCTTTGTAAAACAGCCTCCATACAAAGAAGAGCTCATACATCTCTTTCAGCGACTCATCCCCCCTCCCGCGAAACCTCCCATACATAACGCCAAAACAAGTCACGATTGGAACCACCAACAGATAGATCATCGCATTCTCCGCGATTGGATGAAGCTGATAAAAATAATAATCCCGCGGCAGCAGAGCTTTTTCTGAAAACGCGATAACTCCGAAAAACACCGCGAGGATTACCACTATCAAAAATAAAAACAACACTGCTTTGAATATAAACTTTAAAAGCCTCCCAAGTATTTTGATCACTCCTCCCCGCCAAGTTCTAGCACCACAAGCTCCGCCGGGTTAAACAGCCGGACGCATACCGTATGCACCCCCAGCCCTTTACTGACCACAATATCCCGCTCCCCTTCCCGGTAATGGCCGCCGGAATATTTCGGGAACAGGCTGAAAGCAGGCGACAGCGCACCTCCCACTCCCGGCAGACGCACGATTCCCCCGTGGAGATGCCCGGACAGCACAAGATCTGCCCCCCATTCAAGATACTCTTCCATATAAGTCGGATTGTGCGCCAGTAAAATCTCATAATCAGCCGCCTTCGCCTCCCCAATCCGCTCCTCGATAGCGCCCTCAGGCATTCGGACTTTCCTAAAATGGCTGTAGCACTCCGCCGGAATCTCAAGCCCGGTAAGCCGGAACTTACATCCGCCGCAAAAAAGCTCCTGAGAGCTGTTTTCTAAGAAATGCACTCCTGCGGCCTCAAGCTCTTCTTTGTACTGAGCGTAAACATCCCCGTACCATTCCGGCATTTCCTTCAGCCGCTGCTCATGGTTTCCGTTGGCATAGTAAACCGGAAACTGCCCCGCAAGCTCTCTCACAAAATCGAGGGCAGACCCATAGGATTTCCCTTTCTTTCCTACCAGCATATCCCCTCCGATAAGCACCAGGGCAGGGTCTGTCTCCTTAATCTTCTTAAGCAGCCGCTTGTTCCCCTTTCCGTATGTCTGATTGTGGAGGTCGCTCAAAAACACGAACCTTACATTATTCCCTATTCCCTCAAGCTTTTTTGACTTGAGCCTGTAAGTCACCACGCGGAAATGATGCAGCTCCCGCCAGATTTCCCCGCACAGGCAGGCTGCCGCCGCAGCCGCCGCTGTCAATATCCCTTTAAAATACATGATTACTCTCCCCTGCTTTTTCGAAAATCATCGTAAAGCTCCCGTATATTTTCAAATGTATAATCCGGCTGAAACTCTGTATCCCTTAAATCGGATGCCTTCGCCTCCCCGGTATACACTAAAGCCGTCTGTACTCCCGCATTGATACCGCATGCGATATCCGTGTACAGGCGGTCACCCACCACCAGCACCTCCTTAGGGCAAGCCTTAACCTGCTCCGTACAGAGAGTCACAATCTCCGCACTGGGCTTTCCCACGAAATGCGGCTCGCGCCCCACCGCCGCGCCAATCATCCGGCAGATTCCGCCGCAGTCCGGCACGAACCCGAAAGCCGTCGGGCACCGAAGATCCGGATTCGTTCCGACATAGTCCACCTCCGGGCAGAAAAGCAGCTCGCACGCCGCCTCCACTTTCTCATAGGAAAGTGTCCGGTCAAACCCAACTACCACGCACCTTATATCCTTCCCGGTCCGCTCCGTCACCAAAAGCCCATACTCCTTAAGCTCCTCCGCAAAAGACGGCGTTCCCAGCACAAACAGCTTTTCGCCAGCGTAATGTTCTTTCAGATACCGGCAGGCAGCGTAGGAGGCCGTCATAAACTGGCTCTCCGTTGTCTCGATTCCCCACCTGGCAAACTTCGCCACATAATCCTTACGGCTCTTCACCGAATTATTCGTAATGTAAAACGCCCGTCCGCCGATTGCGCCGATATAGTCAATCAGCTCCCTGCTGCCGTCATAAAGCGTATCGTCCACCGACAGCGTACCGTCTATGTCAAATAAGAAATACTTTTTCTCCGCAAGCATGATTCCTCTCCTTTATCAACATCATTCCTTCGCTGCGCCGGACTTTCATCTTCCATCCCTGTCTGAATCCAACAGTTCTTTTTCCGTTTCAAGCAATATCTGAGCTAATACCTTATAATCCAAATACTGTATCCCATTTTTTCCAAGATAAATTTTATCCGCCAATTTGCTGCTGTAGTATAAATCCATTGCCTTTTCGTAGGTAAAATCACATATCTCTGCCAAATACGCAATCAGCCGTTCTTCATGATTTTCCTGATATATCTTTTCTAATACTTCTTCATTCATGTCTCTATTACCTCATAAAATGATTTGTAATTTAAAAGCTGATTGATTGCCCTCTGGCTTATAAAGGCAATCTGATCATAATCCGGATACACTTTTATTTCTTTCAAAGCCCTCTCCTTATCCCAGATACCGGCATGATACATATCCACAACCCGAAAAACCTTATCATTCGCCACTTTTCCCTCAATTAGATCATACTGCTGATAATCCGTTTCCCCATCACGGCATCTGCACACAAAATCAATCCAATCCGTCAAATCATCTCTAAAACGTTTACAATTCAGCCCGCTTAATTCTTCTGCCATATCATAAACAGTAACAATTGCGTTATCCGCGTCAAAAATATCAGCCTTTCTCCTTGCCCATCTATCAGCCTGCTCCTTTACTGTTGTCACATAAAATCCCTTTCCAAAATCCAGTGACCGAAAAGAATGTTCTACATCCGGATGATTTACAATCACATTTGAGCCATGATAAACAATCATACAGATATCCCCCTGACATCAAAGTATTCTTTGATATTATCGATAATATACTCTGTGCTCTGCGTGTGGAGGATTTTATAATTAGGTGCCAAAAATCCCATAATACAATTTGTTTTTTTCATATTTCTATATACTTCCGAAGGATTTTGTTTCCAATCATTTGCACATGCATGAATCATATATATAATAAATGAAAACGTATCTTTATCCATATTTCCATGCCCCTTTCATCCACAAATCAACTTCATAAATAATTCCTCTCCTTAGATTAACATCATATGCACCATAAATGTAGCATAATGAACCGTTTTTCACAACCGGGATTCTAAGGATTCTTCAAATAATCGTATAAAATTTATGCCGAAATTTCAATTTCTTTCAACAATATTCTGTACAGATATCCCAAAATGTTAAATATTTCTCAAATTCTTCTTTACAAATCCCTCCCCCCGTGTATAATGGAAACCATCAAAAACAAAGGCGTTTTCCTTTCGGGGAAGGCGCCTTATTTTTGTTTCCAAATATAAGGAGGAGATAATATGAAAAAACTGGAAATCATCATCCAGCCGGAAAAGCTTGAAGACTTAAAAACAGTTCTCGACGAGAGCAGTGCAAGCGGGCTGATGATCAGCAACGTGATGGGTTACGGGAATCAGAAAGGACATAAAAAGATATACCGGGGCGCCGAATACAGCGTCAACCTCCTGCCGAAAGTAAAGGTAGAGACGGTCATCGAGCCGGAGCTTTCCGAACAGCTCATTGAAAAAATCGTGTCGGAAATCCGCACCGGAAAGTACGGAGATGGAAAAATCTTCGTCTACGAAGTAGAAGATGCCGTCCGCATCCGTACCGGTGAGCGGGGAACGGACGCACTGTGATGTGTCCGAATGGGGATTTAACTTACAGCAACATCTGATCTTAGGAGGAATTGATTATGGATTTAACAGGTTTAATTACAGCCGGCATGGATGTATCTTCTGCTGCCGGTCTTCTGATGAATATTATGTGGACAATGCTCGGGGCATTTCTCGTGTACTTTATGCAGGCAGGATTCGCCATGTGTGAGGCAGGATTTACAAGAGCGAAGAACACAGGGAACATCCTCATGAAAAATATGATGGACTTCGTCCTGGGCAGCTTATTTTTCTTCATCTTTGGGTTTGCCGTCATGCACGGAACCGACTGGAACGGGATCATCGGCATAAAAGGATTCTTCTCGCCGTCTTCCCTGGCGGATGCAGACGGGATGTTCAACGGTCTTCCCATCGGGGTCTTTATGATCTTCCACACCGTGTTCTGCGCCACTGCAGCAACTATCGTATCCGGCTCCATGGCTGAGCGGACAAAGTTCTCCGCGTATCTTGCCTACAGTGCAGCCATCAGCATCTTCATCTATCCGGTATCCGGACACTGGATCTGGGGCGGCGGATTCCTGTCACAGCTTGGTTTCCACGACTTTGCAGGCTCTACCGCCGTACATATGGTCGGCGGCATCTGCGCCCTTGTAGGTGCGAAGATCTTAGGGGCGCGCATCGGAAAATACGGCAAGGACGGCCGTGCAAAGGCCATCCCGGGGCACAACCTCCCCATCGCAGCCTTGGGCGTATTTATCCTCTGGTTCTGCTGGTTCGGCTTTAACTGTGGCTCCACTACCGCGGCTGCAACAAGCCTCGGGCATATCGCCATGACAACAAACCTTGCAGCGGCGGCAGCCACACTTCTCGCCATGACTGTCACCTGGCTGCGCTACGGGAAACCGGACGTGTCTATGACCTTCAACGGTTCCCTGGCCGGACTGGTAGCAATCACTGCCGGCTGTGACGTGGTAAACGAATGGGAGGCAATCATCATCGGCGCCGCCGCCGGAATCCTGGTCGTATTCTCCGTAGAATTCTTTGACCAGAAAGTAAAGATTGACGACCCGGTAGGCGCAATCAGCGTCCACGGCGTCTGCGGTGCCATGGGTACTGTCCTCACCGGAGTCTTTGGCGACGGATGCAGCTTTACGACACAGCTTTTGGGCGTGGCAGCAACAGCCGCCTATGTGCTCGTGATGGCCGTCCTTGTATTCACCGCGATCAATAAGACCATCGGCCTGCGTGTCTCCAGGGAGGAAGAAATTGACGGGCTTGATGTGCATGAGCATGGGGCATCTGCCTATGCAGACTTTAACTTCCGGATCTGAGCATCAGGAAATATGCTTTATCGGGCAAGTCCGCCCGTTCCGCCAGGACTTATATCAGGAGATGCCACAAAAGTTTATACCGGCAAACGCAAGAATATAATAACACACCGCAGCTCGGCTTTTTATCTGCCGTACTGCGGTATATTCGCTCCATCAAAACACAATATACGCCATCTTCCCACAATACTCAAAAACTGATTCCCATAGCCTGCCGCGGCAACAGCCTGATCCGCGTACCACCTGAAAACAAAAGTGTCTGCAAAGCCAAAAAGCATCTGGCTATACAAGCAAAAACACCCCCGAAACAAGCACCGCTCCGAAAATCAAAAATACTGCTCCGCCAATCTGCTCTGCAGCTTTTCCCTCCTCAGAAAGCTCTGCATCGCGGTATCTCCATCGGTTTAAAAAGAAATGCGAACCTTCCGGGTTCTTAAGCGCGAAAATCCCAAACCCATAGAGAACCGTTCCAAGCAACATGAACCAGACAGAACCTCTTATTTCTGCAGCATCCCGGCTGACCCTGCACAGTGCGTCGCTTAAAACTTCCTTTCCCACCTCTTTCGCCTTATCTCCGGTGACGGCTATAACAGCCTCCCCGCTGTACATGACCGGCATCCCTTCCTTATCGAGAAGGCAGTCATTTCCCCAGGTGCCTTCGGTCACCGTGCCGTCCCCGTAAGTTATCTTTACCTCATTGCCCCTCCAGGAAAGCTCCGCCTCCTGCGCTTTCCCATTAAGAACTATGGAGGCGTGCTCAGACTGCCCCTAGGAAGACAGCCTGATCTGATTATCCTTATCCGCCGCGTAATGTCCGCTGCCCTTCTTATAGAAAAAAATCATCGCCAAGATCAATGCCCCTTCGCAGACCAATCCTTATACCCGACACAAGGCAGATAATGTATATACTGAGTATTGCCAGAAAAAATATTCTGCTTTTTTTGTTCCTCATGTTCTGTCCTTTCTGGCGGTTCTCCACCATCCGTAACCTGATACCCAGTATACTACAATACCGCGGTTCTGGCAACAATCCCCGCAACAGACCCTTCCGCTACTTAACAGCCTCAAATGCCGCCTCCAGCGCGGCAATCAGGTCTTCCGCCTTTTCGATTCCTACAGAAAGACGTATCGTATTCGGCTTGATGCCCTGCTCTGACAGTTCTTCCTCCGTACTCTGGCTGTGAGTGGTGGTCGCCGGATGAATCACCAGCGATTTCACATCCGCCACATTTGCAAGCAGTGAGAAAATAGCAAGATTATCAATGAACGTCTGCGCTGTCTTCGCGTCGCCCTTAATCTCGAAAGTAAAGATAGAGCCGCCTCCCTTGGGAAGGTATTTCTGATACAATCCATGGCTTGGCTCGCTCTCAAGAGACGGGTGATGCACTGCCTCCACCTGCGGATGGCGTGCAAGATATTCTACGATTTTCAGCGCGTTGCTCACATGCCGCTCCACCCGGAGGGATAACGTCTCCAATCCCTGCAGGAAGAGGAAGGCGTGGAACGGGGAAAGCGTTGCGCCCGTGTCGCGCAGGAGCACCGCACGGATATAGGTCACGAATGCCGCGGCTCCCGCTACATCCGCAAAGGACACCCCATGATAGCTTGGGTTTGCCTCGGAAATCCACGGATACCTTCCCGATGCCTTCCAGTCAAAGCTGCCGCTGTCAATGATCACGCCGCCAATGGCCGTTCCGTGTCCTCCAATAAATTTCGTCGCAGAGTGGACGACGATATCCGCGCCGTACTCAATCGGACGGATCAGGTAAGGCGTTGCAAACGTGGAATCCACCACCAGCGGTATGCCGTGCCTGTGTGCAACCTTCGCCAGCTCTTCAAGGTCAACCAAATTGGAGTTGGGATTTCCTAATGTCTCCACGAAAATCGCTTTTGTATTGTCCCGGATGGCGGTCTCAAAAGCGCCCTCTTCCTCCGGATCCACAAAGGTTGCCGTAATACCGTTCGTCAGCGGCAATGTATGCGCCAGCAGATTGTAGGTTCCGCCGTAAATCGTCTTTGCCGACACAATGTGCTCCCCCGACTTTGCCAATGCTTGGAACGTATAACTGATCGCCGCCGCGCCGGATGCCACCGCAAGAGCCGCAACGCCGCCTTCCAAAGATGCGATGCGCTGCTCAAAGATATCTTCCGTCGGATTCGTCAGCCTTCCGTAGATGTTGCCTGCATCCCGAAGTCCAAAACGGTCTGCCGCATGTTGTGAATCGTGGAATACATAAGAAGTCGTCGCATAGATTGGCACTGCCCTTGCATCCGTAACCGGATCCGCCTGCTCCTGTCCGATATGTAACTGCCTTGTCTCAAAACCCCAGTTCTTTGAATCCTTTATATTTGCCATCTCTTAATTCCTCCTTCATTGATTTCTATAAACATACTAACACAGTAGGTTTTGTTTGTCTAATATACAAAAGAAATGCCTGGTTATAGTTTCAATCTATAGCAAACAGGTACTTGACAGCGGTGATACAATAGGAATGTAACAAAAAACAAAGCTTAACAAAACCTACTTGCATGACAAAGTTGAAGGCTGCTAAGTGAGATTCAGTATTTGGAGGAAAAGATAAATGAATACTTTAAAAGCTGAAAAAAGAGACTTGTCAATCAAAGCAAAAAAACTCAGACGTGAAGGATTCGTAACAGGCAATCTGTTTGGCCATGAACTGGAAACATCCATTCCGCTGCAGATGGAGAAACGCACCGTTGACCAGCTGCTCAAGCAGGAGGGAAAAGGCGGACGGATCATGCTGGATGTGGACGGAACGACCTATCATGCTTTAATTAAAGAAGTGGATTACAATGCTATGAAAAGATGTGTCAATGAGATTGATTTTCAGGCATTGGTAAGCAATGAGATGGTACACTCTACCGCGGAAATACATCTGATCAACCTGGACAAACTGTCCGCAGGCGTTCCGCAGCAGATGTTGCATGAGATTTCATTTAAGGCACTTCCCGCTGCTTTAGTAGACAAAGTAGAGGTAGACGCAAGCCTTTTGAAGGTTGGAGATACCGTCAAAGTCAAAGACCTGCCGATTGCACAGAATGAGGACATCAACCTGGCAACAGACCCTGAGACAACCGTAGTTATCATCACAGAGGTTCATGCATCAGCAGATGCTGCCGTCGATACAGAGCAGGCAGAACAGACTGAAGACAAGGCTGAAGAATAAATACTATAAAAGTACCTAAAAAGACCAGAGGGCAATGCTTTCCCGCTGGTCTTTAAGTTTTTCTACCTGTAAAATCAAACCTTTCCAATTCCCGGTTTCTAAAACCTTACAATTATTATATCAGAGCCTTATCCTTAAATTTCAGGATTTCTTCCAGATATTTCTGTCCCAGCGGGCTGATATTCATTCCCTTGCGGATTAGATAACCTACCGTCATAATCTCATCCGAGTCCAGTTTCACGGCGCAGTATTCCGGGCCGTTCAAATCCTCGCATAAGATTCCGGAGCAAAGCGTGTATCCATTCAGCCCAACCATCAGGTTCAGCAAAGTAGCTCTGTCATTGGCACGGATTAACTGTTTGTACTCATATGTAGACAGCACTTCCTCCGCAAAATAAAATGAATTATTACTTCCCTGGTCAAAGGCAAGGCACGGATAATCATTGAGCTGCTCTAAGCTGACCATCTTTTCATCCGCAAGAGGATGATTTTTCCACATATAGGCGTAAATCCCGCAGTTTAGCAGAGAATGAAATTCCAGATGATTTTCCGAAAAAATCTTAGACAGTACATTTCTGTTAAAATCATTCAGATACAGAATCCCGATTTCGCTTTTAAAATTCCTGACATCCTCAATAACGTCATAAGTCCTTGTTTCATATATGGCAAATTCATATTCATCCATTCCAAACTGCTTTACCATCTCCGCAAAAGCATTGACCGCAAAGGCATAATGCTGGGTGGAAACGCTGAACTTCTTTTTCAGCTCCTTTTTGCTGACATACTTTGCCTCCATCAGTTCATACTGCTGCACCGTCTGCATGGCATACCCGATAAACTCCTTCCCGTCCGGAGTTATGGTAATCCCGCGGTTTGTCCTCCGAAACAGCTCAATCCCCGTCTCACTCTCCAGTTCTTTAATGGATGCAGACAGACTTGGCTGTGAGATAAATAATTTTCCTGCCGCCTCATTCATCGAATTAGATTCTGCAACTGTAATTACATATTTTAATTGCGTAATTGTCATACCGTTCCCCTTTTCCACTGATAAAGTAATTGCTCATCCTATATGTAATAAAACCATATTGCACACTGTTCCGAGCACAATAGACAGCAATGTATTATGTTTCCATCTATAGCTTGCCGCCACGGCAAATACAGAAACTATCTCTGATATTCCGCGGTTTTCCCAGTCTGTTACAACATTTTTCAAACAATACACAACCAATACCGTCATAGTTCCGGCCATCCAGTAACATCTGGAAAAAAGGCGATGAGAATCATCATATCTTCCTTCTCTTTTCCTTTCTCTTCCAATGTCAGATTAACTGCGTAGGTCTCGTCTGTCATGGTATGGATCATATAGGGCATCCTCCGTCCCATATTACGGAATTCCCGGACAAAGGTCAGACTATAAAATGCCTGGCGGCTGTTCATAAAAAACGCCGCCAGGATAATGGTAATGAGAGATTCACCGTCTAAAACCCGCCTCTCCTTCTCGTCTCTGTCTACTCCGTAAACAGAGGTGTCGAGTAATATCTGTCTCCGGTATCCGGCAGTAAAGCCACGATCACCTTGCCCTCATTTTCCGGACGCTTTGCCAGTTCAATCGCCCCATGGAGCGCCGCCCCGGAAGAGATACCGACTAATATACCTTCTTTTTTCGCCAGAAGTTTTGCCGCGCGAAAAGCATCCTCGCTTTCCGCCTTAAATATCTCATCATAGACGTCCGTATTCAGCACCTCCGGTACAAACCCCGCACCGATTCCCTGAATCTTGTGGGCTCCTGCCCTTCCCTCCGACAATACCGGAGAATCCGCAGGCTCCAATGCCACGACCCGGATATCCGGATTCTGGCTCTTTAAATATTCGCCGATTCCGGTCACCGTGCCCCCGGTTCCCACACCCGCTATAAAGATATCTACCTTTCCGTCTGTATCCTTCCAGATCTCCGGTCCGGTCTCTGCTTTATGGACCGCCGGATTTGCCGGATTTACAAATTGCCCCGGGATAAAGCTGTCAGGAATCTCCTTTGCCAGTTCGTCCGCTTTCTCTATCGCTCCCTTCATCCCTTTCGCGCCTTCTGTCAGCACCAGCTCGGCTCCGTATGCTTTCAAGATGTTTCTCCGCTCCACGCTCATCGTCTCCGGCATGGTGAGGATGATCCGGTAACCCTTCGCCGCCGCAATGGCCGCCAGCCCGATCCCGGTATTTCCTGACGTAGGCTCGATGATCACAGACCCCGCTTTCAGCAGCCCCTTGCTTTCAGCATCCTCCAGCATCGCCTTCGCGATCCTGTCCTTTACACTCCCAGCGGGATTGAAATATTCCAGTTTCACAAGGACAGTCGCCTTAAGCCCAAGCTCCTTCTCGATATTCACCACCTCAACCAGCGGCGTATTGCCAATCAATCCTAAAGTTCCCTTATAATAATTTGCCATTTTCTTTCTCCTTTCCATCCTCCAAAAATCTTTAGATGCATATTACTACTATTTACCTATTAAGTCAATAGGTTTATATGTTTTTATTGATTTTATTTTTATTCAAGGGTATAATCAAGAAAATATCAGGAGGAATGTTTTATGATCTCAACAAAAGCACGCTATGCACTTAGAGCACTAATTGACCTTGCACAGAATCAGGAAAGCGGTTTTGTTCCGTTAAAAGAAATTTCAAAGCGTCAGGATATTTCCGAAAAATATCTGGAGATTATCCTGAAAGCCCTTGTAAAAGGCAATATTTTAAAAGGACTTCGAGGGAAAGGAGGGGGCTACCGCCTTACCCGTGCTCCGGAAGAATATACGGTAGGGGAGATCATCGAACTGACAGAAGGACCGCTCGTACCAGTCGCCTGCCTGCTGCCGGACGCTGAGAACTGCCGCAGACAGGCGGACTGCCTGACTCTTCCGCTATGGAAAAAATACGATTCACTGATTCACGACTTTTTCTATAGCATAACCCTGGATGATTTAATCAATAAGCGCCTGTAAGATAACAGAAGAAGGGTGCAGAAAATTCTGCGTTACCTTATCGCATCCTTCATGGACTTCACATATTCTCCGATATACTTCGGCGCCTCTCTGCCGTATCTTTCAAGAAATTTGATGATTGCAGACCCGACGATCACGCCGTCGCAGATACCGGCCATCTTCTCCGCCTGCCCGGGCGTGGATATCCCAAAGCCAACGGCGCAGGGAACATCCGTACTCTCCCGTACCATCTTGACAATCGAGTCAAGGTCTGTCTTAATCTCGCTCCTCGTCCCGGTCACGCCAAGGCTCGAGACGATATAGAGAAACCCTTCTGCCTCTCCGGAAATCATTTTGATACGGTTTTCAGATGTCGGCGCGATGAGCGAGATCAGGTCAACACCGTATTTGCGGCAAAGCGGCAGGAATTCTTCTTTCTCTTCATACGGCAGGTCAGGCAGTATCAGTCCGTCAATCTGGATATCCCTGCAGGCAGAGATGAATTTTTCCGCCCCGTAAGAAAACACCACATTTGCGTATGTCATAAAGACCATCGGAACTTTCACATCCAGACGGAGCTCGCGGACAAGCCCGAAAATCCCGTCTGTAGTCACGCCCCCTTTTAGCGCCCGGAGATTCGCCCCCTGGATCACCGGGCCTTCCGCGGTAGGATCGGAGAACGGAATGCCAAGCTCGATCAGATCAGCGCCGTTTTCCACAGCCGAACGGACCGCCGCGGCGGTAGTTTCCAGGTCGGGGTCGCCGCAGGTTATAAATGGAATAAATGCCTTCCCGTTTTCAAATGCTTTCCTTATATTACTCATGGATATCCTCCCCTCTGTAGCGTGCAATAGCGGCACAGTCCTTGTCGCCTCTGCCCGATATTGTGATTACGATAATTTTCTCTTTATCCATAGCCGGTGCAAGTTTCATGGCATAGGCCACGGCATGGGCCGATTCAATCGCCGAAATGATTCCTTCCGTCTTTGCAAGATACTCAAACGCATCGACCGCCTCATCATCGGTCACAGGAACATACTCTGCCCTGCCTGTATCGTGCAGATGTGCGTGTTCAGGCCCGATGCCGGGATAGTCAAGTCCCGCGGAGATGGAATAGACAGGAGCAATCTGACCGTATTCATCCTGGCAGAAATAGGATTTCATCCCATGGAAGATGCCGAGCCTTCCGGCTGCAATGGTCGCCGCCGTCTCAAAGGTGTCCGCGCCTTTCCCTGCCGCCTCGCAGCCGATGAGCCTGACATCTCTATCTTCAATAAAGTGGTAAAAACTGCCGATGGCATTAGAGCCGCCGCCTACACAAGCAATCACAGCATCGGGAAGTCTCCCTTCCTTCTCCTTTATCTGCTCCCTGATCTCCCTGGAAATCACTGCCTGGAAATCGCGTACGATAGTCGGGAACGGATGCGGGCCCATCACCGACCCGAGACAATAATGTGTGTCGCTGATGCGGGAAGTCCATTCACGCATAGCCTCGGACACCGCGTCCTTGAGGGTGGCCGTACCCGTCCTGACAGGAATGACGCTGGCGCCGAGGAGACGCATGCGGTATACATTCAACGCCTGCCGGATGGTATCCTCCTCTCCCATGAATACCACGCACTCCATCCCCATCAGGGCGGCGGCGGTCGCAGTTGCCACCCCGTGCTGTCCGGCGCCTGTTTCAGCAATCAGGCGGGTCTTCCCCATCTTTTTTGCGAGAAGGGCCTGGCCGAGCACATTGTTGATCTTATGCGCTCCCGTGTGGTTGAGGTCTTCCCGCTTGAGATAGATTTTCGCGCCTCCTAAGTCTTTTGTCATCTTCCCACTACAAGCCCTCCCGTAAAGGACGGAAGATACTCCAGGCGGGGGCTCTTATACTCAGCAAGTATCTGACGGAGGTAATCGGACGGATGTTCTGTCTTTACCTTGAGGCTGCCCGCCTTCATCTCCCCGTCGACACAGGTGATCTCCATCTCAGGGTCAAACCCCAGGAACGTATACCGCCCCCATTTATCATTCGCCTGCGCTGACTCAAGCATATAACAATGCGAAGAAATATTTTTCAGAATCTTCATTGTCTCAATCGGTGTGGTAAAATCAGATAAAATCTCGCAGCTAACAGGAACCACTTTATATCTTCCTGTTTCTGCAAACTCCCTGACCTCATCTAAGTGCGGTAAAATTTTCATATGCCAGCCTCCTAAAAAATAAAATGCTTTTGACCTGCCTTCCGCCAAAAGCATTTTAAACAAGAAAAAACGCCCTTGACAGAATCATGCAATCTGTCAAGGACGAATCGTACATTTTTTAAAAACATAACACATCCGCGGTGCCACCTTGATTCACGGCATGAGCCGTGCGCTTAGCAGGATACCTGCATATCCCCGGCAAATGACGTCTGCCTGCAACGTCGCAGAATACTCTGGGGAAATCCCCATTTGACTGCGCCCTCAGCGGTCCATTTGACAACTTGTTTCTCACCCGGCTCTCAGCATCCCAGGCTCTCTGTAAAGGCATCATTGCCGTTATCTCCGCCTCAACGGTTTGTTTTATTTACTTTTTGGATTATAGCACAGTTGTTTTTTTAAGTCAAGGGGTCAATTGTTTTATCTATTTTGTATGCCAGACGGTGACATTTCCACCAAAATATGTTAAACTTGTAAATACAGTAAACATAGTAAACACAGGGAGGTTACACACATGAATGTACCAGAAAGAATCTCTGCCCTCCGTGCTCTGATGGAGGAGCGGGGATACGACGCCTACATGGTGCCGACCGACGACAATCACCAGAGCGAATATGTAGGGGAGCATTTTAAGGCAAGGGCATTTATCACCGGATTCACCGGCTCTGCGGGAACCGCAGTCATCACGAAAGACGCAGCCGGGCTCTGGACAGACGGAAGGTATTTCATCCAGGCGGAGCAGCAGCTGTCCGGCAGCGGCGTTAAGCTCTTTAAGATGGGCGAGCCTGACGTTCCGACCGTTGAGGACTTTATCGCAGACGTTCTTCCGGAAGGCGGAACCCTGGGCTTTGACGGGCGCGTCGTAGCCATGGGCGAAGGACAGGCATTAGAGGCAGCCGCGGCGAAGAAGAACGCAAAGATTGACTACTCCACAGACCTGATTGACAAGATCTGGGAGGACAGGCCGGCGCTCTCCGAGGAACCGGCATTTGCGCTGGACATTGAATACACCGGCGAGAGCACTGAGAGCAAACTTAAGAGAATCCGCAAATCTATGGCTGAGGAAGGCGCAGACATCCACATCATCGCCGCTCTGGACGACGTATGCTGGACAACCAACCTTCGGGGAAACGATATCGAATTCTTCCCGCTCCTCCTCTCCTACGCAGTCATCACAAAAGAGGACATGAAACTTTACATCGACGAGCGCAAGCTGACCGACGAGATGAAGGAAAATCTCGCCAAAGACAACATTTCCCTCCGTCCGTACAATGCCATCTACGAGGACGTAAAGGAGCTTAGCGCAGACAGCGCCATCTTAGTAGACCCGTCACGGCTCAACTACGCGCTCTACAACAATCTTCCCGAAGGGGCGAAGGTCATCGAGAAAGTGAACCCGACCGTCCTTATGAAAGCCATGAAAAACGACACTGAGATAAAGAACATCAAAAACGCCCATGTAAAAGACGGCGTTGCTGTCACAAAGTTCATGCACTGGCTGAAGAAAAATGTAGGGAAGACCGAGATTACCGAGATCAGCGCGGCAGAAAAACTGGAAGAGTTTCGGAAAGAGCAGGAAGGATACCTGTGGCAGAGCTTTGAGCCAATCTGCGGCTCCGGCGAACACGCTGCAATCGTTCACTATGCCGCTACTCCGGAGACAAATATCCCGGTCGTGACCGACGGCCTATTCCTTACGGACACCGGCGGCGGATACATGGAAGGCTCCACCGACATCACAAGGACATTTGCCTTCGGAAAGCTTACCGACCGGATGATTACAGATTTCACCACCGTACTTCTGTGCAACTTAAGGCTCGCAAGGGCAGTATTCATGCACGGAACCTGCGGCTACAACTTAGACATCCTGGCGAGGATGCCCGCATGGGAGCGAGGCATCAACTATAACCACGGAACCGGCCACGGCGTGGGCTACCTGATGAACATCCACGAGGCGCCAAGCGGATTCCGCATCGCCATCCGCGAGAGGGAAAAAGCAGTCATCGAGCCGGGCATGGTCATCACCGACGAACCGGGCATCTACATCGAAGGCTCCCACGGCATCCGTACCGAGAATGAGCTTTTAGTCTGCGAAAAGGAAACGACGGAGTACGGCCAATTCTTATGTTTCGAGCCAATCACTTATGTACCGATTGACCTTGACGCAGTGAATCCGGACATGTTGACGAAAGAAGACAAAGAACAGCTCAACGCATACCATGCAAAGGTATATGAGCTTGTAAGCCCGCACCTTGACGAAGAAGAAAAAGAGTGGCTTAAAGAGTACACACGGGCAATCTAATCTGCCAGAAAAATGCAGGAAAAAGCGGCTATCGGGAAATAGATAGTCCGAAAGAGGGGCGGATATGGCTCACATGAGTCATATCCGCCCCTTATCTTATTGCTCCCAGAGCTGTTTCAGATTCTCATCCGCCCAGACAACCTGATTCCTGCCGTGCTTTTTCGCGTCATACAGCATCGTATCCGCCGTTTTCAGATAAAAATCATACGAGTATTTCGCCTTCGGGACCACAGTCACGCCTCCGACGCTGACCGTCACCCACTCCGATACAGACGACTCGTGGGGGATGCAAAGACCCTCAATCTGTTTCCTTATCTTTTTCATATATTCAAACGCCTTGTCCGAAGTATCCCCCAAAAGACATGCCACAAATTCCTCTCCCCCGTAGCGTGCCACAAAATCCGTGCTACGCTGCAGCGAATCGGACACCGTTCCGGCAATCGCCGCGATAACCTTATCCCCGGCGGGATGCCCGAACGTGTCATTGTATGCTTTAAAATGGTCGATATCAAACATGCAGATGGAAAACGGCATCTTAAGACGCACAGCCTCGCTCCACCTCACACTGCTGTAATACTCGTACTGCCGCCGGTTCGCAATGCCGGTAAGCTGGTCAGTCCTGGACTGATGCTCCACCTGTTTCCGGTAATTGTAAAGCTTTATATGCGTATTGACCCTTGCCTTTACAATCAGTGAGTTAAACGGCTTTGCTATGTAGTCGACCGCCCCTAATACAAGGCCCTGGTACTCATTCTGCACATCGGAAAGACTGGTAATCAGGATGACCGGGATGCTCTTAGTGATAATCTCCTCCTGTAGTTTTTTCAGCAGCGTAAAGCCATCCATCCCCGGCATGACCACATCCAGCAAGATCAGGGAATATTTTTCGGTGCTTGCATGGTAAAGACCGTCCTCCGCCGTCTGCGCGATGGTGATATCATACTCGTCCTCCAAAATATCTTTTAACCGGGTTGCCTGCAAAAGGCTGTCGTCAACGATTAAGATTTTCTCCATAATTATTACCATTCCTTTTATCAATACTTTCATATTTCCATGGGAAACTCTGGAAAATATTAACTTCCTATTATAATTATCTCGAAAATCACATTTCTGTCAACCACTTTTTCCCAATCTGTCAAAATACTACTTTTAAAATCTGAACCTCCTTTGCTTTCACCGTGCCTCCCGCTTTCTCACCCCACACATTTACGCTCAGACCCTCGGACAAGTCTTCTGCCCCTGCTTTCTCATCCTCGTATCTCTCCCCTCCGTCATAAATCGTCCGAAGAGAAAATACCGTATCCTCATCAAAGACAACAGAAAACTTATCAAACTCCGAATCATCCCCCGAGCCGGGCCCTACCGAGACTTCCCCGTCCCCCTCCTTCCATGATTTATTCTCTGTCACCACAAAACCGTTCTCCTTAAGCTCCTTAACACTCCCTTCTAAGACCGGCTCTCCCTCCGGCGCCTCTCCTCCGTCTTCCTGCCCGGCTGTGCCCTGCTCCTCCGGCTTTCCGGCTGTGTCCGGTTCCTCAGTTCCCCCGGCTGTGTCCGGTTCCTTAGACTTTCCGGCTGTGTCCGGCTCCCCAGTTCCCCCGGCTGTGTCCGGTTCCTCAGTTCCCCCGGCTGTGTCCGGCTCCCCGGGATTCTCCGTCTGCCCGGGAGTTTCTGCCCCGCCGCCTTTTTCATCCCCGCACCCGCATGTCAGGAGGCATACAAGGCATAATAAACCTGCAAACGTCATCCATTTTTTCATCTCTTATCACTCTCCTCTTACGTTTTTTCACATTTCTCTGTGTGATAAAAGAGATTTTAGCAGGAAAATCTTTAAAATACCTTTAAGCAGACGGCGCAATTTCTATATCCATGTTTTATATGCCATACTCTGTTGCTGAAAACAAAATATAAAAAGATTCTTGAATCGTCTTTGCAGATATGCTATATTATAAACAGAGGGAAAGCCATACAAGCGGCTCTACCCCTCTGATGACGTTTTTGAACCCTTTGAAAAGAGCTGGCCGTCACTATTGGCAGTAGTGGCGGCTGTTATTTTTTTCCCTAAAGATTGTATAACATAATCCGATAAGGGCGCAAACGAAGATACAAAACTGAAAAAGGTCAGCATATGTAACATACATTTTATCACCCACCCTTCTTTCGTACCCAAAGGGCATGATATCCGGAGGGCTACTTAAAACCCTCCAAACTGGACTGGAGGGGTAAAGCCGCCTGGCTTAATGGTCTTTCCCTGTTGACAATATAGCACAATATCCCCTGTATGGCAACTTTCTCGGAATCAACACCCGCACTATGGAAAGGCATATCCGCGCCCTGAAACAGGACGGGCTTATCAGTACGATGAAAAGGAAGGTCTGCATCTCTCCTTCTCAGTACCAGGAGCTGTTGCACTATGTAACTTCAAATCTGTAAAGATTATATCGAAAGGCTCAAAAAATAAACACGACATTTGGCGGGAATTGTTTTTTTCATCTCCAAAAATGCGCCCCGTTTTTGTGTGTTTTGCACAAAAACAGGGAGAAGAAAACGCATCTTCATTGACTGGCAGGGGATATCGGGAGCCGGAAATACATCAGCTCCCGGCTTGTAAAATCAGAAAGTTTATGGTAGTATAGGGTTACGAAAACGAAAGGCAGGTGGCTATATTGACAGCAGTCAAACAGCACCAGAAAGATTTACAGCGCCTGCGTGACCTGCGGCCTATCGACGACGATTTCATGCGCTGCCTGTTCAAAGATAACATTCCGCTGGCGGAATTTGTGTTACGCATCATCACGGGTAAGCAGGATTTGGTTATCACCGACTGTGAAACACAGAAAGATATGAAAAGACTGGTCGGAGCGCGCTCTGTCTGCCTGGACGCATACGGAACAGATTCAACCGGAAAACGTTATGATCTGGAAATTCAAAGACAGGACAAAGGCGCAGACCCGCACAGAGCAAGATACCATTCCAGCGTGATGGATGTAGAGAACCTCCATTCCGGGCAAGATTTCAAAGAATTACCGGACACTTATACAATCTTTATTATCGAGAAAGATTTCTACGGCAAAGGCGAATCCGTCTATCCGATTGAGAGAATCAACCTTGCCACGGGTAAATCTTTTGAAGATGGGGAACATATCCTGTATGTGAATGGGGAATACCGGAGCGAATCTAATCTTGGAAAGCTTATGCATGATTTTAACTGTACACAGGCATCCGATATGAACTTTAAACTGATGGCAGACCGGACAAAGTATCTGAAAGAAAATCCGAAGGGAGTGAGTGAGATGTGCCGTATCTTGGAAGAGATGAGAAATGAATCCCTGAAAGAGGGAATACAGGAAGAAAAAAAGATGACAGTTCTCCGAATGTTGGAGGCGGGGAAATATTTGCTTGAGGAAATTGCGAATATTTCAGGACTTTCCCTCGAGGAAATAAACCAACTGAAAGCAGAGAAAAACGCATAAAACACTGCCATAGAACCGGGAACCCCAAAAAATTCCCGGCTCTAAATTTTTGCCCCTTCCCTACTTCTTCTTCACCGGAATCCAGATTTCCGCATAGTAATTCTCATCCTCCACGCCCTTCGGGTATTTGTCCGGCACATCGTACATCTCCACGCAGTATCCCGCCGCGAACTCATAATCCTTAAGGGCGGGCATCCACTCGGAAAATATCTTCACATTCACATCCCGCAGAGATTCCACCAGCTTACCCCTGCACGGAAATACCGCCCATGTAAACGCCGGAATCGTCCGCACCGCAAACCCTTCCGGAATCTCCGTCGCCGGATGGTAGACTGGTGTTAGTATATAAATGTGGACAGGAAAAGTTGAACAACCTATACTATCAAATGAAAGAGCAAAGGAGATGTTCCACATGGCGAAAAATCAAAAATCTTACACTCCGGAATTTAAACAGCAGATC